>WBZP01004121.1_pt1 | contig 15351 bp, 14 predicted proteins | sample 5204301 | NCBI WGS metagenome assembly WBZP01 (sample SAMN12412401, study PRJNA552823) | activated sludge metagenome | isolation source: activated sludge from nitrification reactor of wastewater treatment plant... | place: USA: Pennsylvania | collected 2017
GAGACGCTTGATGAAAGGGCATTTGCGGCGCACCATGCTGCTTTGAGCCGGGGCGTACCGAGACGACCGACCGCGCGTCCAGCGACGTTGGAACCGCGCGCGGGCCGACCACTGCTGACAGGAGCGGGTCATGGTGGCGAAGGGCACGGGTGATGGATCCATCCGCCACCGTGCCGACGGCCGGTTCGAGGTCCGGGTTCGGGATGCGGCAACAGGCATCCGCGTCGCGCGCTACGCCACGACGGAGCGCGGGGCCCGGAAGCTGTTGCGGGCGATGCTGGGGCGGGTGGACCGCGGTGTTGTCGCGGCCGACGCCTCGGCCACTGTGCGCGGCTACGCCGAGGTGTGGCTGGCGGAGCGTGCCGGGCGTCGGCGGACCGAGTCGACGGTGCGTGAGTACCGCCGCCGGCTGAACAAGTACGTGCTCCCGCGGATCGGGGGACTCAAGCTCAGTGCCCTGACCATGCTCGACGTCGAGGACGCCCTCGACGAGCTGGTCGAGTCCGGCCTGTCGGCGTCGACGGTGCGCGGGTCGCGGATCGCGCTGGCCGCGATGCTCACCGATGCCGTGCGTGCGCGCCACCTCGCGGTCAACGTGGCCGCCCTGGCCCGGCTTCCCGAGATGGATCGCTCGGCGCGGGCCGAGGTCCCCACGTCGGTCCAGGTGCTGGATCTGTTGGACGCCGCGATCTGGTTCGACGAGATGGCCGAGCTGCTGACGGTCCTGGCCACCACGGGGGTCCGCGTTGGTGAGGCGTTGGGCGCCTACTGGAGTGATCTCGACCTGGAGGCGGGCGTCTGGGAGATACAGCGCACGACCACGGTCAACGCGGCCGGTGTCGCCGTCATCGGGAGCAGGACGAAGACGGGGGAGGGTCGGCGGGTCGCGCTGCACGATGCGGCGGTGGCCGCCTTCACCGCCCAGCGGGCGCGGGTGGCCGCGGCCCGCCTAGCGGCCGGCCCACTGTGGAGCGACCACGACCTCGTCTTCCCCTCCGAGCTCGGCACGGTGTGGGACTCGCGCAACGCACGCAAGCGGCTGCGCCCCATCACGGCCGCCGCACTGTTCCCCGGCTCCTTCCACTCGCTGCGCCACGCCTTCGCCACGACCGCTGTTGCCGTGCTCCCGTCCGATGCGGCGGTCGCGAAGGTAATGGGTCATCGACGCAAGGCCACAACGGTGGACCTCTACGGACACCTGCGCGACGTGGACTTCCGCAGCGTCACCGACGCGGTCGCGGCTGACCTGGCCGCCGCGCGTCCTGACCCAACACTGGGGGTCACATTGGGGGTCAAATCTGCCAAGGCCGTTCGAAATCCCAAGCATCGCCGCAGTTCAGAGGCATAGACAGTGCGCCCGGAGGGACTCGAACCCCCAACCAGCCGGGTAGAAACCGGCGGCTCTATCCGTTGAGCTACGGGCGCTGCGCCCCTCGCGGAGCGGGGCCATTCTGCCGCGTCCCCAGCTGGGATCCCGCCGCGCGGCGTCCACAGGCCCGGCTCGCCGTGCCGCCCTGGCGTCCGGAACGGGTCGCAGGGTCGGTCGCACCCGGACGGGAGACGACCCGTCCCGGCCCCGAGGAGCAGCCATGCAGTCCAGCGTCACCCTGATCGGCAACGTCGTGAGCGACGTCCGCGTGCGCGAGACCGGCAACGGCACGGTCGCGTCGTTCCGCATCGCCGCCGACAACAGCTACTTCGACCGCCGCGCCGACCGGTGGGTCGAGCGCTCCTCCTTCTTCTGGGTCTCGGCCTGGCGAGGGCTCGCCGAGAACGTCGCGGCGTCGGTGGCCAAGGGGCAGCCGGTCCTGGTCGTCGGTAGGCCCAAGCAGCGGGAGTACGAGCGCGACGGCCAGCCGGTGACCGCCATCGAGATCGACGCCGACCTCGTCGGCCACAACCTCGCGCGGGGCCGCGCCTCGTTCGAGCGGGTGCGCCGCGGGCTGCAGACTGCAGCGCTCCTGCACGAGGTCGAGGCGGCGGAGGTCGCCGCCGCCGTCGCGGTGCCCGACACGCTGCCGACCGACTGGGCGGTGCCCGGGGTCGACCGCTCGCCGGGTGCGGGCTCGCCGCCCGCGGCCTGAGCTCGCCTGTCGGCGGCTGACACTGGCGGTCGTGGCGAGTCCCGGGCGGCCGTGCAGCGTGCTGGCTAGCCTCCCGACGTGGGGTTGGCGACGGGGCGCGACGGGCGGCTCTCCCGCGTGCTGGCGGCGTACGCCGGGCTCGAGGTCACCGACTCGATGACCGCGGTGACCGTCACCCTCTACGCGTTCTCCGGCGGCGGTGCGACCTTCGCCGGGCTCGCGCTCGGTTTCGCCTACCTGCCTGCTGCCCTGGTCGCGCCGTTCATCGGCGACGTCGCAGCCGGTCTCTCGCGCGGCACCCGGTTGGCCGTGTCCTACGCCGCCACGGCGCTGCTGCTGTCGGTCGTCACGCTCCTCGTGCTGGTGCAGGGACCGCTGCTCGCCGTCGTGGTCGCGGCGGCGGTCGTGAACATCGCGCACAGCGCCTCGCGTCCCACGCACTACGCCGCGCTCCCTCAGCTCGCGTCGACCCCCGGCGCCCTGGTGCGCGCGAACAGCACGACGTCGTTCGTCAACGGCGTCGGCAACTTCGTCGGGCCGGCGGTCGCCGGCGTCCTCGCGGCCGCAGGTCTGGCGTGGCTCGCGCCGGGTCTGGGCGTCGTGCTCCTGCTGGGGTCCTCGCTTCTGTGCGCGCGGCTGGGCCTGCCGGCCGCCGTGCCTGATGACGACGACGAGGTCGCGGGTGTGGTCTCCGGGCTCCGCGCCGTCGCGCGCGACCGGGCGGTGATGCTCCTGGTCGTCCTGAGCTCGCTGGCCTACCTGTCGGGCTCCGCGGTCGAGATCCTCAGCGTCTCGTTCGCGGCCGACGCGCTCGACCAGGGCGAGGCGGCACAGGGGCTGCTCGTCGGTGCGCCGGCGATCGGCGTCATCCTCGGCGCGCTCGCGGGCGCGGGGCTGGCCTTCCGGCGCCGGCTCGCCGCGCCGTTCGTGCTCGGCGTCATGGGGTCGGGGCTCATCGCGGCATCGGTCAGCCTCGCGCCGGTGCTCGGCGTCGCCGCGGTGCTGCTGGTGGTCGTGGGCTTCTCGGGCACGATCGGCTCGCTGTCGGCCGAGACGCTGGTGCAGCGCGCGGTGCTCGACTCCGCGCTGCTGCGGGTGATGGCGCTCTGGGAGTCGCTCTCGATCGTGGGCTACACCCTCGGCGCCTTCATCGCGCCGGTGCTGGTCGCGCTGGTCGGCCCGCGGCTGGCGTTCGTCCCGCTCGGGCTCGGTATGGCGGCGGCGTCGCTGCTGGTCCTGCGCCGGCTGCGGCCGCTGGACGACCGCGCCGTGTTCCGCACCGACGTCCTCGCACGGCTGCGCGGGGTGCCGTTCCTGTCCGGCCTCCCGCCGGCCGGTCTCGACCGGGTCGCGCGGTCGGCGGAGTGGGTCGACGTCGCGGCGGGGGACGACATCGTGGTCCAGGGCGAGCCGGGCGACGCCTACTTCGTCGTCGACTCGGGCGGATGCGACGTCGTGATCGACGGCTCCCTCGCCCGCGGCCTGGGCCCCGGCGACGGCTTCGGCGAGATCGCGCTGCTGCTCGACGTGCCGCGCACCGCGACCGTCACGGCGTCCACCACCGGCCGGTTGCTGCGCGTCGACCGCGCCGACTTCCTGGCTGCGCTCAGCCGCAGCCCCGAGGGCCGGCGCTCCGCCGACACGATCGCCCGCGACCGCATCGCCCCCGCGGCCGACGACGGCGTCGGCTGACGACGGCGGCCTACCCCTCCTGCGCGGCGCGTGCCCGCGCCCGCGACCCCGCCGACGACAGCACCTTCACGACCAGGCCGATGAGGACCAGGTTCCCCACCATCTGCACCATGGTGAAGATCCGCGCCAGGTCGGTCTTCGGCGTGATGTCGCCGAAGCCGACGGTCGAGAAGACGGTGACCGTGTAGTAGTACGACGTCAGCGTGCTGAGCGTCTCGCTGAACGCGGCGTGGTCGACGACCCACAGGATCCGGTAGGACCGGGCGAACACCGAGACGAACAGGAAGCCGAGCACGATCAGGCTCTCGATCCAGCGCGCCTGCGGCGTCGCAGAGCGGTGGATGCTGTGCACCTGCCACCGCAGGTAGACCAGGAACACGACAGCCATGACCGCCATGAACAGGACGTCGAGCGCCTGCACGTCGTTGCGCGGCCAGCGCTCGCTCAGCGGCAGGTTCGTGAGCAGCAGGATCACCAGCACCGGGACGACGACCCGCCACAGGAAGCCGGGGAGGTAGGCGACGACGTCGCGGATGCCCGGGAGGTCCGGCATGCCGGTGGCGGGCGCGGGCGCGGGCTCGGACTGGATCTCGGTGCTCATGAGGGCTCCTGGCATCGGTCGGTTGCTCCGACCGTAGGGTCCCGGGCCGCGGGAGGGCACCTGGACCGCTCCGGTCGGCGGCGTACCGCCCGGCAAGTAGGCTTGCCCGGCATCCCACCGACGACGCACCAGGTCAGGACACGTACGTGGCTGAGTACATCTACACGCTCCGCAAGGCCCGCAAGGCGCACGGCGACAAGGTCGTCCTCGACGACGTCACCTTGTCGTTCCTGCCCGGGGCGAAGATCGGCGTCGTCGGCCCCAACGGCGCGGGCAAGTCCTCGCTGCTCAAGATCATGGCCGGCCTCGACCACACCTCGAACGGCGACGCGATCCTCAGCCCCGGCTACACCGTCGGCATGCTGGCGCAGGAGCCCGGGCTCGACGAGACCAAGACGGTCCTGGAGAACGTCGAGGAGGGCGTGGCCCCGACCAAGGCCAAGGTCGACCGGTTCAACGAGATCTCCGCGGAGCTCGCCGACCCCGAGGCCGACTACGACGCGCTCCTCGCCGAGATGGGCACGCTCCAGGAGGAGATCGACCATCTCAACGCCTGGGACCTCGACTCCCAGCTCGAGCAGGCGATGGACGCGCTGAACTGCCCGCCGGCCGACGCCGACGTCTCCGTGCTCTCGGGCGGCGAGAAGCGCCGCGTCGCGCTGTGCAAGCTGCTCCTGCAGCAGCCCGACCTGCTGCTGCTCGACGAGCCCACCAACCACCTCGACGCCGAGAGCGTGGCCTGGCTCGAGCAGCACCTCGAGCGCTACCCCGGCACGATCGTGGCGATCACCCACGACCGCTACTTCCTCGACAACGTCGCCGAGTGGATCCTCGAGCTCGACCGCGGTCGCGCGTACCCGTACGAGGGCAACTACACGACCTACCTCGAGAAGAAGGCCGAGCGCCTCAAGGTCGAGGGCGCCCGCGACGCCAAGCTGAAGAAGCGCCTCTCCGACGAGCTCGAGTGGGTCCGGTCCAACGCCAAGGCCCGCCAGACCAAGAGCCGCGCGCGCCTCGACCGCTACGAGGAGATGGCCAACGAGGCCGACAAGACCCGCAAGCTCGACTTCGACGAGATCCAGATCCCGCCGGGCCCGCGCCTGGGCAGCGTCGTCGTCGAGGCGAAGGGCCTCACCAAGGGCTTCGACGACAAGCTGCTCATCGACGACCTGTCGTTTACGCTGCCGCGCAACGGCATCGTCGGCGTGATCGGCCCCAACGGCGTCGGCAAGACCACGCTGTTCAAGATGATCGTCGCGGCGGCCGAGGGCGGCAGCGACGACAAGGACGTGCTCCCGAACGCGGGCGAGCTCAAGATCGGCGAGACGGTCAAGCTGTCCTACGTCGACCAGAACCGCGGCGGCATCGACCCGGAGAAGAACCTCTGGGAGGTCGTGTCCGACGGCCTGGACTGGATCAAGGTGGGCCAGGTCGAGATGCCCAGCCGCGCCTACGTCTCGGCGTTCGGCTTCAAGGGCCCGGACCAGCAGAAGAAGGCGGGCATCCTCTCCGGTGGTGAGCGCAACCGCCTCAACCTCGCGCTCACGCTGAAGATCGGCGGCAACCTGCTGCTGCTCGACGAGCCGACCAACGACCTCGACGTCGAGACCCTCGGCTCGCTGGAGAACGCGCTGCTCGAGTTCCCCGGCTGCGCCGTGATCACGTCGCACGACCGGTGGTTCCTCGACCGCATCGCGACGCACATCCTCGCCTACGAGGGCGACTCGAACTGGTTCTGGTTCGAGGGCAACTTCGACTCCTACGAGAAGAACAAGATCGAGCGCCTCGGTGCCGACGCGGCCCGTCCGCACCGCGCCACGTACCGCAAGCTCACCCGGGACTAGCGGCCGTGGCACGGCGTCGGTTCCTGCTCCAGCTGCGCACGAGCGACCTCGACTGGCTGGGGCACGTCAACAACGCGCTCTACGCCGAGTACCTCATGGAGGCGCGCGTCGATCTGGCGCACGACTTCCGTGGCGGCAGCCTGACGCTGCCCGACCTCGCGACCGTCGTCGCCGAGGCCGACATCACCTACAAGGCGCCGCTGCACTTCCGGCCCGAGCCGGTCGCGATCGACACCTGGGTGGAGCGGATCGGGCACACGTCGTACACGTTGGGCCACGAGGTCCTCGAGCCCGACGGGAGCACGGTCTACGCGACGGCGCGCACGGTGATGGTGCAGGTCGACAAGGGCACGGCGCGCCCGCGCAGCATCGGCGACCCGTTCCGCCGCTACCTCGAGCAGTTCGTCGACCCGGACGCGCCGGCGTGAACCAGCTGCGCCTCGCTCGCGACGAGGCTGCGTTCCTGGCCGCATTCCTCGGCCGGGTCGTCGGCTGGGACGAGCGCGCCGCGGTCCGGGTGCAGGCGCGCGGCCGCGTGGTCGGCGTCTACGCGCCGTCGCCGCTCGACGTGCTCGCATTCGTGGCGCTGCCGCTCGCCGCGGACCTCGACGACGAGGGCCTCGACGAGACCGTGTCCGCGGGCCGCCTGCGCGACATCGTCGGCGACGTGTCGCGCCTGCCCGAGGCGTCCGACGTACGGCTCCCTGACCCCATCACCGGCTCGCCGTCGCTCGCCGTCCTGCCGCCGCGCGGCACGTGGATGCAGGGGGAGCGCGGGATCGCCGGCGACGTCACGCCGTTGGTCGACGCCGCCGTCGCCGAGTTCCGTCGTGCCGTGCCGCGCAGAGGATCGCTCAACGCCGAGCTCGTCGCCGAGGCCGCGTGGGACGCGCCCGGCTGGGGCGGACTGCCGATGCGCGCGCTGCACGCCGCGCGCCTGCTCGGCTTCCTCAACCACCCCGGCGCGAAGCTGGAGACGGCGACCATCTCCGGCTGGAAGCGCCTCGTGACGCCGGCGGGCCAGGTGTTCGTCCGCAACGTCGCCGGACCGGTCAAGCTCAGCCTCGTCCCCCAGCGCTGACCCGGCGCAGCGGAGATCAGTCGGCGGCGAGGGTCTCGAGGGCGTCGAGGGCGGCGGTCAGCGCGCGGGCCTGGTCGGGGGTGAGGCGCTCGACGCGGCGGGCCATCGCGCGGGCGTGCTCGCGGCGTACGTCGTCGAGCAGGGCGCGGCCGCGGGGGGAGATCTCCAGCCACGAGGAGCGGCGGTCGTCGGCGTCGGCGGTGCGGACGACGTAGCCCTCGTCGTCGAGCACGGCGACGATGCGCGACAGCGTCGCCGGTGTGACGCCCTCGTGGCGGGCGAGGTCGCCGAGGCGGATCGGGCCGTGGGTCTCGACGGTGACGAGGGCGGCGATGCTGCTGGCACCGAGAGGCAAGGAGATCTCGCGGCGGGTGCTGCGGGTGAGGGCGGCGACGGCGCTGCCGAGACGGGTCGTGTCGAGGGACGACGCCCTCGCGGTGCGTGCGCTCATCGGTCCTCGCTGCTGTCGGCGTCGGCGGGGTCGGGGAAGCCCAGCGCGTGCGCGAGGCGGCCGGTCGCGGGGTCGGCAGGGTCGCCCTCGACGAGCGCGTAGTCCTCGGGCTCCTCGCCGGTGCGCTCGCCGGCGTCGGGCAGGTCGGGGCCGGCAGGCGTGGCTCCGGCGTACCAGGAGGCGACCGCGGCCACGACCATCATCACGGCGGCGATCGCGAACACGAGCACGAGGCCGCTGTGGAACGGGTCGCTGATGAGCGACGGGAAGAAGTCGTGGCCGGTGAGGGTCGCGACGCGCTCCGACGGAAGGGTGTCGAGCAGACCGGTCGACGACAGCAGCGACGCGATCGGGTTGATGCCGAGGAAGGCCGCGAACAGGATGCCGACCGGGGGCAGGGCGGCGAGGTGGTCGGCGACCGCCGTGGGTACGCCCTGCGCGGCGAGGCCGCCCGCGAGCGCGGTCGGCAGGGTCGCGGCGAGACCCACGACCATGAGCGAGAAGAAGACGCCGATCGACAGCGCCGAGCCGGAGTTGAAGAAGGTCATGCGCATGCCCGAGGCCACACCGCGCTGCGCCGGCGGAACGGAGTTCATCACCATCGCGGCGTTGGGGGAGCTGAACATCCCCGAGCCGACGCCGTTGACGAAGGTGAGCAGCGCGAAGGCCCAGTAGGGGAAGTCGACGGGCAGCACCATGAGGCCGAGGAACGACGCGGTGGTGACGAGCGCGCCGCCGACGGCGAACCGGCGCGCGCCGTACCGGTCCGACAGGTAGCCGCAGAGCGGCCCCGCGACGAGGAAGCCGATGGTGAGGGGCAGCAGGAAGATGCTCGCCCAGAGCGGGGTGCTCTCGTAGGAGTAGCCGCGACGTGGTAGCCAGATGCCCTGGAGCCAGATGATGAGGATGAACTGCAGGCCGCCGCGCGAGATCGAGGCCATCAGCCCCGCGAGGTTGCCGAGCGAGAACGCCGGGATCGAGAACAGGTTCAGCCGGAACATCGGGTCGTCGACGCGCGACTCGACGACGACGAACAGCACGAGCAGCCCGACGCCACCGACGAGCGCGCCGACGACCCACGGGTTGCCCCAGCCCATCGGGCTCGAGCCGTACGGCTGCAGGCCGTAGGTGACCGCGCCGAGCAGCAGGCCGAGACCGAGCGCGAGCGTGACGTTGCCCGGCAGGTCGAGCTTGCCCTTGTGCCGCTGGCCGACCTCGTGCAGCGACAGGTAGGACCAGATCGCGCCGGCGACGCCGACCGGGACGCTGACCCAGAACACCGCGCGCCAGTGCCACTCGGACAGCACGCCGCCGACGACCAGGCCGAGGAAGGAACCGGCGATCGCGGCGATCTGGTTGATGCCCAGCGCCGTACCGCGCTGGTGCACCGGGAACGCGTCGGTGAGGATCGCGGTCGAGTTCGCCATGAGCATCGCCGCACCGACGGCCTGCACCGCGCGCCACGCGATGAGCCACTCGGCGCCTGCCGCGCCCTCCCACGGCACGAGCGACAGCGCGATGGACGCGAGCGCGAACACCAGGAAGCCCAGGTTGTAGATGCGCACCCGCCCCTGGATGTCGCCGAGCCGGCCGAAGGTGACGACGAGCGCCGCCGTCACGAGCATGAAGCCGAGCAGCATCCATAGCAGGTAGCTGACGTTCGCGGGGTCGAGCGGGTCGAGCCCGATGCCGCGGAAGATCGCCGGGAGCGAGATCAGCACGATCGAGGAGTTGATCGTCGCCATCGTCATGCCGAGCGTGGTGTTCGACAGCGCCACCCACTTGTAGCGCGGATGGTGGCGGTGCAGCCGGCGGCTGCTCGGCGCGGTGGTCGTGCTCACCGGGCCATCCTGCGGCAGATAGTTAGCATCTGCAAACTATCTGGTCGTGGGAGCGGACCCCCCGCCGGGAAGGATTCGTTGTCGGGTCAGGAGCGGCGGGGTGGGGGAGCGGTGCTGGCGCGGACCTCGAGCTCGGCGGAGAGGCGGGGCACCTTCGCGGGGCGGCCCTCGACCAGGTCGAGCGCGGCGCGAGCGGCAGCGCGGCCCTTGCCTTCGAGGTCCTGCGACACCGTCGTCAACGGGGGAGTCGCGCGGGCCGCCGCCTCGATGTCGTCGAAGCCGACGACGGAGAGGTCGTCGGGGACCGCCAGGCCGAGGTCGCGCGCGACCTCGTACGTCGCGAGCGCGAGGACGTCGGTGACCGCGAAGACCGCGGTCGGCCGGCGCGACGCCGGGACGTCGAGCAGCTCGCGGGCGCGGCGCAGCCCCTCGTCGTGCGTGTGCACGTCGGTCGCGACCACGGTCACCGACGTACGCGGGACCTTCGCGACGGTGCGTCGGAAGCCCTCGGTGCGCTCGCGGATGCCGATGCGGACCGGGACGTCGACATGCTCGGTGTCGTCGGGGTCGCGCCCCGGCAGGTCGAGGACGCCGAAGCGCCGGTGGCCCAGCTCGAGCAGGTGCTCGGCGACGCGCGACGCCGCGCGCGCGTTGTCGACGCCGATGAACGGGACGTCGGGCAGCCGGGGGTGCCCGACCGTCACGAGGGGGAGGCGTCGCTGCTTCACCGCCTGCACCGCCTCGTCGTCCTCGAGCATCGAGCAGACGATGAAGGCATCGACGAGGGCTCCGCGGACGACGTCGCCGACGTCGTCGGCCTCGGAGGGGACCAGCAGCAGCGACTGCCCCGCGGCTCCGATCTCGGTGGCCATGCCGCGCAGCAGCGACACCAGCCCCGGGTCGGTGAACGCGTAGGGGAGCCGCTCGGTGAGCAGCACACCGATGGTTCCGGCCCGGCCACGCCGGAGCGACCGGCCTGCGGGGTCCGGCCCGCCGTACCCGAGCTCGGCGGCGACGGCCAGCACCCGTTCGCGTGTGGCCGCGGAGAGCTGGTCGGGGCGGTTGTAGGCGTTCGAGACCGTCATCCGGGAGACGCCGGCGGCCCTCGCGACGGTGTCGAGGGTAGGTCGGTCCGCCACGTGGGTCACCCCCTCCGGGAACAGGCTTGGCGTTCGTCGTGTTGGCCCTGTATCGTTCCAGACTGTATCAATACAGAACAGGAAGACCGCTCGTGGACGTCCACACCCTCGCCCTGCTGCTCGCCTACGCCGGCTCCGCCGTCGGCGTCGTCATGGTGGCGCCCCAGATCATCCGCACCGTGAAGCACCCGCACCTCGGCGGCGTATCGCCGTGGAGCTGGGCCATCACGGTCGTCGCGTGCACCCTCTGGCTCACCTACGGCCTGCGCAGCGGGTCGATGCCCCAGGTGCCGGGCAACGTCTTCCTGGTCTCCGGCGCCGTCGCGATCGTCCTGCTCGTGCCCGCCGAGTGGAGCCGGGCCCGTCGCGCCTGGTCGCTCCTCGGCGTCACCGCGACCCTCGTCCTGTTCAGCACCTACCTCTCGCCCGAGCAGGTGGGCTTCTTCGCCTTCGGCATCGGCCTGTTCGCGGTGTGGCCTCAGCTGTTCGAGACGGTCTGGCTGCGCCGCGGCATGGGTCCCTCGGCGCTCTCGATGAGCTCGCAGGTCCTCAAGGTCGTGGGCCAGGTCCTCTGGCTCTCCTACGCCTTGCTCGCCGTCGATGCCCCGGTCATCGTCGCCGCCGTGGTCGCACTGAGCACCAACGCCGTCATCGCCGGCGTCGAGGCCTCGCGCCGCCGCGCCGTCGGCACCAGCGAGCCGCTGCTCGCCGACCAGCCCGAGCTCGCCGCCGTCTGACCCCACCGCCGTCGATGGGTGATGACGCCACCGTCTAGCGTCGCCTCATCGCGCACCGACGGCTGCTCGACCGCGTCAGCCGGCTACGGGCTCCGGCTCCCGCTCGGCGGCCTCGGTGCGGGATCCGCCGCGGGGGATGGCGGCGCTCGCCACCGCTGCGCCGAGGCACAGGGCGCCGGTGATCCACCAGGCGAGCTCGTAGGTCCCGGTCGAGTCACGGACGACGGCAGCGAACCACGCGGCGACGCCCGCGCCGACCATGTGCGCGCCGAACACCCAGCCGAAGACGACCCCGGCGCGCTCGACGCCGAAGCACTGGCGGCACAGCGCGGCCGTGGGCGGGACGGTCGCCGCCCAGTCCAGACCGAAGAGCACCACGAAGAAGAACATCGGCGGCTGCACCGTCGGCGCCCACAGCAGGTGGACCAGGAGCAGTGATACGCCGCGCAGCGCGTAGTAGACCGCCAGCAGGATGCGCGGGTCGTAGCGGTCGGTGAGCCAGCCCGACCCGAGGGTGCCGACGACGTCGAAGATCCCGATGAACGCCAGCAGCGACGCGCCGGCGGTGATCGGCAGCCCGTGATCGTGCGCCGCGGAGATGAAGTGCGTCCCGACCATGCCGTTGGTCGACCAGCCGCAGATGAAGAAGCCGCCCATCAGCAGCCAGAACGCGCGTGATCCCGAGGCCTCGCGCAGACGCAGGATCGCCACACGCGCCGGTCCGATGCCGCGGTCGTCGAGCGGCTCCGGCTCGACCCAGCCCGGGGGCGCGCCGTAGGGGAGCAGCCCGACGTCGCTCGGTCGCTCGCGCAGCAGCCACAGCACGAACGGCACGAGGACGAGCGCCAACGCCGCCATCGCGATGCTGGCGTAGCGCCAGCCGGCCGTGGTCGAGACCGTGGCGATCGCCGGGAGGAACAGCAGGCTCCCGGTCGCGTACGCCGTCGAGAACACGCCCATCACGAGCCCGCGGCGGGCCACGAACCAGCGGTTGGCCACGATCGCGCCGAACACGAGCGCCATGCAGCCGACGCCGAGGCCCATGAGAACGCCCCACGACGCGACCAGCTGCCACGGCTGGCTGACGAGCGTCGAGAGGGCCATGCCCGACGACAGCAGGACGAGCGCCACCGCCACGACCCGGCGTACGCCGAACTTCTCCATGAGCGCCGCCGCGAACGGAGCCGCGAGGCCGTACAGGACGAGGTTCACCGTGACGGCGAACGACACCGGCGCCACCGACCAGCCGAGGTCGGAGGCCACCGGCTCGATGAGGACGCCGGTGCCGGACCGGAAGGCGGCCGCGGCCACGAGCACCACGAACGTGATGCCCGCGACCACCCAGGCGCGGTGGCGCCAGGTCAGCCCAGCGCGATCCACGCGCACGTCTCCGGCGGGATCACGAGCGCGCCGCTCGCGTCAGGTGAGACCCCCCGGTTGGACACGAGCACCTCGCCGTCGAACGCCACGGCGCGGTCGCCGGCGCCGACGTTGAGCAGCACCAGCACCGGCCGGTCGCCGGGACGCTCGATCGCGAGGACGTCCTTGTGGCCCGAGTCGCGCCACAGCAGTTCGCCGTCGCCGAGGACCGGCGAGGCCTTGCGCACGCGCAGCGCGCGCTTGTAGAGCGACAGCGTCGAGCCCTCGTCGGCAGCCTGCGCCTCGGCGGTGAGCGGTGCCCAGTCGGCGGGCTGCGGGAGCCACGGCGTACCCGTCGTGAAGCCGTACGGCGGCGCGTCGCCCGACCACGGCAGCGGTACGCGGCAGCCGTCGCGGCCCTTCACCTCTCCGTCGGTACGGAAGAAGTTCGGGTCCTGGCGCACGTCGTCGGCGAGGTCGAGGACCTCGGGCAGGCCGAGCTCCTCGCCCTGGTAGAGGTACGCCGACCCCGGCAGCGCCAACGACAGCAGCGACATCGCGAGCGAGCGGCGGCGGCCGGCCTCGACGTCGATCGTCTCCGCGTCGAGCCACGGGGCGAACCGGGTGACCGGGCGCCAGACGTCGTGGTTCGACAGCACCCAGGTCGGCGGCGCGCCGACCGCGGCGGAGGTGAGCAGCGACGTACCGATCACGTCGCGGATGACGTCGGCGTCCCAGTAGGCCTTGAGGAAGTGGAAGTTGAACGTGGTGTGCAGCTCGTCGGGACGCGTGTACGCCGCCTGCGCCTCGGTGGTGCGCACCCACGCCTCGCCGACGAACGCGCGCGGCGGGTCGTAGGTGTCGGCGAGCCGGCGCCACTCGCGCCACACGTCGTGCACGCGCGGCTGGTCCCACGCGGGTCCGGTCTCGTTTCCCGGCGTCCACTTCTCGTCCGGCTCCGGGCCGTCGGGGTAGCCGGGCGCCTTGATCAGCGAGTGCGCGACGTCGATGCGGAACCCGTCGACGCCCATGTCGAACCAGAACCGGAGCGTGGCGGCGTAGTCCTCGTGGATCTCGGGGTTCTCCCAGTTCACGTCGGGCTGGGAGTCGTCGAACAGGTGGAGGTACCACCAGCCCGGGTGGCCCTCGATCGGCGTCCACGCCGAGCCGCCGAACGCGCTCACCCAGTTGTTCGGCGGCAGCTCGCCGTTCTCGCCCTTGCCGCGCAGCGCGTGGAAGCGCCCCCACTCCGGCGAGCCGGGTGCGGTCTTCATCGCGGCCTTGAACCACGGGTGGTCCCACGAGAAGTGGTTGGGCACGACGTCGACGAAGACGCGCAGCCCGAGCTCGTGCGCCTCGGCGACCATCGCGCGGGCGTCGTCGAGCGTGCCCAGGCGCGGGTCGACGTCGCGCGGGTCGGCGACGTCGTAGCCGCCGTCGAGCAGGGGCGACGGGTAGAACGGCGACAGCCAGATCGCGTCGACGCCGAGGTCGGCGATGTAGGGCAGCCGCGCGCGGATGCCGGGCAGGTCGCCGAGGCCGTCGCCGTCGGAGTCGGAGAAGGAGCGCGGGTAGATCTGGTAGACCACCGCGTCGCGCCACCACAGACGCTCGTCGCGCGGGGGGAGGCCGGCGTTGCCCTCGCGGACGGGCAGGTCTGCGGTCATTCGGCTGCTCCTGGGGTGGTCGTGGTCGAGTCGGTGTTCACCATGGCGATCGCTGCGCCGACGAGGTAGCGCCAGAGCTCCTGCTCGAGCGCGGGGTCGAGGCCGAGGTCGGACATGGTCGCGTCGAGGGCCTCGCGCATCCGGTCCAACCAGTGGTCGCGCGCCGTGTCGTCGACGGGGTACGGCGCGTGGCGCATCCGCAGCCGCGGGTGGCCGCGCTCGTCGGAGTACGTCGTGGGGCCGCCCCAGTACTGCATGAGGAAGAGGGTGAGCCGGCGCTCGGCGCCCTCCATGTCCGACGACGGGTACATGGGCAGGAGGACCGGGTCCTGCGCGACGCCCTGGTAGAAGCGGTGCACGAGCGTGGTGAAGAACTGCTCGCCGCCCATGAGGTCGAACGGCGTGGTCTCGGGCTGCATGCCGCCATTCTGCCGTCCCGATCCGCGTACGCCGACGCCCGGGGCGCGGCGCGGCGGTCAGGCGTGCGGCGCCGGGTCCGCGGCCGCGTCGAGCTCCTCGGCGCGGGCTCGGATGTTGCGCAGCATCGAGCCGAAGATGACGCCGTGGAAGGGCAGCATGCTTGTCCAGTAGAGGTGTCCGTGCAGGCCGGTGGGGTGGAAGACCGCACGCTGCCGGTAGACGGTGGCGGGACGCCCGCCGGAGAGCCCGGTCGGCTCGATCGACAGCTCGAGCCAGGCCAGCCCGGGCACGCGGAACTCCCCGCGCAGGCGCAGCAGCCGGCCGGGCACGCGCTCCTCGACGCGCCAGAAGTCCAGCGGGTCGCCGACCCGCAGGGTCTCGGGGTTGCGCCGTCCGCGCGCCAGCCCCACACCGCCAGAGGCCCGGTCGAGGACG
>WBZP01004125.1_pt1 | contig 15343 bp, 13 predicted proteins | sample 5204301 | NCBI WGS metagenome assembly WBZP01 (sample SAMN12412401, study PRJNA552823) | activated sludge metagenome | isolation source: activated sludge from nitrification reactor of wastewater treatment plant... | place: USA: Pennsylvania | collected 2017
CAAATCAACCTTGCTGAATATCCGCAACTTGCGAATATTACTCCCATGAAAGCATTGTTCGTCGAACTGCCGGCGTTCGCTAAATACCGTGCCGACTACCTGGACGATGGAGGATTTCGAAGTCTGCAGCAGTCCATGTTGAAAAATCCCGCAGCAGGTGAGGTGATCGAAGGTACGGGCGGTCTGCGCAAGCTACGCCATGCTGATCCACGTCGAGGCAAGGGTAAGCGAGGTGGGTTGAGAGTTATCAACTACTGGTGGGATGGTGGCGAGCAATTCTGGCCATTCACCTTGTATGACAAAGACGAAATGGAGAACTTGAGCACCGATCAGAAGAAGACGCTCAAGGCGATGTTGAAAGCGGAACTGGAGGCAAGAAGATGAAAAAACGGAACCTGTTTGCGGAGATTGCCGAGGGCTTTGATGCCTTAGCCAACGAGCGCGCCGGAAAGCGGACACTGCGTACGCACAAGATGGTGGCGCAACCGGTGCCCGAGGTGACTGCCGATGAACTGGTTACGCTTCGCGAGCGTCTGAAACTGTCACGTCCTGTATTTGCCGGCTATCTGCGCACCAACCCACGTACCCTGGAAAATTGGGAGCAGGGGAGGGCCAAACCGAACGCACAAGCGGCACTACTGATTCGCCTGGTTGAGAAATTTCCCGATACCGTGGATCGCTTGGCGCTGGTTTGATCGATTCTCGATCCTCGAAAGGGTTTTAAAAGGCCCTGTAAGGTAAGATTCGACGTTCACTGTTCCTCGTTCGCACTCGCCAGCAGATGCCCGAAACCAGCTATTTCGCCCTGTTCCTGATCGGCCTGCTCGGTGGAACGCATTGTGTGGGCATGTGTGGGGGAATCGTCGGCGCGCTTTCGATGGGTGCCGGCTCGCGCCCTTCGCTGCATCTCGCCTACAACGCCGGGCGCATCGTCAGTTATGGTGCAGCCGGCGCCATCGCTGGCGCTTTGGGTGGCGCCAGTATTGCCTTTTCCGGTCAATGGCCAGTGCGCCTCGTGCTTTACGTTCTGGCCAATCTGATGCTCGTTGCGCTGGGTTTGTATCTCGTCGGCGTTACGCCGGCGCTGGCTTTTACCGAACGCTTCGGGCAGAAGCTGTGGCGGCATCTGCAACCGCTGTCCCGGCGTTACTTGCCGGCGCGTGGCGTGGCGCAGGCTTTCCCACTCGGCCTGCTGTGGGGCTGGTTGCCCTGCGGACTGGTCTATAGCGCCCTGGCGACGGCGATGACCAGTGGTTCCGCCTGGCATGGCGCTGGGATGATGTTGTCCTTCGGTCTGGGCACCCTCCCCAATCTGCTGCTCGCCGGTCTGCTGTCCACGCGTTTGCAGGAATACGCCGCCAGACCCATCATCCGATTGTCGGCAGGGTTGCTCGTTATGGCGTTCGGGATTTGGGGTTTGTTGGCCGTGACGCGGCTGATGATTCGGTGGGAAGGGTAATGGGTCATGGCTGACTTGCTTGCATCGACCGCGTCGACTCGCCGTCTCGACTTGCCGATCAATGGCATGAGTTGCGCGGCCTGTGCCACACGTATCGAGAAAGTGCTCAATCGGCTTCCGGGCGTGGTGGCCAGCGTTAACTTTGCTTCGGAGCACGCCAGCGTTGAAATGACGGCTGACGAGACTTCGCCGCAGCAACTGATCGCGACCATTGAAAAGGCCGGATTCGCCGTACCACAGCAAACCCTGGAACTGGGTATCGATGGCATGACTTGCGCGGCTTGTGCGGCACGTATCGAGAAAGTGCTCAATCGCCTGCCGGGCGTCGAAGCGACAGTCAACCTGGCCTCCGAACGGGCGCGGGTGCGCTATCTGCCTGGTTTGGCCGACCCCTCGCAACTGCTTTACGCCATCCGGCGCGCGGGTTTCTCGGGGCGGATCGACGACAACCGTTCGCGCGAAGAAGAGAAGGCCCGCAAGATGGCCGCCTACCGCGCCGAACTGCGGGGCTTCTGGATCGCGGCGGCGCTCAGTCTGCCGCTCGTGGCGCAAATGGCGACCATGTTCGGTGGAGATGTGCACCCCCATCAAGATCTGCTGCCGCGTTGGTTGCAGCTCGTATTGGCCACGCCGGTTCAGTTCTGGATTGGCGGGCGCTTCTATAGCGGCGCCTGGAAAGCCCTGCGCGGCGGGGGCGCCAACATGGACGTGCTGGTCGCGCTGGGTACCAGCGCCGCTTATTTCTTCAGCCTGGTCGTGACCGTCGGCACCCTGTCCGGTCTGCCAGTGTATTTTGAGGCTGCGGCCGCGGTGATTACGCTGGTCTTGATGGGCAAACTGCTGGAGGCGCGCGCCAAGGCCAAGACGACAGCATCCATCGAGGCGCTGGTTCGCCTGCAACCGAAAACCGCCCGCGTCGAGCGTGACGGACAGGCGATCGAACTCGATGCGGCATTGCTGCTACCGGGGGATATTTTTATCGTGCGGGCAGGCGAGAGCCTTCCTGTCGATGGCGAGGTCCTCGACGGTGTATCGAGCGTCAATGAAGCGATGCTGACCGGCGAGAGCATGCCGGTGGCCAAGCGGGCAGGCGACCAGGTATTCGCCGCGACGACCAACGGCGAGGGGATGTTGCGCTGTCGCGCCACCGGTGTTGGCGAACACACGCTGCTTGCCGGCATCATCCGCCTGGTCGCCGAAGCCCAGGGTTCGAAAGCGCCGGTGCAGCGACTGGCCGACCGCATCTCGGCGATCTTTGTGCCGGTCGTTTGCGCGATTGCCCTACTGACTTTTGCCGGCTGGTGGCTTGTTGGCGGTGTGTTCAGCGAAGCGCTGGTCAATGCCGTTGCTGTACTGGTCATCGCTTGCCCCTGCGCGCTCGGGCTGGCGACACCGACGGCGATCATGGTCGGCACCGGGCAGGGCGCCGCTGCCGGAATACTGGTCAGGAATGCCGAGGCGCTGGAACGGGCCGAAAAAATTACCGTGCTGGCGGTCGACAAGACCGGCACGCTGACGCGGGGCGAACCGGTTGTAACCGATCTGATTCCGCTGATCGGAGACGCGGATCGGTCCTTGCAGTTGGCGGCCGCGCTGGAGCAGGGCTCCGAGCATCCGCTGGCTCGCGCCATCCTGAATCGGGCGCGCATCCAGGGCGCGCCATTGCCTGCGCTGACCGATTTTCAGTCGATTCCCGGCAAGGGGGTTGCCGGCAATGTCGGCGGGCGCCAGCTGCGGCTGGGTTCCCCTGACTGGTTTCCCGATCATCAGTTGCCGGGCGCACAGATCGTTGCATTGCAAGGAGCAGGCAAGACCGTGGTGGTGCTGGCTGAAGGCGAGAGTGCTTTGGCGCTGCTGGCCATCGCCGATCCACTGCGCGACAGTTCGCCAACGGCTGTGACGCGACTGAAAAACATGGGCATCCGCGTTGTTATGCTGACCGGCGATAACGCGGCGACGGCCACGGCCATTGCGGCGGCGGCGGGCATCGACGATTATCGCGCCGGCATACTTCCCGGCGACAAGGCGGCTGCCGTCAATGCCCTGAAGGCCGACGACCGGGTGGTGGCCATGGTCGGCGATGGCGTTAATGACGCCCCAGCACTGGCTGCTGCCGACGTCAGCTTTGCCATCGGCAGCGGTTCGGATACGGCGATCGAAGTGGCCGATGTGACGCTCGTGCGCAGTGATCTCCACGGGGTTGCCGATGCCATACTGCTTTCTCGCGCAACACTCGGAAAAATCCGGCAGAATCTGTTCTTCGCATTCATTTACAATGTTTTGGGAATACCGTTGGCGGCATTGGGAATGCTCAATCCGGTAATTGCCGGCGCGGCGATGGCCATGAGTTCGGTTTCGGTGGTGTCGAACTCGCTCCTGCTACGCCGCTGGCGCCCGGGAGGGCGACAGGGATGAGAAGCAACGCAGAATATACACAAGTCATTGGAGGCGGCATATGGAGCGTACGGTAATCGGAATTGGCGGTATGAGTTGCCAGGGCTGCGTCAAGAATGTCGGTGGAGTGTTGCGGGATTTGCCGGGAGTCGAGTCGGTCGAAGTCTCGCTGGAAGCCGGGCAAGCCAGCATTTCCTACGACCCGGCGAAAGTCGGTGCGGCACAGTTCAAGGATGCGGTTGAAGCCGCCGGTTTCGACGTGGTCTGAAAAGGTCGGCGTAACATCGTCATTTTCACTTATCAAAAAGAAGCGCATGCGCGAAAAGACATCAGAGGGTTCCCCGCTTCAGCTTTCCGACGGGCCGGTCAGATTGACCCAGCTGTCGCACGGGGGTGGGTGTGGATGCAAGATTGCCCCGGGCGTACTCGAACAGATCCTTTCCAGAACCGCGCCCGGCCTGGTGCCGCCGCAGTTGCTGGTTGGTCTGGGCAACAACGACGATGCGGCGGTTTATCAGATCAATGACGAGCAAGCCATTGTGGCGACGACCGATTTCTTCATGCCGATCGTCGATGACCCCTACGATTTTGGCCGTATCGCCGCAACCAATGCCATTTCGGATATCTACGCCATGGGTGGCACGCCACTGTTTGCCCTGGCGATTGTCGGCATGCCGGTCAATACGCTGCCGATGGATACCATCCGGCGCATACTTGAAGGCGGTGAATCCGTGTGTGCCAAGGCGAATATCCCGATTGCCGGCGGCCACACCATCGATTCGCTTGAGCCGATCTACGGTTTGGTGGCCATTGGCCTGGTACACCCTGGAAATGTCCGGCGCAACGACGGAGCACGAGTGGGCGACAAGCTGATTCTTGGCAAGCGCCTGGGCGTAGGCCTATACAGTGCCGCTTTCAGGAAAGGCCTGCTGTCGCCGCACGATTACGACTTGTTGATCGAGATAACGACGAAGCTCAATACGCCCGGTTCGATGTATGGATGTCTCGCGGGTGTGCACGCCATGACCGATGTGACCGGCTTTGGCCTGCTTGGCCATCTGTTGGAAATCTGCAAGGGTTCCGGCGTGACGGCGCTGCTGGACTATGCTGCGCTTCCCGTGTTGCCCAAAGCCCTGGACTTTGCTGCGCGGGGTTGCGTGACCGGTGCCTCTGCCCGAAACTGGTTGGCTTACGGCTGCCAGGTTGATCTTGACTCCGGGCGTTTCGGTGATTGTGAGCGCGCATTGCTCACCGACCCGCAAACCAGTGGCGGTTTGCTCATCTCCTGCGCGCCGGAAGTGGTCACCGAAGTACTCGCCGTTTTCCTGCAGCAAGGCTTCGATCATGCTGCTGTGATAGGAGAAATTGTCGTAGGAGATCCCGAAGTCAAATTCGTCTGATCCGTTAACTGCGCTCGATGTTCATCAGACTGCCTGAACGGGAAATGCAGGACAATTAAGCTTCTATGCGGGCCAGTTCCGAACGCGTGAAGTCGATATGCACGAGCATCGCTTGCCGCGCCGCTTCAGGCTGGTGCTTGCGTATGGCCTCCCAGACGGCCAGATGTTGCTGGCGAAGCTGGGCTGTAACCTTGCCGCTGGCCTCTTCCAGCACTTTCAGATTGAGGCTGATGTGTTCGCGCAACATGATGAGAATGTTGGAGTGCAAGTAGAGAAACATGCTGTTGTGCGACGCTTCGGCAATGGCTTCATGGAAGTCGGCATCGGCCTTGTGCTCCTCGCTCTTGTTTCCGGTCTCGTAAGCGTTGATCAGGCATTTGATAACGTTGCCGATCTTCTTCAGATCGTTCTTGTCGGCCCGTAACGCGGCGTAATGCGCAGTGGCGCCCTCCAGTTCGCGACGAAATTCCAACGTATCCCAACGCAAATCGGGATGGTCGACCACCAGTTGACGCCAGGGCGAAGTGATGGCGGCCTGCAAGCGGTCGGTGACGAAAATACCGCTGCCCCATTTGCTGACGAGCAGGCCCCGGGTCTGCAGGTTATAGATCGCCACACGCAACGAGTTCCGGGAAACTCCCAGCGTTTCCGCCAATTTCCGTTCGGGCGGCAAGCGCGTCCCCATTGGCCATGATCCATCAAGCAGGTGCGACTCGATTTCCCGCTGAATCTTTTCGGCAACGCTATGTCTTGGCATGGATGTCTTTCTGTCTTTTCATCCGGAATCGGCCCGGGTCAATTATTTTGGTGCTACCAATTTTCTGAGCATCGTATCTTTGATTATGATCCTTTCCGTCAATCCTAACTGATGCAAGCTGTTGGCTATTGCTAAATTTGCTGGGGTGCGCTGCATGAAAACCGTTATCATCTGTCGGTACGTTAGTGGAGTCGTCGGAGCTTGAACGCACTTATTTCTGATCTTCGCACTCGTTTCCCGGCAGAGCGCGTCATTTCCGACGAACTCAGGCGTCTGGCCTGGGGTACTGATGCAGTTTTTACCGGCTGATACCCCGGGTTGTGGTGATCGCCGAAAATGAAGACGACATATCTCACGTACTGGCCGTGGCTCGCCGGCAGGATACCCACCTCACGTTCCGCGCCGCCGGCACCAGCCTTTCCGGCCAGGCGATTTCCGACGGCATACTGGTTCTCATCGGTGAAGATTTCTCCAGTTTTGAGCTCGCTGCCGATGCGCTGAGCGTTCGTCTGGGGCCGGCAATCGTCGGCAGTGAAGTCAACCGGCGGCTTGCCTCTTGCGGCCGCAAGATCGGCCCGGATCCGGCGTCGATTGCCACCTGCAAGATCGGTGGCATCGCCGCCAACAACGCCTCCGGCATGTGCTGCGGCACGGCGCAGAACAGTTACCAGACGCTGGCCGGGCTTCGTGTCATGCTGGCCGATGGCAGCGTACTGGATACCGAAGAGGCTGGCAGCATTGCCGCCTTCAGGCAGGATCATGCCGAACTACTGAAAGTGCTCGGAAACCTGGCCGAGGACACCCGGGCCGATGAAGGTCTGGCCGGTCGTATCCGGCAAAAATACAAAATCAAGAACACCACGGGGTACAGCCTCAACGCCCTGATCGATTTTGCCGATCCGATCGATATTCTGGCGCATCTGATGATCGGCTCGGAGGGCACGCTGGGCTTCATCTCGCGGATCACTTACCGCACTGTCGTCGAAGATCCGTGCAAAGCCAGCGCTCTGGTATTTTTCCCGGATATCGAAGCCGCTTGTCAGGCGGTCGTTCGCCTCAAACCGCAACCGGTTTCAGCGGTCGAACTGCTCGACCGCGCGGCCCTGCGCTCTGTGGAAAGCAAGGCGGGTCTGCCGGCGATCATCCGTTCGCTGGGCGAGACCGTTGCGGCCTTGCTCATCGAAGTTCGTGCCCACGAGAATATTGCCTTGCAGGCGCGTATCGACGCCGCCCTCTCGGCCATTGCCGGCATTGCCACCGTTGAACCAGCGTGTTTTTCCACCGACCGTGACACCTGCGAAATGTACTGGAAGGTCCGAAAGGGAACCTTTCCCTCGGTTGGCGCCATGCGCCGCACGGGCACCACAGTGATCATCGAGGATGTGGCTTTCCCGATCGAGTCGCTGGCTGCCGCCACGCTGGATCTGCAAGCCTTGCTCAGGGAACACGGTTATCACGAGGCGATCATCTTCGGCCATGCCCTGGAAGGCAATCTGCATTTCGTGTTTACGCAGGATTTCGGCGATCCGGCCGAGGTGACGCGTTATGCTGGTTTCATGGATGCGGTGTGCACGCTGGTGGTTGACAAGTATGACGGGTCGCTCAAGGCCGAGCACGGCACAGGGCGAAACATGGCGCCCTTTGTCGAAATGGAATGGGGAAAGCAGGCCACCGACCTGATGCGGCGCATCAAGACGCTGTTCGACCCCGAAAATCGCCTGAATCCCGGCGTCATTTTGAATGACGATCCGGCTGCCCACCTGAAACACCTCAAACCGATGCCGGCCGCCGAAGATATCGTCGATCGCTGCATCGAGTGCGGCTTTTGCGAACCACTGTGCCCCTCGCATCAACTCACGCTTTCGCCGCGCCAGCGGATCGTCGCCTGGCGCGAGTTGTCACGGCGTAGTGCCACTGGCGAACCTGGCGGTGCGCTGGCCGCAGATTATCCGTATTTCGGCCTCGATACTTGCGCTGGTTGCGGATTGTGCTCGACAGCCTGTCCGGTCGGGATCAATACCGGCGATCTGACCCGCCGCTTGCGCGGCCGTGATCAAAGCGATTTTTCACGCAAGGTGGGGCGCTGGACCGGCGAACACTTCGGGACGGTCGCTGCGGTTTCACGTCTGGGACTGCAGCTCGGCCATCTGGCCAGTGCAGTCGTTGGCGACAAGGCGTTGAGCAAAATGTCCAGGGGTGCCTGGAAAACGGCGATGCCCCGTGCCGGCAGGGAAGTCCGGGTACGTCGGGGCGAAGGTGATCCGGTGGTCTATTTCCCGGCCTGCGGCGGACGAATTTTTGGCCCGAGCGGGGCTGGCGAGCCGCAACTCGGTGAGGTCATCCAGCAACTGTTGATCCGCGCCGGTTACGCGCCGCGTTTGCCTCCCGGCTTCGACAGCCTGTGCTGCGGCCAGATGCTGGCCAGCAAGGGTTTGGCCGAGGAAGCGGATGCAAGTGCCAGGCGACTTGAAAGCGTGTTGAAGGACGCCAGTGAAAATGGACGTTATCCGGTCATCATGGATGCCAGCGCTTGCAGCGTCCGTATGCAAACCCACGTCGCCGGTCGACTGCCACTGTTTGACTTCCATGAATTCGCCCATGACGCTCTGCTGCCCAGGCTGCATTTGGTCAAGCAAGCCGGTCCGATTGCACTGCACATCAATTGCAGCGTGCGCAGGAGCGGGTCGGACGCCAAACTGCAGAAAGTTGCCAGAGCCTGTGCCGAGACGGTCATTGAGCCGGCCGGAGTGACCTGCTGCGGTTTCGCCGGTGATCGCGGTTTCGTGGTGCCGGAACTGTACCAGCATGCGCTGCGCAAGATTCACGATGAATTGCCCGTGGCCTGTCAATGTGGCGTTTCAAGCAACCGCACCTGTGAGATCGGCCTGACAGCCGAAACCGGGCGCACGTATCGTTCCATCGCCTACTTGTTGGAGGAATGCAGTCGTACCGAAGCCCGACCGGCCTGTTGATTAAGGGGGAACCGGCACCATCCGAACCGCCGAACCCAGTGATCGAGAAAAGGGAGTTTGATCGTGCTGACATGAACGCGATCCGATGATCCACCGGATACGCTTTCGCGTTAGTTGTTATTTGCCGGGCGGGCGGATACATTATCCAGCCACTCGACAATGAAATACCAACGGGACCCAGAAGCCCGAAATGTCATGCCATTTTTGGAGGAATATTTTTTGAAAGCCTTACTCAAATTCTCTCAGTTCGTTGATGCAATTACCGAGTTCATCGGCAAGAGCATCATCTGGGTCGTCCTGGTGATGACGCTGATCAGCGCCGGCAATGCGACGATGCGCTACACGATCAACTACAGTTCCAATGCCTTTCTCGAAATCCAATGGTATCTCTTCTCGCTGATTTTTTTGTTGGGCGCGGGGTATACATTCAAGAAAAACGAACATGTACGTATCGACATCATCCTGCACCGCTTTTCAAAGCGCACTCAAGCGGGCATCGACATTTTCGGCATCATTTTCTTCATGATGCCGATGGCCATCGCGATCATGTGGATGTCATGGCCAATATTTGTGCTGGCCTTTCAGGACAACGAAGTGTCCAGTAATGCAGGCGGTCTTGTTGTTTGGCCGGTGCGCTTGATCGTGCCGATCGGGTTCTTCCTGCTCGTGCTGCAGGGCATTTCCGAACTGATCAAGCGTATTGGATTCTTGCTGGGGCTGTGTCCTGATCCGACCGAAAAACCGCATACGCCGACTCCCGAAGAAGAACTCGCGCTGGCTATCAAAGCACAGAAAGGGGAGCTGTGATGACCCAGTTCCTCATTGCCAATATGGCGCCAATCATCTTCGCTTCGATGATCCTGTTCATGCTGGTCGGCTTCCCCGTGGCGTTTGCGCTGGCTGCCAACGGCGTAGTCTTCGGTTTGCTCGGCATGGAACTCGGACTGTTCGGTCCGCAGCTGTTTCAGGCGCTACCCGATCGAATTTTCGGTGTCATGGCCAACGACACACTGCTGGCCATCCCGTTCTTTACCTTCATGGGTCTGATACTTGAACGCTCCGGCATGGCTGAAGATTTGCTCGACACGATTGGTCAGCTCTTCGGACCGATGCGAGGCGGACTGGCTTTTGCGGTAGTCTTCGTCGGCGCACTGCTTGCTGCAACGACCGGTGTTGTGGCGGCGTCGGTCATTTCGATGGGCCTTATTTCCCTGCCCATCATGCTGCGTTACGGCTACGATAAGAAACTCGCAACAGGCGTCATCGCTGCCTCGGGCACGCTGGCCCAGATCATCCCGCCATCGCTGGTGCTGATCATCATGGCCGACCAGTTGGGCAAGTCGGTTGGCGATATGTACAAAGGCGCGTTCATTCCCGGCTTTGTGCTGACCCTCATGTATGTCGGTTACGTCGTGCTAGTGGCGATTTTCAAGCCCAAGTGGGCGCCTGCCTTGCCGCCCGAGGCTCGGACACTGCGCGGATTCAAGCTGCTGATGCGCGTGTTGACCACCTTGGTGCCGCCGCTGGCCCTGATTTTCCTGGTGCTCGGTACCATTTTCATGGGCATTGCCACACCAACCGAAGGTGGCGCCATGGGGGCCACCGGCGCCCTGGTCATGGCCCTGGCACGCAAACGCCTGACCTGGAAACTGCTCAAGCAGGGGATGGAAACAACCGCCAAGTTGACCACCTTCGTTGTTTTCATATTGATTGGCGCACGGGTGTTTTCTCTCACCTTTTACGCCGTCGATGGCCACCGCTGGGTCGAACACCTGTTGAGCGATTTACCCGGCGGCCAGATCGGCTTTCTGATCGTGGTTAACGCCCTGGTTTTCTTGCTGGCTTTCTTCCTTGATTTCTTTGAACTCTCGTTCATCATCGTTCCGCTGCTCGGGCCGGTTGCAGACAAGCTGGGGATCGACCTGATCTGGTTTGGCGTACTGCTGGCGGTGAACATGCAGACGTCGTTCATGCACCCGCCATTCGGATTTGCGCTCTTTTTCCTGCGTTCGGTTGCCCCGCCGTCGATCAAGACCTCCGATATCTACTGGGGCGCCATTCCCTTTGTATGTATTCAGGTCATCATGGTTGGATTGCTGATCATGCTTCCGCAACTGGTGACCTTCGGTCTCGACAAAGACGTCAAGGTTGATCTTAACGCCGTGGAAATCGATGTCCCGGTTTCCGGCTATGGTTCGATCGACTTGCCGCCTTCGTTGGTCGCTCCCGGGGGGAAAGGCGCGCCAGCGACTGAGGAGGATCCGAACAAAGCCATCATGGAATCGCTGAAGCGGGAACAGGCCAAGTAGTGTGTGGGCGGTCTCGCTTGGCCGGTCTGCCCTATGCAGCTGAACAGCCCCGTCGAACGGGGCTGTTTCTTGCCTGTCGGCTGAGAGGAAGCATAAGAAACGGGAGCCGAAGCTCCCGTTTCAAGTTCAGGGCAATAGTGCAGATCTTTTACTTGGCACCGTACATGTAATTCGAGTAGGACCCTTCGGCAATACGGAACCACAGATTTTCATCTAACATGAACTTCTTGTAGTCCTCGTAAATTACCTTGAACTCCGGATTCTTCGCCGAAGTCTCGGCATACAATTCCATCGCCGCCTTGTAGCAGGCGTCCATCACCGGTTTCGGAAACTGGCGTAACTGTGTGCCTGTGCCGACCAGTTGCTTGAGCGCCGTCGGATTTTTGGCGTCATATTTCGCCATCATATCAACGTGGGCATCCGCGCAGGCGAGTTTCAGAATGGACTGATATTCTTTCGGCAAGGTGGCAAACTTCTTGGCGTCGACGTAGGCGGAAAGCTGCGGGCCGCCTTCCCACCAACCGGGGTAATAATAGAACTTGGCTACCTTGTTGAAGCCCAATTTCTGGTCATCGTAGGGGCCAACCCACTCGGCAGCGTCGATCGTCCCTTTTTCCAGCGAAGGATAAATGTCGCCCCCCGGAATCTGTTGCGGCACGACGCCCAGTTTGGAAAGGACAGCACCGGCATATCCCCCGATGCGCATCTTCAGTCCTTTGAGATCGGCAACCGTCTTGATTTCCTTGTTGAACCAGCCACCCATCTGCACGCCGGTATTGCCACAAGGGATGGGGATAATATTCGATTTGCCGAATAGATCGCCGATCAGCTTGGTGCCGTTGCCATGGCGGAACCAGGCGTCGAGCTGGCGGTTGTTCATGCCGAAAGGAATGGCGCAATCGAAAGCGTAGGACGGATCCTTGCCGAAGAAATAGTACGAGGCCGTATGCCCCATCTCCACGGTTCCGTCTTTGACCGCGTCAAACACGGCAGGTCCCGGAACAATTTCTCCGCCGGCAAAAACCTGAATCTGGAACTTGCCGCCGGTCGCTTCCAAAACGTTTTTGGCCATGACCTCGGCACCACCATAAATGGTGTCAAGGCTCTTCGGGAAGCTGGACGCCAGGCGCCATTTGATGGTCGGGGCATTCTGGGCGATCGCTGGCATCGCAACGGCGCCGACCGCCAGGCCGGCTCCTGCTTTTTTCAAAAAGGAACGTCTTTCCATGATTTATCTTCTCCTTGTGAATTAACGACTGACAAGCTGCGGGTATAACACTTTGGATTCGATGATGAAGCAATATGGTAATGCATTCGTTGTTTCTAGAAATGCGGATTGAGGTTCTGACGGCATGCGTCTCTGGCGTTATCGGTAGTCCAATTGCTTCTCGTGAACTTTCCCCGGTAGCCAGTTAACCATACGCCAAGCCATTGCATCAAGCATTTCTACCCGGATATTAATCAACACCACGATCAAGACAAAATTGGTTGATCCAATTATGTTTTTCTATGAATGCTGGCGAGAATGCGAACTCATGATAGCGTTATCTGTCATGTTCTGACTCAGTCGTGTTGACGATTTGAAGGCGCTTAATGTGGCGGTTAGCGAATGACTCCAAGAATAGCGTGAAGCTTGGTTAATGCGATCAACGTGGGCAGGTCAAATAACGGTAGTCCCTGGTTGCCGAAATGTCGATGCTTAATGAGTTCATGCTGGCGATCGGGTGGTTTATATTCGGATAAATGAAGGAAGAATAATGTTCAAACGGATCATGGCAGCCATCGATGAAAGCTACATGGCCAGCCCAGTGCTGCACACAGCGATAGAGCTGGCGAAAATCAGCGGAGCGCGGCTGGTGATTTGTCACGCGGTGGATGAGACGCTATTTGCCAATCGCCAGATGGAAATGCTATTGCCGAATAGCGTTGGCAAGGCCGAATATAGGATGCGTCTTGGCGCCGAGGGTATGCTCGGCAAAGCCGCTGCGACGGCCCGTGCATCCGGCGTCGAGATCGAGGTCAAACTGATAGAATCGGAGATAAAACATGTTTCCGACATGCTTGCCGAGGCGGCGATCGAGTGGCAGGCCGATCTGTTGGTCGTCGGCACGCATGGTCAGCGGGGTATGGAACGCTTTTTTGTCGGTAGCGTCGCCGAACGGTTGGTCCGAAAATCGGAAATCTCGCTGTTGCTCGTGCGCAGCAAGTGATTTTCCAGTGTTCAACGCTATGCATGTCAACGCCCTTGATCGGAGCGCTTAGAGTTATGGCGAAGAAGAGTTCCCGATGGATTCCTCAGATTGGTTCGGTGGCAACCTACGTCGGGCGGTCCAGCCGATTGGCGCGAAGCGCGTTTAACGTTCGCGTTGTGGCGGAGACCAGTGCCGATCGCCTGGTCGTGGAGGCCATCGGACGAAGCGGTTCGCCGGTGAGGTTTACGGTCAAGCGCAAGAATCTTGCGCCGCTTCAGCCGGGTCTGTTTGATTGAACCGCTCCAATGAACGCTGTGTGCGGAAGTTGATTGCTGCGGCCAAGCTGCGTTTCGCTACGGGTGTGAGTCGTTTAATCCGGTATTCGGCTTTCAGCGCGCTGGAACGATCCGGATACCCCACGCTGGCAAGCAATCGGGCTGGCGGATGGGCGCGCGTATAGCGAGCGCCTTTTCCGCGGACGTGTGCGGCGTAGCGCGCGGCCACATCGGTTGAAATGCCCGTGTAGATACTGCCATCGATGCATTCGATCAAGTACAGAAACCAGGGCACCCGGCGTATTGCCGTGGCTTTTTCGAGGCATGATGGACTTGACCATGCTTCCATTTTGATCGTCGGCTCAGGCCGGCTTATCAATTTCGCCGCCCAGGGCAGCGAGCAGATCGTCAAGCAGGCGCGCCAGTTCGCCGGACATCAGCGTGAAGTCAAGGTTGAAACGATCCTCATCGTTTTCGGCCTGACCGTCGGCTTCTTCCTTGAGAATGTCGAGGAAAGCCAGGCGCTTGATTTGCATCTTTTCGTCAAGCAAGAAAGAAATACGCTGTCTCCAGGTCATGCCCAGCCGCGTTACGACCTTGCCGGAAGCAATATGCCGGGGAACTTCCTCACCTTCCAGCGTATGTTTGACATAACGCACCGACGCATTTTCCGCCGAACGTAATTCGAGATCCTGATCGAGCGTAAACCCTGTTGGCGCCTGAGCAGCGGCCACCCAGGCAGTCATCGCCGATGAGGGTGATTGCGCGAGCTTGAGTAGCCTGATTGGCAAGGCGTCGACCGATTTCCTGAAATGCTCCAGAAACTCTTCGGCTTTGGCCGTTCCGGCCGCGTCGATGACCAGCCAGCCATTGAGCGGATCTATCCAGCCAAACGTGGTTCTGCGGCGTATGAAGGCACGCGGTAGCAGTTCGAGAGTCATCGATTCGCGGAGTTCTCGCATTTCCTTGCGACCGACGCGGCGACCTTCGGTCTCTTCGATCACCTTTCCACGCTCTGCAGCAAACTGCTTGACGACTGAAGCGGGCAGCAGTTTCTGCTCAACGCCAAGCGCCAGCAAGCACTGACGGTTGATCGAATGAACCAGCGCGCCTTCGTTGCCTGGGGCCACCCAGCCCACGCTCTGGAGATCGGATGGATTGCAAGGTTGCAGCCTGCGGGTCGACAGCCGGTCCTCAAGATAACTGCTGTCTTCTGCCCAGCCGACGGGGATCCGATAGAGCTGCAGGTTTTTGAACCACATGAGGGTTGCTCAAAAAAGGGGAATTATAGGGCTGAAAGCGATTTTCCATGGAGCAATTGCATTCGCTGTGTGCCTGTTTTATCGGCTAAGTTGAACGAAGACCGTGGTGTAGTTCATAATACGGGTATGAATGATCCAGAACCAATTGATCCACGTCGCCGAATTCGCGAGCTGACTGCCATTCCCGAACGGGATCGCACCGACGAGCAATGGGATGAACTGAACGAGCTTGAAATTCGCACGGCACCCGGAAACCGCGAGTCGGATCGTCAACAGGAACGACCGTTGGGGAAGCAACAGGGGCCTACGGCTCCGGCACGGCG
>WBZP01004126.1_pt1 | contig 15338 bp, 12 predicted proteins | sample 5204301 | NCBI WGS metagenome assembly WBZP01 (sample SAMN12412401, study PRJNA552823) | activated sludge metagenome | isolation source: activated sludge from nitrification reactor of wastewater treatment plant... | place: USA: Pennsylvania | collected 2017
CATCACTCCGGTCTCGTGGATGGATCCGCGGCAGCCCTGCATCGGTCGGCATATGCCCGTGCATGCCGGTACCCGGGATCGAGGCGGAGGGTGCGTTCGAACCAGGGAAGTGCTCCGCGCAGGTCGCCTTTCCCTTCGACAAGCATCTCGCCGAGGGTGAAGGTCACATCCGGATCCGTCGAATCCATCGCCGCGGCTTCCTGCAGGCGGCCGAGCGCACCGTCGATATCCCCTTGCCGGAAGAGCATCACACCCAGGTTCATATGCACCTCGGGGTCGGCGCTGCCGAGCCGGATCGCGCGCTCATAGGCCAGGCGCGCACCGGGGAGATCGCCGGTCATCGCTTCGGCATTCGCCAGCACGGTCCAGCGCCGGGCATTCGTGGAGTCCAACGCCGCACTTTGTGCGAACGCCGCAACCGCTCCGCGCGCATCGCCCCGTGCCCTCCGGTAATCCCCCACCTCCTCACAGGCGATCGCCATCGCGCGGGGCGGGATCGACCGGAAATCGAGCAGACTATCGAACCGCATGAGTGAACTGTTCACCCCTGCATTCACACCGACCCAACCCACGGTCTGGACCAGGGTCACCATCGCCATCACGACCACACCGCGCGTGCGTGTCTCCGATGGTCCCATCATCCCGAGCCAGCTGGCAAGACCGCCCAGGCCGATCGTCGCCGCGAACGGTGCCGCGAGATCCCAGTCGCGGCTCATCCCCAATTCGAAATTATTGAGGAACAGCCAGAGGAGCGCGGGGGTGGCCAGTGCGATCCAGAAGAACATCCCTGGCTGTCGGTACCGTGCCGGCACGAACGCGCCCGCGAAGAGCCCACCGGCGAGCACGATCGCATACGGCGACACCAGAAGATGAAGGTTCAGAAGGTCCACCCAGTGCCAGAGCGAGAACAGCGTGTAGCTTTCGTTCCAACCATCCGCCTTCGTCAACGGAAGGAACGAGGTGCCGTCGCGCAGGAATGTCGCCACGATCCCTTGCGGCGAATACCAGAGAAGCAGCAGGATGATCGCGACGACGAGCGTTCCCCCGGCGATCGGCATCGCGAGGGCCCTCCATCCTTTGGATCGTATCGTGCCGGCGTACACGAACAGCAGCATGGGTCCGAGGATCACCATGCCGACATGCAGGAACACCAGGATGACGAAGAGAAGGGAGACAAGCATGACGGACCGATCGCCGCGATACGCTTCCTGTGCAGCGGCGATGGTCGCGAGCATCACCGCATACGCCGGCGCATAGGTCTCGATATACCCGAAGAATAACATCGTAGCGCCGCCGCCGATGATGAGGATCGTCAGGGCGAGCCGTTCTTTCCCATCGGCCGTAAGGGACCCGGCCAGCCACCAGACGGAGGGAACGGCGATGAGGCCGGAGAGGACGGACAGGGTCTGCCACGCATCGCGTGCAGGGTCAGCGGCACCGACCGAGCGGAGTATGCTGAACAGATGGGCAGCAAGGTAGCCCGTGAGCGGGGCAGTGGGAAAGGATGCGGGGATGTCGCCCGACGACACGGCGACGGGAAGCGTGCGCTGCACGAGATAGCCATCACCGAGGAAGAACGTGCGCTGGCGGAAGGTCCAGAACACGAGGGCGGCGCCCGCCAGCACGACGGTCCACAGGACGATGGTCCTGGCGCGTGTCTGCGCAGAGAATGAAGCCACGAGTCGGCCAAGTGCAGCGAGGAGCCGGTCCTGCACCGACGGCAGAAGCGCCAGCGCCATGAGTGCACCCAGGACCACCGGCACCGGGAGTGGCAGGAACCCCCAGAAGTGTCCGCCCCAATTGACCGCGGACGGGAATGCTCCGGCGAGGCCGACGAAGACGAGCAGCGCGAGGCCCGTCCGGCTGATCACACTGATGGATGGTCGCTGCTCCGTATCTCCTCCGGTCTAGAGTCCTTCTTCTGAGATCAGGTAGACGAGCAATGCGCTCGCGATCGCGCCAAGTTCAAGTTCCCGCGGATGCACCGCCTCGAGCACGTCGTTCGCCGAATGGTGGAAGTCAAAGTAACGTTGATCATCCACCACGAGTCCAAAACCCGCCGCACCGGCCGCGACGATCGGCGAAACGTCGACCCCTGCATGGCCGGCCATGATGTGTCCGGCACCCACCTTCTCGAGGATCGGAGCCCACCGTTTGACGCGCTCCACGATCGCACTGTCCGCCTGTACCGTGAACCCGCGCGGCATGAAGCCCCCGCGGTCGGCCTCGATGGCGGCGTAGGCCCGTTCCATCGCGCGATGTGGATCCACGGCGTAGGCCTTCCCGCCGCGCGATCCATTCTCCTCATTCATGAACGTCACGGCACGGATGGTGCGCTTTGGCGTGATGCCAAGCTCTTTCAGGAGGCGGAGCGCCTCGATGGCCTGCATACAGCCTGCGCCATCGTCATGCGCGCCCACGCCCTTATCCCAGGAATCCAGGTGCCCTCCCAGCACGATCACCTCATCGGGCCGTTCGCTCCCGCGCACCTCACCCATCACGTTCGCCGAAGGGGCATCCGGCAGTGTCGTGCAGGAAAGCCGCAACCGCACGCGGGCATGGGGATCGCGGAGGATAGCATCACTCAGGAACTCCGCATCACGGATCCCGATCGCGACGGCCGGCACCTTCGTGATGCTGTCGGCGTACGACATCACACCCGTATGCGGGACGTTGTCATGAGCAGTCGTCACGGAGCGCACGATCGCGCCGACGGCACCCGCGCGTGCAGCTGCCACGGCACCGCCGGCTCGCTGATCCACCGCGCCACCATACCCCGCGAACGTGCTGAGCAGTGCGGGATCCATCGGGCGATTGAAGAAGATGATCTTCCCTGCTGCGCGCGTGCCCGCAGCGCGGAGTTCATCGAAGGAATGGACCTCGAGGACCTCAGCGCTCACACCGCGCCGGGGCGTACCGATACTGCCACCCAGCGCAGCGACGGCGAGCCGTCGCGTGCCCGTCCTGGTGACGAGCTCGGCATCCTCGACCTTCCCGCGCACCCAGTGAGGCACCATGCAGGATTCTGCGCGCACGTTCACGAACCCGTACCGCCGCATCATGGCAGCCGTGAGGTCAACGGCCTTTGCCGCACCGACGGACCCGCTCAGGCGCGAGCCGCAGGACCGGATCAATTCGGCGAGCAGTGCGTGGGCAGTGTTCGTGGGAAGTCCTGCACGGAGCAACTGGCGGGCAAGGGTATCGGCAGGCGGAGAACCGGCGTGGACCGCGGTCGTGACCCCAACAAGCGCGAGGGCAAGGGTCAGGACCAGGGCGACACTCGAACTCCGGTGGGCGCGGGGCTCCGTCATGAATGATACCGGCGCCGGATGGTGGGGATCAGATATTCTTCGAACGCACGCTTCTGATCGTAGGCCGGGGCGAGGCCCCAGTCGCGGCGGGCCGCATCATCGTTCACATCTTCCGGCCAGGAATCCACGATCGCCTGCCGCTTGTCATCCGGCAGGAAACTGATCGCCGCTCCCGGGAACGCCGCGAGCACGATATCACGGATCTCACCGGCGGTCGGGTTGAAGCTGGCGATGTTGTAGACCGTCTGCGTCAGGCGTTCCACCGGAGCTTCCTGCAGCCGCAGCATCGCCGTGATGGCATCGGGCATGGCCATGAACGGGATCCGGACATCCTCACGCACGAAGCACGAATAGGGTTTCCCCTGTGCCGCGGCATGGAGCATCTCGGGAGCGTAGTCGCTCGTCCCTCCGCTGGGCACTGTCTCGGCGCTGATCAGCCCGGGGAACCGGATGCTGCGGAAATCCACACCCGCCTTCTCCGCGTCCGCGGCAAGCTGGCGGTAGTGATGCGAATAGTACCGGCCGAGATGTTCACAGTACAGCTTGTTGCAGCCATACATCGTGATGGGCGATGTCCATTCGCTCTCACGTACCCGGCCCGCTGCATGCTTCGCCGCCACGGAGGAGAGTCCGTACACCGCAATGGAACTCGGGAACAGGAACTGCACGGGTGCTCCCTGCCAGCGCGACTGTTCGATGGCCAGCTTGAGGAGGAACATCGTCCCCTCCACATTCACCCGGTGGGCCGCTTCCGGGGTGAACTCGGCGCGTGTGGAGAGCAGTGCCGCGAGATGGAAGATCGTGCGGATCTGATATTCGCTGGCGAGGCGTTCCAGCAAACGGGAATCCAGGATGTCGCCGACCAGCGTGGTACCACAGTGGGCTTTGAGCGCATCGTCGATCGGACGCACGTCCATCGCGATGATATGATTGCCGCCGGCAGTGGAGAGCCGTTCGATGAGGCCGTGCCCCATCTCACCGTTCGCTCCGGTGATGAGGATCGCGGGCGTACGTATAGTATCAGGCATAGATCATTGACGTGATTAGTGTTGAGAAGAACGCTGGCGAGAACAGGACCACTTCAGCGGGGACGCCTGAACTGGTCGTTGAGGCGGGAACGCGCACTCCCGGGGGGCATCTTGGGGCGCTTGTCTTCCGGTGTCGTCAGATACTGGATCCACTCCTTCAGCTCACTGACCGGACGGGCTTTGCGAAGGAATCCTTCGGTACGGGGATTCTGGACGGCATCCAGCGTGTGCTGATCGTCGAACGCGGAGACGAACAGGAACGGCACCGTCGCAAGTTCCGGGGTCGACCGGACCTTGCGATGGAAGCGGATGCCGTCCAGAACCGGCATATAGATATCGGAAATGACCAGATCGACGGGTTGGGTCCCCAGCTTTGTGAACCCATCCTCGCCGTTCTCGGCAACGATCACGTTGTAGCCTTCGCTCATGAGAACATTCTTGAGCACAAGCCGGTATTCGGGCTCATCGTCGACAACGAGGATCGTCATGGTCGCACCTCAGTGGTCATTGCGTACGAGGTCACTTCTTCCCGCAGCAGTCGCCCCCCTCGCCGCATGCGCACCCATCTTTGCCTTCATGCTTCATGCCCTTCCCCTCATGCTTCTTCCCCTTGCCTTCCACCACCGGTGCGGACTTCTTTTCGAGCGCCATGCCACACTTCGAGCACTTGCCCGACTTGGTGGATTTTTCTTCCGGGTGCATGGGGCACACGTAGCTGTCGGCGGCCTGCTGCACCGCGGGCTTCTTGTCGCGCTTCGGGGAACCCTGCTGCGCCACGAGCGGCATCGCGGTGGAAAGCATCAATCCGGCAACCACGCACATCGCTATCATCTTCCGCATGATTCGGTTCTCCTGGAACATAGGTTACGGTTTTCCGGTCCGGTGGTACCCGGAGTTTCCCTCAATGTACGACTTGGCTCTCTTACCTGCAACCGTGGTAGAGCCGGGGGACACGGGGTGTTATCGCGCATGTGGTCTCGTACGGTATCGTCCCGGTGAGCGAGGCGACATCCCATGCCGTGATCCGCTCCGCGCCGCTCGCGCCAAGGAAACGAACCTCATCACCCACGGCGACACTGCACTGGTCGCCCAGGTCCACCATCAGTTGATCCATACAGATGGTCCCCACGACCGGATAACGCCGGCTGTTGATCAATGCCTGCGCTTTCCCGGTCAAAAGCCGCGAATACCCATCCCCGTACCCCATCGGGACGGTCGCGATCCACGTTCGCCTGGCGGCAAGGAAGCGCCGACCATAGGAAATGGACGTGCCGGGTTCAACCTGTTTTACGAACGCCACCCGCGAGACGAGTGACAGCACGGGACGGACGGGGAAGCGTTCAGCCATCCCCTGCCCCGGGGGATAGCCATAGAGCATGATCCCCGGACGCACCATATCAAAGTGTGCCGCGGGCATCGTCATGATCGCGCCACTGTTGGCCATGTGGCGCTCGGGCAGGTCTACTCCCGAACGGCGGACGTCCTCAAGGAATGCCTGAAACCGGTCGAGCTGCTGCCACGCGAAGGTGGTATCGGGGTCTTCGCTCGTCGCGAAGTGACTGTAGGTGCCGGTCAACATCACGTGCGGTGATCGCGCAACCCGCACAACGAGCGCGGCCCCCTGATCCGCGGGGAGACCGAGCCGACCCATCCCCGTGTCCACTTTCACCTGGACACGCGCTTTGACGCCCGCCGATCGCGCCTCCGCTCCCACGACATCGAGAAGAGCAGGATCGGCGATCGTCAGGGTCAGGTCGTGACGGAGCGCCTCACGGACCGACGCGGGTGCCGGGGATTCGAAGACGATCGTGCGCTGCGCAAATCCTGCCTGGCGCAGTATCACACCCTCCTGAACGCGGGCAACGCCAAAGTCGGTGATGCCATGGACGGCTGCTTCACGTGCCAGATGTTCCATGCCGTGGCCGTAGCCGTTCGCCTTGATCACCGCCATGATGCGCACGTCCGGACCGACGTACGAACGGACTGCATCGAGATTATGATGGAAGGCGGCGCAGTCGATCACTGCGCGCGGGGCGGGAAGATCGGGGTCGGATGATGCCATGGAGAAATATCGAGAGGAATTGCCTGATATTCAAGCGATTGCTATTGTACCCCCGGTTACGTAATTTTTCACCCGTATATCGGATCATTGCGTGCCCGTCAGGTACACCGACCCATTTGACCGCAGGAGGCCCCATGCGCCGCATCGCTGTCGCACTCATCATTCTTCTTGTCATCGCCCTGCCGGCGGGCGCCCAAAAGAAGCCGTTCGCCATCGCCGATCTGTACCGGCTGAAGACCGTCGACGATCCCCGGTTCTCGCCTGACGGGAACAGGATCGCCTTCGTCGTCTCGGAGAGCGACCTGGCCAAAGGGAAAACGAACAGCGAGATCTACCTGATCAATGCCGATGGTACCGGACTGCGCCGTCTGACGAACAACCCGGCGGCGGATGATCATCCGCGATGGTCGCCTGATGGATCCTCCCTGCTGTTCGTCTCCACCCGGAAGAACGGTCCCCAGGCCTGGCTCCTCCCCATCGATGGAGGCGAACCGCGTCAACTGACCGACCTGTCCTCAGGCGTCGGTGAGCCACTCTGGTCGCCCGACGGCATGTCCATTCTCTTTACCACCGATGTCTATCCCGACTGCGCTGCGAGCGACAGTTGCAACAAGGCGATCTCCACGGCCGCTGAGACCGGACCACTCCAGGCCTACATGGCGGATGGTCTCCTCTACAGGCACTGGACGGCGTGGAAGGAAGGCAAGAATGCGCACCTCTTCACATACTCGCTCCAGACGAAGAGCTACACTGACGTGACACCCGGTACGTATGATGCGCCGGCGTTCTCCCTCGGTGGAACAGGATTCGCCTGGTCGCCCGATGGCAAGGAGATCTGTTTCGTCTCGAACCACGAGAAGTACGAGGCCGAGACCACGAACATGGACCTGTGGACGGTTCCGGCGTCCGGTGGTGCGCTCACGAACCTGACAGCAGCCAACCGTGCCTTCGATGGCGATCCGGCGTACGCGCCGGACGGCCGGTCCATCGCCTTCCGAACGCAGAAGACCCCGGGCCATGAATCCGACCGCTTCGCTCTCGCGGTACTCGACCGGTCCACCGGCACGATCGTTCGCAAGGCGGAGGACTTCGACAACTGGGTGACATCCGTGCAATGGGCACCCGACAGCAAGAGCATCTTTTTTACGGCGGACGTGCAGGGACACATCCCGTTGTACCGTCTCGATCTCGCCTCGGGTGCGGTAAGGCTGGTGATCGATGCAAAGACCATCAATGCGGTCGCCATCGCGCCGAAGGGAGGCCGGATCGCCTACACGCGTCGCTCGGTGGGAGAACCGGTGGAACTCTGGATCTGTGGCATGGACGGCAAGAACCCGAAGCGCCTCACGACATTCAACAAGCCGGTCGAGGACGAAGTGGATATCAGGCCGGCCGAAGAGATGTGGATCCCCTCACCGACCGGGAAGAAGATCCATACGTTCATCGTGAAGCCGCACAACTTCGATCCGGCGAAACGCTATCCGTTGATCCTGAACGTTCACGGTGGCCCCCAGGATCAGTGGTCCGATGCCTTCCGTGGCGACTGGCAGGTCTACCCCGGGACCGGGTACATCGTCGCCTTCCCCAACCCGCATGGATCCACCGGCTACGGTCAGGACTTCACGAACGCGATCTCGAAGGACTGGGGTGGCAAGGTCTATGAGGACGTCATGGCCGTCACCGATTCCCTCGCCCGTCTTTCCTATGTGGATCCGGACAGGATGGGTGCCATGGGATGGTCGTATGGCGGCTACATGATGATGTGGCTCGAAGGCCATACGAAACGATTCAAGGCCATTGCTGCCATGATGGGCGTGTACGACCTGAAGGCCATGCATGGAACAACGGAAGAACTCTGGTTCCCCGAGTTCGACCTGGGTGGCTTACCGTGGGAATCGCCGCTCTATCAGCGCTGGTCGCCCAACAATTTCGTCAAGGATTTCTCGACACCGTGTCTGGTGATCACGGGAGAGCGTGACTATCGCGTCTCCTACACCCAGAGCCTCGAGTTCTTCACGGACCTTCAGCGGCGGCGTGTCCCCTCCCGGTTGATCGTGTTCAAGAACGACGGTCATTGGCCCAGCGGTGTGAAGTCCATGCCCTTCTATTATAATGCGCACCTGGACTGGTTCCACACCTATCTGGGCGGCGATCCGGCTCCGTATGACATGACGCGGATGCTGCGCAACCAGGCGTTCGAGACGAAATGACGGAGACCGCGACGCAGCCGGGCGATGCGCCCGGCCAGGCATGGGTGGTGGCCGCGGATATGGGATACGGCCACCAACGGGCCGTGCATCCGCTCCGTCCGATCGCCAGGGATGGCATCATCACGGTCGGCAGGAATGATGCCGCATCGCGGTCCGAGAAACGTCTCTGGTCGCGCATGCTCATGGCCTATGAGGGGCTCTCACGTGCACACAGCTTGCCGCTGATCGGCAAACCGATCTTCGGGTTGCTCGACAGCCTCTTGCGGATCCCCTCTCTCTACCCTATGCGCAATCTGTCACACCGGACGTTCCAGGTGAACCTGGTCAGGTCGCTCGTGGACAAGGGTCTGTGCCAGGGCATGCTCGACCGCATCAGCACACGTGACCTTCCGGTGGTCACCTCTTTCTTCGCACCGGCGATCGCCGTCGATGCAAAGACGCAACACCGGATCTTCTGTATCATTTGCGATGCGGATCTGAACCGCGTCTGGGTGGCAGGCGACCCATGGAAGAGCCGCATCGTGTACTTCGCCCCGTGTGGCAAGGCCGCCCGGCGGCTTCGCGCGTACGGGGTGCCGGAGAACCGCATCCTCCTCACCGGATTCCCGCTCCCGGACGAGCTGGTGGGCGGACGCGACATGACGGCGCTGCGGGCCACGCTCGGGCGCCGGCTGCGGACGCTGGATCCCGCCTCGCGCTTCTGGCCCATGCACGACCGGAACCTCGAACACTATCTGGGCCCGGAGAATTGCGCACCCGACCCGCATCGTGTTCTCACCATCACCTTCGCGGTCGGCGGTGCGGGCGCCCAGAAGGAGATCGGTGCGCGGATCGCTGCCAGCCTGCGCCATCGCATCATGGCGGGAGGCATCCGGCTCAATCTCCTCGCCGGGACGCGTCCCGAAGTGCGCGACTACTTCTACGGCGTCAAGGATGCGTACACCCCCGGGGCACCCGGACTGCAGGTGATCTACGCGGATACCCTGGATGCATACTTCACGCGGTTCTCCAGTGTCGTCCGCGATACCGACATCCTCTGGACCAAGCCCAGTGAGATCTCTTTCTATAGTGCGCTCGGGCTCCCGATCATCATGACACCGGCACTCGGCTCACAGGAGACCTTCAACAGACGCTGGCTGCAGGAGATCGGCGCAGGGATACGGCAGGAAGATCCGGACTACGCCGACGAGTGGATCTTCGACAAGCTGAAGGACGGGATCTTTGCCGGACTCGCGTGGTCGGGATTCCTGCGTGCCCGCAAGCTGGGCCTGTACAGGATCGAGGAGGTCCTGCGTACCGGCGTCCTCTCTCCCGAATCTTCGTCGATCATGCGTTGACCATGGCCACCAACGAATATCCTGTCACCACTGCCATCCGCGTCCTCCGCGACCGGAAGGTCCCGTACACCCCTCATCTGTATGCCTGGGAGGAGCACGGGGGGACGGGCAATGCGGCCGCCTCGCTGGGTGTGGATGAACATCGCGTCATCAAGACCCTGGTGATGCAGACCGACGACCGGCGGTCGATCATCATCCTCATGCATGGCGACCGTGAGGTATCCACGAAGCAGCTTGCGCGGGAGATCGGCGCGAAGCGCGTTGAACCCTGCAATCCTGCCACGGTGACGCGGCTGACCGGCTATATGGTCGGTGGCGTGAGTCCGTTCGGCACGCGGACGAAACTCCCGGTGTATGTGGAGCGGAGCATCCTGGACCTGCCGGTGTTGTACATCAACGGCGGCAAACGAGGGTTTCTCGTCGAGATCGCGCCCGGTCAGGTCACCACGGTGCTGGATCCGACCCCGGTGACCGTCGCCGTCGCGCCATGACCGTCGACCATCACACGCTCCGGTGATGCCGACCGCCTGCGGTCACATCACGTGATACAGCGCACAAGGGCGCATTTTCTACTTGTTTGTGTTGTGTTTCGATCATGGGAATAGTATCTTTCGGTTGACTCGTACCGAACTCCCCACCGTTCCGAACTGTTACACATTCAGGACACTATGCTCCCGGTCTCCACACCAGGACCATCATTGGCAGGAGGGTATCCCTCTTCCAGCCATCACGTGATGAAAGTGTTCACGGTGACCATCATCGATGACGCAGCGGGGCGTGGGACGGGGACCAGGGGGAGGTTGCTGCAGTCGGCGCAGCACCGACGGACGATGATGTATGACCGGCACGCCCGGTCCGTCGCAAGCGCTGTACCGCCGACGATCGACATCCGCATCTGACATCACACGGACACCCCGATGGAACACTTGTTCTCCATGCAGCCGTATGAAGCAACCACCGAGCGCATCACTATCTCGGTCCGTCCGATCTATCTGGACGGGCAGTCGGATGTCATTGGTAAGAAGTTCGTCTTCGCATACTTCATCCGGATCGAGAACAATGGCCCCCAGCCTGTCCAGTTGCTCCGCCGCCACTGGTTCATCCGGAACGCGGTCGATGCACTCCGCGAGGTCGAAGGCGAAGGTGTGGTCGGGCAGCAGCCGGTGATCCAGCCGGGCAAGGCCCACGAATACAACAGCTATTGTGTCCTCGACACATTCGAAGGGACGATGGAGGGGACCTACCTGATGCGCAGGCCGAATGGGGAGTTGTTCTACGTGGTCGTCCCCCGGTTCAGCCTCCGGGCGATGGCGAACTGATCAGGGACCCTGGTCCCGCGGTTCTCTCCGCTGTGCTTGACCGCGGTCGGGGATGAACGGGGCCGGCTGAGAAGCTGATGAACGAGATCTATCGCAGAATGCTCCGGGCCAAGATCCACCGCGCCACGGTCACGGAAGCCAACCTCCACTACGAGGGAAGCATCACCATCCCTCCCGACCTCCTCCAGATCTCCGGTATCGCAGAGTACGAAGCGGTCCACGTCTGGAACGTCACGCGCGGCACCCGTTTCGAGACCTATGCCATCCTCGGTGAGGATGAAGAGCGCTCGATCTGCGTGAACGGCGCGGCGGCCCACCTGGCAGGACCCGGCGATCTCATCATCATTGCCGCATTCGCCGACGTCCCCGAATCCCTGGTCCCAACATTCCGGCCGACGGTCGTCTTCGTCGACGCGGAGAACAAGGTCACCGGGACCGGCCCCGAGGTTCCCGGCCCGCATGTGCGAGGGTGCTGAACGACTTCAGCGTTGCGCCGGATCCGTGAACGTCAGGGTGATCTCCACGATCTCCGGTCTGTTCGCCAGACGCACCGGCGGTCCCCAGCTCCCTACCCCGCTCGACACGTAGAATTGCGCGTTCCCCTTTCGCAGATATCCCCAGCTCTGTTCGTAGACCATGTTCGTGATGTAATTGAATGGCCAGAGTTGCCCGTGATGCGTGTGCCCTGAGAGCTGCAGGTCCACGCCCGCAGCCTCCACACTGTCCAGATCGAAGGGCTGATGGTCCATCATCACGATCGGGCGGTCATGCCGCACGCCCTCGAGCAGCACACCGAGATCCTTCCGGCGTTGCCCGCCGAACTGACGGCTGCTCCGGTCCTCCCTCCCCACCAGCGTGATGCCATTCGGCAGCACGACGAACGTATCGCGCAACATCGTGATCCCGTGTTCCTGCAGGTATGCCACGGCCTGTGCTGCACCACCGATGTACTCATGGTTCCCCGTGATGCCAAAGACCCCCATCGGCGCATGGATGGTGCGGAGGATCTCCCCCGTGTTCTCCTTGATCACCGGTCCGAGGTCCTCATCCACGATATCGCCGGCGAGCAGGATCACGTCCGGGTCGATCTCTTCGAGATGTCCCACGATCGAGCGCAGCCGTGACCGTCCGACGATCGTTCCCAGATGGATGTCCGACAGCAATGCGATGCGCACCGGCCGCGGATCGTCCGCCCTCTTCGCGATGGGGACGGTGATCCTGTGGATCCGCGGGAACCGTGCATTGATGTGTCCCGCGATCACCAGGACCGACACGAGTCCGATCACCCCCCAGAAGACGAAACGCGTGGTCCGCACGGGATCCACCGTGACGGCAGCCGGGAACCACGAAACGATCGCGTCACTCAACCGCAGAAGATCGATGACCACCGCCGCGAAGAAGAGATACGTGAGCGCCGCCAACCAGAAGGAGCCGATCCAGACGAACACGTCGCTCACAGCCGACAACCAGTAATTCTCGAGCACACGGCCCAGGATGAAGGACACCGCCAGGATCCCGCCGATCCAGAGCACCGCCGTACGGACCGGGTCACCGGCAGGAAAACACTGCATCCCGCGGCGGAGCACATACGCATTCACCAGGAAGTAGACGAGGAAGACGAGCGAAAAGAAGATGAGCACGCGATTCACTTTCATAGGGGGTAGATCATCCGATAGGGAGACGAGGACCGAAGGGACGGCATACCGGTACGCGCATCAGACCGCCTTCACGACGACGATGGTCTGATCATCATGCTGCTCGAGTCCGGCACCGAAGCGGCGCACATCCTCCGCGAGCGCATCCCGGATAGCCTGAGCCGGCGACGACGCATGGGCAGCGACGACCGCACAGATCCTGTCATCGCCGTATTCCTCGCCGGCAGGGCTCCGTGCCTCCGTGACGCCGTCGGTGACGAACAGCATGACATCTCCCGCTTCGAAACGGACATCGCGGTCCTCGAGTTCGCGGGAGAAGACGCCAGCGTCGTTCAGGCCCAGGCCGAGTCCGCGGGGCGTGACGCGTTCCACCACGCCGGTTGCGGCATGATAATGATAGAGGGGCAGATGTCCGGCCCGCAACAGCGTGAGCCGGCGGGTGGCGGCCTGATATCTGGCACCCAGCGCGGTCACGAACGAGGTCTTTTCCAGATCGCTGCACAGCAACTTGTTGGCACGGATGAATCCCTCACGCGGCGGCAGATCGAAGCCGTACAACGAGCGCAGGATACCCTGCACCTTCGACATGTACAGGGCCGCTGAGGTGCCCTTGCCACTCACGTCGCCAACCACCACCATCAGGTCCTTCCCATCCCAACCGAGATAATCGAAGAAGTCCCCTCCCACCTCCAGCGCGGGAATGGACATACCTGCGATATCGAGACCCGGGACATCGGGGGTGACCGATGGCAGCGAGCTGAGCTGGATGCGACGTGCGATATCCAGCTCATGACGCATACGTTCCTTCTCGGCATGCTCCTCATACAGGAACGCGTTATCGATGGATACCGCGATCTGCTTGGCCACACCGCTCAGGAAGGCCAGGTCATCCTCGCCGAGCGAGGTATCGGCGAGTTTCTCGCCGATCAGCAGGATCCCGACGAGCCGGCTGTGCGAATGGATCGGTACGGCGCACTGGATCCCGGCGCGGCCCAGGGCCCCGGCCACGGATGGCGGGAGGATCCCGACGCGCACAGGGCCGGCGTGCTCACCCACGGCCGCCGCAAGCGCCTGCCCGCTTTGGCGGACCACACCCTGCCAGATCTCCGGAGCGATCCCCGCCGACGCATCACTCCAGCAGGTGGCCCCATTGCGAACGATCATCAGTCCGGCGGCACGGATCCGCATCAGATCGATGAGCGTGTCGACGATCCCCCGGGCGATGTCGTTCATCGAGAGACGCGAGGAGAGCACTTCGGCGAGCGACGCTGCCGCGCGACGATGGTCGAATTGTGTGCGATAGTACTTCCTGTCGATGAACTCCTGACCCCACTTCCGAACGTACCAGAGACCGAACCACATCAACGCGCCGGCCAGCAGCATGACGAGACGCTCGAGGAAGATCTGCTCGCTCGCATTCGCGGGGACCGGGTTGATCTCCACGGAGAATCCGGTCACCGTGATGCCCGGGACCTGGATCGGCAATCCCGGGACCGCGATCAGCAGGCGGATGAACAGGATCGCGACGAGGATCCCCCAGGCCCAGCTGAGCGCGGTATACTGCACGTTCCGGCGGACACGGAAATCGATGTCGATGAGCTGGTAGCGCGTGATCACGAACAGGTAGGACAGGGGGAACCCGAGCAACACGATGCCGACATATCCGATGATCCCCCGCAGCCCGATCAGAGCAAGGCCGATCGTGAAGACGATAACGGCCAGATGGACGACCAGCATCGCCTTCCTGACAGGCCTCGTCACGCGCTTCTGTTCGGCCTGCAGCGGTGTCTTGTTCGCCATGGTGAGGATCGACGCCACGAGGAGATAGATGAAATACGCCATCCACATGAACGCTTCCTCCCGGAGGAGGATCACCAGCGGCGAGAGCAGTGCCAGGGTGTAGATCCCGGGAAAGATCCATCGACGGTGCGCCACGCTGAGCCGGCTCACGGGGAACACCATCGCCCCGTGCATACCCGCGGCCGTACCGAAGAAGATCGCCAGGATCTGCAGGAAGGTCCGTGCCTGGACGAACAGCGTGGGGTCGGGTTCGCGCTTGATCAGCAGGATCGCTATGACGAATCCGATCAGGAGGAAGTTCGTGCCGATGGCGCGGGCGGAGACCAGATCGGCGCGCTTGAGCAGGAGGAACGCCCCGAAGACCATGAACGCGATGCCGGTCAGGGAGAAGATCAATTGGGAAAGCGGAAATCCGAACCGGGCAAGCGTCACGTGGAGCGCCAGAGGGTCGGTCCCACGCAGCCCTTCATAGATGCTCGTTGAGCCACTCTTCGCACGGCGCAATTCCGCATCCGCGTCCTGTGCATCAGTGAAGCCGACACCGTTGATCCGCGACACGATGTCGCCCACCCGCATCCCCGCACGGTCCGACGCTCCGCCCGGAACCACGCTGGTG
>WBZP01004128.1_pt1 | contig 15333 bp, 16 predicted proteins | sample 5204301 | NCBI WGS metagenome assembly WBZP01 (sample SAMN12412401, study PRJNA552823) | activated sludge metagenome | isolation source: activated sludge from nitrification reactor of wastewater treatment plant... | place: USA: Pennsylvania | collected 2017
CTGCTGGGCGAAGCGGTGCAGCTCTAGCTCGTTGCCGCGGCGGCGGCCGACAGCCCGGCGCAGCGCGTAGCGGCCGAACGCGCCCGCCTCCAGGCCGAGGCCGAGGCCACGATCCGGTCCGACCCGGTGGTGCTCGAAGTGCTCGCCCAGTTCCATGGCGCACGCATCGTGCCCGGGTCGATCCGGCCGGCCTGAACCGCCCACCCGGTCCACAGCAGAGGGAACCCGATGATGAAGAACCAACTCGCCGGCCTGATGAAGCAGGCGCAGGCGATGCAGGACAGCATGAAGAAGGTGCAGGAGGAACTCGCCGCGACCGAGGTCGAGGGAAGTTCGGGCGCCGGCCTCGTGAAGGTGACGATGACCTGCCGCCATGACGTGCGGCGCGTCGTGATCGATCCCAGCCTGCTCGCCGACGACAAGGACATGCTCGAGGACCTCGTCGCCGCGGCGTTCAACGACGCAGTGCGGCGCGCCGAGGCACTGAGCACCGAACGCATGGGCAAGCTCACCGCGGGGCTGCCTCTGCCGCCGGGGATGAAGTTCCCGTTCTGAGCCGCGACGGCGCCTTCGCAGCCTTGCCGTGCCCGAGCCTGCGCTCGACGACCTGATCGAAGCCCTGCGCCGGCTGCCCGGGGTGGGGGTGAAGTCTGCCCAGCGCATGGCCTGGCACCTGCTCCAACACGACCGGGCGGGCGCTGCGCGACTGGCAGGCGCATTGCAGGGGGCGCTCGGGCGCATGCGGCACTGCGCGCGCTGCCACACCTTCACCGAGGGCGAGGTCTGTGCCACCTGCCTCGATTCGCGGCGCGACCCGACGCTGCTCGCCGTGGTCGAGACCCCGGCCGACCAGGCGGCGCTCGAGCGCAGCGGCGGCTACCGAGGCCTCTACTTCGTGCTGATGGGTCGCGTCAGCCCGCTGGAGGGGATCGGCGCGCGGGATCTGGACATCGAGCGCCTGCTGCAGCGCGCACTCGACGGCGTCGTTCGGGAGGTGATCCTCGCGACCGGCTTCAGTGCCGAGGGCGAGGTTACCGCGCAGGCCCTCATGGCGGCTTTGCGCGCGCGCGGCTTGACGGTCACGCGCCTCGCGCGGGGCGTGCCGGCTGGCAGCGAGCTCGAGTACGTCGACCTGAGCACGATCGCGTATGCACTGGTCGACCGGCGCTGACACGCTCTGACGCTGCCAAGGCCCGGGGAGGCGCCGCACGCTCTTCCGTTTGCTGACCGCGCTCAATCGTTCCTGGCCACTGGCGCGCGAGCATTGCGCCTGACTGACGATGGAGGTTGGCATGTACCGCAAGATCCTGGTCCCGATCGACGGCAGCGCCACGTCGGCGCGCGGACTCGAGGAGGCCGTCGGCTTGGCGCGTGCGACGGGTGCCGCCATGGTGGTGCTGCACGTGATCGACACCTACCCGCTGGCGGTGGAAATGGCAACGCCGGACACCTGGCAGAAGGTGGTCGACGGGCTGCGCAAGCATGGCGAGGCCCTGCTCGAGCGCGCGGAGACGACAGTGCGCACGCATGGCGTCGCCTGCGACGTGCACCTCGACGAACTGCCCGCCGGCCGGGTGGCCGACGCAGTGTTGCGGCAGGCGCGCGAACGCGACTGCGACCTGATCGTGATGGGTACGCATGGCCGGCGCGGCTTCGCGCACCTGATGATGGGCAGCGACGCGGAGCGCGTCGTCCACGAGGCACCCGTGCCGGTGCTGCTGGTGCGCCACCCTGAGGCCAAGGCGCGATGATCCTACGCAACGCCGTGCCTGTGCCCAGGGACGGCATTGCAGAGGTCATTCCGGTGCCGGGCCCGGGCAGGGCCCGCCGCTCAGGCGTGTTCTGCGATCCCCAGCAGGTCGGTCACGCGTGCCTCGAGTTCGCTGTGCTTCAGCATGGTGAGGTCACGTGCCACCTGACGGCCGAGCAAGGCGCGCGTCGCGTCCCCCAGCTCCGAACGCAGCAGGCCGAGGAACGGATCGGAGACGACCAACGCCAGCCTGCCCATCCGATGCTTCAGCGCCGCCTCCTCGAGGCGTTGCGCCAGCTCATGCGCGAAGCGCAGGTGTTCGCGCTCCTGAGGCAGGGTATGGGGCTGGAACTGGGTGTGTGCCTGCCCCTTCATCGCCTGTCCCGGGCGTTCGTCCGCCAACTCGCTGCCCTTGGCGCGGCCGAGCGGATTGACAAAAGCGGCCAGCTCACGCATCGCGCCGTTCTCCGGATCGCGATCAAAAAGCCTCGCACGTGCGGCGTTGGCCAGAAGCACCCACTCCCGCAGGGCGGGGTGGCGGGTAGACCGTCGCGGATCGTAGGTCATGCTGCCTCCTCGGTCGGGGCTGCACACCGGTCACACGCCACAGAACTCACGAGCCTCGCGGGATCCCGCGCGACATCGATGCCGCAGCCCTCGGTGGTGATATTGCGCTTGTCCGGCGGCGAGCCTTTGCGCTTGCTCAATCTCCTCGCTTGCGCGGCGCGCAGGATTGTGTTCATGGCTGCCCGGCGAGGGCTTCCACGGCAGTTCGGTGCCACAAGGGAGGACGAGCATGACGCGTGACCGACTGATCGCCGGCGAGATGTGCAACCGGGAGGTCGTGGTGGCCGAACGGCAGACGACGCTCATTGCCGCGGCCGAGCGGATGCGTGAGCAGCATGTGGGCTGCATCGTCGTCGTCGAGGCTCGCGACGCCGCGCGCCGGGTCGCAGGCCTGCTGACCGACCGCGACATCGTCACCGCGGTCGTCGCCAAGGGGCTCGATCCGCAGGTGCTGAGGGTCGAGGACGTGATGACTGCGGATGTGGTCACGGCGCACGAGTCGGAGTCGCTGGCCGGGCTGCTCGCCCTCATGCAGCGCAAGGGCCTGCGGCGCCTGCCGGTCGTCGACGACGAGGCGATGCTGGTCGGGCTGCTGAGCCTGGACGATCTCGTCGCCGTGGTGGCGCGCCAGTTGCACGCGGTCGCCGCCGTGATCGAGGCCGGGCCGCGCCACGAGCGCGCGCTGCGGCGCTGAGCCACCGGCCGTCCGGCTGGCCGAGTGGCCAAGCGGCGATCCGGAGCGTCCGATGGCAATACACCCGCCGTTGCGCGCCGAGCGCGGGGGCATCCTTGCCGGCGGACGCGACTGGGCGGCACGGTTGCCATTCCCGGTGGCGATCGGTCCGCACCGGCTGGTTGTCGAGTGGCGGTCGCCCGATCGCATGGGCCAGCCGGGGTCGCGGATTGGAGTCGACCTGCAGTCGGCCCGCATCGAGTTGCGACAGGATCTTCGCGGTCTGGCACTGGCGCAGGCGTTCCTCGAGGGCCTGACACGCCTCGGAGCCCGCCCCTCGCCATCGCCGCCGGCAAGTCGGGGTGAAGCGCAGGCCTGCGAGTTCGCGTCGATGCTGGTCGAGTTCGCGTGGCGCAACCCGGCGGCATGGCTCTGGTTCAACCTGCTGCTGGGTGCGCACCTGCCGGGCCGCCTGCGCTTCGACCACGCGGCGCGTGGTGCCTTGCCGGCCGCCCCGGAGGCTCCCATGGCGGTCCGCATCGGTGCGCGCCGGCTGACGTTGCGCTGGATCGACGGTGGCCTGCCGGGGGCCGGCAGTGTGTCTGCGGTGCCCGATGCGGACTCGGGCGCGATCGATCTGCCTGCGGGCACTCCGGGCTCCACCCTCGCCGTGCAGGTCGTGCGCGCGCTCACGAGGGCCCTGCATCGATCTGCCGGTCTGGACAGCGCGGACTCGATGCGGCGCCATCGGCGCATCGCGATCGTCGGCTGGATCCGCCTGGCGCGCGAAAACCCCCCCCTGTGGCACTGGCTGGCCTGGACGCTGTCGTCCCCATCGCATTGACCTTGCGCAAGAGGACCGCGCGTGCCTGTGCACGCCGGCGGGCGGCGGGCGTATGCTGCCTGCGAACGGAGCGTCGATCATGGTGGGAAGGATGAAGAAGAGGCCGCCGAGGGGTGCGGCGGCCGTGATCCCGGAGGGTCCGGCGGGCGCATCGCTGGCAGGCCCGATCATCGAGCGCCCGGATGGCTACTATTGGCTCACGGCAGATGGTCGCCAGGAGTTTGGGCCTTTCCGGACGCTCGAGGACGCGCGCGCCGACCGCGATCGTGATGACGAGGATGCCGCGTCCGCCGGCGAGACGTTGCACGAGGCCGAATCCGACATCGGCATCGCCGCCTGGATCGATCCCGAGACGGGCGCGCCGGCCGAGGGCCAGTCGCCGCCTCATCTCGAGATCGACTGATCGCCCGCCCGATCGCCGCGGAGGGGCTCCGCCCGGCCGACCGGCGGCGCGTCGTTCTCGTGGCGTGGGCCGTGGGCGGGAGACCCTCAGGACCGCTTTGCCCGCTGGCACGAGCGCGACGCGTCCAGGGCGGCGAGCACCTCGGCGTCGCTGACCTGGTGGAAGTCGCGGTAGTGGCAGCCGATGGCATGGAAGGGCTCGGGCGTGGCGAGGCAGACGATGTCGTCCACCTCGGTAGCCAGCTTGGCCAGTGTGTCGGCCGGCGCCACCGGCACCGCCAGCACCAGACGCGACGGGCCGCGCCGCCGGAGTGCCTTGAGCGCCGCACGAACCGTCGTGCCGGTCGCGATGCCGTCGTCCACCACCACCACCGTCGCACCCGCCACCGGAACCGGTGCCCGCCCGCGCAGATAGGTGCGGCCGCGCCGTTCGAGCTCGGTGCGCTCGGACTCCGCCTCGCGCTCGACGTACTCGGGCGACGCGCCGGCCACCCGGCAAAGGTGGTCGTCGACGACGAGGTCCGGAGGGTTGCCGTCGACGAGTGCCGCGACGGCGAGCTCACGCTGCCAGGGCGCGCCGATCTTGCGCACGAGCAGCAGGTCGAGCGGGGCGCGCAGCGCACGCGCGACTTCCTCCCCGATCGGCACGCCCCCGCGCGGCAAGGCCAGCACCACCACCGGCCCCGCGAACCTGCGTGCGACGAGCGCCGTGGCCAGCGCACCGGCCGCCTGCCGCCGGTCGGCGAAGACCGCGGGGCCCATGGCGCGCGTCCGCGTCGGCGTCACCTTTCGATGCGCCCGGCGCCGGGGGTCACGGCTTCGTCTTGCGTGGGCGCGCGGCGGTGCTGGCGCCGCTCGGCGCGGCCTTCGGCGCACTCTTCGCGGCGCTCTTTGCCGCGCTCTTTGCCACGCTCTTCGGCGCCTTCTCCACCGCCGGCGCCGGGGTCGCGCTGCCGGCCGTTGCCGCCGTCGCGGCCGGTTTCGGGGGAATGTTGGTCTGTTTGGCGGCCGGCTTCGAGGCTGGCTCCGCGACGCGCGACGCCTCGTCGGCAGCGACCGGCTCGACGGCGGTGCCCTCGACCGGGATCTCGAAACGCCCGCCTGGCGCTGCCGGTGGTTTGACAGACGACTCGACCGGCGCCGCCGGTGGCTCGACGGGCGGCTCGTCTGATGCGGCCGCCACGGTCACCGGCGGTGGCGTGCTTGCGGCGGCTGCGGCGATACGGGCCGTGTACTGCGCATCGACGATGACCTCGGCGGCAAACCAGTCATCGGTCTCCTGACCTGCGAGGCCGCCCCGTTCCTCGAAGAGGCGGTAAGCGACCTGGCGCACCAACTCGTCGCGCTCGGGGCCCTGCGGCATGCCGGGGCGATCGCCGGGCGCAGCAGGCTGGGCAGGGTCGGGAGTCGCGCCGCGGGGCGCCTCGACAGAGGGTCGGTTCATCGGGTTTTCCTCCGGGATGTCGGTTTCAGACGGCGGCCGGCCGTGCCAGCCAGCGGGCCACCAGGGTCGCGAGCGCCAACGGCCGGTCAGCATGCACCTCGATTGTGCAGGCATGCTCGTCGGGCGAGAGCGGTTCGCGCCGGGCGGCCAACTGCTCCAGAACCACCACGTCGGCTTCTGACGGATCGTCCCCGCGTTCGAAGCGGGCCTGCACCCGCTCGCGCAGCAGCGGCATCGGCGCTTGGCAGTCCAGGATGGTAAAGGGTACGCGCAACTCCCGCGCCAGATTCTGCATGGCGTCGCGTTCCGCGCGGCGCAAGAACGTCGCGTCGACGATCGTCGGAAACCCGGCCTGCAGGCAGCCGCGTGCCAGCAGAAGAAGGCGCGCGTACGTGGCTTCGTGGTGCGCCGGGCTGTAGCGCTCGCTGGCCGCGGCGGTACCGGCGGCCGTGGTCGATGTGGCTGGCTCGTGGACATCGGCAGTCCCGGCCTGCGCGGGCAGGCCCGGCTCGTGCGACGCCCTGGCGAACAGCCGCTTGCGCTCCACGTCTGAACGTATGCGTACCGCGCCGGCGCGCTCGAGCAGTTGGCGCGTCACCTGCGTCTTGCCGCTGCCTGGCAGGCCATGGGTCACGAGCAGTCGCGGGCGGCCGGGGGCGGCCAGGCGCAGCGCCAGCGCCAGGTAGTCGCGCGCGGGCAGGCTGGTGGCCGGCACGCGGGCCTGCTCGCGCATGGCTCCCACGAGGGCGCGGACCACGGCGCGGTAGACGAGGTAGAAGCGCAGCACGTCGAGGCCGTCGAAGTCGCCGCCGGCCTCGAGGTAGCTGTCGAGGAAGGCGAAGGCGAGGTCGCGCCGTCCGTGCGCCTGAAGGTCCATCACCAGGAACGCGATGTCGTTCATCACGTCGATCCAGCGCAGCGCGGGATCGAACTCGATGCAGTCGAAGGCCGAGACGTCGTCGTCGAGGACGAGCACGTTGTCCAGGTGCAGGTCGCCATGGCCCTCGCGGATGCGGCCCGCGGCGCGCCGCTCGGCCCACCGGTGTTCCAGCATGTCGGCCTGGCTCTTGAACCAGGCGCGCAGTGCCGCCGTCTCTGCCGGGTCGCGCAGGCACTCGGCGAGTCCATCGATCGCGCGCAGGGCGTCGCCGCGCACGCGCCCGGCATGGCCATGGCTGCTGTCCGGAAGGCAGGGCGCCGCCGCACGGTGGAAGGCCTCGAGGCGGTGCGCGAGCCGCGTCAGATGGCGGCTGTCGAGCAGGCCGCGCGCCAGCCGGTCGCCCGCAAGCGCGTTCGGGGGCAGGCGCTTCATGCGCACGGCGTACTCGACCACCGGCCCCTCGCCCGAAAGCGTCACCCCCTGCAGCCCGGCGTGCAGCGCAACCACGCCCTCGTAGAGGCCAGGCGCGAGCCGGCGGTTCAGGCGCACCTCCTCCTCGCAGCACAGCCGCCGCGCCTCGAGCGTGGAGTAGTCGAGGAAACCCAGCCGCACCGGCTTCTTGATCTTGTAGGCATGCGCCCCGGCCAGCAGCACCCAGGAGATGTGGGTCTGGATGAGATCGACGTCGGCGTGGCGCCCCTCCAGCCGCCGCCGCAGGCTCGCGACCACGTCGGCCTCGGAGCCGTCGGAGCGAAGGGTTGCGCTCGTGCGCATGCCGTACAGCTTGACAGCGGATCGCTCGGTCCGCGTTGAGCCTGCTCAGCGTTGGACAACGACAGAGGGCCGAGGGGACCAATGCGGCCTGCGGCCTGCGGCCGGTCCCGCTTGCGTCAGGGGCGAGCGCGCCTTCTGCGGAGCCTGACGGTTCACGCGCTCGCAACGGAGCCGCGCGGGCGGGCGTTGCCCCGCGTCACGCGCTGCAGATCGCGCAGCGCCTGTGCGTCGACGATCTCGACGTCGCGGTGCGACACCACGATGCAGCCGGTCTGCGCGAGTGCGGTGAGTGCCCGGCTGACCGTCTCGTGCGCGACACCCAGGCAACTGGCGATGTCGCGCCGCGTCATGCGCAGCAGCAGCCGCCGGCCGGAGCGGCCCATGGCGAGCTGGCGCTGCGCGAAGTGCAGCAGGAAGCGGGCGACCCGCACCTCCGAGCTCGGGGCGGCCATCAGGTACTGGGCGTCGCCGCGGTGCAGCAGCTCGGCGCCGGCGGCGTGCAGCAGCAGCCGCTCGAGCGCCGGCACGCGCAGGCTGACGGTGAGCAACTCGCGCAGCGGCATCGCAGCCACCGACGAGTCCTCGAGCGCCACCGCACTGCTGGGGTGCTTGTGCTCGTACAGCGCATCGAGTCCGAGCAGGTCGCCGTGCAGCGCGAAGCCGAGCACCTGCTCGTAGCCCTCGAGGTCGGTCTGCGTGCACTTGAAGCTGCCCGCCGCCACGCAGTACAGATGCTGCAGCGGCTGGCCCTCGGCGAACAGCAGCGCCCCGGCATGCACGCGGCGCAATGCGAACACGACCGCGTCGGTCTCGGCGTCCGCGAGGTCGGGCAGTCCGGCCCAGCGCAACAGGTCCGAGCCACGGCAGCGGCCCAGTCCGATCACGTTGCTGGAGAGGGTCTCCGGGTTGGAGGTGCTCATGTGGGTTTCCGGGGTCGCGGCCGTGGCGGGCGATTCCGCAGGCACAGCATGGCGCACTCGCGCCCGACACGCCATCGGCGTTGCGGCCGACATGCAGTCGGAAGCCGAGCCGCCGGCTCGCTTGACTTCCGACGATCCGCTAGGACGATTCCGATCGGGCGGTGACGACGCCGGGGCGGTGGCGACGCCGGGCCGCTGCCGACGCTCAGGTCGGGCCGTCGTCGAAGAGCCGGTGCTCGATGCCGTACTTGATCAGCGCCGCCGTGCTGTCGAGCCTCATCTTCTCCAGGATCCGTGTCTTGTGCGTGCTGACCGTCTTCACCGACAGGTGCAGCGCATCGGCGATGTCGGTGAGGCGCTGGCCGGCCACGATGCGGCGGAAGACCTCGAACTCGCGGTCGCTCAGCGTGGTGTGCGACGGCGCCGAGCCGAGCGTGCTGAGCCCGATCGCCAGCCGCTCGGCGAGCGAGGTCGTCACGTAGCCGCCGCCTGCAGCGACCTTGCGGATCGCCTGCACGAGCTCGCTGCCGGCACTGTCCTTGGTCAGATAGCCGCTCGCACCGCAGCGGAACGCGCGCATCGCGTACTGCTCCTCGGCGTGCATCGTGAGCACGAGCACCGCGACCTGCGGGAACTCGGTCTTGACGCGCCGTATGAGATCCATGCCGCTCATGCCGGGCATGGACAGGTCGAGCACGGCCACGTCGATCGGCTGGTGGCGCAGCACCTCCAGCGCCTCGTGGCCGCTGGCCGCCTCGCCGACCACAAGCACACCCGGCGCCGTGCTCTCGAGCAGGCGCCGCAGGCCCTCGCGCATGAGCTGGTGGTCGTCGGCCAACAGCACCTGGATCTCGAGCGTCGGTGCCGTGAGCGTCATCCCGTGGTCCCCGCTGTGTCGACGCCGGCCAGGCCTCTGTCGACGCGTTCGAGCGGCAGCCGCACCTCGAGGCGCGTGCCGTTGCCGGGCCGATTCGCGATCGACGCCACACCGCCGAGGATGCGGGCTCGCTCGCGGATGCCGGCCAGGCCGCTCGACCCGTGCTTGTCGGTGTCGCCGGGCGCGAGGCCCCGGCCGTCGTCCTCGACCGCCACCACGAGATCCTCGCCGCTGCGCCGCAGTTCGATCTGCGCGTGCTGCGCCTGCGCATGGCGGGCGACGTTGGTGAGCGCCTCCTGGACGATCCGGTACACGGTGATGGCGCCGGCCTCGCTGAGCCTGTCGTCGACCGGGTCGCCCTCGATCGTGATCGTGACCCCTGTGCGGCGGCCCCAGCCGTCGGCGAGCCACTCCAGCGCGGCGCTCAGCCCCAGGTCGTCGAGCATCGCCGGGCGCAGGTCGGCGGCGATGCGTCGGGTGGCGGCCAGCGCGTCGTCGACCCCGCGCGCCAGCTGTTCCAGCGTCGAGTCGTCCGCATCGGCCGCTGCGCGTCCCCGCAGCGCCGCCAGATCGAGCTTGAGCACCGACAACCGCTGTCCGAGCTCGTCGTGCAGCTCGCGCGCGACGCGCCGGCGCTCGCCCTCGCGTGCCCAGATGACGCTGGCCGATACGAGTCGCAGTTCCTCGCGCGAGTGCTCGAGCGCCAGGGTGGAGAGCTTGCGCGCCGTGATGTCCTGCAGCGTCGCGAACAGCCGCACCACCTGCCCGGCGGAGTCGAGCTCGGTCCGGCCGATCGTGTGCAGCCAGCGCTCCTCGCCGTCGCTGGCGCGCAGGATGCGGTACTCGCGGTCGTAGGGCTCGCGGCCGGTCAGCACCTCGTTCAACAGGTGCTCGCGCAGGGCCTCGCGGTCCTCCGGATGGACGAGGCGCCAGCCGGTGTCGAGGTCGAGCGTCGTGCGTCCGGGCACGCCCAGCACCTCGGCGAGCGAACCGGAGATCGTCCACCGGGCCGCCGCCACGTCGAGCATCGCATAGCCCAGGCGCGCGATCTGCTGCGACTGCTCCAGCGCGTTCTGCGTCTCGCGCAGTTCGGTCTCGGCCTGCAGGCGCCAGGTGACGTCGCGCATCACGCCCTGCAGCGCGTCGTCGCCGTGGTCGGGCACGCCGGCGACGGTGAGCTCGACGTCGACCAGCGCGCCGTCGAGCCGGCGCAGCCGCAGCACGCGGGTCAGGTGCGACTTCGGCACACCGGCGACGATCGCCGAGCCCAGCACCGCGTCGAGCTCGCGGCCGAGAAGTTCGTCGGCCGAGCGCGCGCCCAGCAGGGCGACGCAGGCCGGGTTGACGATGCGCAGCCGCCCGCCTTCGGCGAGCCAGATCGCGTCGGGCGACTGCTCGACGATCGCGCGGTAGCGCTCGCCCAGACGCCACAGCTCGCGTTCGGCGGCGCGCTGCTCGGTCATGTCGCGCAGGATCAGCGTGTAGAGCGAGCGCCGGCCGTCGCTGCCAGGATCGTCGGACCGCGAGACGCTGACCTCGACTTCGACACGGCGACCGTCGGCGCGACGCACCGGGGTCTCGACACGGCTGTCGACCGACACGGCGAGGGCGTCACCGCGCGCAAACCGGGCCAGCATCTCGGCCTGGCGCGCGCGCAGCTCGGGCGGCACGAAATCCGAGAACGACCGGCCGAGCGCCTGCGCGCTCGACACGCCGAGCAACTCCTCGGCCGCCGGATTCATCGTCACGATGCGGTTGCCGTCGTCGAGCGCGACGATGGCCTCCGACACTGCCCCGAGCGTCGTTGCGTGGCGTGCCGCCTGCTGCGCGAGCAGCGCGCCCGCACGTCGGGCGTCGCGGCGCCGCGCCACGGCCAGCCACAGCGTCGCTACCAGCGTGGCAGCGATCAGCAGCAGGTCGTAGGGCGGGGGCATGCGGCCGGCTTCGGGCACCGTCGGCGCCGCGCCACCGAAGGGCCGGACGGCGAGCGCGCGGTGCCGCCGACTATAGCCAAGCCGCGGCCGGCGCCCGCGACGCGGCCGCGTCGCCACCGCTATGCCACCGCGGCGCGGTAGGCGTGCCAGGATGCGTGGCCAATGACCGGACCGACGACCAGCAGCCCGAGGAACCAGGGCAGCATCGCTGCCGTCACCAGGAACGCGATCGTGAGGCCCCAGTAAAGCATCACCACCGGTTGCCCGAGCACGAGCCGCACGCTGGCCAGGCCGGCGCTCACCGCGTCGGTGGGCCGGTGCAGGATCATCGGGATCGAGATCACGCTTACCGAGAAGATGATCATCGAGAACACCGTGCCCAGCAACGCCCAGGCGATTATGAAGCTCATGTTCTCCGGGTCGAGCAGCGCCAGCAGCGAACCCTTGAAGTCCGGCATGCCGTCGAAGGTGACCGCGAACACGACCAGAGTCGCGCGCGCCCAGAGCATCTCGAGCACGAGCAGCACGAAGCCGAAGATGCCGAGCTGCGCGGTGCGGGTCTGCCAGGCGAAGACCGACTCCGCGAAGTCGGGCCGGCCGCCGGCCTCGAGCTGCTGGCTCACGCGGTACAGGCCAAGGCACATGAACGGCCCGATGAGCAGGAATGCGCCCGACAGCCCCAGCACATACGGCGGCGCATGTTCGAACACGACGCTGAGCGCCCAGCTCATGAGGATGAAGCACGTTCCGTAGAAGAGCCCGATCGCCGGTGCGCGCCGGAAATCGCGCCAGCCCAGTGCCAGCCAGCGGAGCGGGTCGGCCAGCGTGAGCTTGCGCATGCGCAGCGGCGTCTCGGCGAGCGTGGCCTGCGCAGCTTCGTCGAGCAGGGCCGGGGAGGCGGGGTCTCGGGCGGACATGGCAGTGCAAGTCGGAGCGCGCCGTCGGGGCGCGCAAGGGTGGAGGTCGGCACGCAGCGTAGGCTGCAACTCCGCCGCCGTCCACCCGGACTGGCCCGGGGGCGCTCAACGGGCGTCGTCTTCGTCGCGGTGGCGGGCACTGCGGCGGATCGCTCGCAGCAGCCAGATCGCGCCTGCGGTCGCGCCGAGGAAGCCGAGCAGCCCGAAGGCTGGCAGGCCGAGCAGCTCGGGCCCGCCACCGACCGTCATCACGATCGAAGAGCCGATGATCAGTGCGGCGATGACGAGTGCGATCGCGACCCGGCTTGCCGCGCGGTCGATCTGGTCGCCGGTGCGCCGCAGGTCGGCGATCTCGATGCCGACCTGGACATGGCCGTGGCGCGCACGCCGCACGAGTTGCACCAGGTCGCCGGGCAGCCGGCCGATGGCACCGAGGGTCGAGTTCACCGCCTGCCAGCCGCGCTGGCCGAGCGCCTTCGGGGCGTAGCGCGCGCGCACCATGCGGCGCAGGATCGGCAGCGCCTCGCTGGCCATGTGGAACCCGGGGTCGAGCGCGCAGCCCATCGCCTCGAGCGAGACGAAGGCCTTGATCAGGAGCGCGAGGTCGGAAGGAATCGCGAGCCGGTGCTCGCGCAGCACGGTGGTCACCTCGACGAGCATCTGGCCCAGGTGCAACTGCGCGAGCGGGGTGCCGTGGTAGCGGTCGACGAAGGCCTCTATCTCGTCCTCGAGTGTGCGTATCTGCGCGTGGTGGGTGGGGCCGGCCCAGTCGAGCAGCACGTCGGCCACGTCCTGCGGCCGGCGTTCGACCAGCCCGAGCAGCAGCCGCAGCAGCTCCTCGCGCCGGCGTGGCGCGATGTGGCCCACCATGCCGAAGTCGATCAGCGCGATGCGGTTGCCGGGCAGGTAGAACAGGTTGCCCGGGTGCGGATCGGCGTGGAAGAACCCGTCCTCGACGATCATCTTCAGCACGACGCGCGCGCCGCGCTGCGCCAGGAGCCGGCGATCGAAACCCTCGCGGTCGAGGCGCGCGAGGTCCTCGCCCGGGATGCCGTCGATGTAGTCCTGCACGTTGAGGCGCGGTCCGGTGCAGCTCCAGTGGATGCGCGGGATCACCACCTCGCCCAGGGCCGCCAGGTTGGTGGCGATGCGCTCGGCGTTGCGGCCTTCGACTGCCAGATCGAGCTCGCGCCGCAGGCTGCGGCCGAACTCGCGCACGAGCTGGCGCGGGCGGTACGGGCGGAGCATCGGCCAGTCGGTCTCCGCCAGCACGGCCAGCCGGTCCAGCAGGCGCAGGTCGGCCTCGATCACCTCGGCCACACCGGGCCGGCGCACCTTCACGACGACCTCGGTGCCGTCCTTCAGCGCCGCCCGGTGCGCCTGCGCGATCGAGGCCGCGGCCAGCGGCAGGGGGTCGAAGCGCGCGAAGACGGTCTCCGGCTCGGCGCCGAGATCCTCACGCAGCTGCGGCCGCAATTGCTCGAGCGGCAGCGCCGGAACCCGGCTGTGCAGCTTGCCGAACTCGCTGGTCCACTCCGGTCCGAGCAGGTCGGCACGGCCGGCCAGGATCTGGCCGAACTTGACGAAGGTGGGGCCGAGCTCCTCGAGCGCGCGGCGCATCTGCACCGGGGGTGGCAGCCGTGCCAGCTCGTCGGCATGCTCGAGGTGCAGCGCGTGCCCGGCGCGCGCCAGCGCGTCGGCCAGGCCGAGCCGGCGCACGACATCGCCGAGCCCGTGCCGCACCAGCACGGCGGCGATCTCCTGCAGGCGCCCCATGTCGCGCGCGGCGTCGAGGGTTTCGAGCAGCATCGCCTGCAGTATGCGACCGCCCCGGCAATCGGAGGAACCTGCCGCGCGCCGCGACGCTGAGCGCCCTCAAGTGCGCGCGCCGCCGCGGACGGCGCAGCGCCACGCCGCCAGTGCCTCAGCGACTGCAGCGGCCACGCCGCCGGTGTCTCACCGGCTCCGCCGCACGCGCAGGACCTCGTCGAGGATCAGGCAGGCCGCGCCGAGCGTGATTGCACTGTCGGCGATGTTGAAGCTCGGAAAGTAACCGCCGGCAAAGAGTGGCTCGAGGAAGGCGAAGCGGAACTGCAGGAAGTCGACCACGTAGCCGTGCAGCATGCGGTCGACGACGTTGCCGAGCGCACCGCCCATGATCATGCTGACCGCGAAGCAGAAGAGCTTCTGCTGGGGGTTGCCGCGGATCATCCAGACGATGAAGACCGAGGCCACGAGCCCGAGGCCGATGAAGAACCAGCGTTGCCAGCCCGAGGCGCCGGCCAGGAAGCTGAACGCGGCGCCGGTGTTGTGCACCCGCACGAGGTTGAAGAACGACGAGACAGGGCGCACCTCGCCATACGAGAACCAACCGAGGATCAGCGTCTTCGTCACCTGGTCGGCGAGCACGACGACGACCGCGAGCGCGAGCCACAGCGCCAGGCTGCCGGCATCACCGCGTGACTTGCCCATGGCCGGGTTGCCGCGCGCCGCCGTCAGGCGAAGGCACGCGCCTCGCCGGCGCCGTGCAGGTTGCTCGTGCAGCGCCCGCACAGCAGCGGGTGCGCGGCGTCGGCGCCGACGTCGTCGCGCCAGTGCCAGCAGCGCTCGCATTTCCTCGCGTCGCTCGGTTTGACGGTGATCGCCAGCGCCTCGCCGGCGACGAGCGTCACCTTGGACGTGATGAACACGAACTTGAGGTCCTCGCCGAGCGAGGCGAGCAGCGCATGGTCGGCCGCCGGCGCGGTGAGCGTGAGCTCGGCCTGCAGCGACGAGCCGATGCCGCCGGCGGCGCGCACCGCCTCGATCTCCTTGTTGGCGGCGTCGCGCAGTTCGCGCAGGCGTGCCCACTTCGAGAGCAGCGCCTCGCCGGCCTCGCCCGGGGCGGCGAAGCGCCAGTGCCTCTCGCAGAAAATGGAGTCCCGGCCCGGGGCGAACACATTCCACGCCTCCTCGGCGGTGAAGCTGAGGAAGGGCGCCATCCAGCGCAGCATGGCGTGGGTGATCTGCCACAGCGCGGTCTGCGCCGAGCGCCGCGCGAGCGACTTCGGCGCCGTGGTGTACAGGCGGTCCTTCAGCACGTCGAGGTAGAAGGCGCCCAGGTCCTCGGCGCAGAACACCTGCAGCTTGGCGACGACCGGGTGAAACTCGTAGCGCTCGTAATGCGCCAGCAGATCGACCTGCAGCTCGGCGGCACGGGCGAGGGCCCAGCGGTCGATCTCGAGCAGATCGATCTCGGGCACGGCGTCGCTGGCGGGGTCGAAGTCGGAAGTGTTGGCGAGCAGAAAGCGCAGCGTGTTGCGGATGCGGCGGTAGCTGTCGACCACGCGCGCCAGGATCTTGTCGTCGATC
>WBZP01004131.1_pt1 | contig 15318 bp, 12 predicted proteins | sample 5204301 | NCBI WGS metagenome assembly WBZP01 (sample SAMN12412401, study PRJNA552823) | activated sludge metagenome | isolation source: activated sludge from nitrification reactor of wastewater treatment plant... | place: USA: Pennsylvania | collected 2017
GCTGGATAAAAAAACCAAACAATACATAGGCATTGGATACCAGGCTGCCATTTTCCAGAAGTCGTTGAACTACGAAGACCTTACTTTTGGCGATCAGTTCAACGCCATTGATGCTTACTCAAATGAGACCCTTGAATTGCTCCCGGGCAACAACATTGGCTTTTTTGACATGAGTTTGGGCATCGATTATTCTTATACTTCCACTTCAGACAGAGAATTTAATGCAGGCATCAGCGTTTTCCATGTAACTTCTCCCAACATTTCTTTTTTTGGTAAAGAAGATTTTATTGACAAAGATGTAAACACGGATGCCTTTTTGGATCCCCGGTGGTCGATTCATGCATCTTATTCATTGCCCACCTCTGATGCGTTTTCATTTCAACCCAGGGTTTTGTACATGAGCCAGGATCAGCACAAATTGTATGTGTTAAGCACCTTGTTTACGTATAAAAATCCAAGATCCGAGGGTAAAAAATTCTATTTTGGTCCGGGTCTTCGTTTTTCCAACCGACTCAACAGTACAGCCCTGGAAGCGGTGATGCTCATTGTGGGCTACGACTTTAAAGGTTTAAACCTTGGGCTATCTTATGACTACAATACCTCAGATTTATTCAATGATCGGTTTGGTATGAGCACATTTGAAATCTCGCTCAACTATTTCGGCCAATATGAAAACGCAGACGCTTTCTGCCCTACATTCTAATCAGGCATAGGTCATTTCAAAAATCTTTACCGTTTCTACGGCTTGTTTAACATCATGCACACGCAGGATACGGGCACCATTGACCAAGGCAATTGTATTGGCGGCTGTTGTGGCATTCAAGGCCCCATTTTGGTTTACATTCAGGGTTTTGTACAACATGCTTTTTCGGGAAAGTCCCGCAAGAATAGCTTTATCAAAAATGGAAAGTTGTCTGAGCTTACTTAAGATTTCAAAACTCTGTTCTCTCGTTTTCGCAAAACCAAAGCCCGGATCGATGACCACATCCCGAATGCCCAAAGCCGAAGCTTGCCTTAGTTTCCGGGCAAAGTAAACCATCAAATCCATCATCAAATGTTTATAATCGGTCTGACTTTGCATCGTTTCCGGTGTTCCTTTCATATGCATCATGATGTAGGGCACATCGGGAAAAGATGAAACGGTTTCCATCATGGATTCATCAATAGAGGATGCACTAATGTCATTAATGATGTGCACGCCTGCCTCCAGTGCTTTGTGTGCCGTCTCTGACCAGACGGTATCTACAGACACCAATATACCCTCCAAGTTGAGCAATGGAAGAATGACGGTTTCCAGAATCTGCCATTCTGCAGAAGCATCCAGCAATGGGGCACCCGGCCTGGAAGACATGGCCCCAACATCGATGATGGCTGCTCCTTCCTCCAACATTTTACGTGCTTTTTCAACAGCCATTTCCGGCGTATCTACCCTGCTTCCTTCAAAAAAGGAGTCGCTGTTTATGTTCAAAATACCCATTACCTTAGGTTGGCTAAGGTCGAGCAATTTTCCTCTGCAATTAATTGTCACTATCTTTGGTATGAACTGTAAAAATAATGGCAGAATATGAATAAGGAAAACCTTGGAGAACAATATTGGACTGAAAGATACCTAAACAGGGAAACCGGCTGGGATGTAGGCATGCCAACTCCGCCGCTAACCGAATATTTTGATCAGCTTTCCTCCAAAGACCTGCACATTTTAATACCGGGTGCCGGCAATGCCTATGAAGCGGATTACCTGGCCAATAAAAACTTTAGCCAAGTTACAGTCTGCGACTTATCCGTTGAACCCCTTAAACGATTTGCCGGGCATGCAGTTGTTAAAACCATTCACGGCAACTTTTTTGACCTGAAAGGTGCATTTGACCTAATCGTTGAGCAAACCTTTTTTTGTGCACTGGATCCTTTGTTAAGGCCGGATTACGTGCAAAAAAGCTATGAACTGCTCAAGCCCGGCGGTAAGGTAGCAGGCGTACTTTTTAAGAGTCATTTTGAGAAAGCAGGCCCACCGTTTGGGGGAACCAGGGAAGAATACGAAATATTATTTGGTGAAAAATTTCATATTAAAGAAATTTCTGATGCGTATAATTCGATTCCACCGAGATTTGGCAATGAATTGTTTGTAATCTTCGAAAAAAGAATATAAAAATTGGTTCGCTTTGGGAGATTGTGCTTATTTTGCGTCGGCAAAGAAATCGGGTATTTTAAGATTTCGATAACAAATTGAAAACAAAATTCCCTGCCCACATGGGCTATCTTTGCGCGGTTAGCGAATATTACAATTTAAAACTGAAACCGTGCACAAAAAAAAGATACAGCAAAAAAAGTCAGCTGTAAGGGTGGATATTTTGATGTCCTGCCTGCTGGCACTAACACTGATATCCGGCTATAAAAAAATTGAAAGTATTGCTAATCAACATTTTGGCATTGCTGAATCCATCGTACAAGACAAAAACAATCCCGTTATTTTTGGTTTTGATACAGGCAATTACCACCTTTCTACCTACAAGGTCAACAAAGGCGAAGTTTTGGGAGAGATTCTTTCAGAACATGGCATTGGGGGAGACGTAATCCACTTGCTGGAGCAAAAAGCCAAAGATATATTCAAGGTGACCAATCTCAGACCGGGCAGAGAATACCACATTGTTCGTCAGGACAGCTGCAGCAACGCATGTGCCCTGGTTTATGAGCCAAGTCCCCTGCACTATGTAGTTTATGACCTGAGAGACAGTGTTTCTATCAATCTTTATGAAAGAGCTTTTGAAACATGCGTAGAAACTGCATCCGGAGAAATTGAAACCAGCCTGTGGAATACACTTTCAGAAAAAGGTGTCAATCCTGCTATCATCGATAAAATGGAAGACGCCCTTGCCTCTTCAGTGGATTTTTACCACACCCAGAAAGGCGACAAGTTTAAAGTGGTCTTTGAGAAAAAATACATTGACGGTCAGGAGATCGGCATGGGTCGGTTGATTGGAGCGTATTACAAAAACGAAGCCGGCGACTTCTACTCTGTTTACTACGAAAATGGAGAATTCAATGGTTACTATGACTACCAGGGAAGACCTGCCAGAAGCGCATTCCTCAAATCACCGGTAAAATTCACAAGAATTTCTTCCGGCTTCAATATGAGAAGGTTCCATCCCATTCGTCGCAAGACCATTCCTCACCTGGGTACGGATTATGCGGCTCCTTATGGCACCCCCATCAGGGCTGTTGCCGACGGTGTGGTTGAAGAAGCGGCTTATACCGGCAACAATGGACGGTATGTAAAAATCAGACACGACAAAGTTTACCAAACCCAATACCTCCACATGCAGGGCTACGCCAAGGGTGTACGCAGAGGAAGTCGTGTCAGACAAGGACAAACCATCGGTTATGTAGGTTCTACGGGATTGGCAACAGGACCACACGTTTGCTTCCGCTTTTGGAAAAACGGCAGACAAGTCAACCACCTGAGAGAGGTTTTCCAGCCTGCCAAACCGATGCCGGAATCAGAATTGCCCAATTTCTTCCAGCACAGGGACAAGATCAAGACCATGTTGGATCAGATTCCTTTGGCCGGTGAAGTCAAAGCAGGAGCCTGATTCCGGGTTCTCCAATTTGTCGGCTAGCGGTCATTTAACATAGCATTAATAAACTTCCCAATTCCGGTTTGCAACTTTTGTCACCTTACGGGTGTTTGAAGAGTTATATATTTACAAAAAATTATCAAACAAATAAGACAATGGCATTAGAATTCACAGATGCAAACTTCCAGGAAACCGCTTTATCAGGAGGTGTTGCTGTAATTGACTTTTGGGCAGAATGGTGTGGTCCTTGCAGACTCATCGGTCCCATCGTAGAAGACCTTGCAAAAGATTTTGAAGGAAAGGTGAAAATCGGAAAAGTAAACGTTGACGAGAACCCGCAGATTTCAATGCAATACGGAATTCGTTCTATTCCCACCATCCTTATTATAAAAGACGGCCAGGTAGTTGACAAACACGTTGGTACTACTACCAAAGCCAATCTGGCAGAAAAAATCAATGCACAGCTCAACTAAGAGCTCCCATGTACAGATCACAAAAAAGGGTCGGAAATTTCCGACCCTTTTTTATTTATATTTTAAGGCAACATGAAGGCATTTTTGGGTGATGCTTCAAATCTTTCCACATCAAAAGAATAGAGTTTGGCCGGACGGTGCCTTACATCTCTTTCCACTTCGCCTGTATCTCTGATGGCATCGAGCACTTTGAGTTTTCTTCTGAAATTTCTTTTATCAAAAGAAATGTTCAAAATTACCTCATACAATTGTTGCAGTTGGTTGAGGGTAAACTTCTTGGGCAGCAAACTAAATCCCACAGGATGCTCCCGCAGTTGGCGTCTTAATTTTTCGAGGCACAATTCAAAAATATCATTGTGGTCAAAAGCCAGCTTGCCTACATCATCCACTTTTTTCCAAACCAGCGGACAATCCTGTGGCGCGCTTTTTTTGTAATCCTCCACTTTGATGAGCGAGTAATAAGCAACCGTTACCACCCTGCCCAGCGGGTGCCTGCCTAACTTACTAAAAGTCTGGACCTGTTCACAATAGACATTGCGAAGCCCAATTCGTTCCCATAAGATCCTTTCTACAGCCAAATCAAGGTCTTCATTGGCGTGCAGTAGATCGCCCACCAGTGAAAGGTCTCCTTCATAAGGTGGCATATTACAGGGGATCAGGGCAACATAAAGATCAGCTTCCGTATAGCCAAAAATGACGCAATCTATCGACATCGCCAATTTGAATTCGTTGTGGATCTGTGAGATCCAGGTATTGATATTTTCTTTGCTAGCCTGACTTGGAATGGTCACTTCCATAAATGACACTAAGTAATGTTAAACAAATATAAGAAATTGATCAGTATTCTTACGAAAACTACCGGCTTGTGGTTACCAAAGGCTTAAATATTTTGAGCAAAACCTGCTCTAATTTGTCGATCCAACTGAATCTGGCGTCATTTAATGCCTGATAGGTGAAATAAATGCCAAAAGGCAGTAAAAGCAGGCAGGGCAACCAGGCACCATACCAGCCGGGGAAAGTGTCGCTTTTTACCAGTTTTTCTCCAACGATGGTAGATATGATAAACAACATGTAAAAGAGAATGGCCACGAGAAGTGGATATCCGTACCCTCCTTTGCGGATGATGGATCCCAGGGGAGCTCCAATAAACAAAAACAAGATACACACCAAAGAGAAGCTATACTGCTGCCCGAGTCTGAGGATGTAAATTTGTTTTTGGTGAACAGCACTGTCTACATTGTAAAAAGCGGCATTGGCCAAATCCATATTGGCGGTTACCGCCGGAATGGCCCTCAATACCACGTTGTTGCGCGTAATGCTGTCAAAGGTCTGGTAAAAAGATTTAACTTTCGACAAATCATAGTTGGGCATACGCTTAAAGCCCCCCTGATTTTCCTTAGGGGCCACAGGCTGGATAGGTATATTCAGCTTTCTTCTTTCAATGTTGTTCTGCTTTATTTTTTGTTGTAGCCGCTTGTATTTTTCGCGCTGTATCAGATAGGCGTTTTCCGTACTTATGCCGGGCGTTGAAGGCCGGATTTCCCTCTTTCTTTGAGACGGAAATACCTGTTTTGTCTCCACGGCCTTCTTTACCACTGTGTCCTTTAAGGATGCATTCAGTTGTTTTTCATAAGTCTTGTCATCGAGCATAGTCTTGCCTTCGAAAGCTGCGTAATTGAGGACTGCCTTGCTTTTATGCGAATCAATATTGATATTAATGGTATCGATCTGTTTGAGCAACTGCAGGGTATTGAGCATGTCCTCCCGATTTCTGCTGATGTTGAGATCAGATTCACTCAGATAAAAATTGCTCATATCAATGACCTTTGACCATTTTTCAAAACTGGTCCTCACCAGAGGATAGGCCATGTGTCCGTTGTCCTTGCGGTTGCGCTCCAATTCCTGGTATTGCTCTCCTTTCACAAGATTCATTACAAAATAATGTCCATCCTGGGTGGCAAACATTTCTGCTGAATCTGCTTTGATCATGTTGAGCAGCGACTTATCCGGCAATGAATGGTCGTAGATAATGACGTCCTTTACATCTTTGTCATTTTTTGCCTTCTTCCCCACCCTGATAATGATATCCCGGAATTCATTGTTGAAAATACCCTCCTCAATAGATAGCGTCGATTTTTGCTTGCGAATGAGGTCAAACCTTTTTTTAAACTGATAGGTGGAAATGGGTTTGACATAATTGGAAGCAAAAACCGAAAATAGTGCAGTAGACACCGCCAGAAAGATAGCCGGGCGCATCACGCGCAACAAGGAAATGCCGGCGGACTTCATACTCGATAGTTCGTATTTCTCCGAAACATCGCCGTAAACCATTACAGAAGACAAGAGGATAGAAATGGGTAAGGCCATGGGTGTAATCGACGCTGCGTAATACATCACCAATTCCATGATATCCAGCATAGAAAAGCCTTTACCCAAAATATCGTCTATGTACTTCCATAAAAATTGCATAATGAGTACGAACTCTGCAATAAAGAAGGACAAGACGTATGGGCCAACAAAGCTTTTGAGGATGAACTTGTCTAACTTTTTCAACAACCCAATTTTTTATTTGGCTTAAAACCAGGAAAAAGGCGACTTTTTCCTGCTGGTGGTCCGGCGGGTTGAAGTCTTAACTCCCAGGACACCCAGTAAGCCTCTGGTAAGCTCTCTGGCTATGGTGGAACCTATCTGGCGTGTAGTGGAACTGGTTATTACTTTTTCGAAAGTTGATTTTTCTTCCTTTTGTCTCCTGGCAGGTGTATCGTAATCTTCGCGCTGTTTTCGCAATTCTTCCTGCGTAGTTTCCTGCTGGGCTTCTTCTAACTTACCGGAAAGTATTTCGTAAGCACTCTCTCTGTCCAGCGCCTGATTGTATTTGGCCGCAATTTTTGAATTCCTGATCAGGTGTGCCAGTTCATCATCGGTAAGCACATCCATTCTCGATTGAGGCGCTCTGAGGTAAACATGCACCAGCGGCGTAGGTATGCCCTTTTCATTAAGAGCAGTAGCCATGGCTTCTCCAATACCCAATGATGTCAGCAATTCATCGGTAGCATAATATTCACTAAGAGGAAAGTTCTCAGCAGCGAGTTTAATGGCCTTTCTGTCTTTGGCGGTAAAGGCTCTCAGGGCGTGTTGAACTTTGAGACCCAGCTGACTCAATACGGCATCCGGAACATCAGCAGGATTTTGGGTGATAAAGAAAATACCAATGCCTTTGGAGCGGATCAGTTTGATGATGCTTTCTATCTGATCCAACAAGGCCTTACTGGCTTCATTGAATACCAGGTGGGCTTCGTCAATAAACAGACAAAGTTTGGGCCTGTCGAGGTCACCGGCTTCCGGAAATGTAGCATAAATCTCGGCCAGTATCTGAAGCATAAATGTTGAAAACAGTTTGGGTTTATCCTGAATATCGGTAACCCTAAGCACGGATATCATCCCTTTGCCGTCTTCATCTACTCGAACCAAATCTTCTACATCAAATGAGGGTTCCCCAAAAAAGAGTTCTGCCCCTTGCTGCTCAAGTTCCACAATCTTACGCATGATGGTGCCCACGGTTGTAGTGGATATACTGCCATACTCCTGTTCTATCTGTTCTTTGCCTTCATTGGATAAAAACTGCAGTACTTTTTTCACATCGTTGAGATCAATCAAAGGCAGCTGGTTGTCGTCGCTCCACTTGAATACAAGCGTAACTACCCCTGTTTGAATATCGTTGAGATCCAAAATTTTCGAAAAAAGTACGGGGCCAAATTCTGTTACCGTAGCGCGGAGTCGCAGGCCTTTATCATTACTCAAACTCAGAAATTCTACCGGCGAACCGTCTGGAACAAAAGGCAACCCAATTTTATCGTGCCTTTCCTGAATTTTTGGATTGGTAGAACCCATGGCTGCAATACCCGAAAGGTCACCCTTAATATCCAGCAATAAAGAAGGTACACCATGTGCAGATAACTGTTCTGCTATCACTTGCAGGGTTTTGGTTTTACCTGTACCTGTTGCACCAGCGATCAAGCCGTGACGGTTGAGTGTTTTTAAGGGTATCCTAATAAAATGTTCTTTCAATACTTCCGTTTCGAACATAGCTGCTCCCAGGATGAGGGAAGGACCAGAAAACTGATAAGCTGCTTGAATTTCGGATGAAAATTTCTCTTTTGACATGTAACTCTTTGTTGAATAGTACAAATATAACAAAAACGAAAGACGTACAGAAACCGTGCGTCATTCCACCTGCATTCAACATTTTTTTAACTTTGCAAAAATACTTTTTTGACCTACTGCATCAAATCCACCACTTTTGCCCCTATTCCCCATCTGGCCGCCTGTTGGCATAGTGAGGTCATCTACATCGATGTCCATGAAAATTATCAGAAAAGGAGTTTGCGCAACAAATACCGGATTGTTGGCCCCAATGGCCTTATTACCCTTTCCATTCCACTCCAGAAAGGGAAACACCAGCAGCAAAACATTAAAGATGTAAAGATTGCCCATACAGCCGATTGGCTTCGCCAGCACCGCGAAACAATAAAGTCATGCTATGGCAGTGCCCCATTTTTTGAGCATTATGCAGACACTTTATTCCCGCTTCTTGAGCAAAAAAATGAGTTTCTTTTTGATTTCAATCTTAAGACGCTGGAATGGATGGCTAAAGCTTTCAAAAAAACACTTCACTGGGTGCCAACACCCGACTTTATTAAGGAAGAAACGTTGCCTGTCTGCGAAATCCAGCCCTACCCACAAGTTTTTTCCGACAAACATGGCTTTGTTGCCAATGTAAGTGCCCTGGATTTGATCCTGAATATGGGGCCACAATCCGCTCAATTTGTTACCATCAAACCCTAATTCATTGACGTGCTATTATCCTTGGTTCCTCATCCAACGGATATAGCAAATTTGACTTTCCATAAAGGAAAGTTCAGCATGAAAAGTGGCGACAGTACTGACCGTTACTGGAAATTGAGGTCTTTGGTTAGCGCGTTGTTTTTAAGCTCAGACAAAGTGCCTGAAGCCAGGCCCAGTCCCAATATTATGGTTTGAGCCTTGGAAGCAAAAATTCCCAGACCACGGCTCAAATTGGAATAAGTAGGAATCTCTCCACTACCGGTAATACCTGTATTTGCCTGACCAATCGAAAGAAAATCGGCCATGTTTTCATCTCCGGAAATGATATAATAATCCATGCCATCAAAAAAGCGGGTAACTGCCGGATTTTTCTCAAGGCTTGATCCCATAAAATTGTAAAATTCACCCGGACTGGCCAGATAATTCTCTTTGGTAACATTCCGTGCTATATTCCACTCCAGGGTCTTTTGGGAAGCAAGCCCATTTTGAACTTCGGTATAATGGATGTATGCTTTGAGGTTGAAAATGGATCCCGGATAGTTGCCTGTATGGTTCCATTTAAAATTGTCTTTCTGTGTAGGTGAAAAGGCTACCAAATTGCCTTGTCTTGGAAAAGTAGAAATGGCTTTGATTATGATGGTTGTCTCCGATGTTATCGGTTCCCCTACACCAATGTTGATATACAACTTCACTACATCACCGGGCACCAGATTGAGTTTGTCTGAAGCAATTCTGTACAATCTGTTGGGAGCAGTGGCAAAAACACCGTCTTGTCTGGGATAACCTACATCATTGCCATCAACCTCTTCCAAAGTAAAAGTCTGTTCTACGCCCCCTCTTTTGAGGATGAGGTTTACGATTGCGTTTTTGTAATACAGGGAATCCGGATTTTTAGCCAGCTCAATGGCAGATTGCGTGGGAGAAGCAAATGCCCTTTCCAGCCTCACATATTGAAAAGGAGCCTCATAGTCGAGTAAGGCATAAACGATAGGGGTTTCTACTTTGTCTTCAATGAGTTGAAATTCATTTGAACATGAGGAGAATCCCAAAAATGTTATTAACAACAATATAATAAAACGCATAGGCATGAACTTCCTTTGAGGGTGCAAAGTTAACAATTCTGACTGCTATTTACGGTCAGTCAACGTATTTATAACGACATTTTAACAGAAAAATGCCGGTTCTTATTTCTTTTGTGAAGCGAGGCCCGCAACCAGCTTTTCTGCTTCTGACAATGCAGCACCGATGCCTTCTTTTTTCTTGCCACCGGCGGTTGCAAAAAAGGCCTGTCCTCCACCACCTCCATCTACCAGGGGAGCCAGGGTTTTTACCATGTTGCCGGCGTGAAGCTGGGTAGATTGGGTAAGCCCTTCTGCAATGGCTACCATGATCTGAACCTTGTCGCCCTCCTCGATGGCAAAGACAACGACTCCGTTTTCCAATACCCCCAACAAGTTATAAGCCAGGTTCTTAACCGTTTTTCCATCCATGTCTTTGATATGGGCTGAAACAAATTGTACACCCTCCATCGCTTTGGCAGATGATGCCAGAGATTGCTGAAGTACGGCTGCTTTATCCGCCTGTAGCTTTTCTATCTCCTTTTTGAGCGATTTGTTTTCCTCTTGCAGGTCAACAATGCTCTTCACCACATTGGGCGACTTGAAAATAGAACGAATTGCATCCAGTTCTTCGAGTTTGTCGTTTACATAAGTTTCCGCACCGGCTGCTGTGACGGCTTCGATCCTTCTGACGCCTGCTGCAATGGCTGATTCTGTCGTGATTTTAAACAGACCGATGACACCTGTTGCCGGCACATGACAACCTCCGCACAATTCTATCGAGTAGTTTTCATCGAAAGTAATCATGCGCACTTCATCACCGTATTTTTCCCCAAACAACATCATGGCGCCTGCTTTTTTAGCGGCTTCTATCGGCAGCTTGCGGTCTTCCTTTTTTGTAATGTTTTCCCTGATTTTCTGATTTACGATGGCTTCCACACTGGCAATTTCATCGTCGGTCATTTTGTGAAAATGTGCAAAGTCGAACCTAAGGTAATCATCCTTAACCAACGATCCTTTTTGCTGAACGTGGCTGCCCAATACCTGCCTCAATGCTGCATGCAATAGGTGTGTAGCACTGTGGTTGTTTTCAATGGCCTTTCTTCTGCTTTCATCGACCACCGCTGTGATGGATTCACCGATGGTATCCGGAATTCTATCAACGAAATGGATGGTAAGATCATTCTCCTTTTTGGTATCGGTCACCCTCACCATTTCACCTCCTATATTCAAAAAGCCGGTATCTCCTACTTGTCCGCCTCCCTCGGCATAAAACGGGGTCTTATCCAAAACGAGCTGGTAAATGACTTCATCTTTTTGTTTCAAAGTTCTGAATTTCACAGCCCTGGCTCCTTCCAGCGAAAGTTGGTCATAACCCACAAATACAATCTGTTTGTCATCGAGCAACACTTCCCAGTCGCCTGTTTCTCTTTTGGCATCCTTGCGGGAGCGCTCTTTTTGCTCTGACAGGGCAGCCTCAAACGCCGGTTCATCGATGGAAAGTCCATTTTCTTCGGCTATCAGACGGGTCAAATCTTTGGGGAAGCCGTAGGTGTCGTACAATTCAAATACTTGTCTGCCGTCGTAGCAGCCATTAACCGGCTCCATATTTTCAAGCCTCTTCAAGCCACCTTCGAGGGTGCGCAAAAAGGATTTTTCTTCTTCCAGAATTACTTTTTCTACGAATGTCTTTTGTGCATGCAATTCAGGAAAAATTCCCTTGAACTGATCCGCAATCATAGGCAACAGCTTGTAGATAAAAGGTTCCTTACAATTGAGGTAGGTGTAGTTATAGCGAATAGACCTTCTCAGGATACGACGAATAACGTAACCGGCACCGCCACTTCCAGGCATTTCACCATCTGCAATGGCAAAAGCCACGGCACGAATGTGATCCGCCAATACACGCATGGCAATGTCGGTCATTGAACTGTTGTCGTACTTTCCGGTGTAAGGGATGCCCGTTTTATCCGAAATGTACTGAATGGTATGAGAAAAAACATCCGTATCATAATTGGCATCCTTGCCTTGTAAAGCGCGACACAAACGCTCAAATCCCATACCCGTATCAATGTGTTTGGCGGGTAATTCTTCCAAAGAGCCATCGGCCTTTCTGTTGTACTGAATAAAAACGTTGTTCCAGATTTCGACAACACGGGGGTCATCGTTGTTGACCCGCTCACGGCCGGGAACGGCTGCAATTTCAGCAGCTGTTCTCATGTCGTAGTGTATCTCGGAGCAGGGTCCGCAAGGGCCTGTATCGCCCATTTCCCAGAAATTGTCTTTTTTACTACAGTAAAGGATTCTGTCTTCCGGCAGGTATTTTTTCCAAATGGCGGCAGCTTCATGATCGGCTTCCAGACCTTCTTTCTCATCGCCACCAAATACGGAAGCATAGATCCGCTCAGTATCGAGCTTGTAAACTTTGGTCAACAGCTCCCACGCCCAGGTAATGGCTTCTTCCTTGAAATAATCACCAATTGACCAATTACCCAGCATTTCGAACATGGTGTGGTGGTAAGAATCCCGTCCAACTTCTTCCAAATCGTTGTGCTTTCCGGAAACCCTCAAACACTTCTGACTATTGGCAATGCGCGTGTACTCTGCTTTTTTGTTGCCCAAAAACAAATCCTTGAATTGGTTCATGCCCGCGTTGGTAAACATGAGCGTGGGATCGTTCTTTACTACAATAGGGGCCGACGGAACAATTTTATGTCCCTTGGATTCAAAAAAATCTAAGAAAGCTTGTCGTATTTCGTTGGAAGTCATTACACTTTGCATTTAAAAAGGTGCAAAATTAAGCAAAAATATCGATAAAACAGCCAAGAATCAACCGTCAATTATCGGTTTTTGCATTCAGACAGGAATGGTTAAAAAACCCAAAAACGCCAACTTCATCGAAGAATGAAGATTGTGTCTGCACAAGCTTTTTTTTGCACCGGCGCCTATTTTTTCAATTTCAGATTTCTTCAACATCCGTAAGCATATTTAGGGTTATATTTGTGCAAAACGTATTTAAAGCGTGGAGTACTTTTTCCAACATCTGATAGAAGAATTTCAAAGACCTCTGGGCAATCCGGTCCTTATTTTTTCCCTGATTCTTTTTATCATTTTGATGGCTCCGGTTATACTCAAGCGCATCAACATTCCCAGCATCATCGGTTTGATCATTTCCGGTGTGATCATTGGCCCCAATGCACTTAACATCATTGAAAAGAGCTCGGCTGTAGAGTTGTTTTCAACGATCGGTTTGTTGTACATCATGTTTATTGCAGGACTTGAGCTGGACATGAACGATTTCAGGAAAAACAGGCATAAGTCAATTTGGTTTGGTCTTTTCACCTTTGCCATTCCCATTGCCATCGGGTATCCTGTCTGCAAATATTTTTTGGGATATGGCGAAAGTGCGAGTTTTTTAACGGCGAGTATGTTTGCCACTCACACACTGGTAGCCTATCCGCTGATCAGTAAATTGGGGGTTGCCAAAAACCAGGCGGTAGCAGTCACCGTAGGTGGAACCATCCTCACCGATACAGCAGTTCTTATTATTTTGGCATTGATCATTGGAAGTGAAGACGGAGGGCTCAACAATATTTTATTGGTCAGGTTGAGCATATCATTGCTGATTTTTGGATTTATCATGTTTTTTGTCATTCCTCCATTTGCGAGGTGGTTTTTCAATCGGTTGGAGAGTGAGCATTATTCTCACTATATCTTTGTATTGTCCATTGTGTTTTTCGCTGCCTTTTTGTCGCAGGTAGCCGGGGTTGAGCCCATCATTGGGGCGTTTGCGGCGGGTTTATCTCTCAACAGACTGATACCCCATTCATCGGCCTTGATGAACCGGATTGAATTCATTGGCAATTCGCTTTTTATTCCTTTTTTCCTCATCAGTGTAGGGATGATTGTCGACATCCGGGTTCTACTCGCCGGTCCTACGGCGTGGATCGTAGCCGGTGCGCTCACACTCACTGCACTCTTTAGCAAATGGATAGCTGCCTTTGTCACCCAAAGATTATTTTCATTTTCCGGCCATCAACGTCAATTGATTTTTGGTTTGAGTTCTGCCCATGCGGCGGCTACCCTGGCCATCATTTTGGTAGGCTTTAATGAGGGCATCCTGGATGAAAACATCCTCAACGGCACCATCATTTTGATCCTCATTACCTGTATCGTTGCCTCTTTTGCAGCCGAAAGAGCTGCCAAATCGTTGGTAACCTCTTCTAAAAATGAGCTTTCCAGAGAAGATGTGCAGTACGAATTGATCAGCGAACACATCCTCATTTCAGCAGAAGAAGATCAAGTCATTGACAAATTGCTGAAACTCGCCATTTTGATCAAAAATAAAAAATCGGTTCAACCCGTATCAGTGTTGTCGGTCATTCCCTTTGATGAAGAAGCCGAAATCAACATCATCAGAGAAAAAAGAAGGATTGCTTCACACCTCACCATGGCAGCAGCGTCAGAGACCCGCATCAATTATGTGAGTACCATCGATCAAAACATAGGCAGTGGTATAGCACGTACATCCCGCGAAGTTATGGCCAACCTGATTTTACTGCCCTGGCCCGGAGCCTCTTCCCTGCTCGACAAATTCATGAGCAATAAAATTGAGAGCGTTGTCAACTATACGGATAAATCTGTTTTTGTGGTCGATATTTTACAACCGCTTTTGTTCCACACGCGCATGGTTTTGGTTATACCACCTATGGGAGAGGTCGAAAACGGTTTTGTTCAATGGGTGAATAAAATTATGCTGTTGGCCAGAGAATTGAACCTCAAAATTCTCTGCTTTTCTCAACCCTCTGCTTATGAAGAATTGTTGAAAATTGAGGGTTACCTGGGGTATCAAATGCAGATACAATTTATACCGTTTACAGATTGGGAAGACTTCCTCATCATTTCAAGAGATGTAAAAGAAAAAGACCTGCTGGTTTGTGTTTCAGCCAGGAAAGGATCTGTATCGTACAACAGCATTCTGGACAGTATTCCCACCAAATTGGAAAAACATTTTCAAAACAGTAAGATTGTCATTTATCCGCAACAATACAGCAATCTCAAGCTCTATGACAATTATTTAGATATCAATGCAGAACCCATCTCCAAAGGAATAAAGACCCTCAACAAACTAAAAAAAGGTCTGGACGACATCCTGAAAAAAGGAGGATAAGTATTATATTTGAACTGGCCCACGAAATACAAGGAGCCATGTTTTTATCGTTATAAAGAAAAATCCAATGCGAAAATTAATTCTGCTGACTACGGCTACATTTTTACTCAGCACCTGTGCCAGAAACCCCGTTACCGGTAAAAAAGAATTGATGCTGATGTCAGAATCCCAGGAGATAGCACTGGGACAAGAGGCGGATC
>WBZP01004132.1_pt1 | contig 15317 bp, 17 predicted proteins | sample 5204301 | NCBI WGS metagenome assembly WBZP01 (sample SAMN12412401, study PRJNA552823) | activated sludge metagenome | isolation source: activated sludge from nitrification reactor of wastewater treatment plant... | place: USA: Pennsylvania | collected 2017
GCCGCCGTCCTGCCCTTCGGTTTCGGTTTCAGCGTTCCCGACGGAGCGGACCACGCTTGCGACTGTCGCACCCTCGGCCGGACCAGCCTCGCTGGGCGGAGACGCCCCGACGGGTTTGGGCGAAGGCGCCTGCGCTTTCGGCGCCTCGACTGGCACGGGCTGATCGCCCGCAAGTGCCGCGGCCTGCTCCGCGCCGGCGATGGCGGTGGCTTCAACGGGGTCCAACGTTGCCTCGGGAGCGGCGGCAACCTTCGGGGCCTCGCTGGTTGCGTCACCGGGCACGCCCTGCGCGGCAACTGGTTCGACCAGCTCCGGAGCGCTCTCGACGGCAGGAGACGCCGCCGCGATTGGCGAACCGGCGGCGCCACCCGCGGAATCCGCCAACGGGGTTGCCGGAAGGACCATCTGGGGCAGCGAGACCGTCAGCGCAGCCAGCGCCGCGAGTGCATCGCTCTCGTCCTGGCCGTCTTTCTCCGGCGCCAGCGGGATGTCGCCGGAAGCGGGCGCCGCCTCCGTTGCCCCGGTCTCCGCGGCTTGCGGGTCAAGCGACCCGGCGAAGGAAGCGAGCAGGCTGGCGAACAGCCCGTCCGCGGCGGCGGCGGTTTGCGCCGGCGTCGCCGCGCTTGCAGCGGTCGCATCGGCGAGCGGCAGGAGGGCATCGGTTGGGGCTTGAAGCACCAGTCCCATTACATCTGCATCCTGAAGACTTCCTGGTAGGCCTCGACGGCCTTGTTGCGTACCGTGGTCGCCAGGCTCATCGCCAGGCTTTCGGTTTCGACAGCGAGCATCACGTCATGGAGATCGACATCCTGGCCGGTCGCCATGGCGTTCACCTTGCTGTCCGCGTTGTCGGTGATGGACTGGAGCTGGCCGACGGCCTTGCCGAGCAAGTCCGCGAAGCCAGACGCCGGTTTGGCGACAGCGCTCGCACCAGTCTGTGCAACAGCGCCAACTCCCTGAATCGGTCCGACTACCATGGCAACCTCCTCAACGCGCGTATTCGGCCCCCGCCGAAACCCCTACTCGTCTATCTACTGGTGATATCCAGCGCCCGCAGCGCCATCTGCTTCACCGCGTTCAGCACCGTGACGTTGGCCTGGTAGGAGCGGTTGGCCGACGTCAGGTCAGTCATCTCCTGCACGAGGTCGACGTTCGGCATCTCCACCATGCCCGTCTCCGGGTCCGCGTCCGGGTTGGACGGGTCCGAGACGAACCGCGTCGGCGAGTCGGTGTCCTGGGTCACTTGGGTAAGCACGACGCCCGTGCTTCCACCACCCATGAAGCGGCTGACCACGTTGGAAAACGGCAGGCCCGAGTCGCCCGACGAGAAGCGGACGACTTTGCGGATGTACGGCCCGCCCTCCGCCGTCCGCGTCGTGTCGATGTTCGCCACGTTCGAGCTGACGGTGTCCATGCGCACGCGCTGGGCGGCGAGGCCGGAAGCGGTGTTGGCGATTGAACGGATGAGTCCCATACGGAGCCTCCCGCGGGCGAGCCCGCCTGTTACTGGATGACGGTGCGGATGATCCCGAGCTTCTTGCTCAGCACCTGCGATGCCGCCTGGTAGCGCATCTGCGTCTCCGTGAGCGTCACCATCTCCTGGTCAATGTCCACGGAGTTCCCGTCCATGCGGCTGGACGAGAGCAGTTGCTGCGGGTCAAGCCCGAGCGAGTCCCGCTGCTTTCCGCCGGCCGTGTAGTGGCGCGGGTCGGTCGCCGACATCTGGGTGGCGCCCTGCCCGAACTGGCGCTGTAGTTCGGTCTCGAAGCTGACCTCCTGGCGCACGTACCCCGGCGTATCGATGTTGGCGATGTTGTTCGACGTTGCCTGCGAACGGCGCGAGAGGCCGTCGAGCCAGCCCGTCACGGTCGAAAGGCCGCGGTCACCGATCGGATTCATGGACTGCCTCCAGGCGTGTTCCGGCGCCAGCGCGTAGTCGCGAGCTCATCGATGAGCCGCAGTTCCGCGCGGGCGCGTTCGATCCGCTCCTCTTCCAGCCGCTTGTCCAGCAGCGCTTCCATCGCCTTGCGGTCGCGCCGTTTCGCCATGAGCTCGGCGCGCTCCTCTTCGACGTCGTTCGCCGAGTGTTCGAGAGCTGATTTCCGCGCGACGATTTCGCGGTCGACGCGGCGGAGGTAGTCGCCTGCGGCGAGCAGGTCCGCGATGTCGAGCGCGCGCTCGCCAAAGGAGGTGTCGAGCAGCGCCTCGCGGTTGCCGACGGACTCGTTGAGGGCGTCCTCGCGGCGGCGGTAGAGACGCATCGCCTCCGCCAGTTCGCCTTCCTGGAGCTTCTCGAGGCGTTCACGCTGCTTCACCAGCCTCTTCAATCGTTGTGGCGTCAGCGTCATAAACAACGTCCTCCGCCGTGGCCGGCGTCTCCGAATGCGGGTCGATGTAGGCCAGCGCCAGCGTCGCCTTGGCGAACGGCGTGATCTCGTCGGCGCGCTGGCGCAGAAAGGTGTTGATGGCGGGGACCGTCTCGATGGCCTGGTCCACCAGCGGGTCGCTGCCCTTCACGTAGGCGCCGATGGAAATGAGGTCTCGCGCGTCGGCGTAGCCGGCGAGCAGCCCGCGCAGGTTGCGCGCCGCCTCCTTGTGCGCGGGCTCGGCCACGCGATCCATCAGTCGGGAGACGCTCGAAAGGACGTCGATGGGCGGGTAGTGTCCGGCGCTGGCGAGCGTGCGCTTGAGCACGATGTGGCCGTCGAGCGTTGCGCGGGCGAGGTCGGCGATGGGCTCGTCCATGTCTTCGCCGTCGACGAGGACGGTGTAAATCGCGGTGATGCTGCCTTCCCCTGCCGGGCCCGTGCGCTCCATCAGGTGGGGCAGCATCGAGAACACGGATGGCGGGTAGCCCTTGGTCGTCGGCGGCTCGCCGGCGGCCAGGCCAATCTCGCGCTGGGCCATGGCGACGCGCGTCAGGCTGTCGAAGAGGAGGAGGACATCGGCGCCTTCCGCTCGGTAAGCCTCGGCGATGGCGGTTGCGGTACGCGCAGCGCAGAGGCGCATCGCCGCCGGGTTGTCGCCGGTTGAAGCCACCACGACGCAGCGCTTGAGCGCTTCGAGGCCGAGGTCGTGTTCGATGAAGTCGCGCACTTCACGGCCGCGCTCACCGATCAGGGCGATGACCGTGATGTCGGCTTCGGTGCCGCGCGCGAGCATCCCAAGCAGGGTGCTCTTGCCGACGCCCGAGCCCGCGAAGATGCCGACGCGCTGGCCCTTGCCCAGCGTCAGGAAGCCATCGACGGCGCGGACACCGGTCGGTAGTGGTTCGCTGATCGGCTCCCGAGCGAGCGGGTGGGGCGGTTCCGCGTGGCTGGAAACCCAGCGGACGTTGCGCGGCTCCTCGCCGCCGTCCATCGGCCGCCCGAGGCCGTCGAGGACTCGCCCGAGCAGGCTTCGCCCGACCGGTGCGGACGGCGGGCGTCCGGCGGCCATCACGCGTGACCCGGCGACGACGGTGCCCCGGTCCAGCATGGCGAGGTAGGCCTCGCCCCCGCTCGAACCCGCGCTCTCGGCCGCAATCGGCCTGCCCGCGGGGTCTTCGACGAAGACGAGTTCGCGCGGCTGGAGGTTGATGCCGTGGGCGGTCGCCATCTCGCCGGAGGTGTGCATGACCGTGCCGGAGCGCCGGTGGACGGGCGCCGCGGCCGCCGCTTCGAGGAGGGCGTCAAGCGCGGTGCTCATTCCGCGCCTCCCGCCGCCCGGAGCGCGAGTCCCATCAGGTCCAGGCGCGCATCGAGCGTCGCGTCGATGGTCCCGTTGCGGAGGTCGACGACGCACCCGCCGATTTCGACCGCCTCGTCGGGCCGGATGTACGTGGCGACATCCACCAGGGCGGCGCGCACGGTCTCGATCGCCTCCGGGTTCACGCGGATGGAGAGGATGTGTTGTCCCGCCGCTGCCCTCACGGCGTCGGCGCAGGCGTCCGCGGTGAGAGAGGGGTCTGCCTGGTAGGCCGCCCCAACCACGCGCCGCGCAGCCATGGTGATCGCGTTCGCCATCGCCGGCGTCGCGTCAGCGACCATGGCGTCGCGGATGGCCAGCCCTTCGGCCGCGGCCTGCCTGATGATCTCCAACAGCGCCGCGGATTCACCCTCTGAGTTGCTCCGTCCGTCCGCGAGGCCCTCCTGGCGCGCCGCGTCACGAATGGCGGCGGCTTCCGCCCGCGCCACGGCGATGATGTCCGCGGCCTCTTGCGCGGCCTTCGCGACGGTTGTTTCCGCGCGGCGCTTCGCGCCTTCAAGCATGTCGCTGACGGTCGTCAGCGGTCCCTCGGCGGGGACGGTCTCGCGCAGGGGGCCACCGACGACGAACACCTCGTCGCCGGGCGTCTCCACGCGGAAGATGCGGCGGCTAGCCGACGAGCTCATCGTCACCACCCCGCGAGATCACGATTTCTTCGGCTTCGTCCAGGCGCCGGATGATTTCGACGACGCGCTGCTGGGCTTCTTCCACCTGGCGCAGGCGCACCGGGCCGCTCGCGTCCATGTCTTCCTTCATCATCGCCGCCGCGCGCGAAGACATGTTGCGGAGGATGCAGTCCTTCACGTTGTCCGGCGTCGCCTTCAGTGCGAGCGACAGGTCCCGCACTTCGACTTCGCGCAGGATGCGCTGGATCGAGCGGTCGTCGAGCGTGGCGATGTTCTCGAAGACGAACATGCGCTTCTTAATCTGGTCTGCGAGGTCGGGCTCGTTGTCCTCCAGGGCTTCGATGATGGTCTTTTCCGTCATGCGGCTGGACTGCTTGAGCAGGTTCACCAGCACTTCGATGCCGCCGACGCTCTGGGACTGACGCGTCGGCTGGAGCACAGCGCTCAGTTTGCGGCGCAACACCGACTCGACTTCGTTCACGATTTCCGGGTTCGCGCGGTCCATCAGGGCGATGCGCTGCGCCACGTCGGCAGCCATTTCCGGGTCGAGCCCGGCGAGCACCTGCGCGGCCTTCTCCGACTGGAGGAACGAGGCAAGCAACGCGATCGTCTGGGGATGTTCGTTCGAAAGGAAGTTCACGAGCTGGGCGACGTTGAGGTGGCGGAGGAATCCAAAGGGCACCGTCGGCGAGGTTGCCGAGAGCCGGTCGATAAGCTCGGTGGCCTTGTCTTCGCCCAGGGCGAGACGGAGCACCTCTTCGGCGTATTCCAGCCCGCCCAGCGAGATGACGTTGCGGGCGACTGCCGACTCTTCGAAGTCCTCGATGACTTCCTTGCGCTGTTCGTGCCGGATCTCGCCCATGGCGGAGATTTCCCAGGTGAGGCGCTCGATGTCTTCGTCGCTCATATGGCGCAAGACCTCGGCCGAACGCTCCTTGCCCAGGGTGATGAGCAGAGCGGCGGCTTTCTTGCGGCCCTTGAGCTTCTCGTCGCCTCGTGCAACCACGGTTTATTCCTCTTCGCGAATCCAGGTCTGGACCACATCCGCAACCGCGCGCGGGTTGGCATCGGCGAGCCGGAGGACGCGCTCTTCATGCGGGTCCGTTGCCGGCTGGAGCATGGGCATGTCGCCACCGCCAGCCAGCGAAGCCATCGCCGGCGCGGGCTGGAGCATCGGGACCTGGCGCGGCGCCGGGAGCGCCAGTTGGCGCTTGCCCAGCGAGCGGAGCAGCAACGTGACGAGGATGAAGCCGAGGATGACCGCCAGCATCGGAAGCAACAGCTTGAGGTAGGACAGGTACGTGCCCAGCCCGTCGCTGGGGGCCGGGAGCAGGTCCTGCACCGCGCTCTCGTCGAACGGCAGGCGGGTGACGCTGAGCGTGTCGCCGCGCAGTTGATCCAGCCCCACGGCGGCCGCCACGGCGCTCGTGATGCTCGCTTCCTGGGCCGCGGTGACGCTCTCGTCGAGCACGACCGAGACGCTCAGCTTCTGCAGCGAGCCGGGCGCTTTCACCGTCGTGGACGTGGTCTTGTTGATCTCGTTGTTGGTGGTCGTTTCCGTTTTTGTATAGGTGCTGTTGCCGTTGGCGGTCGTGTTCGTGCCGCCGCCGGTGCCGCCGTTCGTGCCGGTACCTGGCACATTGCCGACGTTCAGGTTGTCGCCGTTGAAGCTCTCCGTGCTGGTGGTGCTGCTGCGCGGGACCGCCTGGTCGGCGGCGCCGAACTTGTCCTCAACCGCCGTGACCTTGTCGAAGTTCAGCGTCGCGCGCACGGTGACCGCGCTCCGGCCCGCCCCGACGACCTTCGCCAGCGTCTGGTTGACGTCGTTCTGGAGTGAGGCCTCGTACTGGTGTTGCAGGTCAAGCTGGGAAGCGGTGGCGCCGGTCGAGTACGGGTTATCGAAGGTGGCGCCGTCGAAGAGCACGTGGCCGGTCTCGTCGATGATCGTGACGCCGCCCTGTTCGAGGCCTTCAACCGAGTTGGTGACCAGGTTGGTGATGCCGCGCACCTGGTCTTCATTGAGGTGCGCGCCAGACTTCAACTGGAGGAGGACGCTGGCGGTCGCCTTCTTCTGGTCCTTGGCGAAGATCGCTTCTTCCGGGATGACGATGTGGACGCGGCTCGCCTTCACGCCGTTCAGCGTGTTGATGGAGCGCGCGAGCTCGCCTTCGAGGCCACGCCGGTAGTTCACCTGCTGCACGAAGTCGGTGGCGCCGAAGTTCGTCTTGTCGAAAATCTCGAGGCCGACTGAACCGCCCTTGGGAAGGCCGGCGGCCGCGAGCTTGATGCGCACTTCGGCGACCTCGTTGGCAGGGACGGAGACGGACGAACCGCCCGCGCCAATCTTGTACGGCACACCGTCGCTTTCCAACTGGTCGGCGATGGCGGCGCTGTCTTCCGGCGCCAGGCCACTGAACGCCACCACCATGGTGGGCGACTTCGAGGCCATGAAAATGAAGTAGAACGCGACCAGGGTGGCCGCGACGATGCCGCCGAGGACGATCTGCCGCGAACGGGGCAACTGGTTCCAGCGTTCGAGATACGGAGCAAACGGTGAACCAGCACCCATAAAAGCCACCCCTGCGCGAATCCGGCATTGCCGGCTCACCCGACTTTAGGGAGCGGCGATTCGGCGACGCATTGGGCGAACCCCTATCTCAGGGTGGACGTTCCGGGTAGAGGGCGGAGAAAACACCTAAACATTGGTCTGGCCCTACGCGGCGCCCCGGGGGCGTGGCCGGCTACTTCTGTTGCGCGGGGTGGTCCATCTCCGCAAGGAGGTTCGCCGTCGCGAACGTTACCGCTTCGACCGCGGCCGCGAACGCTTCCTCATTCTTCTTCGCGGGCACGCGGTAGCCGCTCACTTTGCGGACGAACTGGAGCGCGGCGGCCTGCACTTCCTCGGGCGTGGCGGGCACTTCGTTGTTCCTGAGCTTCTTGATGCTGCGGCACATGAGGGAATTGTTGATTGCCGATTGCCGATTGTCGATTCGAGTCGCGCAGGGAAGAGGCGTGGCCTCAGTGGTGCGTGAGGCCCCGCACCCGCCGATGGCTCGGCGGGTACAGACCGACTCGCTGAGAGCGGTCTTTCGTTCTCACGGCTCACCGCCTTTCCTGCTCTCCCGGCACCGCACCGGCCGATGGCTCGGCGGGTACAGACCGGCTCGCCGAGAGCGGTCTTTCGTTCTCACCTCTCACCCTCTTTCCTTCTCACCACTCACCTTCTTTAAGTCTCTCCCGGTGCTACACTCGCGGCGCACTCGTTCGACCCCAGAACGTGCGAGGTGATTGCTATGTCGAACGCTCCGGTCACCGCCCGGCTCGCTGAGTTCTGCCGCACCATTCGCTACGACGACATCCCGTCCGATGCCGTCGAAGTCGCCCGCCAGTGCCTGCTTGATTGGCTGGGCGTCACCATTGCAGGCTCCAGCGAACCGCTCGCGGAGATGCTTCGCGCCGAAGTGTTGGACGAGGGCGGCAACGCCCAGGCCACGCTCATCGGCAGTGGCCACCAGGTGACGGCGAAGCAGGCCGCGCTCGTGAACGGCGCGGCCTCCCACGCCCTCGACTACGACGACGTGAACATCTCGATGAGCGGTCATCCGTCTGTGCCCATCTGGCCGGCCCTCCTCGCGCTCGCCGAGTGGCGCGGCGGCTCCGGCAAGGATGTGCTCGCGGCGTTCGCCGCCGGCTACGAGATGGAGTGCCGCATCGGGACGCTCGTCATGCCGAGCCACTACAGCACCGGCTTCCATTCAACCGGGACGCTCGGCACGTTTGGCGCCGCGGCGGGCTGCGCCCACCTGCTCGGGTTCGACCAGGACCAGTGGGAGCGCACGCTGGGCATTGCCGGAGCGCAGGCGGCGGGCCTGAAGTCCATGTTCGGGACGATGTGCAAGCCGCTGCACGCCGGCAAGGCAGCCGCGAACGGGCTGTTCGCCGCCCTCATGGCCGAACGCGGCTTCACCAGCAACCCGGAGGTGCTGGAAACGGCACAGGGCTTCGCCGCCACCCAGGCCACGTCCGCCAACACCGAGCGCGCGCTGGCCGGCCTCGGCGAGCACTTCGCCGTCCGCGACACGTTGTTCAAATACCATGCGGCCTGTTACGGCACCCACGAGACGATCGAGGGTGTCCTGCGCTTGAAGCAGGCCAACGGGCTCGCCGCGGGGGATCTCGCCGGCATCGACCTGGTGGTGCCGCAAGGGCACCTCGCGATGTGCAACATCCAGCAGCCTACGACCGGGCTCGAAGGCAAGTTCAGCCTGCGCTTCACCGCCGCCCTCGCGTTCGTCGACGGCGAAACGAGCGACGCCGCATTCACCGACGACCGCGTCCAGCAGCCGCGCCTCACCGCACTCCGCGACCGCGTAACCGTCACACCGCAAGACGGTGACTGGGACCGCGGCACCGGCGTCACGCTCCGCACGAGCGACGGCCGCAGCTTCAGCGAACACGTCAACCTCAACATCCCGGCCGCGGACGTGGCCCTGCAACGGCAACGGCTCGAGGCGAAGTTCCGTGGACTGGCTGCCGGGGTCATCGGTTCGGCCGCGGCAGAGCGCATCCTGCGCGAGGTCGAAGAGTTCGAACATCAGCCTTCCGTGGAGCACATCATGGAGGCGGCGGTGGCCGCTGCCGCGGGTGTCGCATGAGCGATGTGGTGAAGTGGCGCAAGGGAAACCAGTACGAAGCGTTCACGGTCGGGCAGGAGTTCACGCACCACTGGGGCAGGACGATTAACGAAGGCGACAACAGCCTTTTTTCGTCCCTGACGCTGAGCTATAACCCGCACTACTTCAACGCCGAATTCGCGAAGGCGCACGGCCACCCTGGCATCCAGGTCAACCCGCTGCTCGTCTTCCTCACCGTCTTCGGCCTGTCAGTGGAGGACCTGAGCGAAGCCGGCGGGCTGTTCCTTGGCGTCGAGGACCTGACCTACGGCCCTTCGGTCTATCCCGGCGACACCCTGACGGCGAAGAGCACCGTCACCGACAAGCGGGAATCCGACAGCCGCCCGGAATCCGGCATCGTCACCTGGCACACGCGCGGCTACAACCAGCGCGGCGAGCAGGTCATCGAATTCCACCGCACGAACTTCGTCGCGAAAGAGAGACCACCCCGATGAGTTACATGACCGAAGCCCGGCGAATGATCCAGGCGAGCGCGCGCGAGTTCGCGATGAAGGAAGTGCTCCCTGTCGCCAACCGGCTGGACCCCGTGAAGGGCGAGATCCCGATGGAACTGCGGGACAAGATGGCGGAGCTGGGCTACTTCGGCATCCGCATCCCGGAGGAGTACGGCGGGCTCGGGCTGGGCGTGTTCGAGTACGTGCTGGTGACCGAAGAGCTGGCCAGGGGCTGGATGAGCGTGGCCAGCATCATCGCCCGCGGCAACGGCTTCTTCGGGACGGAAGCGTTCTCGGAGGAGCAGCGGAAGACCTTCCTGACGCGCATGGCCGCGGGCGAGTTCCTGGGGGCTGCCGCGCTTTCCGAGCCCGATGCGGGCTCGGACCTGGGGAACGTTTCCTGCAAGGCCGAGCCCGACCCGGATGGCGGCCCCAACGACTACCTGCTCACCGGCACGAAGATGTGGTGCACCTTCGCGGATGGTTCTGATTACATCACCGTGCTCGCCCGCACCGAGCCGGTGACGGACATCAAGCACCGGCATCGCGGCACCGCCACGTTCTTCATCGAGAAGGAACGGGGCACGCTGCCGCCGGGCTGCACGGGCACGCCGGTCAACAAGATCGGCTACCACGGTTGGAAGACGTGGGAACTGCACTTCGACGGCTGCAAGGCGCTCAACCTGAGCGCCGGGGGCAGCCGGAGCGGATTCCAGGGCACGGTCTCGGGCCTGGAAGGCGCCCGCGCGCACACCGCCGCGCGCGCAATCGGCCTCGCCCGCGGCGCCATGGAGGACTCGATCCAGTACGCCAAACACCGCGTCCAGTTCGGCCGGCCCATCGGCGACTTCCAGGCCATCCGCTTCAAGATCGCCACCATGGCCGCGGAGATCGAAGCCGCCCGGCAGCTCACCTACTTCGTCTCCGAGGAGATCGATAGCCGCCGGCGCTGCGATAAGGAAGCCGGCATGGCCAAATGGTTCGCGAGCGAAATGGCGGAGCGCGTCACCAGCGAGGCGCTCCAGATCCACGGCGGTTACGGCTACACCACCGACCTGCCAATCGAACGCTACTGGCGAGACGCCCGGCTCACCAAGATTTTCGAGGGCACCTCCGAGATCCAGCTCCGCATCATCTCGGACCGGCTGCTGGAAGATTGACGAGCCGCGAGTCAGGGCCTTCGGCGCTCGTCCTGGGCGCCGGTTTCCAGGGCGTGTGTGCCGCGCTCGCGCTGGCCAGCCGCGGCTACGCGGTCGAGCTGGTGGACCAGGCTGACCGCTGCTTCACCCGGGCAAGCGGCCGGAACGAGGCGAAGATCCACCTGGGCTTCGTCTACGCGAATGACGACAGCTTTCGCACGGCGAGCCTGATGCTCGATGCCAGCCTAGCGTTCGCGCCTTCGCTTGAATCGTGGCTCGGCCGCGAGCTGGACTGGCCGGTAATGTCCTCCACGCCATTCATCTACGCCGTGATGCCCGATTCGCTGCTGTCTCTGGACCAGGTCTGTTCGTTCTACGCGCGGGTGCAGGCCGCGTACGAGGAGCGGCTTGGTGGCCGAACGTACCTGGGGAAAGCGCCACCAGCGGTGTGGCGGCCGATCGCGCGGCGCGACTGGCCCGCCTGGATCGCTTCGGACCAGATCTCCGGGCTGATCGAAACCGCCGAAGTCGCGATCGACCTGGAGAGGCTGCGCGCTCAACTCGAAGCCGCACTCGTGGCCTCACCGCGTATCGCCCGGCGCTTCGGCTCGCGCGTCGACGCGGTGGAGCGGATCGCCGGCGGCTTCCGCGTCTCAGGCTCGGCCCGGGACGGCGAGCGCTGGCAACGCGAGGCCGGCATCGTGGTGAATTGCCTCTGGGAAGGCCGGCTCCAGTTGGACAGGTCCATGGGGATCGAGCCGAGCCGGCAGTGGGTGTACCGGCTGAAGTACCGCGTGCTGGGCGAACTGCCCCCGGAGCTCGTGAATCTCCCCTCGCTCACCTTTGTGCTCGGGCCGTACGGCGACATCGCCACCTATTCTGGCGCCTCGACCTACCTCAGCTGGTACCCGACCTGCCTCCAGGGCTGGTCCGACGAACTGACTCCCCCGAAAGCCTGGGCTGCCGCCTGCGAGGGCCGCGCGGACCCGGCGACGGGCGCTGCAATCGCTCGCGAAACCCTGGCGGCGCTGGACCGGATCGTCCCAGGCGTCGCAGGTTCGACGGTCACGCACGTCGATGCCGGTGTCATCTGCTCTTGGGGTCATTCGCACGTCGACGTCGACGACCCGCTGAGTGAGCTGCACGAGCGTCACGCCATCGGCGTTGCCGCTCACGAGGGCTACTTCTCCATCGACACGGGGAAGTTCACCTGCGCGCCGTTGTTCGCCAGCCGCCTGCTCGACGCGCTCAAGGCATGACGGAGGTGGCGGCAGCCCCGCTCGTCACGCTCGCGATCCCGCTCTACCGGTCACTGCGTTTCCTCGACATCATCACGCAGAACATCCGCAACGCGGACTATCCGAACCTCGAAATCCTCGTCGGGGACCGCCACCTGGCCGATGACGCGGTTGAGCAACTCCGGGCGCGCTTCCCGGGCGATCGTCGCCTGCGGTTCATCACGGCCCGCGACGAGATTGGCTGGGTGGAGCACTACAACCTCTTGCTGGCTGAAGGCAGAGGCGAGTACTTCCTCTGGATGCCGCACGACGACTCGTACCCGCCCGGGTACATCGGCGCACTGGTCGCGAAGCTCGAAGCGGCGCCAGACTCCATCCTCGCCTTCGGCTGGTGCGACACAGTGGGAGCGGATGGCGCGCCCCGCCACGTCTGGCCGGGGCCGCCGTTCTCGCCGGCCGGTGACTGGCCGCCGCGCGTGGCGCTTCGCATGTTCTTCGGCTGGAACATCGGCGTCGCGATGCGCGGGGTGTTCCGGCGGTCGCGAGTTATCGACGCGCAGTTGTGGCTACCCCGGACGACCGCCGGCGCCTATGCCGACGTCCTCTGGCTGTTCGGCGTCGCGCTGCTGGGGCGATTCGAATTCGAACCGGCGACGCGCTGCCTCAAGCGGTTCTACCCGGGGAGCACGCACACCTACTGGTCAGCACCCAGGGCGGGCGAACTGCCCCGCGTGATGGGCGCGTACGTCGATGCCCTCGTCACCTCACGGCGGCAGCGTCTCGCGACGAAAGCGTGGCTGTGGACAGGCGCGGCCGCGAATCGCGCGGCGCTGCTCGTGAACTCACTGGCGCGGCGCACCGTCATCAGCGAGGACACCCTGCGAGACACGTTCCGATGGTTGCTGGGCGGCTGTGGAAAACGCCGGCAGCCCAATACGACCAAAGTGGCCGATTGACGATTCTGGTCTTACCAGACCAGACTGGCCCGATGAAGACGGTTGGGGTTTACGAGGCGAAGACGCACCTCGCCCGCTTGCTTGATGAGGTGGAAAAGGGCGAATGCATCACCATTACCCGGCACGGGAAGCCCGTGGCCGTGCTCAAGGCGCCGGAGCGAAGCCGCTATTCTCCTGAGGAGCTTCTCCAGAGATTCCGGCAGTTGCGAACAACCCAGCGCCCCCTTGGAATCCCGATCAAAGACCTGATCAACGAGGGCCGGAGATTCTGAAGTGGACAATCTGGTCTGACCAGACCAGACTGGTCTCATGAAGACTGTTGGCGTGTACGAAGCGAAGACGCATCTCGCTCGATTGCTCGACGAAGTTGAGTTGGGCGAATGCATCACCATTACCCGTCACGGGAAGCCCGTGGCCGTGCTCAAGGCGCCCGACGGCGAACTTGAGGCAGAACGGAAAGCAGCAATCGACGCACTCCTGGAATTCGGGCGCCAGCATCGCGGTGCGCTCAAGGGATTGAACGTCAAGGAACTCATAGAAGAGGGACGACGTTACTGAGATGCCCATCGTCGTGGATGCCTCAGTCGCGGTTTCGTGGTGCTTGCCTGACGAATCGAGCGACTACGCCAGACAGGTTCTCCTCGCTCTTCGCAATGGCGAAACTGGATCGGTCCCGCCCCTCTGGCCGGTTGAGGTAGTCAACGCGCTTGTTGTTGCGAAGCGCCGCGCAAGGATGTCCGAGAACGACATGGACCGTGCGATGGTATTGCTCGGCAGCATGGGCATCCGACCGGTGCACATGGACTTGTCAGAGACTCTGACGGAAGTGCGCCGATTGGCCGAAACGAACTCGCTTACCGCCTACGACGCCTCGTACGTCCACCTCGCGCTGCGCGAAGACGCGGCGCTCGCCACGCTCGACGAGCGGCTGCGCGCGGCCGCCCGCTCCGCCGGTTGCCGCGTCTTCGAACCCGCGGCCCCTTAACCCCCCACGCCGGCGAGCTTCTTTCGCTTCTGGGCCACGTAGTCCACGAGGATGTACTCACCGAGCTTGTCCGGCGTCGTATAGAACACGCGGCCCTTGTTAATCCGCGCCACCTGGTTCACGAACTCCTTCAGGTAGTAGTTCCGGTCCAGCATGAAGGTGTTGATCGTGATGTTTTTCTGGGTGCAACGCTTCACTTCCTTGAGCGTCTCACGGATGGTGATCGGGCTCGGCGGGTAGGCGAAGTAGCTGCGGCCCTTCTCCAGGTGCGCGGTCGGTTCGCCGTCGGAGATCATGATGATCTGGCGGGTGCCCTGCGTGTGCTTGGCCAGCAACTTCTGCGCGATCATCAGCGCGTGGTGCGTGTTCGTGCCGAGCACGGACTCGTCCCAGCGGACGTACGGGAGCTGGTCCGCCTGGAGTTCCCGCGCATAGGCGCTGAACCCGATGATGTAGAGGCTGTCCCGCTGGTACTGCGATGAGATGAGGTTGTTCAGCGCCATCGCGACCTTCTTGGCCGCCTGGAAACTGCCGCGCAGCGCCATCGACCAGCTCAGGTCGAGCATGATCACCGTCGCCGTCTGCGTGAGCAGTTCCGTACGCTCGACTTCGAAGTCGTCGGGCTTGAGCCGAATGGGCGTGCCCGGGCCTTCGCGCAGCATCGAGTTGAACATCGTCTTCTGGATGTCCAGGAAGAACGGGTCGCCGAACTCGTACTTCTTCGTCGAGTCGGTGCGTTCGCCGCCGGTGCCGGACTCGCGGATTTCGTGCTTGCCGAAGGAGTCCGACTTGAGTTGCTGGTAAATCTCGACGAGCGCGCGCTGTCCGATCTTGCGCGTGCCGCGCGGCGTGAGCTCGTACTGGTTGCCCTTCTTCCGGATGTAGCCCGCTTCCTCGAGGATTTCGAGAAACTGCTTGAGCTGGTCCAGCGTCTCGCGCGCTTCCTGGCCGAGGAGCTCCTCGAGCTTGTCGGCGTCGATGTCGTCGATCTCGCCGCCGTACTGCGTGCGTTCGAGCTGGCGCTCCAGCTCGTCGATCGACTGCATCTGGTCCATCAGTTGCATGGCCGACTGGAGGTCGATCTCCTCTTCGCCGCGGAAGGGGTACTGGTTCCGTAGGTCCCGCATGGGATAGAGGTATTCCAGGCTCTGGCCGAGCTCGTTCAGGGCCTGCTGGAGCTCGGGATCGCCAACCTTGTCGCCGAGGAGGTCCTGGAGCTGCTGGCGCATGTCGCCCGGCAGCGAATCCATCAGGGACTGCATCTGGCCCATCTGGTGCTGCATCTGCGCAATCAGCTCGTCCAGTGACTGTGGCGGGTTGTCGCCGAAGAGGTCGCCGTACTGCTGCATGAACTGGTCGAAGTCCGGCTCGTTGCCGGCCATCTTGTCCTGCAGCATCTTGTTCAGGTCTTTGACCATGTCCTTCATGCGCTGGAGGTCTTCCGGCGACATGTTGGCAATCTGGTTGTACATATCCTTGAAGAAGCTATCCATCATGG
>WBZP01001565.1_pt2 | contig 15313 bp, 12 predicted proteins | sample 5204301 | NCBI WGS metagenome assembly WBZP01 (sample SAMN12412401, study PRJNA552823) | activated sludge metagenome | isolation source: activated sludge from nitrification reactor of wastewater treatment plant... | place: USA: Pennsylvania | collected 2017
GCCGCTACAGTCTGATTGGCACCAGCACGGTCGCCACCAGATCCTGTACGCGGTTCATGGACTTTTGCACCTGGAAGTGGGCAGTGCGAGCTGGGTGCTTCCCTCTCATCGCGCCGCGTTTTTGACCGCCGGAACGCTGCATCGGGTGCTGTGTGAGCGTCGGGTGGGACTGCGTACGGTGTATTTGGCTCCGTCTGTGCTTGCTGCTCCGCCGTGGGACTGTCGGGTGTTCACGGTCTCGCCGCTCGGCAAAGAGCTGCTGCTGCATGCGATGCGCTGGAATCACCACAGCGATCCCCATGATCCGCTGGCGAGATCGTATTTTGCGACGCTCGGCATGCTGGCGCTGGAGTGGAGTGAGCGGGTCGCGCTGCCATTTCGGCTCCCGGTGCCGCAGTCCGAGGAGCTGCAGCGAGCGACGCGGTTTGTACATGGTCGAATCGGCAGCCCGATTGGAGTCAGTGATATCGCCAAAGCAGCGGCTCTGTCCGAACGAACGTTGCGGCGACGGTTCCAAAGCGAGCTGGCGATGACTCCGCATGCCTATCTGAACACGGCCCGGATGCTGGCGGCGCTCGATCGCTTGGCGGTGCGGTCGCTCTCGATTACTGAGGTCGCGTTGGAGGTTGGTTTCGAGACGCCCAGCTCGTTCAGCCATGCCTTTACAGCCTTCGTCGGTGAGACGCCCCGCGATTATCGCCAGCGAGTCCTTGTCACAAGTACCTAAACGAACGCTTCGCAAACTCCGCTATCATGACTTGTCATGAACCCGATTCTGGATCTGTCGCTGGCGAAGGATCTACCGTGTGGTTCTTTGGTCGATCTCACCGCCCATACTCCGGGTGCCCTGCGGCGTCCGGTTCGTGAAGAGTCCTGCAAAGCGCTGGTCTTTCATCGCATCGGTGAGCCGCAGAGTCCTCCATCGGCAGAGGAGATCGCGAAGCTACCAAACGGAGTGCTGCCAGGCGGCGAAGGCCGGGACGTAGAGGGGGTGATTCGCTTCTTTGTCGGCAATCCCGAAGGAGTCGCTACGGTGACGCTGGATGGCAGCTATGACGACAAGAAGCCCACCATCGACAAATGGACTCGCGAAGGGATTCCCAAAGAGCAGTCCGATAAGGCGTTTGTTCCCTATACGTTTTTGATCGAACCGGATGGCACGATTTGTCAGATGTTGCGGCTCGATCTGGCGGGAGCACACGCTCGTGGTTTCAATCACAGTGGCTTCGGAATCGCTTTCCTAGGCGACTTTCGCTTTGAAACACCGACGGAAGCTCAGCTTGATTCGGGGGTCGCGGTGAGCGTGGCGCTGCTCCGTCAGCTCCGGCTCCATGTTCCGCCGATCAAGCTGTATAGCCATGATGAGGCCCGCGCTGTGATCAAACAGGGCCCCAAGGAATGCGTCGGAAAGCACTTCCCGCTGGAAGAGTTCCGTCATCGAATCGCCGAGCAGTGTCGTAAATAGTGGGTCCGTTCCTACTGATCCAGCACAAACGAGCAGTGAACGATGGTCAGGATGTCCTTGTCGAGCGATGAGGTGTCGTTGTTGCCTTCGTTCGAGACATCCGTTGAGTTGGCAGGGTTGATGTTGATGACGCCCATGTCGGCGCGCTTGAGCTTGCCCAGGGTCGCGCCGCCCGTCGATTGAAGGATTCGTTCGGCCCGGGTGTGACAGTCCTTGGCCGCTTCCGCCAGCATCTCGATCTTGAGCACGCCAAGCTGGGTGTAGTAGTAGCGCGGTGACTCCGAGGTAATCGGCATGCCGCTTTCCATCAGTTGCGTGACCTCTCGCGAGACTCGCTCGACCTTGGCGACATCTTTCGAGGACACATCGATCGATTGGGTGGTGCGGAACCCCAGGTTCTTTTTGCGCTCGATGCGTTCTTCGCCCTTGCCCTGGTATTCCGTCTCCGTGAGCTGTTCGGTGGTGACAGAGGAGACGCGTAACTCTGCATCGGTGATGCCCTGCTTCTTTAGATAGCCGATCGTGCGTTCGACATGATCGTGCAGCGCCTTATAGGCAACCGTGCGGTCCTTGTCCTCTGTGGCAATGCTGGCTTGCCATTCGATGAGGTCCGACACGATGCGTCGCTTGGCTGATCCAGTGACATCAATCGCTCGTTCACGATGCAGGCGGACCTTCACCCAGGACTGGGCGGCAATCGCCGTTGAGACGATAATTCCAACGGAAATTGCGAGCCATCCGCCGATCGAAGCCCGATTGTTTGTGGTCATGGGCCGGACATAACATGGCAACGCCACGGCGGCAATTGTGCGCCCCGCAGATAGGCGGCGGGTGCCATCTGCCAGGGCTATGGAAGGAGTGTCGGAGGAGTTAGGCAGGGAGTACGGAAGGGAGCTTGCGCAGGCTTCAGCAGGCTGCTCTGTTACGGAGCGCGCTGTAGCACAGAGCCGGTATTTCCGACGGCAAATAGGTTTCCGGCGCTCAGACCGAAGACGCCGTTTAGCACCTGCGAGCTACCACTGACCTGCGGGCTCCACATCGTGCCGTTCCACTTCAACAGCGTTCCTTTGTCACCCACTGCATAGACGTTGCTGGCGTCGGTTCCAAAGACACTGTTGAGCTGGAGGGTGGTGCCGCTGGCCTGCGTGCTCCAGGTGGTGCCGTTCCACTTTCTGATGTGGCCACCGGCTCCGACCGCCCAGATGTTGTTTGGGTTGCTGGCCCATACTCCACTGAGCCAGGTCAAGCCATCGCTCGTTTGCAGAGCCCAGGCGCTGCCATCCCACTTGAGGACCGTTCCACCCCCGCCGACTGCCCAGACTTGGCTCGCACTCAGTCCATAGACACCGGTGAGGTGGCTGGTGGTGCCACTGGCCTGTGCGGACCACGCGCTACCGTCCCACTTGAGGATGACGCCGTTATTGCCGACCGCCCACACATTCTTGCCGTCGGCGGCCCAGACGGCGCGGAGGAACTCGGTGGTGCCACTTACCTGAGGCGACCACGCGCTGCCGTCCCACTTGATGATGGTGCCGGCGCTGCCAACGGCCCAGACGTTTCGGCTGTCTGTCCCCCACAGGCTGGAAATCCCTTCCCGGGTGCCGCTCGTTTGTGAGCTGAGGGAATAACCATTCCACTTCACAATGGTGCCACCCGCACCACCGAACCAGACATTGCTGGCATCACTGCCCCACGCTGCAAACAAGCTGGCACGGCTCCATGCTGGTGGGGCCGTCCATGCGGTGCCGTTCCAACTGATCATCAGACCGGCATCACCCACCGCCCACAAATCGCTGGCCGAGCTGCCCCAGATCGCGAGCAAGTTTTCAGAGACCCCGCTGGCCTGCGCAACCCACGCGGTGCCGCTCCACTTGAGCAAAGTGCCTGCATAGCCAACGATCCACAGGTTCCCGGTCCCGGTACCCCAGACGGTCCGCAGGGTCTCGACGGTACCGCTTGCCTGAGTCGCCCATGAGACGCCATCCCACTTGAGGATGACGCCGCTTGATCCGACCGCCCACAGGTTGCTCACATCGGTGCCCCAGATGCTGCGCAGATAGGTCAGTGTGCCGCTACTTTGCGCGGTCCAGGTGCTGCCATCCCACTTGAGGATGACGCCATTTGCCCCCACCGCCCACACGTTGCTGGTATCGATTCCGAACACGCCACGCAGATACGACAGCGTGCCACTGGCTTGCGTCGACCACGCGGTTCCGTTCCACTTCAGAATCACGCCGCCATCACCGACGGCCCACACGTTGTTGGCGTCGGTTCCCCAGACTCCTGACAGACTGACGGTGGTGCCGCTGAGCTGTGCGGTCCATACTTTGCCATCCCACTTCAGAATCGTGCCCGCCAGACCGACCGCCCAGACGTTCTTGGCATCGGTTCCCCACACCGCGAGCAGGTTCTTGGTGGTCGGAGTCGCTTGCTGACTCCAGCCGACTCCGTCCCATTTGACGATGACTCCGAAGTCGCTGACCGCCCATACGTTGTTGGCATCGCTACCCCAGATCGAGGGCAGATAGTTGCCCTGCGGCAGCGGATTGCGCCAGCACCAACCATCAGCGGAACAGACTCCGCGTGGCATTCCTACCGAAAGAACAGTATCCACTCGGAGCATGGCGTAACTGGCAGAGATGGTCGCTCGGCCTCGGGCGAGTCCGGTGGCGAGTCCTGCCGTGTTGATGCTCGCTACACCCACTGCCGGAGCAATGTCTGCTGCGGAATAGGTGGCGCTGCCGCTGACATCCTTGGTGCTGCCATCGCTAAAGACCGCCGTGATCGAGAACTGCTGCGTCCCACCAATTGCGAGCGATGGACCTTGCGGAGTCATCCGCAGAGTGGTCGCTACGGCTGCGGTCACCGTCACCGTTCCAGTGGCGCTTTGGCCCATATGCTCTGCCTTGACCTGCGCTTGGCCGATGTTTTTGGCATACGCAACACCGGTGCCGCTGAGCGAGATCACGTCCATTCCCATCAGATCGGTTGCTGACCACACTGCAACCGCTGATAGATCCTGTGTGGTTCCGTCTGTGTAGGCTCCCATCAGCTTGAACGACTGGGACATGCCCTTGGCAATCGAGATGGCGGCGGGACTCATGGCCACAGACAGCAGCGCTGCTGGTCGTACGGTGAGTGTGCCACTTGCGGAATAGCCACGGAAGGAACCGCTAATGGTGGCATTCCCAACCGCATTCCCTTTGGCCACACCGCTCGCATCAATGGACGCGACCCCGACTCCCACCGCATCGGTAGACGTCCACGCTGTCATCGCAGAGACATCTTGAGTCGTGCCATCGGTAAACGTGGCGGTGGCAACAAACTTCTGGGTGGTTCCCTTGGCCAGCGATGCCGTTGACGGACTGATGGCCAGTGCAGTGGGAGCGGCAGGATTGACGGTTAGGTTGGTCTCTACAAGCTGCCCCAGATACTCTGCGCTGACCTTGGCTTGACCTACGGCATCGCCGTGCGCGGTTCCGGTGCCATCAATCGAAGCCACACCCGAGCCCATCACATCGAGCACGGCCCAGTCGGCGCTCGCCGTCACATCTTGAACGGTGCCATCGGAAAAGGTACCCACCACCGCAAACTGCTGCGACGTTCCTTTGGCAATCGCCACATTCTGCGGGCTGAGCGTGAGTGACTTTACGGTTGCTGCGGTGACTTCGATGGTGGTGCTGGTGGTCTTGGTCAAATAGCGCGCCGAGATCCGGGCTTTCCCAACATTTTTGGCAGTGGCCAGACCGAGTGAGTTGACGACCGCCACACCCGTTCCAAGGGAGTCCTTCACCGACCAAGCAGATAACGTGGTGACATCTTGCGTGGTGCCATCGCTAAAAGTCGCTGTGGCTTTGAACTGCTGCGTCAGTCCTTTGGCGACCTTCGGAAGCGTGGGACTGATGGCGAGTGAGGCGATGGTCGCCGTCGTGACCATCACCTCGGTGTGAGCCTTTGTCCCCTCATAATCAACGGTGACTTGATAGCGGCCCGGAGTCGTTAGCTCGATCAGTCCCGATCCAGACTCGGGTAGCTCGCTGCCACTTGGGGTCCGTACCGACCATACGGCTTTGGTGGTGAGATCGACAATGCGACCATTGAGCGCAAAGCCACGAAGCTGAAACTGCTGCGCGGTACCTTGTGCAATCTGCGGGTTCGACGGTGACAGCGAGAGCTGCATCGCCTCTGACTCCGGAAGCGATCCGGGCTGCGGAGTCTGTTGGGGTTCACACTGAATTCCCAGCGCCGTGCACAACAGCAGCGCCAGGACGCGAAGCGGACGAATCAGGGACCAGGGAGTGTGAGTGGGGCAAGTCTGCATGCGTTCCTCCATAAAACCCTGGATATCACCAAGCTCTGACAAAAGGGAGGAGATCGATGCTGGAGGCTGATGAATGATTCCTGAATAACCAAGGGGACATCCAAGAACCAAGAAAAAAGCGCGCATACATCGTGTACGTTCAAACTGCTGCGGCACGAGCATTCACTACCAGGCGCACTCTGTAATCTTGATTCTGCTCGATGGCGTCCGGCTGCCACGGTGGATCGAGTGCTCAGCAGGCCGCAATCAGGACAATCAATGGCTGTCTGACTGATTACAAGGGAGGAACGATGGGACTTAAGAGTGTACAGGATCTATGGAAGCAGAAGGAAAGCGTTCAGCTCGACTTCATTCGCTTCGGCTTTTGCTCGATGTCGTTCGAGCCCCTATTTGCCGTGCTCTTGGGAAAGTTCTTGGAGCACCCAACCAAGTCGAAGGCGCTCATTCTTTATGAGCTCTTCTGTATCAAAGACAAGTCCGAGCTTGAGCTCAATGCCGACAAGGCGCTGGCACCGCAGAACAAAGAGCTCGTTGACTGTATGAAGGAGCTCCAAGAAAACAAAGATGAGCGCGATGCGATGGGTTGGTTCCAGCGTGCGATGACCAAGAGCAAGAGTAAGAAGCCGGGGAAGGACGTGTTCGATTCCTTCCTCCAAGGCATCACGAGCGGCTCCGCCAGCGATGGAGGACTGACAACCCTGCTACAGGGGTTCAATCCGACCAAGGAGCTTTCCGCGCAGAGGTTCGGGGATGGTGCGGTCGACCCAGATGGGGACTTTTCGAAGAACTCCTGGAAGAAGTTCGAGAAGTACCGAAAGAAACTCTCGGATGCGGGCTTTGATGTCAAGAGCTTGAAGCCGTAGGTTCAGGTCGGCAAGGAGCTGGCCTCGCGGGGGCCGGGCAACGCTCTGGTAGGCGACGCCTGTCATCCTGCGGGTTCCGCGCAGTCGCCAGCTCCAGCGGGCATCGGAACGGCAACGGATCGTTGTGATTCAAGAAAGGGGGGAGAACCTTGGTCAACTTCAGTAAGGAATTTCAATCTATCGCTGCGCTCCGAACGCAGGAAAAAGGTGGCAACCTGGTCGGCGTCATTTCTCAGTTGCGAATCGGTGACCACGTGCTTGCTCCGGACATCGAGATTCAGGATCCGGCAGGCGGGGACGGACGCATCTTGGTCGTTGCACTACTGATCGCACTGGAGTGGAACCTCTGCGCTGATGGCAAGATCATCATCAGAGGCTTTCTATCCGAGGCCAATGGGCAGCCGACGCAGCTCGTCTATTACACCTCACAAGAGCCGTTTGAGGTCGAGATCCAGCTCGCCATCTACGCGCACGACGGCGTCGCGCAGAAGAAGTATCGGCAGTTCTTCACGGGCTCTTCAGCCCTCTGCACCAAGGTCGCCAAAGCGACAGAGGATGAATCGAACAGCGATCTCTGCTTCTTCGTGTGGTCCGGCGATGAGGAGGTCTGTGCTCAGTTCGGAAGGCCGGTCTCGGGGTTTGACATCACACTGGCCCCGCCCGCAGAGTCGCACGTGCTGGAGCTCGCGGTATCGTCCCAGCACGCGTTCGTCCGCAACTGGGGAGTCGCTCCGGAGCCTCCAGTCACCAGCGAAGAGTCGCCAGCCACGAGCGAGGAGTTGTCAGTGGCTAGTGAAGAGTCGCCAGTTACCGATGAATTGGTCGCTGAGCCTGTGAACCCAGCGGAGGACCTTCGGTCCCTCGTTTCGCGGGCTACGCGGGCGCTGGGGGAGGTGGAGGAAAAGGACGCGAGCACGACTGTGAGACTCGGTGGCGAGCGAGTGGATATCGAGGTTCTGGCCGATGATGAAGGGCTTCTGCTCGGGGCGTTAGGCTGTCCGTCCCGGAACATCGAGCAAGCCTATCAAGTCCTTTTGCGGGCCGGAACCGTTGCCTGGGTTCGCCAGGATCTGAGCACCTATAGCCAATATCCGAAGATCCAGATCCGTCTGCCTGGAAAAGGGCTACGTGCTGATCTGCTTCGCGAAGTCATCGTCGAGATGGTGCGCTTAGCAGGCAGCAGTATCAGCGCTCGTCCCGCCCCAAGCGCTGCCCCCTCTGCCCCCGAGCTGGCTCCCTTGCTGCAAGCCGCTACCGAGCAACTTGGCTGTACGTACAGCGGAGAAGGTGACACCTTCCAGGTCAAGGTGCTAAGCGATCAAGAAGAAATCACAGTGGACGTGGTTGTGAAGGACGACGCAGTGGTAATCAAAGGGGTCGCGGGTGAAGTTGGTTCCCACTTCGATCCACTGTGGATTCTACGGCTGTCGCGGGCGTTTGAGCAAACGCGCATCTTCCTATCCGATGAGAAGCTCCTAAAGACCGAGGCCTGGCTGGTACGCCGTGGGTTGGCCGTTGAGTCGCTGTCCAAGGCACTCAAGGAAGTTGCTGCGGCCACACGGATCCTGTTAGAGGAACTCGGCTGATTCACCGCTAGTAACGAATCAACGGGTGTCTGCGCATCACTGCGAGCTGACTGGCTGTGAATCCACTTCCCAAGCCCGCCACCACGGATGGTTTGTAGTTCATCAGGTTGTCTGCGCCAGTGTCTGCAAGCTGGTCCGTGGTGCCGTTGGCTTCGACGGTGTGGTACAGTCCCAGTGCGTGTCCCAGCTCATGTGCGAGCAGCTTGGCGAGCTGTCCGCTGGTCAGCACAAAGGGAGTCCCATCACCTTGGCAGGAGTGTCCGCGCAGATACACTCCGTAGGTTCCGTGATTGCTACTTACCCCATCGGGAATGTGCGGCACGTAGCCCTCGGGTTCACTGGTTGTTTGCAGGACCGGATCGCTGATGCGGATGCAGCCAGCCAGTACCACCGGTAGCACACTGGACCGTGATACCTCGCCCGCCATTTGACAACTCTGTAGCGAGTTCACAAATGTGCCAAGGGCGGTGTGTGCACCGGGGGCCAGCGTCAGAGGATCACTGATCGTGGATCGTCGAACGCGCAACGCAGTGATCGAAAGTTCACCAGGCTGGAGGACGTCGTTGACTTGAGCAATTGCATCGGCCAGCGGAGTGGGGAGGGCCGCCTCGTCTGCATACAGGAAGGAACCTGGCGTAACCACCAGTTCAATGAGTAGTTCACCTCGGCCCGAAGTGGGTGTGGGATGGTTCGTCAGTGCTTCGATACGCAATCGATCGGGGCGGGAAGGTGCACTGCGATAGGGCAGGAAGGTGGTGCAATCGCGCAGCGCTGCGCGGACACGCATGGTACCCGTGACCGCTGGAGCAGGATCGACAGAAGGGAGCACGTAGACTCCGCCTCCGACGCCGACCGAGGTTCTCTGGGGACAGCTTACACAGAAACTTCCGTAGTCTGCGATCAAGCTTGGTGGCGTGACCCAATTGTTGTTGCTCGCATCGATAACGCTATGGAGCTGAACACATGATGTGGGGTCGGCCGGTACAGAGATGCGCAGCGTCAGCGGTCCTTGATTGATGCCGGTGATGGCAACTTCATCGCTGATACCCTCTCCGTCCAGCATCGGCTCGGCAACGGTCCGCCACGAGGGTGGTTCTTGGTTTGTGGCAGACTCCGGCTGAAGGCTGCGATAGCAAGTAGGAGTCTGGGCCGGGCTCTCACTACAGCCTGGGAGTCCCCACATCAACAGCCCGAGTACCCATCGTAATTTTCGATAGAAGCCGATCATGGAATCTATGGTAGCGCATGCAGACCTGGAAATTCCGACCGGACCGACTTGACACCAGCGCTCTTCACAAGAGACTCTTTGACCCGCTGTGTCGGATAGTTCTGCAAAGGATGTTGGCGCGCTCTTTAAGCTCCATGGTGCGATGGTTTACCGTCGTGCACTGCGCCTGCTGGGCCGCAAAGAGGATGCCGAGGAAGCCACGCAAGAGGTGTTCGTCCGAGTGATGCGCGGGCTGTCCCAGTTCGATGGGCGCAGTAGTATGTCCACTTGGCTCTATCAGATCACCACCAACTACTGTTTGAACCAGCTTCGCGATCGAAATCGTCGTCGTGACTTGTTTGGTCAAAACATGGTGGCTGATGAAGGGCGACCCGAAGCGTCCGTGACCGAGCTACTGCTGCTTCGGCGCTTGCTCGCTGAGGCAGAGGAGCAGCAAGCCAAGGCCGCGATCTATGTCTATCTGGATGGAATGAGTCATGAAGAAGCGGCGGAACTGCTGGGAGTCAGCAAGCGGACGGTCGGAAACCTGATAGAGCGATTCTTGGCGTGGGCCCACAAGCGGAGCACTCCACTCGCGCCTGAGGGAGGGCCTTCCGTCGGTCGTGCCGAGGCAAAGAAATGACTGCTTTCATCGCCAACAAAATGTTCCGAGTCGCTTGCCCAACCTGCCTTGCCCACGGGTCGAATCGGTCGCAGAGACAAAAAGTAGCAGCTAGAGGGATCCATGGAAGCGCAGCGGTTTGACCACATACGATCAGGCAGTGAGAGCTGTCCGTCGGACTTGATGCTGGACCGTCTCCATTCGGGCGAGCTGCCAGCAAGTGCCGCCAAAGAGCTGCAAGCCCATATCGCCCACTGTGCGCAGTGTCCGCAGCGAATGGCGGCTCGGCAGGCAGGTTTTGATGCGTTTCCGGATGTGGATCCAAGACCCCTATTGGCTGGAATTCATCGCCGGATCGGAACAGAGCAAGAGGCCAAGGCGCGACGCTTTTCGTTGGCCAAGCTGCTCGCGATCTTGACTCCGGTCAGCGCGGCGGCGGCAGTTGCGGTGTTCCTGATGAATGGTCGCACTACCGATCCGCCAGATCCCGCGATGACACGCGAAAAGGGTGGCATGGCACTCCATGTCTTTCGGCAAGTCGGCCAAGGATCCTCTGAAGTCATCAGCGGTGACACCTTTCGGCCAGGTGACCGGATTCGCTTCGTGGTCGATCTGGACCGGTCCGGCCTGATCAATGTGCTGGGTGTGGAGTCTGGTGGCGCTCTGTACGTCGCGTGGCCGCAAGGGCAGGGGAACGCCGTTGTCTATGGCGAGGGGAAAGGCCAGGCACTACCGGGCGCGGTAGTTCTCGATGAGAGTGTGGGTCGCGAGACGCTGTATCTGGTGTCTTGTCCAGAGAGTGTGGGGACACCTGCTGCCCGTTGTAAAAGTACGGATACAGCCACCCAGCCAAGCTGTCCGGCTGGCTGTTCGCTGTCGCCCTACGTGCTCAATAAGAAGTAGATTGCAGTAATCTTTACTTGGTCATGACTTTGAACTGACCTGGGGCGACGATCTGGATGACGCCACCCCAGTTGCACATCAGCTTCGAGTTACTATCGAGCGTCGGCATGTTGCCAATCAAGATGGTCGGTGAGCCGACGATCCAAGGGGCCGTGGTGACCGGTACGCAAGGCATCGGAGTGAGGACTCCAAGCGCTGCTGCCGTGGCCGCTGCCACCGTTGGATTGGAAGGGGACATGCACATCCCAAACGGTGGGATGTTGACGATCGGCTTGTTGTCCATGATGTTCGCAGCGGGGGTGGTTGCCAGCACCTTGTTGGTGGGAAGGACCACCAGCGTAGACGGCGCCGCCCCAAAGCTACACATCATCGAGGCACCCATACAACACTGAACACCCATGGCAGGACTCCTTAGTGGCCTTTGTGCGGCGGATGCATAATTCGTTCAGTCGTCGCCAGTAGCAGCGCAGAGAGTAGGAACGTGCAGTGAATGATGATCTGCCAAGTGACCTGTTCGTGCGGTTTGTGCTCGATGTTCATAAAGGTCTTCAGCAAGTGAATGCCGGAGATGCCCACGAGCGATCCGACCAGCTTGATCTTGAGCGTACCGGCGTCCACTTTCTGGAGCCAATCGGGACGATCTTCGTGCCTCTCAACAGGCAAGCGACTGACAAAGCTGGCGTAGCCACCGATCACGACCATGGTGATGAGGTTCGCAACCATCGTGCTATCGACCAGGTTGAGGACGATCAGCATGACCATCTCTTCGGTCAAGCGGTTGACGTCTCGCCACAAATGCACGAGGTCAATCATGAACTTGTACGTGTACAGAACCGAGCCTAGGATCAACCCCAGATACAGAGGAGCTTGTATCCAGCGGCTGGCGAAGATCAGCCACTCCAGGCTGCCTTCGACATGGTTGAGCATCGATGGCTTGCCGTGATGTTTCACACTGGGGGAGCGTTCCGAGGCAGCTCCGGCCGCGTGCGTGGACTCCTCTGTTCCCAAAGAGTTCTTGGATGCATGCTCGGTATCCGATTCTGATTCTTGATGGTGTTTTGTCATGGCTACAAACCGCCTGGTGCTTCCGAAGTGGTCAGGCCGCCTTGCCCCTTGGGCTTGATGCTGTGGGGGTCCAATTCGACGCTGGTGGTATACGGAATAGGGGCCTCGAAGAGCATCTTCCAGGGCCCCTGGGGATGAGTGAATAGGAAGTACACCGCCACCGCCTTTTTGCCAGATGGCTTGATCCACAGGCGTTCGGTGAGCGACTTGTTCTTGGCGTACAGGACTTTGGATCGCAGCACGCTGGCGTCACGCTGTGCAACCAGCATGGCCACAGAGTCATAGGACTCTGTACGGTACTGTTGGGTGTCTACCTCGCGAACCAGAAAGTGCAGTGGCGTGCTGTCGTTAAGCCCTTGAGGGGCATGAATGTCCATTCGCAAATAGCCGGGTAGACAGCCGGACAGAAGACCGGACAGACTCCCGACACAAAAGATCGCCAAGCGAGCTAGCTGTGATCTGTTTCGGCGCATTGTGGATGACTCCTAACGCCGCACCTTGAGCAGTGCCCAGGGGTCTTCAACAAACTCAAACTTGACGGCACGCGGAGAGCGTCCACCGTCTCCAGGCAGCGTCCAGGTGACCAGTCGTGGCTCGCTGGTCTGTCCGCGAGATAGTAGACGAAAGAAACCCCAAGACATCTCTCCGATTTCTAACGACTGAGTCTGCTTGCGTCCGGAGTCTGCGGTACTGTATTCGAGTCCGACAGATGCTGGATCCGCTTGCCACCACGAGACTTGCAAGGGTCGAGGAGTGGGGGCCGCGTTTACGCCGTAGACCACCGATTTTCCGGTGGCCAAAAAGGACAGCGTTCCGGGTACTTCTCCATCCGTGGCGCTGAGAGGTAGTGCTCGCACTCGCAGATCAAGCGGTACTCTTGACCCATCCTTGCCAAACAGAGTGCGCGACACCTTGGCAAGTTGGTTGATGAGCGGCAGCATTCCTGTAGGCAGGGAGATATTCCCAGTCGAAAATCGCTTGGCCACGAAGTCACCACTGCGTTCCAAACAGACCGGTCCATACTTGCTGCGGAAGGCGAGCCAGAAGGGTCCATCAGCCGGCTTGAGCTGATCAAGATCATGTGGATCTACAGTGTTTTCCGCAGTGCGGTTGAAGGGAAACTTCTCCAGGATGGGTTCGACCTGGGGACGCATTCCGTTTTCCCAGTATTCGGCCAGCGTGTGCTCGATTTCGGACTGTCCCAAACGCACCACGCGATGCACTGGCGCAATGAACGGAGTCGAAAGGGGACCGGCTAACCCAGTGGCATCTAGGAATTGCTGAACCTGTTTGTCCGGCGCGGTTGGATTCTCCTGGAGCGACGCCAGCGCAATTCGTCCCAGCGGCGATAGCATGTCGTTTAAGGCCAGGGTCTTGCCGTCTTCTGGGATGGCAGCGGGCTTCCCGCTATCTAGTTCTTTGACGATTCCGGCGAGGATTTCGGCATAGGGTTTTAGACCCGGATAGCCGCCTTCTTTACCGGGGGTCATCAAACGATTGAGCGGTTGAAACAGCGCGATGCACTCACCCAGCGGTCGCAGATAGGTCGAGCTGAGATCTCCAAGCTGCGCATTTTCAGAAACGGTCTTGAGGTGATTGCTCAGCGATCCACCAGGAAGGACTGCCGCGACCAGCTCGGCATGGGTTGAGCTGACTCCTCCACCTGGGAATACATAGCTCCGATGCTGAGCGAGCAGCGCGTCACAGTACCGCCTGGCATAGCTCCTGGCCTCGTTGGCAACATATCTTACAAGTAGCTCTCTTTCTTCAGAGGTGAGCTCGGGGGTCGCCTCAAGTGCTTTGTCGAGTTTGATCAGTACAGGACGAATATCCCGCTCAAAATTCGCCTTATTATAAGCCCCTGCGAAAGCCGCGCTAAGTGAGCCTTTTTCTCCTACCAACGACGCGAGTCGTGGAGAAAGTACTGCACGAGTTGGGCCGGAACTGGCTGGAGTGCGACCTTTCCGCGCACTCGGTTTGCCTGTCGATTGTTCGCCTGCCGATTCGCTGCTTGTGTCTCCCTGCTTCTGCTTGCGGAGTAGCTCTGAGTAGCGCTTCATCTCGGGAATCGTGCACTCCGCATCACACATCCGATTGCACTTCTTCAGGCACTTTTTGACGAGTCTTCGCGACAAGCGATCGAGCTCGGAATCAGCAGAGGACTTGTTGGGTCGTGCGGGTTTGCGGTCGAACAGAGAGTTCACCACCAACTGGTTGCGGCTGCGCATCAGCAGGTTGAGAAACTCCCTACCGTTGAACATGTAGGTATGCCCCTGCAACTCAAAGGAATAGGTTTCCTGCACACCATCTCGTCGAGAATGTACATCAGTGAGGAGCTGTAGCACCTGATACAGGTTGAGCTTGCCGCTGCGCACCTGGTCCGTGGTGGTGTCATGAACCAGCTTCAACACGGACCTCATGGGGGCCGCTTGATCACGTAGCCATGGGGGTGGTGCCAAAGTCGGGTCTTCTAGAGAGAGCTGACGTACCAGGTCACCAAGCGGAGCCTCTTCCGAGAGCATCCGGAACACCCGAGACAAGGTCAAACCAGAGTGTACTGCATCGATCGTGGTCAGGAGGGGTTCGGAGCCTTCGCGCAGCAGCTTCAAGTCATCGGCAGAGATCTTCTGTTGCGGAAAGGCTTTTTCGAGCGCATCAAAGTAGCGCGCCCACAGAGCGACCTCTGTGACCAAGTCGTTTCTATCGCGCCGAATTCCGCTGCGCACCGTGCTAAGTACGGTCGGGCTTCCCTGCCAGGGTTCTTCACTGTAGGCAAGGTAGTCGCGAATGACACTCTCTGGGACGCCAATCGTCGAAGCAAACTCGCCCGGTTGCGTTAATACCAGTCCCCCCAGAGAGTTCTCCTTGGTCGCGTACAAAACCGCAAGCGTGTAGATCAACTTGTCGCGCTGATGGAGCTTGGCCGCCTTTTCCAGCGACGGCAGCAAATAGCCTTTGCGGACGGTCTCTATATGATGAGTGCGCGTCTCTTCCTTGTTGTCTTGATACAGCATTCGGTAGAGCGCCCACTTTTCGTCGGAATTCGTGAGCGAGCCGATGAGCTGGCTTGAGTTCTGTTCGGCGGCCCGTACCGCCGCCGATTCTGTGGATGGATTGAGTGAATTTCGGGCGCGCTCTACGGCTTGCTCGAAAGACTCCACTGCATCCTCTGACTTGTGGACCTTGCGGCCATGGCGGATGACGAGAGAGAACAAGACCAGGAAGGCGGCTGCGGCGACTCCAACGCACACCGCCAGATGCGTTCGGCCACGCCACCATGC
>WBZP01003436.1_pt2 | contig 15313 bp, 8 predicted proteins | sample 5204301 | NCBI WGS metagenome assembly WBZP01 (sample SAMN12412401, study PRJNA552823) | activated sludge metagenome | isolation source: activated sludge from nitrification reactor of wastewater treatment plant... | place: USA: Pennsylvania | collected 2017
ATGCGGGCTATCGTCCGCTGCGCCCGAGTCACGTGGCCGGTGAGGACACCGACATCCTGTGCAAGGTCACGGTGGCCCTGTCGGACAAGACCAAGGGGTCGGCGAAACCTCACACGGTGAAGCTGACGGTTAGCCATGGCACCAAGGTCACGTACGAGCAGGTCCGCGATGCTCGGGTGCTGTCGGTGGGCTCACGGGTGCTGCTGTTTGTGATCCCGGCAGAGAAGCTCCCGACGGAGCCAGGCAAAGTCACGATCCGGGCCGAGCTATCGAAGCCGGTGAACAAGCCAGGCTTCCAAGAGGTGACCTACACGCTGTCGTCAGAGGACTAAACACACTCTCGACCGAAGAACGAGGCGCGCTCGGCCCAGGCTTGGATCAGCGACTCGTCGAGAGCATCAGCAGCGTGGCGTCGTCTGAGGCCACCGAAAAGTTTGAAAACAGCGTTGTGGCCAGCTCTTCGAGAGACTGGGGACGCTGAAATGGCAGTCGTAGCTGGCTCGCCAGTCCATCGGAGAACAGCAGCAGCAGCGCGCCCGGCGTGAGCTGTTGTTTTTCGACGCGAACATCGAGCTTGCCATGAAAGCTGCCACGACCGTGACCGAGCACTGCGTCGGTGCCGCACGGTGCCCACAGCCGGCCCGTGGTCTGGTAGATGCCGACCCGCACATTGCCCACTGTGGTCGCCGAAACGGTCAGCGTCTTGAGATCAAGCTCCGCCATCCCAAGCGTTGCCCCACGCGTCGCGGCAGCCTGCTCGTGAGCGGCCAGCACCGCCTCTTCGAGACTCTCCGCCTGGGACGCCTTCAGCCAGCGAATCGCGACCTCGGCGGCCTCACGAGCCGCTGGACCATGCCCAAGTCCATCGGCCACCACCAGCCGCACCACTCCAGCGTGCCGGGCAACCAGGGCCATGTCTCCGCACATGGTTTCTCGCGGATGAGGTCGCTCTAGGTGCAGCACTTGCAGCGCTGGCTCGTCGCTAAAGCGAAAGCCCGACGCCCGTACCCGCGAGTACAGCGAGATGATCGGCAGCGCTTGCGACGAGCTGCCCACGTCCCGAGGACTGCTTGTGATTTTCGGCTCCGGCAGTGGCAGTCGCACATTGCTCGTCGTCCAGTCGAGGAGCAGGTCATTTTCGATGCGGGTAACGGTCAGTGTCGTCGGCTCGGTCTGGATGCGACGAATCCGCTGCAGCATGTCGTCGAGCTGCGCCAGGATGCTCGCGCGCCTCACACGGTCGAAGCCGTGCTGCTGACAAAACACCTTGATCGCCTCGCCGGCACGGGGAAAGTCGGCTGGATCGGCAAGCCGCAGCGAGAGCTGCTGACTGACCGGCTCGCCACCGTCCGTGGGCGGGTAGAGTCCGCTCTGAGATGGGTCGTCGGTCAGGGCTTAGTCCTCGTCGCCATCGAGGGTGGAAAGTGCCGTCAGCGCTGACTCCAGGTCGAGCGCCGTCTCGAAGCCGCCGGCTGAGAAGCCCATCTCCGTCAGGGTCATGGCAATCGCCGGCGTCATTCCCGACACGATCGTCCGCGTCCCCATCAGCCGCGCCATCTGCGCCGTATGCACAAACGCCCGCGCCGTATACGTGTCGAGGATGTTGAGCGCCGAGATGTCGAGCACCAGCCCGCGCGCACTCTTGCGCTCCAGCTCCTTGAGGATATCGCTCTGCAGCTGCTCGACGAGGATGTCGTGAAGATCGGCCTGGATGGACACCAGCAGCAGATCACGAATTCGCAGGATCGGAATGCGATCAATCATCGGAATGCCTCGGAAAGCGTTGACCTGCGAAAGCCAACGCGGATCAGCTGCAAAGACGGCTTGCCTCGTCGGTCAGGTCGTCGCAGCAAAGGATTGCAGCAGCAGCTTTGCATCGGGAACCTAGCGCTGCACGGCTAGATAGAACACCGCTCGGACCCGCGTGCCTTGGCCCGGCGCCGACTGAACCGCGAACTCTTGGGCGATATTTTTCACACCGCGCAGACCCATGCCGAGCCCGGTCTTCGAGCGAAAGCCGCCCGAAAGCACCTTATCGACATCGGGAATGCCTGGTCCACTGTCGCGGGCCTCGATGGCTAAGCCGATCCGAGGGCTTGTGACCACCGAGAGCCGAACCTCACCGACTTTGGCGTACATGACGATGTTGCGCGCTAGCTCGGAGACGGCAGTGGCTACTTTGGTGCGCTCGACGGGACCGAAGCCCAGCTTGGCCGCCAGCGTGATCGCGGATCGGCGCGCCAAGACCAGGGCGGCTTCGTTGTCGACCCGCATCTTGTCGTCCCGAGGCACCAGCGACAACACCCCGCTCGTCGCCTGATCGAGCTTGGTCAAGATGGGCAGGATGTTCTCGGTACCGGCAAACAGCGAGATGTGACGAACGATGCTCGCCGCCAGGTTTTCTATCTGCTCTCTGTTTTGTATAGAGAGAGACATAATTTCCTGACGTAACCTCGGCGGAACGCTGACGTTGGCCTCCAGAGCGGCCAGCAGCTTCGGCGGGATGTCCGAGTCGATCCTAGACCCCAGCATGCGTGTCTGCCTAGTGTATCACGCCAGTACATCGCAACGAATCATGGTTTTGCAAAACACAGTTCTGCTCATTCGCAACAACCAAAACGACCTGCCGAAAACCCCCGCCATGCCAAAAGCGCTGCCGTTGTGCGCACTTACGTATGGAGTGTTCGTGATCGTTGGAGACAAGCTGCAGCTGCGGCCGCTGACCTGCGCCTGGCTCGTGATCGCCTCGCTGCTGATTTTGGGAGTGGCCTTGTGGCGAAAACGACTGCCCGGCCTTGGCTTGCTGCTGGTGCTGGCCACGACCGGCCTTTGGGCACAGGCGCGTCGGCCCGTGACGCCGCTGCTGGTGGACGGAAGCGAGCTACTGGCTACGGAAGCGCGTCCGTCACCCGTAACGATCTCAGCGGTGCTGCACGAAGCGATGAGGCCGACCGGCACGGGCAGCGGCTACCAGCTCTCGGTTTCGATCTTCGCCATTTACGGTGCAGGTGGTGGTGGTTGTCTTGAAACGCCACTGCCGGGCACGCTGTTTGTTGGTGGGCAACCCCTCGCGGCGCTGCTCCCTGGCGATCTGCTTCGGGTAACGACTGTGCTGCGCGCGACCAGTGCCAGTCCGCAAGCGCCCTCGCCCAGCGAACCCCAAGGCCCAGCCTATGAGCGCGCCGTGGTGACCGGAAGTGCCCAGTTCCAAGGACTCTTGACCTGGCAGCCGGCGAGCGCGAGCGACTGCCGACCGCCTCTCTCCGCGCACTGGGTCAGCCTGTGGCGACGCCCGATCGAGCGACTGCGTGGACAGCTTCGCCAGCACATCGACTCGCTGACCGGCCCTGCTGCAGCCAAGGCCGTCCTGACCGCGCTGTGCCTCGGATGGCGAGGTGATCTCGCGACGATCGATAGGCAGCGCCGAGAAGCGGGTCAGCCGGCGGTCACCGAGCAGTTTACCGACGCGGGCATCGCCCATATTTTGTCGGTCAGTGGCCTGCACCTGGCGCTGGTCGGCTGGCTCCTCTATCGACTCTTGGCGTGGAGCCTAGCGCGCTTTTCCTGGCTGGCGCAGCGACTGGTCACGCAGCGACTCGCCGCGCTGGGGACGATCCCGTTTGTGTGGTCTTACACGCTGCTCACCGGGGCCGAGTCTCCGACGGTGCGCGCCGCCTGTGTGATGGGCCTGTGGCTGGTTGCGCTCGCCTGTGGTCGACGGGCGTCGCTCTCGCACGGACTGGCGCTGGCGGTGTTTTGCTCGGGTCTACCCATCCCAGACGGTGGTGCGCTCAAGCTGACCGAAACCAGCTGGCAGCTGTCGATGGCGGCGACGCTGGGACTGACCTACCTTCGGCCGCTCGATCTGTCGTGGCTGCGTGCGCGGCTGCCCCAACACCGATTCCTGCTGGCGCTGCTCTCGGGGCTTGAGCGTGCGCTGTCGGCCACTCTCGGTGCCACGCTGGCCACCGCACCGCTGGTCGCGCTCACCTTCGGACGCTTCGTCGCCACCGGGCTCTGGGCCAACCCGATCTTGGTGCCGCTTGGAGAGCTGCTGATCTTGCCGCTCGGCCTGTGCGGACTGCTGACGAAGCTGGTCTTTCCGACCCTCGGAGAGCTGCTGCTTCGCTGGGACCTTCACCTGGTGTCGCTGCTGCTGTGGCTGACCGACCACTTCGCACGACTTGGACTGAGCTGCGCGGTGCCGGCCCCGCCGCTGGCCTGGCTGCTGCTGTTTGCGATCGGCCTCATCCTCGCGGGGCTACATCGGCGCTGGGGTTACGTGGTCTGCGGCGTGGCGGTCTTGCTGTATCTGCTCGACTGGCAGCGGCCTCGACCCGAGCTGCGGGTGACAGCGCTCAGCGTGGGCCAAGGTGACTCGCTGGTCGTCGAGCTGCCCGGTCACAAGGTCATGGTCATCGATGCCGGCCCAGCCAGTCCTGATGGTCACGATGCTGCTCGGTCGGTGATCGTCCCGTTTCTTCGTCGGCAGGGAATTGCCAAGATCGACTGGCTGGTGGTGACCCACGCTCACCCCGATCACACCGGCGGACTTGCGACCTTGCTCGCTGAGCTGCCCGTCAGAGAGCTGTGGCTGCCCAAGCTGCCCAGCCGCGCCGACCAAGCAACGACCGCACAGCGTCGCAGTGAGCTTGTAGCTGCCGAGTCGCTGTGGCTGCACCTGCAGAAAGCTGCCGAGCGACGCCACGTCCAGGTTGTCGAGCCCTACTCGCTGTTTTGGAATGGAGTGTCTATTGACGTGCTGTCCGCTCAGCCGACGCTGCCGGATCGCCCGCTCAGCCTCAATGATGCCTCGGTGGTGCTGCGGCTGCGCTATGGCCAGCGCTCGGTGCTGTGTACCGGGGATATCGAGTCCGACGGCGAAGCGCTGCTGCTCGCCAGTGGTCAAGCGCTGCGAGCCGATGTGCTCAAGGCGCCGCACCACTGCAGTCGCACCAGCTCGACCGCGCCGTTTGTAAAGTCGGTGGAGCCCAAGCTGGTGATCTGTTCGGTGGGCAAAAACAACCGCTTTGGCTTCCCGCATCCGTCGGTGGTCGAGCGTTATCAGCAAGCGTCCAGCCAGATCTTGCGCACCGATCAGCTGGGCTCGATTCAGATCTCGATCACGGGCACAGGTCGGCTGGACGTAGCGGCTGCGACCTCTCCGCGATTTTTCTTTTGATCCAGCGAGTTTGGCCGTGATAGATATTCGGCTCTCGTTTGGCTGACCCCGACTTTCGGGGCAGAACTTGACTGAACTTCGGTCTACACAACTTCTCTGGCAAAACGACCATGGCAAATCGTTGCGATCTCTGTGACAAAGGCCGCCTCGTCGGCAACAAGGTCAGTCACTCGAACATCAAGACCAAGATGGTGCAGCACCCCAACCTTCAGCGGGTTCACGCGAAGGTCGGTGGAGTCATCCGTCGCATCCGCGTCTGCACCCGCTGCCTCCGCAGTGGCGCCGTGGAGAAGGTCTGTTAGCCAAGTCCGGCCGCACAGATTTTCTTTGTGGCCACAAAGTTCCCTGTGATAAGGGACAATCGTTCGGTCACTCGAACGACTTCGGGCGTTTAACTCAGCGGTAGAGTGCAATCCTCACACGGTTGAAGCCACTGGTTCAAGTCCAGTAACGCCCACTCCCCCTCGAAAGCCAGCTACGACCTAGCTGGCTTTTTTCATTTCTAGCGCCAGCGATCCGCCCTCCGTTCCACCGGCCAGTCCGCTGCCAAGCGGGACCTGGGCGCTGGTACAATGCGGCGATGATTGAGTGGCTGCTCTTCCCCGGCGAGTTCTCTGCGGATCTGCCGCGACGGCTCGTCAAGGTGTGGCGAGGTACGTCGCTGGTTTCGGTGCTGCGACTGCCCGATGCGCGGGTGGTGACGGTGATTGAGCCGCGCGAGCTGCGAGCCCTGCGGGAGCCGCGCTGGCCCGACGTGCTCAGTGACTGGGCCGACATCCATGAAGAGCCGATCTTTCCCTCGCCGCTGCTGCCGGTGGCCGGGGAAGCGCTGTCGGAGACGGGTCCGGACGTGCTGTGTATGTTCGCCGACCCCACCGAGCCAGAGCGAGTGCGCGGCGGCATTGCCTGGTACGAAAAGGGTCGGCTGCGCGAGCTGGAGCAGGTCGGGCGAGCCGCCGTAGCGTGGCAAAAGGGAGAGCCGCTTGGGCGACCGCGTGTCAGTGACCTGCGCTCGCAGCTGTTTTCGTTTGGACGCAAGCTCGCGGACTCGCGCCGGGATGCCGACATGTTTCAGCGCGCCGACAACGCCCGCGCGGTCACTGCTGAAGCCGTGGTTGCCCGTGCGCTGACGAAGCTGCTCAATACGGAGCCACCGGCCTTGCCTGACTTGGCGGCAGCGCTCGAGCGCGGTGGCCGGGCCAAGCTGACCGTCTAACCGACGAACCGTCTAACCGACTAATCGTTGGGCTTGGTCAGATCGACGGGCTTGGTCAGATCGACCGCCGTCATATCGAGGACCGTCGTGGTCGCGCCAGGAGCCTTGCAAAATCCCCCCTGGGCGCGGGTGTTGCCGGCCAGCTCGCAGTACAGTCCTTCGCCGCAGTCCTCGTCGAGCTGACAGCGCTCGCCCTCATTTTGCTTGCACGAAGCAGTCACAAACACGAACAGAAGCGCGGCCAAAAGCCCGCAGCGACGCAGCATGGTCTTCATCGTAGGTTCTCTCTATGAAGTCGCGTTCATAGCACGAGGCCGTGCATCTGTCGCGACCCGTTTTCGTGCAGCGCCCAGGCTCTGCTAGCATGGGGCCCATGAGACGACTGCTGGGGCTTTTGGGGCTGATTGCCTTTGTGTATCTGGCGTTGACGGTGCCGATCGGCAAACACACGCTGTGGGGTCACATGGTGCGGATTGCCAGGACGGCGGAAGCCCAAGATCTGGCCACGGGTGCCAAAGCAACCGCCCGCGATGTCGCGCGCAAGGCCCAACAAGAGCTCGACAGCCCCAGCGACAGCCCCAAGCCCGCCACGACCGACTCCAAAGCGCCCTAGCCGTCGCCCGCCAGCCGCCGTTCGTTGTGCAAAGTCCTGTCCTGGTCGACCTGCGCACCTCTTTGCTTTTGCAAAGTCCTGTCCAAGCGCTCCTGCGCACGACTTTGCATTCGCAAAGTCCTGTCCTGGTCGACCTGCACACGACTTTGTCTTGACCAAGTGCTGCCAAGGTCGACCTGCGCACGACTTTGCAGCTGCGCCGCGCCGCTTGGATTGGGCTTGGGCCTGGTGCAGGGATGGAAGCTGGGCCAAGGGCTGGCCCGGGGACGACTGGGGGTCTGAGAGTGCCTAGCAAAACCGTAGCGAGGACCGCGAGATGGACTGGCGGGCGAGCGCAGCAGCCTTCGGGCTGTGAGCACGGCCGACAGGCCAGATCGCGGCCGCAGTAGGTTTTGCTAGGCGCTCCTAGCTCTGGCGGACGCGGCCCATGGCGAGGAGGAGGCCGGCGTGGTTGGGGTCTAGCTCGAGGCCGCGCTCGTACATGCCGACAGCCTTGGGTCCTTCGCCGAGCTTCTCGTGGATCTCGCCCAGGTGCAGGTAGACATCGGCCCGCGTCACGCCCGAGTTCGGATCGAGGTTCTGCAGCAGCATCGAGCGATAGATGCGGCGCGCTTTCTCCCAGTCCGAGTGGTTCATGTACAGCCGTCCCAGCGCAATCAGCGTCGGCAGGTGGCCGGCGTCAATCGCGTAGGCGGCGTTGTACTGCTCCAGCGCCTTGGGCAGCTCGCCTTCCTTCTCGGCAATCGAGGCCAGCCGGAAGTGAATCCGCGCCAGATCCTTGCTGCGCCGACCCTTGGCAGTGCGCTCGACGATGGTCTTGTAGAGCGGCAGCGCCTCGCGGGTGCGACCGGCGTTGAAGTAGATCTCGGCCAGCGGCTCGACGACCTGGATGTCTTCGGGCGCCAGCTTGTAGGCCCGCTGCAACACCGGCAGAGCGCCCTCGGGACTCTTCAGCTCGTTGACATACAGCCGTCCCAGCTCGATGAGCAGCGCCTTCTGCAGCTGGGCATCCAGCGACTGCATCCGCTCTGCACGCACTTCGAGCAGCGCCGCCACGCGACGGAAGTCACCCCGCGCCCGCGCCTGCTTCTCCAGCGCCTCGGCGACCTCGACGTTGGTCGGATCGGCCTGCAGCGCCCGCTCGTAGTACGGCTCGGCGGCGGCATCGCCCTGACGCTCGGCTTCCATGCGCCCGAGTCGGTAGTACAGCTCGGCCATCTCGGCGTTGGTCTTGGCCAGGCGCACCGCTTTTTCGAGCGTCGCCTTGCAGCGCGCCCAGTCATGCTGCGACTCGTAGATCCGCGCCAGCGACATCAGCGCCCGGACATGGTTGGGGTCCAGCTCCAGCACCCGCTCGAGCAGCTTCTTGGCCTGCTCGGGCGCCTGGACCTTGCCTTCCCAGATCTCGGCGGCGCGCAGGAGCAGCGCAATCACCTCGTCGAGCTTGCCCACCTTCTGAGACGCATCGGCGTGACGGACCAGCACATCGACCAGCTCGTACCACTTCTCGCCGGCCTCCAGCAGCCGCTCCAGGTCCGCCTGCGCATCGGGATCGCCGGGCTGAATCTCCAGCACCTGCTGTAGGTGCGACACCGCGTCATCGACCGACCGTAGCTTGTCGAGTGACAGCTGGGCCAGCTTGCGCAGCACCGCGACCTTGTCCTTGGTCTGCGGCACGGCCTTGAGCCGACGCCCGAGCACTTCCTGAACCTGCGCCCAGTCTTCACGCCGACTGTAGAGCGCTTCGAGTGCCGACAGCGCCTTGAGCGAGCCCGGCTGAATCCCGAGCAGCTCGCGGTAGACCTCGATCGCCTGCGCCGACTGATCCAGCTCCTCGGACAGCAGGTCGGCGATCCGCGCCAGAATGTTGGCCTTGGCATTGCCGCTGAGCAGCCGCGCCTGCGTGGTCAGCACCGACACCAGCTCCTCGAAGCGACGGCTGCGGTGATACAGCTCGGCCAGGGACGACAGCGCCTTGCCGTCCGTCTCGTCGAGTTCGAGGATCTTCTTCCACGCCTCGACCGCCTTGAACTCGTCGGCCAGCGGTCCTTGGTACAGACCCGCCGCTTCGGTCAGCAGCGACTTGCGCTTGGCGATGTTGTCTTCGAGTCCGGCGCGACGCAGCAGCATCTCGGCCAGCAGGGTGGCATCGCCGCGCTGACGATAGATCCGCTCCAGCGCGGCCAGCGCCTCGTGGTTGTCGTTTTCCAGATCGAGCACCGTCTGATAGCGCGTCTCGGCCCGCTGATCGTCCGACAGACGCTCCCAGATCCGCGCCGCCCGCAGCCCCAGCTCGCGCTGCATGTCCGCCGCCATCCGCCGTCCGCTGTCGCTCGACTTCATGCCAAAGGTGACGCGATCGAGCACCTCTTCCAGCTTGAGCGCCGCGTCGCTGTCCCGTCCGCACGACCGTGCCAAGCGCTCCATCTCATCGGTCAGCCGCGTCTCGTCCGGCGTCTCGATGAAGGCGCGACCGACGGCATCAAAGGCCCGCGAGGTGTCACCGATTTCCTTCTCGGCCAGGTTGGCCATCCGCTCGAGCAGCGCCGCCCGCTCCGGCTTGCCTTGGGTCACGCCAACGCGCACTTCGAGCAGCTCGACCAGCTTGCCAAAGTCGCGCTCTTGCTCGGCCAGCGGCTCGAGCAGATCGAGCGCCGCCACCGCATGGGCCGGGGAGTTGATGAGTCGCTCGACCGCCGCCCGCGCCGCCACATGCTGCGGGAAGCGCTCCAGGGCCTTGCGGAACGCTTGCAGCGCGCCATCCAGGTCGTAGAGCGAGCCGGTCTTGAGCTCACCCAGTCGGAACAAGAACTCGGCCTGCTCGGTCGGGGCATCGGCCACTTCGGCTTCACGCTCCAGCACCTCGGCCAGCTCGGCGAGCGCGCCACTCTTTTGCAGCAGCCGATCGAGCGCCCGCAGCGCTTCCATCTCATCGCCAGGCAGCTCGCGGACCCGCCGATAGCGCTCGATCGCCTTGCTGGCATCGGCCAGGTGCGTCTCGTACAGCCCGGCCAGCTTGAGCGCAAACACCCGCTGCACCTCGGGATCGCTCGCCGTCTCCAGCCGCTGCTCGAAGATCTGCGCCAGCTCGCCGTACTCGCCGCCGAGCTGCGCCAAGCGCTCCAGCTCGCGCATCGCTTCTTCGTCAGAGCCATCTTCGGAGAGGATTCGGCCCCAGGTCGCAAACGCGCTCGTCGCATCGGACAGGCCGGCTTCCTGCAGCCCCGCAATCTGGGCCAGGATGCGCCGCCGCTCGCTCGGATCAGCCGCCGACGACAGTGACAGCTCGAGCAGGTCGATGAGCGGACGCCACTCGCTGTGCTTGCGATACAGCGGCTCCAGCACCGCCGCCGCTTGGGCCCGCGTCTCCGGCGACTGCACCAGCCGCTCCAGGGCCAGCTTGGCATCGGCCTGCGTTCCCAGCACCGCCGCCACCGCTCGCTTCTTCGAGGGCTCGAAGGTCAGGATCTGCTCGTAGCGACGAATCGCGGCGTCAGACTCTTGAATCTTCTCCTCGGTGACGCGCGCCGCTTGCAGCCACAGCATCAGCCGCTCGCCGACCTGGCTCTCGTCGTCCTTGAGCGCCGCCAGCTTGTCGAGGATCTCCAGGTGATCCGCCCACTGACTTTCCTTTTCATACAGCCGACCGAGCGCCGTCAGGGCCTCGGTGTCGCTGGCGTTGCTCTCGAGGGCACTCTTGTACGCGCCCATCGCCTCGAACGAGTCGCCGAGCTTGTCTTCGTAGACCCGCGCCATCGCAAAGCGGAGGGTTCGGCGGGTTGCCTCGCTGTCGGCCTGCTCGATCTGCTGACCGTAGACCCACGTCAGGTCACGCCAGGCATCGCGGCTCTCGTACAGCCGACCGAGTGCGACCAGCGCGCTGCCATCGCGATCATCCAGCTGTAGCACCTGTCGCCAGGTCGCAATCGCCTTGTCGGGAGCACCCAGCACCGTCTCATGCAGCTTGGCGGCCAGGTAGAGCAGTCGCTTCTGCTCCGCCGAGTCACTGACGAGAGTGAAGCGCTTCTCGAGCACCAGCACCAGCTCACTCGAACGCTCCTCGGCAGTTAGCAGCCGCTCGAGGTTCTGCCACGCCTGGTCGTCTTCGTCGTGAACGCCCGTGACCTTGCGCCACGCCTCGATCGCCTGGCTGCGGTCGGAAAGCTGCTCGTCTTGGATGCGAGCAATGCGCGCCCACACCCGCGCCGTCAGCTCGAAGTCGTACGAGCCCTCGACCGCCTTTTCCAGGATCGAAACCAGCCCCGCAAAGCCGGCAATCAGCCCGGCCAGTCGGCACAGCTCCTCGAACAGGGGCTGCTCACGCGACTCGCCTTCGCCCGCTTCTTCCAGCCAGGCCCGCGACAGCGCTTGGAACGCCGCCTGCGGATCTTGACCGCGCGACTCTTTGATCTGGGCAATCTCGCGCAGGATCTCGATTCGGCGCGGCTTGTCGTCAACAAACAGCAGCTGAACTTCCAGCAGCGCCGCCAGCTTCTGCCACGCATCGGCTCGCCGATAGAGCGGGTCCAAGATCCGCGTTGTCCGATAGCGCAGCGACTCGCGCTCGGGCAGATCGGTCAGTAGCCGCTCCAGGGCCGTAAGCGCCGGGGCCGAGTGCTCGTCCTTGGTGATGACTTCTTCGTACGCGTCGATCGCCTTCGGCAGCTCCTGCAGCTTGTCTTCGTACAGGCCCGCCAGCCGCAGCGTAAGCTCGCTCCACTTGCCCAGCTCCGCCGCTCCGCCACGACCGGCCCGCTCGATGCGACCGATCAGCAGCTCGGCCAGATCTTGGTGGCGCTCGAGTGTGGTGTAGAGCCGATCCAGCGCCAGCGTCGCCGTCTCGTCTTCACTGTCGAGATCGATGATCTCGCGGAAGGTGCCAATCGCCGCCGTCGGGTCTTCCAGTCGCTCTTCCTGCAGCGCCGAGACTTTGAACAGCAGCGACTTCTTGCGATTCTGGTCGAGCGTGTCGCGAATCGCGTCGCGGTAGACCGAGTACAGGTCATTCCAGCGCGTGGCCCGCGAAAGCATCGACTCGAGCGGCTCGAACGCGGCCATGTCCTCGGTATTGACGGTCAGCAGGCGCCGGTAGCACTCCTTGGCCTGGTCCACCTGGCCGAGTCGCTGATCGTAGATCTCCGCCGCCGTGCGCAGCACATCGAGGGTCGCCGGCTCACTGTCGCTGGTCTGCTCATCGAGATAGCGCTGATACAGCTCCGCCAGCCCTTGCCACGACGACAGCGCGCCCGCCAGCCGTGCCAGCTGGTCGCGGGTCCAGGCGTCGCCCGGCTGCAGCACGAACACTTTTCCGTACCAAGCAAAGGCCTGGCCGAGATCGCTGACCTTGTCCTCGTACAGAGCGGCAATCGCTCGGCTGAACTCGATCCGCTTGTCGTTGTCGTCGGCGGCGTACAGATGAATCTCGTGGGTGCGAATCAGGCTCGCCCACGCGCCGCGCTTCTCGTAGATCGGCTTGAGCACCCAGGCCGCCGTCACCCGCTGATCGGCATCGTCGAGGAAGCGCTCCAGGGCGCCAATCGACGGCTCGTGCTCGCTGTCGACGTTGAGCGCGAGGCGATAGTTCTCGACGGCTCGCTCGGGACTCTGCAGCTCTTCCTCGAACAGCACACCGAGTCGATGACGCAGGTCGACCGTCTCGGAGTCGGCGCTGGCGAACTTGAGCCGCCGCTCGAGCAGATCGGCGAGATCCGCCCAGCGCATGCTGTTTTTGTACAGTCGCTCGAGCGAGTTGGCCGACTCTGGGTCCGACGGGAACAGCTGTAGCACTTGCTCCAAAAGCGCAATCGCCTCGTCGGCCCGGCCCAGCTCTCGCTCACACAGATCAGCGGCCAGGATCAGGTACTGCCGACGCTGACCATCGTCGCGACGATCCTCTCGCTGCGCCAGCGTCGCCCGCCGTGAGTAGATCTCCAGCAGCGACTCCTGCTCGCGACCTTCGGCGTAGATCTTCTCCAGCGCCTCGAGCGCGGTCAGGTGATCATTGGTGTTGTCGAGCACTCGACGGTAATAGTCGCGCGCCACATCGCGATCGCCGATGGCATAGGCTTCCTTGGCGATCTGCAGCAGCACCCGCTCTTGCACCCGCGTGTCGAGGATCTGGTCGCAGACCTCGCGATACAGGTCGATCAGGTCCCGCTGCGCCTTGTGCTGCTCGACGTGGGCTTCGACCAGATCGAGGAGATCCGGCAGCTCACCCTCGGCCACCGCCAGCCGCACCGCCCGCGCCAGCGCTTCGAGTGCGCCCTTCGGCTCTCCGAGAGCAATCCGCAGCTCGGCCACCTTGCGCAGCCGGACGATCCGCTCGTGTACGTCGGCAAGATAGGTCGCAAACAGCTCGCTCAGCCGCTCCAGCGCCCGGGTGTCGCCGAGCAGCGTGTAAATCGGCTCCAGCACCTCCGCCGCCCGCAGTCGCAGGCTGTCGTCGTCGAGCATCCGCTCCAGACCCTCGCGCGCCACCTGGCTACGAGCGTCATCGACGAGAACCTCCCGATAGGCTTCCAGCGCGGCATCGGTCCGGCGCAGCGCGCCTTCCAGCAGCCCCGCCATCTTCAGCCGCAGCTGCACCCGCTCGGGCACCTCATGCGTCAGCGGTAGCCGTCTTTCCAGCATGTCAAGCAAATTCGAGTGCTGCTCTGCCGATTCGTACAGCCGCGCCAGGGCATCAATCGCCGGCACGTCTTCGGCGCGCTCGCTCAGGATGACGCCGTAGCCGGTAATCGCCTCGTCGCGATCGGCCAGCTTGACCTCGATCACCTCGGCAATCCGCCACAGCAGATCGCGCCGCGTCTGGCTGTCAGCGGCCAGATCGACCCGCCGCCGCAGAATCCCGATCAGATCGGTCCACTGCTCCTTGGCGACATGTAGGGACTCCAGCGCATCGAGTGCCCGCACTTCCTGGGCATCCGAGTCAAGGATCTCGCGATAGGTCGCAATCGCGGCATCGCTATCCGACAGCAGACTCTGCTGAATCTCGCCGATGCGGAACAGCAGCGACTTGCGATCGTCACCCTGCGACCACTCGGCCTGCCGACGCAGCACATCGATGAGATCGCGCCACTGCTCGGCCTGCTGATACAGCCGCGACAGCGCCACCGCCGCCGGCCGCGCCGTATCGAGCGAGGTCGGATCAAGATCGAGCAGCCGCTTCCAGGCATCGCGCGCCCGCTCGGCATCGCTCAGCTTGTGGTCGTACAGCTCTGCCGCCCGTCGCAGCAGCTCGCCACGCAGCGCCAGGTTGTCTTGATCGGCGGCCAGGAATGCCTCTTCCCACGCCGCTGCCAGATCTTCGTACCGACCGAGTGAAGTCGCGACCCGCTCGACGTTGCCCCGGTGCTGGGGGTCCGCCGGATCGAGCTTCAGCGCTTCCCGATACGCGGCCAGTGCTCCGTCGGGCTTACGCAGCTTTTCCTCGGTAATCTGAGCAATCCGCGACAGCAGGGCCGCCGCCTCTGGACTCCGCTCCATCGGCAGGGCTTCCCGCTGCACCGACAGCACCGCCACCAGCTTGGCGTGGTCCCCGTCTTGCTCCAGCAGTGGCTCCAGCGTCCGAGCGATGCGCTGCCGCAGGCCCGCGTTGTCCATCAGCCCTTCGAGTGCCCGTCGAGCGCCCTTGTGCTTGGGCTGCTCCGACAGTGCCTCTTCGAGAAGCTCGCAGGCTCCATCGGGATCGTCGAGCCGCAGCGCGTGCAGCTCACCCCGACGGAAGCGCAGCTGCGCCCGCTCGACCACCGAGTCGACATGCGGCACCGCCCGCGCCAAGAGCTCGTCGAGCTCCCGCCAGCGCTCGGCGGTCGTGTGCAGCCGCTCCAGGGCTTTGAAGGCCCGCGTGTTCGGCGGGTCCAGCTCCAAGATCTCGGCGTAATCGCGTGAGGCCGCTTCTTCGTCTTCCAGCACGCCTTCGTCGAGATCGCAGATCTGGAACAGCAGCTCCTTGCGATCACTCGGCTCGACGGCCAGATCCTTGCGTCGCTCGAGCAGCCGGCGCAGCTCACGGAAGCGCTCACCGGCCCGATAAATCTCCTCGAGCGCTCGCGCCGCACCCTCGTGCGTCTCGTCACTCTCCAGCACCCGAATGTAGGCCGACTCGGCTTTCTCGACCTCATGCAGCTGCTCACCAAACAGCTGACCCAGGTCCCACGCCAGGTCGCGCGCCAGCTGACTGTCGCCGGCCCGTCGCGCCGATCGCTCGGCATCCTCGAGCAGCGTCGCCACCGACTCTTGCCGCTCCAGCGTCTCACCCAGCTCGATCAGCTCGTGCCGGTTGTCGTGATCGTAGGGAACC
>WBZP01004134.1_pt1 | contig 15313 bp, 9 predicted proteins | sample 5204301 | NCBI WGS metagenome assembly WBZP01 (sample SAMN12412401, study PRJNA552823) | activated sludge metagenome | isolation source: activated sludge from nitrification reactor of wastewater treatment plant... | place: USA: Pennsylvania | collected 2017
GGTGGTAGGTGCGGCAGGCACTGTTTTTCCAGACAGTACTGCCGGAGAAATTCCGCATCACAATGAAGGCATCACCTCCCGGGATGGTTTTATAGGATTTACTGCTCACGTCGTAGCATAAACGCTTTCCGTTTTCCACCTTGTAAAAGCTGCTGATACCTGCTCCCAGCATTTCCTCCACCCAGGGAGCCAGGCCGAAGCCGGCCGCTTTCATCGCTTCGGCAGTTTTGGCCACGCCGAGGGTATCCCAGCTTTCAAAGGCGCCGATCTCCCAGCCGAAGCCGGCCATCAGGGCATCATCCACCCGGTACAGCTCGTCGCTGATTTCAGGAATACGGTGACTGATATACGAAAACAGGTGGTAATGGAAGAGCCGGTAAAAATCGCCGGCTTTATCTGTACCCGCGTACAGGGCTTTCAGTCTTGTTTTAAGGTCGTCAATCGGTTTGGCGGTCTCCAGCGTGGCGAATTTCGCTTTCTGCCGGGGGCCGTATTCCAGCGTCTGCAGGTTCAGGGTGAGGATTTCCTTTTCCCCGCCGGCTCCTTTTGTTTTTTTGAAGAATCCCTGGCCCGTTTTGTCGCCCAGCCAGTTATTGCCCACCATTTTTTCCAGCCAGGCAGGAATGGTAAACAGCGCTTTTGCTTCATCTGCCGGGCAGTTATCGGCCACGCCTTTGGCCACTTTCACCAGCGTGTCAATCCCTACCACATCTGCTGTGCGGAAGGTGGCCGATTTGGGTCTGCCAATAACCGGACCTGTGAGTGCATCGATTTCATCCACCGTCATGCCCAGTTGCTCCATCGAATTCATGATGGCCATCATGCCGAATACGCCGATGCGGTTGGCAATAAAGGCAGGCGTGTCTTTGCATAATACGGTGGTTTTGCCTAACACCAGGTCACCGTAATCCATCAGGAAGTCCACCACCGACGGATCTGTGTGAGGGGTGGGGATAATCTCCAGCAGCCGCAGGTAACGGGGCGGGTTAAAGAAATGCGTGCCGCAGAAATGTTTTTTAAAATCTTCACTGCGGCCTTCCGCCATCAGGTGAATCGGAATGCCGGAGGTGTTGGAAGTGATGAGGGTACCAGCTTTCCGGTATTTTTCCACTTCTGTAAAAACAGATTGCTTGATATCCAGCCGCTCTACCACCACTTCAATCACCCAGTCACAGGCAGCAATTTTTTTCATGTCATCACTGAAGTTGCCCGTGCTGATTTTTTTGAGCACGTCCTGCGTATACAACGGCGAGGGGTTGGATTTAACGGCCGCTGCCAGCGCCTCATTCACGATTTTATTTTTCAGCGCCGGCGGGGCATCCGCCGGAGTATCTTTCGGTTGAATATCGAGGAGCAACACTTCCAGTCCTACCCCCGCAAAATGACAGGCGATGCGGCTGCCCATGACGCCACTGCCCAGTACGGCTACTTTTTTGATGACACGCTTTTGCATACGGCAAAATTAGTTAGTTAAACAACTATTTTTATACTCCGAAGGTAAGCCATTGCTTTTTTTAAAAAAATAAAAAACCATCCCTGGTAAAGGATGGTTGTTTGAATAGGATCGGTCGGAGAGCATCAGCTCACCCCACTGCCGTTATTGATCACCGATTCCGGGCTTACAAAGTGCAGCTTGCCGCTGGCATCCTCGGCCATCAGGATCATGCCGTTGCTCTCGATGCCGCGCATTTTCCGCGGAGCCAGGTTGGATACCACCACTACCTGTTTCCCGATGATATTTTCAGGGGCATAGTGCAGCGCGATGCCGCTCACCACGGTGCGGATTTCGAAACCGAGGTCGATCTGGAGTTTGAGCAGCTTATCCGCCTTTTCCACTTTTTCAGCGGCGGTAATGGTGCCCACTTTGAGATCGATTTTAGCGAAATCATCAAACTGGATAGCGGGCTTTACCGGTGCAGCAGGGGCGGTGGTTTCTTCAGCGGGTTGGGGCGCAGGTGTATTTTCTTGCATAACTGGTTTTATGAGTCCTTTATTGAGTTTTTCGATTTGTGCCGTGATTTCAGTATCCTCTACTTTACGGAAAAGCAGTTGTGGTTCACGCAGGCTGTACCCCACGCTTAGCAGTTTCAGCTTGCCGGCATTTTCCCAATCCAGCATTTTGTCCACCACCTTCATCATCTGCAGCATTTTACGGGCCGTTCCCGGCAGGAAGGGATTGATGAGGATGGCAAGGTTGGCGGTGAGCTGCAGGCAGAGGTGCAGGCAGTTGTCGATGCTTTTCTGAGCCTCCGGATTTTCGGCCAGTTGTTTGGCTACAATCCAGGGCTCTTTTTCCTGCATATACTTGTTACCGCTGCGGCTCAGATCGATTACTTCATACAGCGCATCCCGGAATTTATACTCTTCGAGTAAATTTTGAATTTTGAATTTTGAATGTTGAATTTTTTCAACCAGTTCCCTGTCCTTCTCATCCATCAGCTCTTCATGCAGTTTGGGCACTTTGCCGCCGCAGAGTTTGTGCATCAGCACCCAGGTGCGGTTTACAAAATTGCCGAAGATGCTCACCAGCTCACTGTTATTCCGGTCCTGGAAATCCCGCCAGGTAAAATCATTGTCCTTGTTCTCCGGCGCGTTGGCGCAGAGTACATAACGCAGCACATCCTCACAACCTGGAAAATCTTTGAGGTATTCATGAACCCATACGGCCCAGTTGCGGCTGGTACTTACTTTATCGCCCTCAATATTCAGGAATTCATTGGCCGGCACATTATCGGGCAGCACAAAACCACCATGCGCTTTCAGCATGGCGGGGAAGATGATGCAATGGAATACGATATTGTCCTTTCCGATGAAATGAACCAGCTGGGTATCTTCTTTACACCAGTAATCCGCCCATTGGGGGGTGAGTTCTTTGGTGGCAGAAATGTAGCCAATCGGCGCATCAAACCATACATACAGCACTTTTCCTTCCGCATCCGGCAGCGGCACTTTAATGCCCCAGTTGCTGTCGCGGGTCATGGCCCGTGGATGCAGCCCGCTGTCGAGCCAGCTCTTGCACTGTCCGTATACGTTGTTCTTCCATTCCTTATGACCTTCCAGCAGCCATTCTTTCAGCCAGGGCTCATACTGTTGCAAAGGGAAATACCAGTGTTTGGTTTTCTTTTTCACGGGTACCGCATCGCTCAGGGCGCTGCGGGGGTTGATCAGTTGTTCCGGTGAAAGGGAGGTGCCGCATTTTTCACACTGGTCGCCGTAGGCAGTGGGATTGGCGCATACAGGGCAGGTGCCGGTGATATAGCGGTCGGCCAGGAAGGTGTGGGTTTGTTCGTCAAAGTATTGTTCCGTTTCCCGTTCTTCAAAACATCCTGCATCGTACAGCTTTTTAAAGAAGGCGGCAGCAGTTTCGTGATGGGTGGTATTGGAGGTGCGGGAATAAATGTCGAAGGAGATCCCCATCTGTTCCATGCTTTCTTTAATAATGGCATGGTAACGGTCAACCACCTGTTGCGGGCTGATGCCTTCTTTGAGGGCACGGATGGTGATGGGTACGCCGTGTTCGTCGCTGCCCCCGATGAATTTCACATCTTTTTTCCGGGCACGGAGAAAGCGCACATAAATATCTGCGGGCAGGTAGCAGCCGGCCAGGTGGCCGATATGAACGGGTCCGTTGGCGTAGGGCAGCGCGGCGGTTACTAAATATCTGGCTGGGTTATTCATTGCGGTGCAAAAATACCTGAATTGACGGCAACCAGCAAAGGAGATGGCGCTGCTCACCGCTGCATTACCCGTTGATGTTCATCAATCCGGTAATTTTGAACCATGTTCCTGAACAATTTGCGATCCTATATCCGGTTTCGTTCGGCACTGGCACTGGGCTTCCTGCTGTCGGTGAACAGCCTGCTGCTGGGTATCTGGGTGGCCGCCTTACCGGGCATCAAGCAACGGCTCGGGTTTACGGAAGGCAGCCTGGGTTTGTCACTCCTGCTTTCTCCCCTGGGCGCAATCACCGGGGTATTTCTCTCCACCCGTATTTTCAGCAGGATACCGGTCGGGAAGTGGATGCTCTTTGGATACAGCTTTGTCTGCATTGCCAAAATATTTGAAGTAAACGCTGCCTCGCGGCCGGTGTTTTGGTGCTGTTTATATCTGTTCGGACTGATCAGTTTTTTAAACGGTGTTTCGGTCAATGCCACCATCAGCATCCTGGAACAACGGCATAACCGTTTACTGATGAGTACCAGTCACGCGATGTACAGCCTGGGGGGTGCGGTGAGTGCCGGGCTGGCGGTGCTGCTTTTTACCTTGCATATTTCATCTGGCTGGCAGATTGTGCTGGTGGCGCTGGGGATACTGATCATCCTGTTCTGCATCCGGGGCAACCTGCTGGCGCACCGGGATATCATTCACTCCGGCTCGGGTTTGCAGCTGCCCTCGCTCCAGGTGCTGGGAATCTCGTTTATCTGCCTCGTAGTGTTTATGGCCGAGGGATGCGTGGCGGACTGGAGTGCTATTTATTTCGGCGAAGTGTTACATGCGCCCAAATCAATCGTCAGTCTGGGTTATGCCGGGTTTTCCGTAGCCATGACGATCGGCCGCCTCAATGGCGATACCCTGGTTTCGCGGTTTGGGAATAAGAAGCTGGTGGTAACGGGTTGCATACTGGCTTCGCTTGGATTTACCCTGGTGGTTACGGCCACCCTGGTAAGTATAGCTGTGCTGGGATACAGCCTGATCGGGATTGGCTGCTCATCCATCGTGCCTGTATTGTTCCGGTCTGCAGCGGCCATCCCGGGGCTCAGCCGGGTGCAGGGTTTTGCCATGGTTACCACTGGTGGCTTAATCGGCTTCCTGGCCGGGCCCTCCCTGATTGGCGTTATTGCTGAAAAGGCGGGATTGTCCACCGGGCTCACCCTCGTGATCCTGCTCACGGCGCTGGCTGCCTGGGTGGGCTGGCGTAACCGGTTTCTGGCCGGCAGCGGGAAAGCAGGTACCAGGGAAACCTTTGATGAACAAATCTATTAAATGCCGGTGCCGAAGGAAGCTGAATGATGTACAGTTTACACAAAAATACCTACATTCACAGTCCGTTTACCGATTACAGGCGTGTCACTGCTTAGTAAAATGAGGCTGTATGATCCGCAGTTCAGACAACAGGAAGCGAAACCGGAGGAAGGTGCAGAGGGAATACTGCTGCCGGAGTCTGAAAACTGACAGGGAATCAGTCTAACCAAACAACATGAAAGCAATCATTCCAGTGGCCGGCGCCGGCACCAAGCTGCGTCCCCACACCTATACACAGCCAAAGGCCCTCATACCGCTGGCTGGAAAAACCATCCTCAGCATCATCGTCGACCAGCTCCGGGAGGCGGGTGTCACTGATTTCGTATTTATTGTGGGATACCTGGGAGATAAAATCCAGGACTATATCCGGGATAAATACCCCGATCACAATAATTATTTTATTTACCAGAACGAACGCAACGGTACCGGTTTTGCGATCGACCTTACCCGGCAGATTGTGAGCCGGGATGAGGAAGTGCTGATTGTGCTGGGAGATACCATCGCAGAATATAATGTAAAAGAGGTACTTGAATCACCCCATTCCATGCTGGGCGTGAAAAAGGTGGATGATCCCCGCAATTTCGGGGTGGCGGAAGTGGATGAGGAAGGCACCATCACCCGTATGGTGGAGAAGCCGGCTATTCCGAAGAGTAACCTGGCCCTGGTGGGCATCTATAAAATCAGGGAAACGGGCATGCTCTATTCCTGTATTAAAAAGATCATTGAACACGGTGAAAAAACCAACGAGGAATTCACCATTACTGATGCGCTGGAATGTATGATCCAGCAGGGGGCGAAGTTCAAGTTTTTTAAAGTGCAGAACTGGTTCGATTGCGGCCGGAAAGAAACACTTCTCGAATCGAATGCCACCATGCTCAAAAAATTCGGTGGCACCATCCACAACCAGGAGAAGTTTGAAAATACCATCATCATACCTCCGGTAAGTATCGGAGAAGGCTGTGATATCAAAAATTCAGTCATTGGTCCGAATGTTTCCATCGGCGAACATACCGTGCTGAACTATACCATCGTCAAGGAATCCATTGTAGGTTCTTTCTCCAAATTGTATGATGTGGTGCTGGATGAATCGCTCATTGGCAGCGATACCGGCATCAAGGGCGAAACCCGTTCGCTCAATATCGGGGATGATACGGAGATTGATTTGGGGTGAAATACCAATGTGCAAATATGCAAATGTGCCAATGAACTCTCCCGTAGCAGAACGTATTTAACGATCTCATATTAATCCGCGACCTTAAACTTTAAACCTTAAACGTGTCAAACGTTTTTATGGCTTCGTTCTCCAACCGCATCACGCAACTCTTCGGTATTGACTATCCCATCATCCAGGCGGGTATGATCTGGGCAAGTGGCTGGCGATTAGCCAGTGCCGTGAGTAATGCCGGCGGACTGGGCCTCATCGGCAGCGGAAGTATGTACCCCGAAGTGCTGAAGGAGCATATTCAGAAATGTAAAGCTGCCACCAGTAAGCCTTTTGGGGTGAATGTACCGCTGCTTTATCCCAACATCAACGAACATATCCAGACTATTATCGACGAAAAAGTACCCGTTGTGTTTACTTCGGCGGGTAATCCCAAAACCTGGACCAGCCTGCTGAAATCCCACGGCATCAAAGTGGTGCATGTGGTGAGCAGCAGCAAATTTGCCCTGAAAGCGCAGGAGGCTGGCTGTGATGCCGTGGTGGCGGAAGGTTTTGAAGCCGGTGGTCACAACGGCCGGGAAGAAACCACCACCCTGGTGCTGATTCCTGCGGTATGCGCCGCCGTTAGTATTCCCGTGATTGCCGCGGGCGGTATAGCCACGGGCCGCCAGATGCTGGCCACGATGGTGCTCGGTGCGGAAGCTGTGCAGGTAGGCAGCCGTTTTGTGGCCAGCGAGGAAGCATCCGCTCATCTCAACTTCAAACAATCAGTTATACAAACACCCGAAGGCGGTACGCAGCTTTCCCTGAAAAAGCTCACCCCGGTACGACTCATCAAAAACCGCTTTTTTGAAGAGGTACAGGCGGCGGAAGCCCGGGGCGCCTCCCCCGAAGAACTCCAGGCACTCCTCGGTCGCGGCCGTTCCAAAAAAGGCATGTTCGAAGGCAACCTGGAAGAAGGGGAACTCGAAATCGGCCAGGTGGCTGCCCTCATCCGCGATATCCGGCCGGCAGCTGATATTGTGCAGGATATATGGAGTGGGTTTACCGGGGCGCTGGAAAAGCCGTTGGGGTAGGAAAGGTTTAAAAGGTTTAAGGTTTAAAGTTTAAGGTTGGCTCCGGGAAAACCGTTTCAAAGGTTCCAAATGTTCCAGCGGTTCAAAGGGTTCAAAATAGTTGGCGGTTGACGGTTGATGGTTGACGGGAAGAACATTCTAAAGAGATTCATTCAAAATTCAACATTTATCATTCAACATTTCTTCATCCCTTCGTGTCCTTCGCGAATATCTTTGCGATCTCTGTGGTTAAATTTTCACGCAAAGGCCGCAAAGAATACAAAGAACGGAAAGGGAGAAGGTTCATTTGCACATTTGCACATTACTCACATTCCTTTGTGTTCTTCTCTTGTTTCCTTTGTGAACTTTGTGGTTAGACATCAGCACATCACCCAATCATCAAATCATCAAATTCCTTCTTGTTCCTTGTAAATCTTTGTGTCTTGGTGGTTCCCCCTTTTTATTCTTTCGGAATTTTTCCAAAAACCGGAATTTCTCCAAAATAAATTACCCGCTTATACGTTTGATAGTCAAACGCCTTAGCATACCCGGGGCAAATCAGTGAAACTAACTGCTGGTTAATCGTCCCTCCCGTACCGCTCAACTGAAAACTGACTAAGGGTAATGAATTGATTATCAATACCAGAGAAACCATGCAGCGTATCGAGCGGATTATCAGATTGAGTGCAGGATTGCTTGTTTGTATCCTTATCAGCACCCCCGTGTTTGCCCAGCCCACCCCCCAGGGGATGGCTGAAATGGCGCCCGCAAACGTGAATCCTACCCAACTCACCCGAAGTGGTTTTGAAAGTTTTTTCAAAGACAATAACCAGCGGAAAACAGCCGGCGGCGACCGTACCCGGGAAACCCCCGAAATACGGAAAAGGCTGGAGAACAAACGGCTGGATAAAGACAGTACCCAGGCAGATAACCTGAAAAGAAGTATGAGCAGCCGGGAAGATACTTATGGCGCCAATATTTTCCAGAACAGCGCGATTAACGATATTTCTGAATTATCCATACCACCGGCTGATTATCCAATCGGGGTAGGGGATCATATCATCGTATCCTTATGGGGTGGTGGTGAATACCAGGAAGATTATATCGTGGCCCGTGATGGTGCGATCTTCCCTTCCGGACTGGGAAAAATTACCGTTCAGGGCCTTACGTTCGAAAATGCCCAGCAACTGATTACAGCCCGTTTCAGCACTGCTGTACCTCCGGGTACCAATATTCAGGTAACTCTCGGCCAGCCACGCACCATCAATGTGAATGTGGTGGGCGAAGTGATGGACCCGGGTCCAAAAATCATTTCTGCTTTTTCCAATGCCTACAACGCTATTGGCCTGGCGGGAGGGATAACCGAATATGGTAACCTCCGGGAAATCCTGGTGAAGCGCAATGGCAAAGTCGTGGAAGTGCTGGATGTATACAAATACCTCAATAACGGAGATATCGGCAAGCGGATATACCTGCAGAACAATGATTTCATCCTGGTAACATTTGCCCAGAAAAAAGTGCTGGCTACCGGCCAGTTCAAGCGGCCCATGTACTACCAGTTGAAAACCAGCGAAGGCATGAAGGCGCTGATCCAGTACTCAGGCGGTTTTACCTCTGATGCATATTCTTCTGCGGTGAAAGTTATCCGTTCCGAAAATGAACGCCAGATGATTCATGATGTCAATGCAACCGCTATCATTAAACTGAAAGACCAGGATTATGAACTGCAGGACGGCGATATCATTAAAGCTGATATCGTCAAGTCGGGCATCATCAATAAAGTGGAAGTGAACGGCGCCGTTGCCTATCCGGGTATTTATGAAATTCGGCCCAATGACCGGCTCTTTGACTTAATCAACCGGGCAGGCGGTATTACCAATAATACTTACCTCCCCAGGGCTTATATATTCCGGGGTGCAGGTGATTCCACCAATATCAAATCCGATAAGCTGGAAGTGAACCTTACGGATTACGCGAAGGACAACGCCACGAGCGCAAACAATGTGCCGCTGCAGCCCAACGATGTAATTCAGTTGTTCAGCACCAGCGAGTTTGGCGATGCCCAGTATGTGTTCATCGACGGGGAAGTGAGGAAGGAAGGCAAAGTGCGCAAGTACGGCGGTATGACACTGCAGGACCTGATTTATCTTTCCGGAGGACTGAAACCTTCCGCTGAATTCGGCCGGCTGGAGATTGCCAGTATAGTGGATATTGACTCTGCCAAACAGGGACTGAAACCCACCCGCACGGTGGTACGGTCATATCATATCAACTCCACACTTGAACTGGATTCTGTGGCGGCAAAAGTGGTGCTGCGGCCCTTCGACCAGGTACACGTACGCAAGAATCCCAGCTTCTCCCTGCAGGAAAATATACAGATCGTGGGGCTGGTGAAATACCAGGGCACTTATCCGCGCCTGGATAAATATGAGCGGTTATCCTCCTATATCGAAAGAGCAGGCGGATTGCAGGACAATGCCAATCTCAACGGCGCCATGCTGTACCGCCGCAAAGGCGATTATCTGCGCGAAAAAGTTGTGAACAAGCCCAGGAAAGATTCCACCGGAAAAGCCATTGAAGAAACCCTGCTGAACAACCTGGATCAGCCGGTAAGCATCGACCTGCAGAAAGCCATGGAACAAAAAGGTTCCAAGTACGACATTGTACTGCAGGATCACGACATCATCTATATTCCTGAAGTCAATCCTTTTGTAACGGTACAGGGTAAGGTACAATCACCCCTGAAAATCACCTTTGACAAAGACCATACATCCCTCCGGTATTATATTGATAAAGCCGGTGGCTTCGGTATCCGCCCCTGGCGCAAGCGTATTTTCGTTACCTATGCCAACGGCAGAAGCAAACGTACCCGTACTTTCTTCTTCATGCATTTCTATCCGAAAGTGGAGGAAGGCTGTGTCATCACGGTGCCTGAAAGGCCGGAAGGAAAAGATATCGGAAACGCAGTAGTGCAGGGCCTCACCGCCACACTGCCGCTGGTAGTCACTTATTTTTTGCTGAGAAACTGATCACAATCCATTACCGTGAACACACAATCATTACTGCAGGCAATTGTAAACCGGATCAAAAAATTCAGGTGGCTGGTACTCCTCTCGGGGATTGTGCTCGCACTGGTGGCCCTCGTATTCACCCAGAGCCGCCGCACCAGCTATACATCCAAAGCCACCCTGTTTCCGCTGTTGTCGCCCAGCGATAATACCATTTCAAACAGCATGCTGCAGGGGGTGCTCGGACTGAACGACGCGCCGAAATCTTTCAGCTCTGAAGCCACCATCAATATTATTGAACTGGCACAAAGCCGCCGCATCCGGGAAGCAGTGGCTTCCACCCGCCTGCCGGAATTCGGCAATAAAACCATCAGTGAACTGCTGATCACCGATATCAATGAGCACCTTCCATTTTATGCGAAGGATATCAGTATTCCCAAAGACAGCCTGGAACTGGCCATCAAAGGGTCGGAACTGCTGAAGGATGATATCAATGCCAAGATGAGTAAAAACGGGGTGCTGGAACTGTATTATACCGGAAGGAAGGAAGCGTACATCACGCCCATTTCAAATGTGCTCGTGGAAAAACTATCGAAATTTTATGTGGACCTGAAGAGACAAAAGGCCCTCGATGATTACAATTTCACCCTTGATAAAATTGATTCACTGCAGAAAATGATCAATGGGGTGGATAAGCAGGCCATCGGCATGCAGCAGCGCACCATGTTTACACCGGCTGAACTGCTGGAATATGCCATTCCCAAAGAAAATGTAACGTCTGAAAAAACAAGAATTCTGCACCAGCGGGATATGTATATCAATAACCGCGATGAAGCGGTATGGCGTTTGCAGAAAGTAACCCCCATCATCGCTGTGCTCGACAAACCCACCGCGCCTTTTGATGTCAAGAAGCAACCGCTGATCCTGATGACCCTGATCGGTTTCCTCCTCGGCAGTTTCCTGGGCATCATGGCCCTTACCAGCGGATTATTACTGAAATACCTCCGGGAAGAATTCCGCCGGAGTATTTTCGGAAACTGATCAGCTGATTATTTCTGCGCGAGAAAACTTTCCGGATTTTTCACGAACTCATCTTTACATTCTTTGGCACAAAAGCCATACACTTTTCCTTTATAGTGTGCCGTGTCGGCGGTGTGTCCTTTTACCGGCATGCCGCACACAAAGTCTTTGTCTGCATCCAGGGCTACTGCAGAAAGGTTGGAGGCTGCGGCTTCCTGGGAAGTCATCGCCGGAGCGTGCTGGTGGGCACTGTCAGCAGGCTGGGCCGCTTCCGCGCCGGAGGTTTTTTCAGCCGCGTTGTTGCAGGCGCCGAAAAGGGTACCAGCCACCAGTAGATACATCAGTTGCTTTTTCATACTCATGATTTTAACCTGAACCGCAAAGATACAGGCTCTCTCTTATCTAGGATTTCCGGAACGCCCATTTGAACATTTCTTTCCAGGAGGCTTTTTTCCCGTACATCAGGATGCCGGTACGGTAAATTTTACCCGCCAGCCAGGTAGTAAATAAAAACCCTGCCACCAGCAACGCCATGGAGGCCACCAGTTGATACCAGGGTACACCGCTGGGGATACGGCCCATCATTACTATCGGAGAAGTAAACGGAATCATACTGGCCCAAACCATCACCGGACTGTCGGGTGTATTCAGGTTACTGCTGAGGATGATGAAAGCGAAGATGATGGGCATGGTGATGGGCAGCATCAGCGACTGGGCTTCCTGCGGATCTTCATTGATCACACTGCCGATGGCCGCGAACAAGGAGGCGTAGAAAAGATATCCCCCGAGGAAATAAAATCCGAAACTACCCAGGATCAGCGGCCAGTTGATACCACTGAGTTTGCTCAGTACAGATCCGGATTGCGAAAGCGCGGCGGCATTGTTATTCATGGGCATGGCTTGGTTGGCTTCCTGTGCCTGCTGCAGCAGCTCCGAGGAGAAAATAGCCGATGCAGCTGTACTGAGAATTGTCATGAGGATGATCCAGAGAATAAACTGGGTAAGTCCCACTGCTGCAATACCCAGTATCTTACCCATCATCAGCTCAAATGGTTTCACACTGCTTACCATTACTTCCGCGATGCGGTTTGTTTTTTCCTCCATCACACCCCGCATCACCATGGCACCGAAAATGAACATGGTGAGGTAAATGAGGATGCCGCTGATAAAGCCAATGGCGTAATTGCGTTCGGCATTCACTTCTTCCGACATGCCTTTTTCATTCACCACGCGGTTGTCGATGGCATAGGCATCGGCACTGCGTTTGTCAATACTGTCGAGGGTGGATTTTTCAATCCCGTTACGTTGCAGCAGGTGTTCCTGGTAGGCCCGGTTCAGCCGGTCTTCAATGCGGTTCTTGGTTTCAATACCCAGTTGTTTTTTGGAATAAACCGTATGCCTGGAGGCTGTGCTGTCACCATTCATGTTCAGCACCGCGTCATATCCCTTTTCTATGAAATTGCTGCTGTCGATGCCCCTGGTAAATACAAACTGGAGCTTGCTGCTGTCGGATTTGATATTGGTTTGCAGAAAACCCGGATCGTTTATCACTGCAATTTTACGCTGACTGTCTTTGGACGACATAGCGAAGAATACACTGCCGAAAATAAACAGGATCATTACGATCGGCAGCAGAAAAGTGGAGAGCAGGAATGTTTTGTTCCGCACCCGGGTAACATATTCGCGCTGTATAATGAGAAAGGTTTTGCTCATGGTTGTTGCTCGTTGATGGTTGAGAAAAGAATCAGTCGGCTTTTTCAAACTGGCGTGCTTCCGGGGTGCCTTCCACCAGCCGGATGAAAATATCATTCAGTGAAGGAAGTACTTCATTGAATGAATGAATCTCGATTCCCTGGTTGATGAAGTATTTCAGCACATCATTGGGGGTGCTGCCGTGCTGCAGTTTCAGCAGCAGGCTGTCGGGCTGGTGTTTCACCACTTCAAAAATATAAGTGGCCAGGTGATGCGCATCGGTGCGGGCCCCGAGCCGGAACATATTCTCTTTAAATTCATTCTTGATGCCGTTCACGGTGCCATCGAGAATTTTCTTCCCTTTATTCACCAGCACAATATGATCGCAGATTTCTTCCACCTGTTCCATCCGGTGCGTACTGAATATAATGGTACATCCCCGCTGCGCGAGTTTGAAAATTTCATCTTTGATCAGGTTGGCGTTTACGGGATCAAGTCCGCTGAATGGCTCATCGAGGATGATCAGTTTAGGCTCGTGCAGTACAGTAGTCACAAACTGCAGTTTCTGGCTCATGCCTTTGCTGAGGTCTTCCACTTTCTTGTTCCACCAGGTCTGCATCTCAAATTTTACAAACCAGTCCTTGATCTTCTGCATGGCCTCGGCCTTACCGAGTCCTTTGAGCTGCGCGAGGTAAAGGGCCTGCTCGCCGATCTTCATCTTTTTATACAGGCCACGTTCTTCGGGCATATACCCGATATAGCGTACATCCCGGATCGGATCGAAGGTTTGTCCGTTGAAAATGATCTTACCCTCATCCGGGTAAAATATCCCGGTGATCATGCGCAGCAAGGTGGTTTTACCGGCGCCGTTGGGTCCGAGTAATCCGAAAATGCTTCCCTGCCGGATCGTAAAACTGATGTCGTCCACCGCTTTCTGCGAGGCGAAATATTTTTTCAGGTGTTGCAGTTCTAGAATATTCATATGCGTTATTTAAATAACTGGCGCAAAATAAGGCATCATCGGCAGTTGGCAGCGTTGAATGTATGAACGGTTGACCCCGCAGGTTGTTCAGAAGGATTATTGCTTTTTCAGTGGGCGGACATAACAAGGGCAATCTGGCGGGCCACCCGTTCCCCGTCCATGGCGGCGCTTACAATGCCGCCTGCATAACCGGCCCCTTCCCCGCAGGGATAGAGATTATTGAGCTGGGGATGCAGCAGGCTCCGGGGATCACGCGGTATCCGTACGGGGGAGGAGGTGCGGCTTTCGGTAGCCACCAGTACGGCTTCATTCGTGTAATACCCTTTCATTTTTTTACCAAAAGCCTTCAAACCGCCGGCCAGCCGGCGACTGATAAAATCGGGAAGTACCTCCCGCAACTCGGTGCTCAGCAGACCGGGCTGATAGCTGCAATCGGGTAATGGTGATGATACGTTCCGGTTGCAGAAATCCACCAGCCGTTGAGCCGGCGCCACCAGCCGTCCGCCTCCGGCCGCAAAGCAGCGCTGTTCTACCCACTGTTGAAACCACATCATCCGAAGCGGGTGCGTTAAATAATCCTCCGAGCCCCCAGCCTTATCTAAACCTTCCAAACTTTCCAAACCTTTTAAACTTTTAAACCACTCCCTGAGTTCCTCCTCCTCCACACTCACCACCATACCGCTGTTGGCAAAGGGGTTGTTTCTTTTGGAGGGGCTCCAGCCGTTCACCACCACTTCACCCGGTGCCGTGGCAGCGGGGGCGATGATGCCACCGGGGCACATGCAAAATGAGAATACGCCCCGGGCTTCCACCTGTTGCACCAGGGAATAAGCAGCGGGCGGCAGGTGTTCACCCCGGGTGGGACAATGATATTGAATGCGGTCGATCAGTTCCTGCGGATGCTCTACCCGTACACCCAGTGCGAAAGGCTTGGCTTCAATCAGGAGTTGCTGCCGGTGCAGCAGGCTGAAAATGTCCCGTGCTGAATGGCCGGTAGCCAGGATCACCGCCGCTCCTTCAAAACGGTGGCCCGCCTGGGTAAGCACAGCCGTAACCTGGTCGTTCCGGACCTCAAGGCTGGTTACTTTTTGGTTAAAATGGATTTCACCACCGCTATCCAGGATCTGCTGCCGCATGGCGGTGATGATATGGGGCAGTTTATTGGTGCCGATATGGGGATGGGCTTCGTATAGTATTTTTTCTTCCGCGCCGAAATGCACAAAGAGTTGCAGGATACGGTCGATATCGCCCCGTTTGGTACTGCGGGTATAGAGTTTACCATCGCTGTAAGTGCCGGCGCCACCTTCACCGAAACAGTAATTGCTTTCGGGGTTCACTTCACCTGCCCGGTTGAGGGCTGCCAGGTCGCGGC
>WBZP01004135.1_pt1 | contig 15311 bp, 10 predicted proteins | sample 5204301 | NCBI WGS metagenome assembly WBZP01 (sample SAMN12412401, study PRJNA552823) | activated sludge metagenome | isolation source: activated sludge from nitrification reactor of wastewater treatment plant... | place: USA: Pennsylvania | collected 2017
GAAGATGTTTTTCGCGTGCAGTCCACCGTGGCACAGGCCACGCTGATGCAGTGCATAGAGCGCGCCCGCCATCGCTCGCAGCACCAACAGACCTTCGGCCAGCGACAGCTTGCCCTGCCCAGCCACGCGCGTCGCCAGGTCTTGTCCCGACAGAAGCGGCGTCGCAATGAGCAGCTTGTCGTCCCCGAGCAGCATCGTATCGACCGCGGGCATCAGTCCCGGATGATGAATCTGCGACTGCTGGCTCAGTGCGCCAAGCAGCGGCTTGCGCTGGGCTGGATCGAGGCTCAGCAGCCGCACCGCACAGCGATAGCCCAGACGGATCTGCTTGGCTTCGAACAGCGCGCCATGCCCACCTTCGTGGATCAGCCGCTCCAGCGTGTAGGTGTTGCCCTGGGTGCTCCCCACGAGCGCCTGCACGTTCCCCAAAGACGTAGGCTGGGTCATCAACCCTTTATTTTCGCACCAGCGCGCCGAAAAGGCGAAGCCTGAGTCGCCCAAAAAGCCAGGCGCTGCGCAGAACCACCTACGAAAGAAGCTGTTGTGCGTCTACGAGCAGCGTCACAATCGACGTACGCTGCAGCAGCTTGAGCCGCGCTCGACGCTCCGTCAGCAAGCAGGCATGCGCATCCGACGGAACCAGCGCCAGCAGCGCAGGCCGAAGATCCGGCTGTTCCAGCGCAGCAACCAGCATCGCCCGTCGAGAAAGTAGCTCACGCGCCGACGCAAGAACCAGCTCGGCATCGGGCGTCGCCAGCGCATGCCCAACCGGATCCAGCAGAAGCTGCGCTTGCTCCGTTGTCATCGGCGGAAGTCCTGGCTGAAGCGCTCGCGTCTGAAGCAGTCGCAGCCAGGCTCGCTCGGCGTCGGAATCAGGCTCATGGCCCGGCAGCCACAGCGCCCTCGCCGCCCGCAAGAGCGCGCGCAGGCTCACGATGTCGCTCACCAGCTCGCCGCCCGCGCGCTGAAACAGCAGGGATTGACGCTGCAGCACGCGCGCCACCGGACCTTGTCCCGCTTCTTCCGACGAGACACTGGGCTGTGCAGTCAGTCCAAGCCGCGCAAAATAGCCAAGCAGTGTCGTCAGCGGACGCAGCTCATCGGACGGCTGCGGCAGACGCGCTTCACTCGGAGAAAACCGCGACAGCAGCGAACCGCCGGACAACGACTCACCACGCGGGGAATCGAGTCGCTGTGCCGCTTCTCCGCTCGGCTCCACAAACGCCAGCACCGACAGATACAGCTCACGAAGCGGCGTCTCACTTGACTCGGTCAGCCGCGACAAAAGCATCACAGCGCCCAGGTCCACGGTGCCCGCAAACGCTCTCTCGGACAGCGACGAGCGAAGCTGCGCCGCATCCCAGTGAAGCACGCGACGGACTGGATCCAGCACCCGATCCAGATCAGCCAGCGGTCCGTGATAGCCCGTCACCGACTGCGACAGCGCCGCAACCAGCTGACGAGGCTCATCCGTCGAAGTCAACAGCCGCTCCGCTTGCTCCGTCGGACACGCCGCATGAAGCAGCAAACCACAGCCCGCCAGTGCCGACGCCGACAGAAGCGGTGCCCGCAGGGTTTGCAGCGTCGCCGTTGCTTGACGAATCAGTCCACCGTCGGAAAGCTGAACACCCAGCAGCAACAGCTCGCGCAACAGCTCAGGATCGCGAGTCGCTGAAAGCGCAGCTTCACCGTCGGACAATGCATCACTGAGCGCACCTTGGCTTTCGTGCAGTTCCGCCCGTCGACACAGCCAGCGCGCACGCTCCGTCCCCGACGAGTGCGAAACCAGCGCATCCAGACAGTGACGCGCTTCCTTCACATCCCCGAGCGCAATCGACACCGCCCACAGACGAGACAGCGCGGTCGGCTCACTCGGATGCTCTGCCAAAAGCTCGCGCAGCCGCTCCGACGACGGAATCAGCATACCGGCGCGCTCGTAGTGCTGGGCCATCCGCAGCTGCCAGTCGAGACGAATCGCAGGATCCGTCATCAGGAGCAAGCTCTGACCAAGCACCGTCGCTGCTGCCGCGTGATCCCCTTGCTGCGCAAGCAGCAGAGACAGACGCTCGGTCAGCGCGATTCGCTCATCGCTGCGCTCACAGCTCGATAGCGCGTCGGAAAAGTGCCGAATTGCCGACGGAAGCTCACCTTTTTCCAGCAGCCACTCTGCCTTGGCCAGCAGCACCGTCGCTCGTCGCGGATAATCGGCACTGACCTGAAGCTGCGGAAAGATCGCATCGGGCGAGCGTCCTTCGGCGATCAGACAGTCTGCCAGCGCCGTCAACCCGAGCGGACTCAGAGGAACCTGCACAAGGAGCGCCTGCGCATAGCGCTCCACCGACGGCAAGTCACCTTGTCGCGCACACAAAAGCAGCAGCTGTCGCAGCGTCTCAATGCTCGACAGACCGCTCGACGACACCGAGAGCCGCGCTTCCAGCGTCTTGCGACGACTGTCCGGCTGATCTCCACCGTCGAGCACGATCAGTCGCTGCTCCGCTTCTTGCGCGCTTTCGTCGCCCAGTGCCGAAGCCTGACGAAGATATTCACGCGCACGCAGCTCGTCGCCCACGCGCAGCGCCCACTCGGCAGCAATCAAGAGCTGATGCCCTTGCGCGCTCCTTGGCAGAAGCTGCGCCGCCCGTCCCGCCACATCCGCCGCTTGCAGAAGCTCACCACGCGCAAACAGCAGATCGCCAAGTCGCTGCGCCGCCCGTCCCGAGCCAAGCTGCATCGCTTTCCGCAGCGTCGTCACCGCCAGCGCCGCTTGATGCTGCGGATCGAGCAGCTCGGCTTGCTTAAACAACAGCTCCGCGCGCTCACCGTCACTCGGACTTGAGGCAATCTCTCGGCTCAGCCACAGCAGTGCCGACGCACGATCACCGTCCGCCTCAGCCCGCATCCGCAGCGATGACAGCGATGGCAAGTGCTCGGGATGATGCTGAAGCGCTTCGTGCAGCAGCTTGCTCACCAGCGACGGGTCCGACACGAGCTGGCTCTTTTGCCACAGCGCCGACGCACGATCTTCCGCGCTCGTCGCCACATCGAACAGCTGATCCGCAAACGGCAGCGCTCGCTCAAGCTGCTGCTGACCGACAACGTGCCGAATCAGCAGTCGCAGCGGACGCGGATCTCTCTCAAGCAGCGACGAAGCCTGAAGCAGAAGTCGCTCTACCTGCCGCGCAACCTCCTGAGCCGGTGGGGCACTCGGCAAAAGCGGCACTTCACTTGCGTCCTTTCCGTCGACAGAAAGAAGCAGTCGCGCAGCCAGCAGCGCACACTCACCCACTTCGCTCGGCACAAGCTCGACGGACTCACTCGCCGTCAGAAGGTGCTGAAGCGCTCGCTCGCGCTCAGACGGAAGCTCTTGACGATACAAGACCTGACCCAGCAGTGCATGCGTCGCGGCCAGTGTGTCATCGCGAAGCAACGCCAGCTCGAGCTGACCCAGCGCTTCCGTCGCACGCCCCGTACGCAGCAGCACTTCACCGAGCGCCACACGCAGCGGAGCCGAGTGTTCCGACGCGCAGCGCGAAAGCTCTGCCTCGACAAGTCGTCGCGCTTGCTCGGCCTGTCCGTCGCTCAGCAGCACAGCGAGCAGTCGTCGCGTCTCCGCCAGCGCCGTCCGATCACCCAGCGCAGCCGCTCGCAGCCAGCGCGCCGCTGCCGCCGCCGTCTCGTCGAGCAGCGATAGACACACCGCCGACTGTCGAAGCAAGAGCAGCAGCGTCGCAGGATCGGCCATCGCCGACGACAGAAGTGCCAAGCGCTGATCGAGCCGTCGCAGAACCGCTCGCAGGCTGCCACGCTCTTTCAGACGACTCCGAAGCAGCTGCACCGTCTGATGAGGAACGCTCCCAAGGTTCGCGCTCGCCAGCAGTCCAACGGCCCGCGTCGAGTCATCGTCTGCACCAGCACTTCCCGTCGGAACCGCGACGGACAGAGCAACCAGCAGCGCTTCAGCTTCTGTCGCAGCATCGCCACTTCGCTGAGCAATTTCCGACGCCAGTCGAGCACTCGCACGTCGCCGCGTTCCCGCGCTCTGGTTCATGTCGCGAATCAGCAGGCTCAGCACACCTTGACGATCGTCGGACTGCTTTCGCCGTCGCAGCACGCGCTCTCGCACGGCTTCATCATCGGCACCGACGGCAAGAAGCGCTTCATCAATCGCCGACAACAAGCTGGGACCGACGTACTGCGACGCGCGACGCAGCAGATCCACCCGCGCGTCGTCGACCTCGTGCATCGACCACGCATACAGCGCCACCCCGAGTCGACTCGTATCACCGAAGCTCTGAAACAGAGCAGCCAGCGCCGACCACGCGGCGGAACCCGCACCAGCCTCGACAGCATGGCCCAGCTCACGCTCTTCGCCCGCGTAGTCTCCGTCGTGATGAGCCAGCTCAGCCAGACGCAGACGAACGTGCGCCAGATCTGCGCCTCGAAGCGGCCCGTCTTGTAGCGCTCGTCGATAGTGCTTGCCCGCTTCCGATAGCTCTCCAGCGACGAAGCTACGATCTCCCAGCGACAGCGAGCTACCCGGCTCACCTCGATCAACCGGCGGAGGGTCCAAGCTGGCATCGGACAGTAGCTTGGCCGACAGCGACTGAAGCAGCGTCAGCGCAGCCTCAGCAAGCAGCGTCAGCGTCGGACCCGCATCGGGCACACTTCCCAAGTCATGCGCTTCCGACGCGAGCGACACCGACTGCGCTTCATCGTCGGACAGCTCTGCCGCCCACACAAGAAGCAGAAGTCGATCTTCCAGCGACGAGCCCGGCTCGCGGACAAGCTGTAACAGCTCGGTCACAGCCTCGGCACGATGCTGCTTTGCACGCTGTGCCAGCATAAGCAGTCGCAGCCCGACGGACGATGCCATCGCGGAGGGCAGCGACGAAACCAGCGTCTGCACTTGTTGTCGACGACTCGGCACCATCGACACGATCTGCGCCCGTCGAAGCTGCGCGGCGGCTGCCATCGAATCGACCTGGCCAACGATGTGATACGCAGCCAGCGCCGCCGCAATGTCACCCTCGATCAGCAGACGATCAGCGAGCAGCAGCGACTCAATCTGTCCACCGTCCACCGTCGAACGCCCACGCGGATCGTCATCGAACTCGACGCTCATCGCCAGGCCTTCGTAGACCAGACGCAGCGTTCCATCGTGAACTTCCAGCAGCGCCAGCGCCGCCGTCTGAGGATCTGCCGCCCGATAGCCGTGTCGAGGCAGAACTTGAAGCAGCGCGTCCCACAGCAGATCGGCGCCAACCTCGCGCAGACCGTGGGCAAACAGAAGCCGCATGCCAAGACCCGGCACCGACTCCGTCGACGGCAAGATCGGTGATTCCGTCGAAGCATGCCGGAACGTCAGCAGCGCCGATCCGACCGCGAGCGCCAGCGACAGCCCGAGCAGCGGCGGCGCAACCGGCGAAGATCCGTACACACGAAGATCTCCGTCGAGAAGATTCATTCCCAGCGCCAGCGGCTCACTGCTTCTTCGCGGACCCCGAAAGTCCTGACGACCCGGACCGAGCGGCACCCGCAGCGAGCACCACAGTCCCAGTCCCGACGAGGATGCAAAGTGTCCGATGATCAGAAACAGCGGCTGATCATCGACCGACTCAAAGCGAACGGCCAGGCGATCGGGCTTCGGAAGCTGCGCCGGAAGCTGCGCCAAAATCGCCGGAAGCTGCGTCGCAATCACGCGCGACAGCGCCGACTCGCTCACCTCAATGACAGCGGAACGAACACGGCCCCGACGGTGAGTCAGCGACTCGCCCGGTCGCGCTTCCAGGTCAACGGTCAGCTCACACAGCCGCCCACAGTCGAGCAGCTCAGCAGCACCGAGCGAAAGCCGCAGCCGTCCCGGCGACAAAAGCTGCTCGCGGAGCGGACTGGACGACGGAGAACTGGACGGCTCAACACTCAACAGCGACCTCTTTGGCCTACACTTCCACTTCCAATGAAAGATCGGCTGCCGTCACAGAGTGAGTCAAGGCCCCGACGCTGATCAGGTCCGCTCCGGCTTCAGCATAGGCACGAACGGTCGCCAAGCTGACGCCACCCGACACCTCGATAAGCGGTCGTCGTGGATCACCGACCGACGGCAGCCGCTTGAGCGCTTCACGAACCAGCTCTGGCGACATGTTGTCGAGCAGCAGCACTTCGACGCCCGCCGACAGCGCATCTTCGATCTGCTCCAGCGTCGTAATCTCTGCCTCAATCCGAACCGTGTGCGGCGCATACGATCGGGCGCGACGAATCGCTTCACCTACGCCACCAGCCGCCGCAACGTGATTGTCTTTGATGAGCACGCCCGAGCCCAAGTCCGCTCGATGATTGTGCGCGCCACCGTGACGAACCGCTCGCTTGTCCAAGAAACGAAAGCCCGGCGCGGTCTTGCGGGTATCGACGATGCGCGCCGAAGTGCCCGTCACAGCATGCACGTAGCGACGAGCCAGCGTCGCAATTCCCGACAGTCGCTGGACGAAGTTTAGGGCCGTTCGCTCCGCCGCCAAAATCGATCGCAGCGGACCTTCCATTCGCATCACCTGGGTGTGCGGATGAATCGAGCTGCCGTCGGGAAACAGCATCGTCGTCGCAATCCGCGCATCCACAGCCCGAAACACCGCCGTGACCACATCGAGCCCCGACAGAACCAGCTCGCTCTTGGCCAGGATCACCGCCTGCGCCATGTCGTGCGAGCCGAAGATCGCTTCGCTCGTCACGTCGCCTCGTCCGAGATCCTCGTCGAGTGCCAGCTCAATCAGACGACCCACCGCTGGCGGCAAGCAAGCCGTCGCGTCGGGTACTTTTGCGATAGGGGTCATTCCGCGTCTCTCCTGGGCGCTGTGAAGTTCTACCAGCTTAGAATCGGCCAGCCGCGATGGCGAGCATAGCGAACCAAGCGTCGATCGGGATTTACCGCGACGGGCTGTCCGACGCGAAGGAGCATAGGCAAGTCACTATAGCTGTCGGTGTAAAAGAAGCTCGCGTCTAGGTCGATCCCGTGTGAGCTGGCGAAGCGCTCGGCGTGATGAACTTTGCCTTCGCCATAGCAAGCGGGCGGCAGCAGCGTCCCGGAAAATCGACCGTTTTCGACGGCAAGTCGCGTACACAGCACATGAGGAATCGCCAGCTCATCCGCGAGCGGCTCGGCCACATACGGCGTTGCACTCGTCAGAAGCACAATGCGATCACCTTGCTGACGGTGACGCTCCAGCGCTTCTTTTGCAAGCGGCGACACGGTGTCACGAATCTCGGTGCGATAGAACTCACCGACTTTTTCGCGCATCTCCGCCTCGGCATCGCCCGCCATGTCGAGCGCCAGCTTGGCAGCCACCGCCTCCATGTTGAGCAGCGACAGTCGATACTGAAACAGCCAGTAGCCGCTCTTGAGCAGCATCGGCAGTCCGATCTCACCGCGCCGTCGCAGGTACTTGATCCAGCGAGAGCCGCTGTTGACGCGCAGAAGCGTCAGATCCATGTCAAAAAAAGCGGCTCTGGCCATCGCTTTGTCGATCCAAGCCGCTTAGCGCGCCGTCGGACGAACCACCAGCACCGGACAGGTCGCGCCGCGCATCAGCTTTTCCGCAACCGAGCCAAGCAGCAGGTGCGACACGCCCTTGCGACCGTGCGTCCCCACGATGAGCAGATCTCCCTCGAGCGCCTTGATTTCCTCGAGCAGCGCGTCGGGCATCTGTCCTTGAAGCAGCCGCCAGTGAACGGTCACTTTCGGTGTCGTCTCCGCCGCTGCGAGGTCAGCCATCCGTCGGCTCGCAGCCTCGCTTCGCCCTTGCAGCAGACGCTCTTCCCAGTCGATCGGCATTCCCTCGAGCGCAAACGCTTCCAGACCCGGCGGCATCGGCGCGGGCTCCAGAACGTGAACCAGCGTGATGCGACTGCCGAGCGGCTCAGCAAGCGACTTGGCCATCCGCAGCGCGGGCTCAGACAGCTCAGTCAAATCGGTAGCGACGATGATGTGCTTGGGTGTCATGGTCAGTCCCTCAAAAGCGTGGTGTCGAAAGTGGCTCAGGTCTGGCTGCGGTTCACCGAGCACCGTCGGACGCCCCGATTCCTTCCAGCCGCGAAAACCCCCAGCCAGCGAGCGCACGTGAGTGTAGCCCATCTTGCCAAGCGACTGGGTTGCAAGTGCCGAGCGATATCCGCCGCCGCAGTAGAGCACAATCGCCGTCTCAGGGTCGCGGATCAGTCGCTCGACATCTCTCTCGAGAATGCCTCGGCCCAGGTGCGTCGAACCAGGAATCCGCTCCGTCAGCCACTCGTGATCTTCCCGAACATCCAGAAAGTACAGCGACGAGGGCTCACGGCCCGACAGGATCAGGCTCTGACGCTCGGACAGCTCTCGCTCGAAATCGGCAGCGCTGACCTCGACGATCTCGCGACGAGCCTGTTCACACAGACGAAGAAAACGCGGCGAGTGATCGGCAGCCATGTCCGCACAGTAGCGAAGCCAGGTTCAAGCTGCAATGAATCCGTCGTGGCGCAGGTTGAGAAGCTATTCCCCGACCGCGTGCTGAATCGAGACGTACGCCAGCGCCAGCTGATACTGCGCGCGAACCAAGTTCAGCCGTGCTTGGTTTAGCGCCGACTGAGACTCCAGAAGATCCGTCGTCGTCGCGCTTCCCGCTTTGACCAGCGCGTCGGTCACTCGATACGCTTCTTGCGCGCTCGCAATCGACTGCTCCGCCAGGTTGACCGCGCTACGGGCCGCGTGCGACTGCGAAAGCTCAGAGGCAACTTCGGTCGAAACCTGTCGTCGCTGTGACTGAAGATCTTGCTGCGCGGCCTGACTCGCGGCCTGCGCCGCTTGATAGCCAAACCAGCTCGCGCCCCACGTCCAGATCGGCCACGTTGCCTTGATTCCGACGTACGCCGAGTTCTGCGCCGCAAACACCTGTCCATCGACGCGAACGTACGCACCTTCGGCATTGATATCGGGCAGCATCGACCACAGCCGCGCCCGCGCTTCGTGCTTGGACGCCTGCACCGTCAGGTTCGCCACCTGAAGCTCCGGTCGAGCCTGAAGAGCGCGTGCCACCACCGTCCCATACGAGCCCGTTTCCGTGCGCGAGGTCTGAAGCAAATCCGACGGAGGCACCAGATCAATCGCATCATCTGGCGAGCTTCCCGTCGCAATCAAGATGTTCGCGCGCGCCACGTCCGCTTGCGTCTTGGCGACGATGCCCTGCTGCTGCGCATTGGCCGCCGCCACCTTCACGCGCAGCAGATCCGCGTGCGTCAACACACCCGCTTTCAGACGAGCCTGCGCAATCTGAACCTGCTCGTTTAGCTCTTTTTCCGACTGAAGCGCGATTTCTTCCAGCGCTTTGGCCTCGAAGTGACGCAAAAACGCGACGCGAATTCCTTTGCGCACCGCCGCCTGCACCACCTTCAGCTGTCCCGTCGCCACACCGACTTGAGCCCGCTGCGCCCGATACTCTTCAACCAGCCGCAACAGCCCAAGCAGCGGCTGATTCACCGACGCTGCGAAGCTGTTGGTATCGGCATCTCGCGCCTGGAGCTGCTGAGGCCCAAAGCTGATCACAAACGGACTGTTCCAGTGCTGGTATTCGTCCGTCACAACCACCGCCGGGAGCATCCGACTGATGCCCGCCCGCGAGCCAATGTCGCCCGCCTTCGCACGCGACGCCACCGACTGGAGCGACGGATTGGAATCCAGCGCCAGCCGCTCTGCATCGGCCAGCGTCAAGCGCCGCGCCTCGGCCTGCACTGAGCTTGTGCTGACAAGCGTCGCCACAGCGCCCAACACACCAAGCCAAACGGAGGTCTTCATGGTCATTTCCCGACGGAAACCGTCACTTCAGCGGACAGCCCAGCTCGTAGCGCGACATCTTGCGGCGGCGCGACCCACGCAATCCGAACCGGAACGCGCTGCACCACCTTCACGAAGTTTCCCGACGCATTGTCAGCGGGAAGCAGCGCAAAGCTCGATCCGGTACCTCCCGCGAGGCTCTCGATTTTCCCGTCGAAGTGCCGTCCCGGATACGTATCAATCTTGATCCGTGCGGACTGTCCCGGCTTCATGCTGCCAATCTGCGTCTCTTTGAAGTTCGCGATGACATAAGTTGCCGTCGGAACCAGCTCGACAATCGGCTGACCTTGACCCAGCAGCTGACCTTCGTGAACCGTCAGCTTCGATGCAATGCCATCACTCGGAGCGACGATCTTGGTATACGAAAGCTGAAGCTTGGCCAGATCCAGCGCAGCCTCGGCGCTCCGCACACGCGCACTCGCCAGCTCCGCCTGCGCCTTGACCACCGCCAGCTGCGCATCGACGGGAGCGCTCTGATCCAGCCGACCTTTGGCTTCACGCACGCGCGTCTCTGCCGACAGCTTCGACTCACGAGCCACCGCCAGCTGCGCTTGCGCCTGCGCCACCGCCGCCTGCGACGAGTCATAGGCAATCTGCATCGCATCGAGCCGCTCTTGCGGCACCGCGTTCGCCGCCCGCAGCTCCTTGGCGCGCTCCAGATCCAGCTTGGCTTTGCGCATCTCTGTCTCGGCACGCATCACCGTCGCTCGCGCCGACGCAATCTGCGCCGCCGCACTTCCCACGCCCGCCGCAGAGCCCGACACCATCGCTTTGGCGCTCATCAGTCCACCGCGCGAGCTGGCGTCCACCACCTGCACCTGGGCCGTCGCTGCTTGCGACTGAGCTTGCGCCGTGGCCAGCTCTGCCTCGGCTTGCTTGACCCGCGCCTCGAAGTCCAGGCTATCGAGCTGCGCCAGCAAGTCGCCCTTCTTCACAAGCTGGTTTTCGACGATGTGAACCTTGACCACCTGACCCGATACGCGCGTCGCCACCGGCAGCATGTCCGACGTGACCTGCGCGGCATCCGTCGATTCTTGCCCGGCTGACAGATACGAATAACCGCCGCCCGCACCGACGATAAGCAGAGCCAAGCCAATCACAATCGGCAGACGACGCACGCGCGGCGGAGTCGGTTGATACACAGGAGCCACCACCGAAGGAGTCGCCACACCGTCTGCCGGATGGCCATTTGAACCGTGATTTTCCATCTTCATACCTCAATGTGGACGTCGACTGCGCCTTGCTGCTTCGCGCCCAGCTTCGGGGCCCGCAAAAACATCACCAGCGGCAGCACACACAAAAATGCAATCCCAGCGAGAAGGAACAGCTTCTCGAAGGACAAGATCATCGACTGCTGCATCAGCATTCCCGACAGCATCCGACGCGCGCCCTCTTCCGCCGAGCGCAGGTCACTGCCGTGAGAAATCAGGAACTGCTTGAGCGACGCCAGCCGCATCAGCAGCTCAGGACGACCGTGATTCAAGTTCGCCGTCATCCCGTACCGAGCCTGCGTCGCGAACCGACTGATCAGCGACGCGAAGATTGCCAGACCCATGCTGCCGCCAATCTGTCGCAGCAGCGAGTTCAGTCCTGCCGCATCCGCCATCTTCAGCCGAGGAATCTGGCTCAGCGCCACCGTCGTCAGCGGAATGAACAGACACGCAAACGCGACGCCTTGCAGCAACAGCACGCTCACCACGTCTTTGGCCGACGTATCGAGCGTGTAGTGGCTCATTTGGTACGCGCTCGTCACAAACAACAGGATTCCAACCGAGATAAACAGCCGCGGCGACACCCGGTTATATAGCCGTCCGACGATGGGCATCGCGACGATCATCGCCAGCGAGCGCGGCATCAGCGCCAGCCCCGACTGCGTCGCCGTAAAGCCCAGCATTTCCTGCATAAACAGCGGCAGAAGGAACGTCATCGCCATCAGCATCGCGAACATCACCGAGCCAATCAGCGTTCCCGACGAAAACACCTCGTTCTTGAACAGCGACAGATCGACGACGGGAGCCTTCGCACGCAGCTCTTGCCACACAAACCCCACCAGCGTCACCACCGCGACGACCGCGCACGACAAGATCAGCTTCGATTCAAACCAGTCATTGCGCGCGCCTTCTTCCAGCACGTACTGCATCGTCGACAAACACACCGACAGAAGCGCGATTCCCGTCCAGTCGATGTTGTTGCGCTGCGTCGCTGCTGCCGCTTGGTTCGCCGCACGGATGTCTTCGGGCTCATGCACAAACCGCGACACCATCAGAACCGCGATCGCTCCGACGGGAAGGTTGATGTAGAAAATCCACGGCCAGCTGTAGTTGTCGATGATGTAGCCGCCCAGCGTCGGTCCAAACGCCGGTCCGAGCACCACCGCCATTCCGAACACCGCCGAAGCCATGCCTTGCTCTTCGGGCGGAAACGTCTGTCGCAAAATCGCCTGTTCCGTCGGCTGAAGCGCGCCCGCACCCAGTCCTTGAACGATGCGCGCCAGGATCATCATCGACAGCGACCTCGCCATTCCGCACAGCATCGAGCCGAGCAAAAACAGCACGAGCGCAATCAGATAGATCCGCTTCTGCCCAGACAAGCGTCCCAAAAACGCCGTCAGAGGCATCACCAGCACCGTCGCAATCACGAAGGACGTCGTCACCCACGTCACTTCTTCGACGGTCGCGCCAAGCTCACCTCGCAAGTGAGGAATCGCCACATTCACAATCGAGGCGTCGATGGCCCCCATCAGCGTGCCAAACGTCACCGAGATCGTGACCAACCACTTGTTCACCGGTGGTCGACGCGGTGTTACCGGTTCGCTCATGTTTTTTTCCTGCCCACCCCATCCAGGAAACAGTCCACCAAGATGTCGACGTGACTGAGCAAGTTCGGCTCATCCTTCACGTACAAACGACGCATCAACATTGCGCGGGTCATTCCCATCAGCAGCGACGGAGCCAGCGCAGCCACTTCCGCCCGAAGCACCTGCTGCTGCTTGCCTCGCTCGATGAGCGCATCAAACCGCTCGTACATCGCGCGCTGAAAGCTGTGCGCCGGTCGAGCAATCACCGGCGGCGCGGACTCGGCCTGCATGAACGCCGCGAAGAACTGCCAGTTTTCCTCGAAGTGCGAAAAGATCCCGAGCAGCAGCGCGCGAATCTGCAGACGAAACGGCTCGTTTTCCACCGCCGCGATCCGCTCATCGAGCGACTTCAGCAGCTCGCTGTGACGCAGCGCGGCCAGCGCACACAGCAGCGCATCCCGATCCTTGTAGTGGTTGTAGAGCGTACCCACAGCCACGCCAGCCCGCGCCGCCACGTCGGCCATGTGCATCGAGTGAATGCCTTTTTCCACAATCTCTTTCGCGGCGGCACTCAGGATTTCCTGCGCGATCGCTTCCTTCTGTCGCTCTCGCAGACGCTGAACCTTGGATCCAGAAGATGAATCTGAATTCATGATTTGAGCCTAGGCTCATCTACGCAGTGCGTCAAGCGATGCCACCGCACAGCGACGACCAGGAGGCCCAGCACGATCGGTAAATATTTGCGGCGCTGGCACCGTAATAACCAGCAAAGGACCGAAGCCAAGTAAAATGGCTCCACTTGGAGGAGAAGAGATGATGTCGGCCAACTACCCTGCGCCCGCTCGGCCCGCCCGTCGAGCAGCGCTGTTTTCGGGGGCGATGTTTGCACTGCTGGCAATGGCTTCGCTCAGCGCTTCGTCAGCACTGGCTGCACCGCCTGCCGCGCCCGCTGCCAAAGCGCCCGCAAAAGCGCCCGCAAAAGGCAAAGCCAAGGGCAAGGCCAAAGGGGGCGGAACCGCCGCAGAGCTAACCCAAATGCTCGTCGCCAAAGGCAGCCAGGTGCAAGACTGCGCCGTGTCCGGTGCGCTCGATGCTGGTGCCAGCCGCGTCGAGATTGCCACCAAAGTGACGATCAATGGTCGCGGTCAGGTCATCAACATCACCACCAACGTCAAAGTCGACAAAGGCCCCGACGGCAGCAAAGTCCGTGAGTGCGTCGACAACTTGATCCGCACGATCCAGTTCCCCGCGTCCGCCGCTCCGATGATCACGATCGAGCGCAACTGGACCATCGCCTCGACGTAAGCGCCGCACAATCGACGCGCTTGCTCCTTCGATCTCCGTCAGAGCCCGTCGGGCGGCACCGAGCGACTGCTGCTACCGCGATCGCGTCCGCTTCGGATCGATGTAGTCGCGCAGTCCGTCGCCCAGCAAGTTACAGCCGAGCACCAGCAGCGCAATCGCAAGCCCCGGCGCCAAGATGAGGTGCCGCGTTCGCCAAAAGAAGTTCGTTCCTTGCGCAAGCAGCGCGCCCCAGGTGTACGGCACCGGCGGACCCAGACCCAAGAAGCTCAAGCTTGCTTCGACCAGCACCACCCCCGCAAAACCAAACGTTGCCTGCACGATGATCGGCGACCAGATGTTCGGCAGGATGTGACGCAGCATCACGCGCCACGGACTACAGCCCACCGATCGCGCCGCCAGCACGTATTCCTGCTCGCGAACACGCAGCACCTGAGCCCGCGCCACCCGCGCATACCCAACCCAGCCGTTTACCGCCAGCGCGAAGATCAGCACCCCGACGCCCGCTTTCGGCACCAGCGCCACGATCGCAATGTTGAGCAAGATGCCCGGAAACGCGAGCAGCACGTCGATCACTCGCATCACCACTTCGTCGAACCAGCCGCCCAGATAGCCCGCCGACACCCCGATCAGCAGCCCGAGCGATAGACACAGCCCAACCACCGACGAGCACAAACCCAGCAGCAGCCGCGCACCGTAGCAGAGCTGAACCAGCAGATCGCAGCCATTTTCGTCGGTCCCCAGCCAGTGCCGACGACTTGGACCTTCCAGCAAGTGATCCAAGTCTTGTGCCGACGGAGAGTCCGACAAAATCAGCGGCCCCACAATCCCCACCAGCACAAACCCGAGCAGCAGTACTGCGCCCAGCCACGCTGCCGTTCCCAGCGTCGGAAGCGTCCACTTTTCCTTCGACTCGGTCATACCCGAATCCTCGGATCAACGGCGGCATACAGCACGTCGACGATCAGGTTGATGACCACGTACATCACCGCGATCACCAGCGTCAGACCTTGCACCACGCGATAGTCTCGCTGCGCAATCGCTTCGAGCAGCAGCGTCCCGAGCCCAGGCCGCGCGAACACCTTTTCCGTCACAACCGCCCCCGCCAGCAGCGCTCCAAACTGCATTCCAGCGACGGTAATCACCGGCAACAGCGCATTGCGCATCGCGTGCTTGAGCACCACTTTCCACGGCGGCAACCCCTTCGCGCGCGCCGTCCGCACATAATCTTCCGACAGCGTATCGAGCAGCGACGAGCGCGTCATCCGCGCCAGCATCGCCATCAGGTGCGTACCCAGCATCACCGACGGCAAGATCAGACCACGAAGGCTGCCAACCTCTTCGCCCGGACCCGGAAACCAC
>WBZP01004138.1_pt1 | contig 15304 bp, 16 predicted proteins | sample 5204301 | NCBI WGS metagenome assembly WBZP01 (sample SAMN12412401, study PRJNA552823) | activated sludge metagenome | isolation source: activated sludge from nitrification reactor of wastewater treatment plant... | place: USA: Pennsylvania | collected 2017
GCTGTCTATCAGGACATTGTTCGGCAAGGGGCAGCGACGCCATGGTGCGGATTGTGTTGTATCATCAGCCCGCGCTGGACGTGACGGACCGTATTGTGAAGGAGTTCGACAGTCAGAATAAGTAGCGGTGGTGTGGTGGCGTGACGGGGAACAGAGGAGGCAACGGCATGGCAGTGATGGAACAGGCAGAGATTCAAGCATTACTCCCGCACCGGTATCCGTTCCTGTTGGTTGATCGGGTGCTGGAGTTGGATCCCGACCGCCGAATCGTGGCGATTAAGAACGTGACGATCAACGAGCCCTTCTTTCAAGGGCATTTCCCCGGGCGGCCGGTGATGCCGGGAGTGCTCATCCTGGAAGCGATGGCGCAGGTCGGCGGCGTGTTGGCCTTTAAGTCCGTGCAGGTCACCGGTCGACCGGTCGTCTATCTGACCGGCATCGACAGCGCGAAGTTTAGGAAACCGGTGGTGCCCGGCGATCGCCTGCGGTTTGAGGTGGATGTGGTCAAGAAGCGAGCGCCTTTCTGGAAGATGCAGGCCAAGGCGTATGTTGATGACGATGTGGTGTGTGAAGCGGAAGTGACGGCCATGGTGACGGAAGAGAAGACAGAGTCGCGACCATAACGGGGCCATTTGCGGAGGTCTGGCGTGCAGATTCATGCGACAGCAATAGTTCATCCGGGTGCGAAATTGGCGGAGGATGTGGTCGTCGGACCGTTTTGTCTGATCGGCGAGCATGTCTCGATCGGGAAGGGAACCAGGCTGCTTTCCCATGTGACGGTCGATGGGTGGACCGAGATCGGCGAGCGGAACGAAGTGCATCCGTTCTCGTCCATCGGCGGCCCGCCCCAGCATTTGGGCTATAAAGGTGAACCGACCAAGGTGGTCATCGGCGACGACAATATTCTGCGGGAATATGTCACGGTCAATCGAGCCACGGTGCAAGGCGGAGGGCTCACCTCCGTCGGCAATAAAAACTTCCTGATGGCCTATGTCCACGTCGCGCACGATTGTCGGCTGGGAAACCACCTGATCCTGGCGAATGCGGCCAGTCTGGCCGGGCACATCACCATCGGCGATCATGCCATCATCGGCGGGCTCACGGGCGTGCATCAGTTCGTGCGCATCGGGGCCTATGCCATGGTGGGCGGGTGCTGCGGAGTTGTCCAGGATGTGCCGCCGTTTACGCGGGCAGCAGGCGGGTATCGGTCGAAACTCTATGGCTTGAACTCGATCGGATTGCGCCGCCACGGATTTTCCGGCGAGCGGATCTCGGTGTTGAAGAAGGCCTACGATCTGCTGTTCCGTGAGGGCCATCGATCTGCCGAAGCGATCAAGCTGGCCCGGGCGGAATTTAAGGATCAGGCGGATGTCGCCCAGATCCTGACGTTCATGGAAGCTACAAAACGTGGCATTTCCCGTTCGATCGGGAAGGACCAGGGCGATGAGGATGAATCCGCGTGACCACCTCAATGCCCACCGAAGATAAGCGGATCGGACTGATCGCCGGGAACGGACGCTTTCCGATCATCTTTGCCGACAATGCCAAGAAAATGGGCTACTTTGTGTCGGCCGTCGCCCATGTGGGAGAGGCGGAGCCTGAACTTGAGCAGCATGTCGATAGTATCCACTGGGTGAAGATCGGGCAGCTCAACAAGCTGATCAATGCCTTCAAGAGCGACAACGTGAAGCGCGTGGTCATGCTGGGCGGCGTCAAGAAGACGCATGTCTTTACAACGGTGCGGCCGGACTTGCGGGCATTGGCATTGTTCGCACGGGTCGCGCTTTGGAAGGACGACGACATTCTTCGTGAGATAGCAGCGGAGATCGAGCGGGAAGGGATTACGATTTGCGAGTCCACCTTCGGTCTTGAGGGCATTCTTGTCGAAGAAGGGACGCTCGCCTCTCGTGAACCGTCCAAGAAAGAGTGGGAGAATATCCGATATGGCTGGGAGATGGCCTACGAAATGGGGCGTCTCGATATCGGACAATGTGTCGTGATCAAAGACAAAGTTGTGGTGGCGGTCGAAGCAGTTGAAGGGACTGATGGTGCGATCAAGCGGGGCGGCGAATTGGCGAAAGAAGGTGCGGTCGTCGTGAAACGGTGCAAGCCGCAACAGGATCTCCGATTCGATTTGCCGGCCATCGGGCCGCGAACGATCGAGGTGATGGCATCGGTGAACGCCACGGTTTTGGCCGTAGAAGCCGGGCGAACCGTGATGCTGGATCGGGACCTGCTCTTGGAGAAGGCGCGCCAGGCTGGCATTGCCGTGGTCGGGATCAAGCATCTTGAACCGATCAACGCCTGAGTGAGCGAGGGGAAGGGAGTGCAGTGAACGTTTTGCGGGCAGGCGTCATCGGGGTCGGACATCTGGGGCAGCACCATGCGCGCCTCTATGCGTCCATCCCCGGCGTGACACTCGTCGGAGTCACGGATCAGAGTCCTGAGCGCGGGCAAGAAATCGCCGGACGGCATGCCGCCCAGTTCTACCGCAGCCCCGAAGAACTATTGAAAGCGGTCGATCTGGTCAGTGTGGCGGTGCCCACCTCCTCTCACTATGCCGTGGCCAAGCTGTGTCTCGAAGCCGGCAAACATGTGTTGGTCGAGAAACCGATCGCGGTGCAGCCGGCCGAGGCGCATGAGCTGGTGGCGCTGGCTAAGGCGAAGGGCCGCCGGCTGCAAGTCGGTCACAGTGAACGTTTCAATCCGATCATGCAGACCATGCGAACACACATTAAGCGCCCGGTGTTTATCGAGGGGCATCGGCTCGGAACGTATAGCCCGCGCGGGACGGATGTCGATGTCGTGCTGGATCTCATGATTCATGACCTTGACCTCGTGCTGTCGTTCAACCCCGGTCCGGTCGAAGAGGTGCGTGCGTCCGGCGTCGCAGTGCTCTCTCCGACAATCGACATCGCCCAGGCCCGCATTCAGTTCCGTGGCGGTTGTGTGGCGAATCTCACCGCGAGTCGCGTGTCGACGAACAAGATGCGCCGATTACGGCTGTTTCAGCGGGAGCAGTATCTCTCGATCGATTTTCAAACCCGGCAGGCGGTGATCTCACGGCGCCGCATCGTGCCCGGTGCGCCGCCTGAACTCGACACTGAAACATTTCAGGGGAATGCCGGCGAACCGCTCAAGCTCCAACTGGAGTCCTTTATCCAGGCCATCCAAACCGGAACGCGGCCCGAGGTCTCCGGTGAGGACGGTGCCGCGGCACTGGATGTCGCCCATCTGGTGTTGGCTGCTATCGCAGAGTATGCGAGGCGGGTGGGATGAGCGGGGAGCGCGAGCAACGCGAGACATCCTTATCCGGCGCTGTACGCTTCCTGCTTCACGTTTCGCGTTTCACGAGTGATGCATGCCGAACATTCTGATCGTAGCCGGAGAGGCCTCCGGCGATCTGCATGGCGCCAATCTGGCCAGGGCGATTCGTGAGCTCGATCCCGCAGTCCGGTTAGTCGGCGTCGGCGGGGCGGCGATGAAGGCAGCCGGTGTACAGCTCGTGGAAGGCTTCGGGCATCTCGATGTGATGGGGATTGTCGGGTTCTCGGCTCTCCGCGTGATCATCCGCCGATTTGCCGCTATGCGGCGGCTGCTCAGGTCTGAACGGTGGGATGCCGTCGTCTTTATCGACAACCCCGGACTTAATCTGCGCTATGCCTGGTTTGCCAAGAAGGCCGGGTTGCGTGTGATCTACTATATTGCCCCGCAAATCTGGGCTTGGAATCCGGGCCGCATGAAATATATTCAACAGCGTGTCGATCGGGTGATGGTGATTCTTCCGTTCGAATCGGAGCTGTATCGCAAGGTCGGCATGCCCTGTACGTTTGTCGGCCATCCGCTGCTCGATGCCGTCGCCCCGCACTATGATCAGGCGAAGCTGCGCGGGCAATTCGGTTTACAGCCGACAGGCCGGGTCATCGCCCTGCTGCCGGGAAGCCGGTCGGCTGAAGTGCGGCTGCATCTCCCGATCCTCCTGGAAGCGGCAGAGCGATTGATGCGTGACGACCCGAAGACGCAATTTCTCATGGCGCAGGCCTCGACGATTGCCGATGATCTCATTCAGCCGCTGCTGCAGAAAAGCTCGGCGCCGGTGAAGGTGGTGGCGGAACAGGCGAGCGAGGTGATGGCGGCCGCCGATCTCCTCTTCGTGGCATCGGGGACTGCGACGTTGCAGGCGGCGGTGGTCGGAACGCCGATGGTGCTGCTCTATCAGGCCCATTCCTGGTTGACCTATCGGTTGGCCCGGTTGCTGATCCGGGTCAAGTGGATCGGGCTGGTCAATCTGGTGGCTGGGCGGACGGTGGTGACGGAATTGATTCAGCATGAAGCGACGGGCGCGAGGGTGTATCATGAAGCCCGGCGGTTGTTAGATGATCGTGCAGCCTATGATGAAATGAAACAGAGTCTGCAGGCCGTGAAAGCCAGCCTCGGAGAGCCCGGCGCTTCCCGCAGAGCGGCCCAGGTGGTATTGGACGCATGTCGAGCGTAGAACGATTTTTTCGATTGCTGCAATATGTCCGACCCTATCGGGGCCGGTTTATCGCCGCCATTGTCTGCTCCGGCATGGTGGCGGCGTTGTCCGGCGTCTATGCCTGGTTGGTCAAGCCGGTCCTGGACGGCATTTTCATCGAGAAGGATGAATCTCTCTTATTGGTGTTGCCGCTTGCGCTTCTCGCCGTGTCGATCGTCAAAGCCTTCTTCAGCTACGGACAAACCTATCTCATGAACTATGTCGGCAATCGGGTGATCGCCGATATTCGACAGGCGCTGTTTCTCCATTTGATGCGGCTGCCGGTCGGCTACCATGACGCCAATACGTCAGGCCGGTTGGTCTCTCGCGTCGTCAACGATGTGGGACTGATGGCGAATGCCGTCTCCAATGTCTTGAAAGATATTTTTCAGCACGCGCTGACGTTTATCGTGATGCTCGGTGTCATCGTCTATCAAAATTGGCAGCTGGCGGGATTGTCGATCATCGTTATTCCGCTCGCCGTCCTGACGATGTCCCGGATGGGTCGGCGCCTGCGCGCATTGGCGACCAGCGGGCAGGAGCGGATGGGGGACATGTCCTCGACGGTGCAGGAGACCCTGTCCGGAATTCGGATGGTGAAGGCGTTCCGTCGCGAAGAGGCGGAGGCCGCTCGATTCGAGCTGAGCAACCGGGCTTTTTTGAGTACGACGCTGAAGGCCAATCAAGTGTGGTCGATCGGGTCGTCGCATATGGAAGTGATCGGCGTGGTCGGCGTGGCCGTGATCATCTGGTACGGCGGCTATCTGGTTCTCCATGGCAGCATGACGCCGGGCGCCTTCTTTTCGTTTCTGACGGCCATGTTCATGGCGTATACGCCGATTCGAAAATTGGCGGGGGTCAATAATCTGATTCAACAAGCCTTGTCCGCCTCGGAGCGGGTATTTGAAGTGCTGGACCTTCCGACGGAGCAGGCGCAGGACCAGGGCACGCTTGTTTGTCAGGGAATCTCCGACCGGATCGAATTGCGGGGGGTGTCGCTCAGCTACAGCGGGCAGACGACGCCGGCTTTGACGGGAGTCGATCTCGCCATCCGTGCCGGCGAAATGGTGGCGTTGGTCGGGAGCAGCGGCAGCGGAAAGTCCACACTGGTGAGTCTGTTGCCGAGATTTTATCAGCCGACGGGCGGGCAGATTCTCCTCGATGGCGCGCCGTTAGAGTCCTATACCCTCGCATCGTTGCGCACGCAGATCGGCATCGTCTCGCAGGATGTGGTGTTGTTTGATGACACGGTCGCCAGCAATATTGCCTTCGGGCGTCCGGGCGCGACCGCGATGGAAATCGAACAGGCTGCCAGGCAGGCTTACGCGCATGATTTTATCTCCCGTCTGCCTGAAGGTTATCAGACGACGATCGGCGAGCGGGGTGTGAAGTTGTCGGGTGGAGAGCGTCAGCGCGTGGCCATTGCCCGGGCGATTTTGCGCGATCCCCCCCTGTTGATTCTGGATGAGGCGACGTCCGCGCTCGACACGGAGTCGGAGCGCATCGTGCAGCTGGCGCTGGCGAATTTGATGAAGAACCGCACGACGGTGGTGATTGCTCATCGGCTCTCGACCGTGCAGAATGCCACCAGGATTGTGGTGCTGGACCGTGGCCGGGTTGCCGAGATCGGCACGCACGAAGAGTTATTGCGGCACAATGGTCTGTATCAGAAGTTGCACGCGATGCAGTTTCAAGACGTAACCAATGTATGAACGCCGCGTGACAGGTGATATGTGACAGGTAATGAGAGCCCGAAGAAAGCCACTCTGAAGAAACGATTGGAGCAGTGGATCAAGTTTACAGTGCTGCCGCCGCTCGGGGCCCTGGTCATCCGCGGGATTAGAAGCACCATGCGGCTTGAGCAGCGCGGCTATGAGCCGGTGGATGCGCTGTATCGTGAGAAACGATCCATCATCCTGGCTTTCTGGCATGCCCAACAGTTGATGATTCCGTTCGGGTATCGCGGGCCGGGGTCGCATGTGCTGATCAGCCAGCATGGCGACGGAGAAATTATCGCCCGCATCATTGCCCGGTTCGGGCATGAGGCCGTCCGCGGGTCGAGTACGAGGGGCGGCGCCGGAGCGCTCCGCTCGCTCATTAAGCTGGGGCGGTCGGGCAAAGATGTCGTCGTGACGCCGGATGGTCCCAAAGGCCCGCGGCAGGTGGCGAAGTTAGGCGTCATTCAACTGGCGAAGGTCACGGGGTTGCCGATTGTTCCCCTCGGCTTTGCCTGCTCAAAAAAAAACTCTTCTCGAGCTGGGATCGATTCATGGTGCCGTACCCGTTTTCCCGCGGCGTCTTCCTCTGGGGAGCCCCGATCTGGGTTTCGCGCGAGGCGGATGAGGCCGCGCTTGAAACCGCTCGTGTCGAATTGGAATCGACCTTAAACCGGCTGACGGCTGAGGCTGAAGCGGAGGTCGTATCCTAGCGAGATGCTGAAAAAGCCCGCCAGCAGCGTTCTCGCATCGTTCAGAGGCTCAACGTACCGGGGCGTACGCCTTGCCTCTTCGCTCGCTGCGGCCTTGCTGGACAGACTTTTTGAACATCCCGTGAACGATTGGTCTCGTTGTCACGCGAAAGATCACCACGGCTTTTGAACGATAACCGAGGCTTTCTCTGGTGTCCTAGCCAACCCATGTGGCGACTGCTCTACAATATTCTTCTCATTCTGGCCACGCCGATCATCCTCTGCATCCTGCTCGCCAAGAAACGGTGCCGGAGGGGCTTGCGTCAACGGTTGTTGGGCGGGGATCGTCTGTTCAGTCTGTCTCGTCTCTCTGGCCGGCCAGACAGACTAGATAGACCAAATGAACCAGACAGACCAGACCTGCCGACCATCTGGATTCACGCCGTCTCGCTTGGTGAAGTGGTGGCGGTCACGCCGTTGGTAAAAGAACTGCATCGCAACCATCCCGATCACCGGCTGATTGTCTCGACAGTGACAGAAACGGGGCGCGAGGCAGTTGAACAACGACTGGCCGGAATCGCCGAACATCGGTACGCTCCGCTCGACGTTCCCTGGGCCGTGTCCCGCGTGATCGCGCAGTGGCAGCCGGTCCTGTATGCGTTTGTTGAAACCGAACTCTGGCCGAATCTCTTATGGACCTTGCGGGACCGGCAGGTGCCGACCATTATGGTGAATGGACGGTTGTCGTCGCGGTCGTTTTCCCGGCAGCATATCGTCGGCCTCATCTCGTTCTATCGGTCGGTGCTGCGGTCGCTTACGCTGTGTCTCATGCAGTCGGAGCGTGACGTACAGCGAATCGTAGCTCTGGGAGCCGATGCCGATCGGGTCCATAGAACCGGCAACATCAAATTCGATCAGCCCATGCCGACGATGGCGGCTGGTACGTCGTTGCGTACTGAGTTGGGCCTGCAGGAAAGCGAATCACTCCTTCTCGCCGGGAGCACGCATGCGGGCGAGGAAGAGGTGCTGGTTGCGGCGTACCGGCACATCATCGTCACTCATCCGAATGCCGTTCTTATGCTTGCTCCCCGTCATATCGAGCGAGTGGCCGATGTCGTGACGATGATCCAGGCTGCGGGATTGCCGGTGCAGCGCAAGAGTCGGCTCGATTCAATTGGGTCCGGGCCGCGAGTCATCATTTTGGATACACGAGGTGAGTTGGCACTGGCCTATCATGAGGCGACGGTGGCCTTTGTCGGCGGCACCCTGGTTCCAGTAGGCGGGCATAATTTGCTGGAGCCGGCCGTCTGGGGAAAGCCGGTTCTCTTTGGCCCCTATACGGACCATTGTGCAGAAATCGCGACGCTCCTTTTAGAGTCCGGCGGTGCGGTCCGGGTGTCCGAGGCAGAGGATCTTGCGGGCAGGGTCTGCGAGTGGCTGGAGGATTCAGCGGCATGTCGCCGGGTCGGGGAGGCCGCTCGCCAGACCGTGTCGGAGAATCAGGGGGCGTTGCGGCGGAGTGTGGATTTCATCGAAGCGTGTCTATCGGCCTCCCAGTCTCCTTCTTCCCGGTCTGTCGGATCTGCGCCGCAGCCGGTGATTGCGAGGCCGTGAGCGTGGCACTGTTGCGTCCCGGCGATCCGGTTCGTTCCTGGTTAAGCGGAGTCGCTTTTCTCTACGGGTTGGTGGCTCGATCGAGCATGTGGGCCTATGACCGCGGTGGAAGCAGCAAGCACGATTGCCCTGTCGAGTGGTGAGCGTCGGGAATCTGACCGTCGGCGGAACGGGGAAAACCCCGATGGTGATTCTGTTGACGGAGTGGTTGCAGGCGCAGGGGCACCGGGTCGCGGTTCTCAGTCGTGGCTATAAGCGGACGTCGACGGCGGCGCAGGTGCTGGTCTCGGACGGGGAGCGGGTCCTGGTCGGTCCGGCAGAGGCCGGCGATGAGCCCTATCTCATTGCGAACCGCTGTCCCAAGGCCATTGTCGCAGTCGGGGCGGATCGTGCAGCGGTCGGACGATGGCTGCTCGATCAATGGCCGGTGGACTGGATCGTGCTCGACGATGCATTCCAGCATCGCGCGCTGTACCGTGACCTTGATGTGGTATTGATTGATGCGATGGATGCGACGGGGTTGGATGGTCTGTTGCCGGCCGGGCGTCTCCGTGAGCCATTGGCCGGGCTCGGGCGTGCGGATGCGGTTGTTATCACCCGTGCGGACTCCGAGCGGGATGTCGCAGCAGTGCGTGCCCGATTGCAGGCGGTGTTGACGGGAAATCCGGTTCAGGCTGAAGTGATCTTCAGACCGGACGAAGTGGTATCGGTCACGACCGGCGTGCGGCATGCTGCGGACTGGTGCGTGGGAAAGAAGGCCTGGCTGGTCAGCGGGATCGGCAACAGCGAGTCCTTCCGCCGGTTGGCCATGGAGAATGGTGTGCAGGTACTTGGGGAAACGGCGTTCGCAGATCATTACATCTACCGGAGCGAGGATGTTGATCGTATACGCGCTCAGGCAACACGATCGAATGTCGAGATTGTGCTCACGACCGAAAAAGATGCCGGGAAACTTGCTCCCTTGTTGATGCCTGACGATTCCTGGTGGGGTTTGCGGCTGCGGGCCGATGTCAGGCGCGGCCAGGATGCGCTCCACCGCTTGTTGTGCGATATCTCCGATGCGTCTAAGTCCCAGGGAGAGGTGCGTGCATAACGAATCGCCTTCGCGAATTCTAGTCCGGGCGCCGAATTGGATCGGCGATGCCGTGATGTGCGAGCCGGCTTTGCGCGGGCTGCGCGCGCGCTTCCCCAATGCCGAGATAACCGTGCTCGCGAAGCCGGCCATTGCCGAGCTATTTATTGCGTATCCGGGCATCGATCGCCGGTTGGTTTACGATGATCGCGGAATTCATGCGGGGTTGTCCGGGAAATGGGTGCTGGCAGGCCTGCTCCGCCGGCATCGGTTCGATCTGGCGGTGTTGTTCCAGAATGCCTTTGAGGCGGCGCTGATCACGTGGCTTGCCGGTATCCGCCGCCGTTACGGGTATGTCACCGACGGCCGCGCGTTTTTGCTGACCGATCCCGTCGCGCGGCCAGACCGCGCCACGCTCGTGCATCAAGTACACTACTATTGGGATTTGTTGAAGCCGCTCGGCGTGACCGGTCCGCCATCGGTCCCGGCGTTGGCTGTCTCGGAGAACGAAACGCATGCGATGGATGAACGATTGGGAGATCTTGGCATAGGGCGGGACGATCTGATTGTCGGTGTGAATCCCGGTTCGACCTATGGAGGCGCCAAGCGCTGGCTACCGGAACGATATGCGGAGGCTGCGCTGCGGGTCTGTCGCCAGATCGGACAGCAACAAGGCCGGCCGGTTTCAGTCGTGATTCTCGGTGCCAAGGGCGAAGAGGAGTTGGGTCATTCGGTGGCGGATCGCCTCACGGTACGGTCAGCGGTCCTGTCAGGGCGGACGAATATTCGGGAACTGATGGCGGCGACCAAACGCTGCAGCATCTTACTGACCAACGATACCGGGCCGATGCACCTGGCGGCGGCGTTTGCGGTGCCGGTGGTGGCCGTGTTCGGTCCCACCGATTGGAAGACGACCTCACCCTATGGACAGGAGTCGTCGATTGTCCGGCAGCCGGTCGATTGCGCGCCCTGTCTGTTGCGGGAGTGCCCCATCGATCATCGCTGTATGACCGGCGTCACGGTGGATATGGTGTATCACGCAGCTGTGGAACAGCTGCGTGGTCTTTCTCGTCCATCCTGTCTATCTGGTCGCGATGGCATTGCGCACCAGACAGACCGAACAGACCAGACAGACAAGAAGGACCGGACGACTCTTCTTTCCGGCTACACCGTCTTTTTGGATCGTGACGGGACGCTGAATCCGGACCCCGGGTACATCGGTTCTCCCGACCGGTTCGAATTGTTTCCCGGTGTCGCGGCCGCGCTCGCAAGGCTGACGCGCGCGGGCGCTCGACTGGTGGTGGTGACGAATCAGTCTGGAGTTGGGCGAGGATTGTTTTCTTCTGCTGATCTTGATGCGATCCATGCAAAGCTTCGTCGATTGCTGTTGGACGCAGGGGTAACGCTGGATGCCATTTACGTCTGCCCGCATCATCCGGATGCGCGTTGTGCTTGTCGGAAGCCTGAGACAGGGATGGTTGACCAGGCTGTGCGCGAATTGGAGATCGATCTGTCCCGATCCTATCTCATCGGCGACCATGCCAAAGATATGGAGTTGGCCAAACGGGTAGGGGCGAAGCGCGTATGGGTCACGACCAGCGAGCATGGGGCAGGAGCTCTGTCCGAGTCCGGCGAGGATGCCGCAGTGGTTGTGCCGTCGCTTGAAAAAGCGGTGACGTGGATCCTGGCCGATGCCGGGGCGAACGAGCAGGGAATACCAGTCGGCGAGGAAACGCATCAATGACGGCGGCGGTTGAGCCAAGACGGATTCTACTGATCAAGCCGAGTTCGCTCGGCGACATCGTGCATGCTATGCCGGTGGTTGCCGCGTTTAAGCGGCGCTGGCCGTCAGCGCATCTGACCTGGCTGGTCAAGCGTCAATGGGCTGAGATTGTGCGGAGAATCGAAGGCGTCGATGCCGTGTGGCCGGTGGATCCCACCCTGGCCTCGTGGGTCGGACAAGCCCTGGCACTGAGGGCGCAGCGGTTTGATCTGGTCGTCGATCTGCAAGGGCTCTTGCGCAGTGCGCTCGTGGCCCGGATGACCGGATGCACTCAGCGGGTGGGGTTTGCCAACGGGCGTGAAGGGAGTCCGTGGCTGTATTCGCACCGGGTGGCTGTGCCGACGTCTGAGATGCACGCGGTGGATCGGTATCTGCTGGTTGCGGCGGAGCTGGGTGTGCCCGTCAAGGACGTGCCGCAATTCCGATTCAGATTGCTGTCTCAGGATGTGACGACGTTGCGGGAGTTGTTTCGGCGTAAAGGGATTGATCTGGATGCCCCGTGGGTGGCCATGAATGTCTCTGCGCGTTGGCAGACAAAGCGCTGGCCGGCTGCATCGTTTGCCGCGGTGGCGACGCAATTGGCGGCGCGCGGCATCGGACCGCTGGTGGTGATCGGCGGGCCGGATGAACGGGAGGCCAGCGCGCAGATGCGGAGTCTAACGGCTTGTCCGGTGGTCGATCTGACCGGCGAGACCTCGATTGGATTGCTGCCGGCTCTGTTGTCGAAAGCCTGTGTGCTGATCACCAACGATTCCGGGCCGATGCATGTTGCGGCGGCGGTGGGACGGCCGGTGGTGTCGATCTTCGGGCCGACCAGCGCGGTGCGGACCGGACCTTACGGAGCAGGGCATACTGTGTTGACTCATGATCTGCCTTGTCGTCCCTGCTTCAGTCGCGTCTGCCGCAATGCGGTGCCACTGGAATGTCTTGAATCGATTACTCCTGAGCAGGTGGTGGCGGCCGTTGTGTCTCAACAGTCCTGCCGTGCGGTGTCACGATGAATGTGCTCATTGTGCGTCCCGACGGGATCGGCGATTTGGTGCTCTCGCTTCCTGTTGCGACGCAATTGCGACAATTGATGCCCGGAGTTCGCATCGGGGTGCTGGCGAATCCAGTGGCGGCGCCGATCTTGGAGCACCATTCCGATATCGATTATGTGCGAACGGTTTCCTTGCAGGCGTCGATACCCGACATGATGCAAGCTTTTTCAGGCGGGATCGATGCGGTCATTTTTCTCAAGCCGTTTCGGCGCTTGATGTGGGCGGCGTGGCGGGCCGGCATTCCGCTTCGCGTGGCCACAGGCTTTCGATGGCAGAGCGTGTTGGCGAATCGCTGGATTCATGAACACCGAAGCAGTTTTCAGAAGCATGAGTCTGACTGCAATGTGGAGATGCTCAAGGGGCTGCGGCTGAGGCCGTTACCGGTGACGGCGCCTGCGCTTCAACTCACCGAGGTGGAGCGAGCCAATGGGGGGCGACGATGGAGCGGCGCTGCATTGCCGCGAGTCGTCATCCATCCCGGTGGTGTGTCGGCCAGGCATTGGCGACCAGCACAGTATCGAGATCTTGCCCAGACGTTGGCGCAACAAGGGTACGCGGTGGCGTTGACCGGCAGCCAGGTCGAACGCGATCAATTCCAGAGCGAGGTGTTGAACGGTATCGTCCTCCACCCTGAGATCAACAATCTCATGGGGCAACTTGCCATTCGGGAGTTAATGGCGGTGATCGGGGCTGCTCATGTGGTGGTATCTGGCGCAACCGGCCCAGCCCATCTCGCTGCCGCGTTGCATGTGCCTACGGTTAGTCTGTTTGATCCGCGGCAAAACAATTCACCGACGCGTTGGAAGCCTTTGGGCCAGGGCGTGCTGCTTCGCCCGGACGTCCCGACCTGTGATAAATGTATCGGCGAGGCCTGCGCGTATTGGGATTGTCTCGATCGATTTTCCGTTGAGGATATCGCCGCTCGACTCGGTGCCGTGGTTCGATCCGCCCAGCCGTTAACGATTCACCATATCTAGTCGCCCCCGACTTGGCCAATCTTCCCCTAGCTCGTTGATATCCCTACCTATTGTGGAATTCTTTCTTGACTCCCTCTGCTAATTGTGTTCATATCCTGAACGTTTTTCCGTGGAGCCTCTAAATGAGATGAATCTTCAGGGACAACGAGACCTTATTCTGCTCACGGAGTTAGAGCGAGACGGTGCGGTCACGCAACGGTCTCTCGCCATTAAGTTAGGTGTGGCGTTGGGTCTCACGAATCTGTACCTCAAGCGGCTCGCGAGAAAGGGATACGTCAAGGTCACGACCATCCCGTCTCACCGGATTCGCTATCTGTTGACGCCTCAAGGATTTGCCGAGAAGTCCCGGCTCACCTACCTCTACATGCAGTACTCCCTGTCTCATTATCGGGATATGCGCGCCCGGCTGCGCGATGTCCTGTCTCGTGTCACCGTAGCGGGGGGTAGGCGGATTGTGATCTTTGGAACCAGCGAATTTGCCGAAATGGCCTATCTCTCTTTGCGGGAGATGGATATGGAGCTAGTAGGGTTTGTGAGCGACGGGACGGCTGGAACGTTTCTCTCGTATCCCGTCTCGCATCCGAGTGTGTTGAGAGAGTGGGAGTTTGATGCCGTGGTGCTTGCCGATCTCGACCGGTCGCACGAACACGGTGAAATGTTGTTGCAGTACCAGGTTCCGAACGGCAAGGTGCTCGCGCTCGGACCAACGGTCTGAGTACGCCGTAAGTTCAGGTCGTTTTTTGTGTTCACTGTAAGTGAGAGGGCGAAGCTGTCTCCGAAGAGGGTCTATCTGGTAAAGAGGTCTATTCGGTCTATCTGGTCTGTTCGGCTAGTTGACCAGATAAACCAGACAGACCAAATAGACCAGAAAGACCAAGCAGACCCGCATCATGAAAGTAACGCGTTTTGAAGACCTTGAATGTTGGAAAGAAGCCAGGCAGTTGACTCGTCTGGTGTATGAGGCGATAGGACAAGGCTCCCAATGGCAAAAGGATCTTCGCCTTTGTGGGCAGATTCAGGGAGCGTCTGTTTCGGTCATGGCAAATATTGCCGAGGGGTTCGTCCGACATTCAGACAAGGAATTCGTCCAGTTCTTATTTGTAGCGATGGCTTCCGCAGCTGAGGTCCAAAGCCATCTTTATGTGGCGGTAGATCAGGGGTATCTCGCACCGGAGAAGTTTGACTCCATGTATGTCCAAGCAGAAAAGACCGGCAGAATCATCTCAGGACTCATCAAGTATCTTCGACGTACGGCCAAGTCGACCAAATAGACCGGATAGACTGGATGAACCAGACAGACCAATCCCCCCGCTGGTATGCGCTTCGGACGAAGTCGCGTCACGAGAAGCTGGTGCGGGATCAGCTGGAAAAGCAGGGGATTGAACCGTTGCTGCCGACCGTCAGGCGACTCAGTCAGTGGAAAGATCGCAAGAAGGAGATCGAGGTCCCGCTTTTTTCAGGGTACTGCTTCGTGAAATTCTCGCGGGAGATCAGGCTTCCGGTTCAGCAAGTCTCTGGAGTCGTAGAGATTGTGGGGAGCGGGAACCGTCCGGAGCCGATCCCGGAGGCTGAGATTGAAGCGTTAAAGACGCTCATGGCAAGCGTGTTGCCGTTCGATTCTCATCCGTATCTTCATGAAGGCATGCAGGTGGAGGTGGTACGCGGCCCGTTGCAGGGCGTGCAGGGCATTCTTTTGCGGAAGGAGAAGCGCCATCGGTTAGTGATTGGTGTTCGCTTGATTCAGCAGGCGGTAGGGGTGGAGATCGATGTTGCAGATGTCATGGCCGTTTAGGGAGAAGTGAGACGATAGATCAAGAATTAGGAGTGCACCGAGTTGCGCTGAGTGTTAAATGGGCGTTGGGTTGGTGTCGGATACGAAGCGAGAAAGGGGAGTC
>WBZP01004139.1_pt1 | contig 15298 bp, 11 predicted proteins | sample 5204301 | NCBI WGS metagenome assembly WBZP01 (sample SAMN12412401, study PRJNA552823) | activated sludge metagenome | isolation source: activated sludge from nitrification reactor of wastewater treatment plant... | place: USA: Pennsylvania | collected 2017
GTAGTCGACCCTGTGCAGCGCCGGTTCTTGCCGGTAGAGATGATTCAAATCCCGTACAAAGCGCTGTAACCCGTGATGGGGCGGATATTCGCAGAGATGCCAGTCCAGACTGGTGTCGTGGTTCCACTCCCGCCATTGTCCGAACTCATTCCCCATATACAGCATCTTCTTCCCCGGATGGCCGTACATGTAACCGTAGAGGGTGCGGAGATTGGCGAATTGCTGCCAGGGATCGCCCGGCATTTTCCCGATCAGCGAGCGCTTGCCGTGCACCACTTCGTCATGCGAGAGGACCAGGACGAAGTTTTCCGTGAAGGCGTAGAGCAGGCCGAACGTGATCTGGTTTTGATGAAATTTCCGGTGCACCGGCTCATGGGCGAAGTAGTCGAGCGTGTCGTGCATCCAGCCCATGTTCCATTTGAAGGTAAAGCCGAGCCCGCCGGTGTAGGTAGGGCGGGAGACGCCTGGCCAGGAGGTGGACTCTTCTGCAATGGTCATGGCGCCGGGAAAGTCCCGATGCACGAGGACGTTCAGTTCCTTGAGCAGTGTGACGGCGCCCAGGTTTTCGCGTCCGCCGAACTGATTGGGGATCCATTCGCCGTGTTTACGGCCGTAGTCGAGATAGAGCATCGAGGCGACGGCGTCCACGCGGATGCCGTCGATGTGATACCTGTCGAGCCAGAACAACGCACTGTTCAGGAGAAAGTTGCGCACCTCCGGACGGTCATAATTGAAGATCCGGCTGTGCCAATCCGGGTGATAGCCGAGGCGCGGATCGGCATGGTCATAGAGATGGGTGCCGTCAAAGAACGCGAGGCCGTGCGGATCGTCGGGGAAATGCGCGGGCGCCCAGTCCATGATGACTCCGATACCCGCTTGGTGGGCGGCATCGACAAAGGCCATGAAGTCTTCCGGGGTGCCGTAGCGGCTGGTCGCAGCAAAATAGCCGGTGGCCTGATAGCCCCAGGATCCGTCAAAGGGATGTTCGGTGACGGGGAGGAGTTCGATATGGGTATAGCCGAGGTCCTTCACATAGGGAATGAGTCGGGCGGCCAGCTCATGGTAGGTGAGCCAGCGATTCTCCTCTTCCGGCACCCGCATCCATGATCCGAGATGGACTTCATAGATGGCGATCGGGGCGCGCAAGGGACTCCACTGCGCGCGGGCGTCCATCCAGGCTTCGTCGTGCCAGGTGAAACCGGAGAGGTCGCGCACGATCGAGGCGGTGCGGGGACGAAGCTCGCCGGCGCGCGCATAGGGGTCTGCCTTGGTAAGGACGGCATCCTGGCCGCGCGGTCGAATCTCATATTTGTAGAGGCTTCCGTCGGGCAGTTCGGGGAGGAAGATTTCCCAGAGCCCGGTCGCTCCCCGGTTCGTCATCGGGTGGCAGCGGCCATCCCAGCGATTGAATTCACCCACGACGCTGACGCGCGAGGCATTCGGCGCCCAGACGACGAAATGCACGCCGGTGATGCCTTCTGCCGTGCGAACGTGTGCGCCCAGTGATTCGTAGGCTCGATAAAACGTGCCTTCTGAAAAGAGATGCAATTCGAAATCGGTGAGCAGCGGCGGCAGCGCATAGGGATCATGGTTTTCCGTGATGGTGCCGTCGGCAGCCCGAGCGCGGATCTTATAGTGGAGCGTGTCACTCTGCTTGGGGAGGATGGCTTCAAAGAGGCCGGCCTCGTGGATGCGCTTGGCCGGGATCGGAATGGTTTGACCGGCTGGCAGAATTTCGACGGATTCGACGAAAGGAAGCCAGGCACGGACGGTTAGGCCCTGGGCGGTCGGATGCGGCCCGAGGATCGCGCGCGGGTTCCAGTGCGTGCCGGAGATGAGTCGTTCGAGGTCGTCCTGCTTGGGTCCTGTAGGGATTGCCATAGGTCTATCCTAAGGCATCACTCGATCAGAAGGAAGCATGAAGCGTGAATAGGGAATAAGGAATAAGGAAGATCACCGCCGTTATCGGCTATCGGGATGAATTTTCGGAAGGGCCGCGAGAAGTGCGTGGAGTGGTGCGCCCGACAGGACTTGAACCTGTAACCTTCTGATCCGTAGTCAGATGCTCTATCCAATTGAGCTACGGGCGCATGGAACTTCTTGCTTCGCTGATCCCCGGACGCTGATTCCACGGAGGAGTGAGCCTGAGGGTATGCGAGGCCAAACATCGGCAGGGAAGTTATACAGTTGTCAGGGAGAGAGGGTCAAGAGTGGAGATGGGCTGAATTCGCTGAGCGAATCGAGCCCATCTCCCAGGCAGATGATCAGAAAATGCTTTTGCTGAGTTCCGCAGTAGGAGAACTCTCATTTCCTGTGGTATCATAAGCTGTAATGGTGAAGAAGTAGGTGGTTCCTTTTGCCAGATTATTTACCTGGTAAGTTGCGACCTTTCCGACGTCGATGGGAGCGTTGTAGACCCCCGATCGGGTCCCCATATACACCTTGTAACCCGACAAGTCAGTTTCTTTATTCAACACCCAGGACAATGTCGCAGATGATGTGGATGTCGTTGCCGTGTTTACGGTGAGCGAGACGGGGAGGGTCTTGCTGGCGGCCCCGTTGGCCGCGATGGTGATGGTGCCGCTGTAGGTGCCGGCGGCGAGGCCGGTGAGGTTTACACTGGCGGCGAGGGTGCCGCTATTGGTGCCGGCGGCGGGCGTCAGGGTCAGCCAGGCTGCGTTGTCGCTGGCAGTCCACGTCAAGGTCCCGGTGCCGGCGTTGGCGACGGTCACCGACTGAGTGGCAGGATTGGTGCCTCCGGCGGTGCCGGTGAAGGCTAGACTGGTTTGGCCAAGGCCGATGACCGGGCTGGTCGTGGTTGTCGCGGGATTCACGGTTAGGGAGACGGGGAGAGTCTTGTTGGCGGCTCCGGAAGCCGCGATGGTGATGGTGCCGCTGTAGGTGCCGGCGGCGAGGCCGGTGAGGTTTACACTGGTGGCGAGGGTGCCGCTATTGGTGCCGGCGGCGGGCGTCAGGGTCAGCCAGGCTGCGTTGTCGCTGGCAGTCCACGTGAGAGTGCCTCCGCCTGAATTTGAAACGCTAATAGACTTCGCTGAGGGATTCGTCCCTCCAACTGTTCCTGAGAACGATAAATTTCCCGGAGCGAGACCAATAGAGGGCACGGTACCGGTAGAGGGTACGGTAGGATCCCCTTTAGTTACCGTGATGCTGACCGGAAGTTTTTTCGTCACCCCGCCGCCAGTGACTGTGGCAACACCTTTGAAGGTGCCTGGCCAGAGATTGACGGTCGATGCCGTATGGGTGATGCTTTTAGATCCTCCAGGCGGTATCGAGACGGTGTCTCCTGATGTACCAACCAGCCAGTAAATGTTGTCCTGCCATGAGACGGTGAGCGCTGCCGATGTGGTGTTTGTAATCGTCACGCCCGCAGTGAGGATCGGCCCGCCCACTGTACCGGAGTATTGCAGACTCCCAGGCGAAAGGGTGATACCGGCCGTAGTTGATGCGGTCGCTTGCTGTGGAAGTGAAAGGAGCACGCAGCCGATGATTATGCTGATGAGACAGAGATAAACCAGGTGGCTGCTTCGGCGAAAGGGGTGTTGTGTGTGCGCTGTTGTCATTTGTTGCTCCTTCTTATTGCCGCAGGGCGCCGCTGTCTTCGCTGTATCCCTGTTTAGGGCTTGCGGATATCGGGTACTGCCAAAAGCAATCGTCGTGCCGTCAAGCCTTCTACAGTTGCATTCGCTCTGTGGGAGAGACATTTCTGATTGAAGAAGGGGAATACCTACAGTGAAGTGCAGTATCTCTATCTGAAGGTATTCAGGTACGATTGTACAAGATGGCCTACCACCTCTTGCAGATTGCTTTTGGAGAGATATGTTCTGTTCCGTCGGAACGGAAGGCATAAGTTCTGAATTTCCCTATTCAGCCTTCCTGGGCTCAGGTATGATTCGTCCTGTTGCGAAGAGAGCGGTTGTGTTATTGCGGACCAGGAACGGTATGGAAGCGCCAGTGCCAACCCCTTCAAGATGCGATGGCGTGAAGGCCGGTAGACAGACCGGTGGCTCCGGGTCTGTGTGGGCACCTATTCTGGCAGGAGCTGTGTTGCTGATGTTAATCGGTACCTGGTTGGTGTGGTTCTCGTTTGTGATCCAGCGTCAGCACAATGAGGCGGATATCCGGGCGGCTTGTCAGCGGGTTATGCCGGAGACGGTCGAGCGGTGCGTCGATACGGTGGTCATTCAGCGGGGAGGGATGAGACGGTGACTGTTAGTGTGGGGTTGGTTGCCAGGAAATTATTTGCGGTATGGGCTCCACTAGTTCTGCTGTTCAGCGTGGTCGATCCTGTATCGGCCCAGATTGAGCCAGCTCTATCAAGCTTAAAGGTCGATGTGAGTTTGGGCGCTTGGATTAGTACTGGTGATACGCGATGGAGCCATAATGCCTCATCGGTTTCTCCTCTTGGCAATCCAACGTCTAAGCTGACCTATACCGACCACACTGCAAACATTACGGAAGTGACCGTTAAGGTGAGTAGCCGGTCCCGCTGGTTCGGACGTCTGAATTTCGGATATGCGGACATTGGCGGCGGGCGCCTCACAGACGATGACTTTTTAGTTCAGGACGGAGGAAATCCGTCTTTGAGAACACACAGCGACATTAAGAATTCGAGTATGTTTTACGCCAACGTGGAAGGTGGGGGAAGAATCCTTGCCTATCCCAATGGACGCGGGGCCCTTGACGCCATAGTTGGGTTTCAATATTGGCATGAAGAGCATAAGGCTTATGGTGTGAGGCAAGTGTCCTGTTCAGGGGCTGGCTCTACAGTAGATCTTGGGGGCGGCGCTTTCTTATGTCCTGTCGGGTCACTGGGTGCATCTACGCTGGCCATAACCAATGTGACCTCCTGGTATTCGTTGCGAACTGGAATCGAGACCGAGTATCGTCTGACGCGTTGGCTAGGTATTCATGGAGCAGCCATCCTGAAGCCGCTGAGCATCTTCGAGAATCAGGATACGCACCATCTTCGTCTCAGCACATTTCAGAATCCGAGTTTTACAATGTATGGGATCGGTGTTGGTGCTGATGCAGATGCGGGGCTGAAGTTCTATGTGTTGAAGAATCTCACTGTGGATCTTGGCTATCGGGTCTGGTGGAACAGGATGGTGGATGGCACCTGGAAAAATCATCCCGTTGGTGGAGGCTCGCAGACCTATCCCCTCACACAGTTCCAATCTCTTCGCCATGGCGCGACATTCGGGCTCACTGTGACTTTCTAACTAATCTGGAATCGTTCAAATTCAGCGTCGCGGACGTCCGGACGGCAGTGTGTCCTCTTCATATTGGAGGAACAGCCGTTTGGCCTCCGGGTGGAGTTGTCCCGGCTGGCCATAGGGAATGCCGGCCGTGCGGAAGAGCGGTGTGAGTTTGCCGTTGGGGTGGAGAAAGCCCGCGCGGAGCGGCACGGTCCGTTTGCTGTGGCGCACGAGACGGCAGGGTGAGGGCCGGATGGATGTGAGCCAGTCGGCGATGTCCTGGGGATTGCCGATGGAGGCGGAGAGCAACAGCAGCTTCGCCTGCGAGGGACAGAAGATGATGGTTTCTTCCCACACGACACCCCGTTCCGGATCTGCCAGATATTGCGATTCGTCCAAGATCACCAGCCCGAGCGTATCCAACCGTACATCGATTTCGCCGCTGGCTGCGTCGTAGAGCAGATTGCGGAGAATTTCCGTGGTCATGATGAGGATGGGCGCCTGACTGTTGTCCTGCCGGTCCCCGGTCAGAATGCCGACGCGGTCGCTGCCGAAGATCTTGGAGAATTCGGTGAATTTCGTATTCGAGAGCGCTTTCAGGGGGGACGTGTAGATGACCGTCCGGTTCTCGTCCATCGCGCGGCGCGCAGCTTCCACGGCGACGTAGGTTTTTCCGCTTCCGGTCGGCACGCTCACGACCACGTCTGTTTCTGCTAGCCCAGCCAGCGCGTCTTCCTGCCAGGGGTCTGGGACAAAGGGCTGTGGACTCGGCACGCCGAGCCCTTCCAGCCAGGCTGCGAGTGAAACTCCCGGATCGGTAGATTCCGGCTCATGCGGCCGATGCGGCCTTCTGCTAGGAGGAGGGGCTGCCTGGCGGGGCGCTGTCTGTCGGGCCGGGGCTGGTGTCACTTGTGCGTGTGTATGCCGTTCGCTGATGAGCGCTTGTAAATCGGATTCGAGGCCTGCGAGGTTTTGTGACGAATGTTGCAGTAGCAGTTCGATCAGACGGCGCTTGCCTGCCCGGAAATGCCGGTGGACACGTCCCCGCGATAATTTGTGGAGGACGGCAATCGGTTGCTGAGCTAGGAGCTGTGTCAGTTCATCAGTGGTCATTGCGGCCTCGTGAAACGTGAAACATCCGTATTCTTGAACGAGATACGCTTCACGAACGACGCTCTCATGGCAGCTCCTCCAGCACGCCGCGGCGAATCAGCGCGATCGCCTGGGACGCCGAATCTGCCAGGCCGGGATGGGTCGAGCGCAGAGTGTGCAACTGCGACAGGAATTCGAGCGTTCGAGCAAGCAGGCGATAGATGTCACCTTCCGCCATGGTGGTTGAGCGGCAGAGCCCGATCCAGGTCAGACTCGGGTCAGATACCCAGCGCTCCGCGACGGCGGCGATATCCGCTCGCAGCAACGGTGGATCTTCATAGGGCGAGAGGCTTTCCGCCAGTTTGCGGACCTGCCCAAGCAGCGAGCTGAGTCCGGTGCTGACCCGCGGGAAGGCTCCGGGACGGTCGTCGTCGTGCGCGATGCTGGCCATCACGCCGGTGAGCACGGCCGGGTCTGCGCCGGCAAAGGCTTCGGCCCGGATCAATTCGGTGATGAGCAGTGAGTGATCGATGCGGATCAGTCGCGCCCATTCGCCGTCGTCCGTCAAATGCGAGGTGGGGCTCAGGTAGCCGAATTTCTGGAGCACTTCGATCCGCTCCTGGAACCGGTGCCATAGACTGGTGCGTAGCGCCTGAATCGATTTGATATGGCGTTGTTGTTCCTGGCGCAGGCGGGAGGCCACAAGGTAGTCTTTTTGGCATGCCGGGCGGGAGGAACAGGTCGGGCAGGGGAAGTCCCCCAGGCTCTGTACGATCGCGTCCGGAATCAGTTCGGACTCTTTCGAGACCAGAATCGGCAGCAGAGGCAGCCTGGTCGGCAATTCGGTCAGTTGGTAGAGCAACTCATCGAATGATTCGGGGGTGCACCAGGGATAGCCTTGCTGCTCCGAGCATTCGAAGAGACGATCAAACACATCGGTGACGATGCCGGCCGGGGATTCGGTGACGGCTCCGCCGGCCCGCAACACGGTGACCATCGGGCTCTTTTGTCCCTTGCTCCGGTACTGGCGCAGGACGATACCCCGTCCCTTATTGAGTCCGACCACTCGGCCCGGCGTCATGAAGTGAAACCGCGCCGTGACTTCCGGAGACTCGTGGCGGGCGATCTGGTGCCGATGGGGTTTTTGCCGACGGGCTTGATCGAACGTGTGCCACTGGGTAATCCAGTCCGTACAGACGCGTGGGCCGAAGGGCTCCATTTGCGTGTGCAGGACGTCCAGTTTCCCTTCGAGCACGTTCGCGCGCTGGTTGAGCTGGAACTGGGCAAAGCTCTTGGCCAGAATGGCCTGAATCTGCTCGTGCGGGTGCGCTTTCAAGAGATTGAGGACCATCGGATAACTGATGGTGAATTGGCTGTCGATGGCTTCCGGATTTCCGGTGAATCCCTTGGTCAGCACGTCCAGATCGATATAGGGAGACGGGGTCACGACGGCGAAGCCGACGTAATCTTTTCCGCGGCGGCCGGCCCGTCCGGCAATCTGCTGTACCTCCCCGATGGTCAGATCCATGAAGTCCCGGGCCTTCCGGATGCTGGATTGTGTGATCACGACGGTGCGCGCCGGAAAGTCGACACCGGCGGCCAATGTCGTGGTCGCAAAGACGGCGTCGAGGCAGCCCTGCCGCATCAACTCTTCGATCGCGATCTTCCAGGAGGGGAGGTGGCCGGCGTGATGGGCCGCGACGCCGATCCGCTGGACGGTCGGAATCAAGGGGTGTTCCGCGATGCTGGGATATTGGGCGATGACCCGCTCAAGCGCGGCGGCGATGGCTTGCTGGCGCACCGGCGGGAGCACGGTGTGGGCGTGATCGAACGCCTCCATGGCTTCGTCGCAGGCACGGCGTGAAGTGAGAAAGACGATCGCCGGCGTCAGCGACTTCTCGCGAAGCGCGGCGATGAGATCAACCGGATGAATCGAGGGAGGCATGCAACTTCATTCCCTTTGAGATGACGACCAGGCCTGATTCCGTGACGGTGAATCGCCGGGCGTCGGCCTCCCGATCGTACCCGATTTCGCTATGGGGCGGGATGATCACGTCTTTGTCGATAATCGCCCGGCGGATGCGGCTGTGTTCGCCGATGACGACATTCTCCATCACGATGGATTCGCGCACTTCGGCGTGATCCAGGACCCGCACATTCGGAGAGAGCACGGAATTCTGGACGCGTCCGCCGGAGACGATACAGCCCCCGCAGACCACGGAGTCCAGCGCCACGCCCATGCGGCCGCCCTGATAATCTTGCGCGAAGACAAACTTGGCCGGTGGAAATTGACCTTGATAGGTGCGGATCGGCCAGTTCGGATCGTAGAGATTGAACAGGGGATCGACGGCAACCAAATCCATATTGGCTTCCCAGTAAGCGTCGAGGGTTCCGATGTCCCGCCAGTACTTCACGGCCTTCTTGTTCTCGTCCTGAAACTTGAAGGCATAGACCCGGCCTTCCTGAATCATGCGCGGGATGATGTTCTTGCCGAAGTCGTGAGCGGTGCCTTCTTGTGCATCCTTGATCAAGTACTTTTTGATGGCTTCGGTCTTAAACAAATAGATGCCCATGGAGGCAAAGGCGTGTGTCGGGTCTCCGGGGATCGGGGTCGGATGTTCCGGCTTCTCGTCGAAGCGATTGATGCGCAGATCTTCGTCCACGCTGATGACGCCGAAGCGCGTGGCGTCCTGAATAGGGATGTCGAGCGCGCCGACGACGGCATCGGCGCCTTTGGCCAACAGCCAGTGGAACATCTCGGCATAATTCATCTTGTAAATATGGTCGCCGGCCAGAATCAGGAGATAGTCGGCCTGCTCGGTGTCGAGGAGGAACATGTTCTGGTACACGGCATCGGCAGTGCCCCGGTACCATTCCTCGCTGATGCGCTGCTGGGGAGGAACCGACGCGATGTATTCGCCGAGCTCCGAGTTCAAAATATTCCATCCGCTCCGGATGTGCTTATCGAGCGAGTGCGATTTGTATTGAATCAGCACGGCGATCCGGCGCAGGCCGGAGTTGAGACAGTTGCTCAGCGCAAAGTCGATGATACGGTACTTCCCGCCGAAAGGGACCGCCGGCTTGGCCCGTTGTTCCGTGAGCGGAGAGAGCCGCTCGCCTTTGCCCCCGGCCAGGATCATCGTGAAGATATTGTTCATCGCGGCGAATTGTAACAGGACGGTACTGAAATGGAAAGAAAGGGGAATGATTGACTTCGGGAACCGCAGAGACAATACTAGCCTCGGTATGCGGTGGGTCTGAGGACTAAAGGAGTTCCTATGAAACGCGATTTGATTGTAGCCGCGCTTCCCCGCAAGAACGGCAAGGCCGTGAGCAAACAGGTCGTGGAGACCGAAAGCGTGTCCTGGCGGGTGGAGCGGTTGGAAGCCCAGCTGCAAAAGCTCACAGAATTGGTTCGCGACCATGCCGAAGATGTGGACCGGTTGGTGCGGATTGTCGCGGAAGACCGGAATGTCATCCGGCAGCAGCTCTTGCGGAAGCATCACGAAAAAGTGCGCGTCCGGAAGCATCTCCGTGACGGGAGTGCCAAGGTCGGACTGGATAGTTGAGCGTGCGGTGCATTCCTCACCCCTGTGTCCCTCGGCGCCGTTCCCCGGCATAGGATTCCGGAGCCGTGGCTGACCTGAGCATCGACATTCGAGCCCTGGTCAAGCGTCACGGCGCGACGCTTGCCGTCGATCATGTGTCCTTGCAGATCAGCCGCGGGGAATTCTTTTCACTCCTCGGCCCCAGCGGGGCCGGGAAGACGTCACTCCTCAGAATGCTGGCAGGCTTCGAACGGCCCGATGCCGGTGAGATTCTCATCGACGGTGAATCGATGGCGGGAGTTCCGCCGAATCGCCGGCCGGTCAATCTTGTCTTTCAATCCTACGCGCTCTTTCCCCATATGTCGGTTGCGGAGAATGTGGCCTTCGGCCTCGAGATGCAACGTGTGCCGCGCAGCGAGATCGTCGAGCGAGTCGGATCCACCCTGGAACTGGTCCGGCTGAGCGATAAGCGTGACCGTCTTCCGGGTCAGCTCTCAGGGGGCGAACAGCAGCGGGTGGCGCTCGCTCGGGCACTCGTCAATCGGCCTGCAGTCGTTCTGCTGGATGAGCCCCTGGCCGCGCTGGATCAGCAGCTCAGACAGCAAATGCAAACCGAGCTCAAAACCATCCAGACGCACGTGGGGCTGACCTTTGTGTGTGTCACGCATCACCAGGAGGAGGCGTTGGCGTTGTCCGACCGGCTGGCGGTCATGCAGCAGGGACGGGTGATGCAAGTCGGGCGGCCGGAAGACCTCTATGAGCGTCCGGAGAATCTGTTCGTGGCGCGATTCGTCGGAGTGAGCAATGAGGTGTCGGGTACGTTGTCCGATGTTCAAGCCGGGGAAGGGACCCTCATGCCGAGCGAGATTCCCCCTCCGCGGGGAATTCGCGTGTCGGTTCCTACAGGCCTCAAGCCGGGCATACAGGTCGTGCTGACGGTCAGGCCTGAGCGCATTCGTGTCGCGCCGGGCCATGTTCCGGCTGCCGGGGCGAATTCTCTCTATGGCGTGGTCGAAGCGATGCGCTACATCGGCAGTGAATGGCAGGGGGTTGTGCGGATCGGACCGTCGGTGCGCTGGACCATTCAGGCCTCGAATGCCGGGTCAGGCAGTCGTCCGATGGCGGTCGGGGCGCCTGTCTCGCTGCAGTGGAATTCAGCTGATGGAGTGGTGATCCCCCTGACATGAATTCGTGGTCATCGTCCGCAGAGTCTGCCGCCGGTCTTTCTTCCCGCTTTCGAGGTCGGCGACTGCTCGGTCCCGGTCTGCTGTGGACCACCGTCTTTTGTCTGCTCCCGATGGTCGTTGTGCTGGCGGTGAGTTTTGCCACGCGCGGCACCTACGGGGGTGTCGTGTGGGAGTTCAGTCTAGAGAACTATCGCGACCTCCTGCATCCTCTCTATGGGCGGATCTTCGGGCAATCGCTATTGCTGGCCGGGATGACCACAGCGATTTGCCTCGCGCTGGGCTTCCCCCTGGCGTACTACATCGCCCGGCTGCCGCCGCGGCGACAGGCCTTGTGGCTGGTGCTCATCATGATTCCCTTTTGGACCAACTTCCTGGTGCGGACGTATGCCTGGATCTTTATTCTGCGGACCGAAGGGCTGCTGAATACCATGCTCATGCAATGGCATCTGATCTCGACGCCGCTCGACCTGCTCTATTCCAATCAGGCGGTCCTTCTCGGCCTGGTCTATGGGTATCTGCCGTTTATGGTCTTGCCGCTCTACGCGGCCATTGAACGGATTGACCCGGCCTTGATCGAAGCGGCCTGGGATCTCTATGCGGACCGGTGGTCGCTGTTTCGTCGGGTGCTGATTCCGCTGGCGAAGCCCGGCATCATTGCCGGCTGTGTGCTGGTGTTTATCCCCTCGCTGGGCGCGTATTTGACGCCGGATCTGCTCGGGGGCGCGCGCAGCATGATGGTGGGGAATCTGATTCAGCATGAGTATTTGGTTGCGCGGGACTGGCCGCTGGGCTCGGCGTTGTCCATCCTGCTCATGCTCATTGTGATGGGCAACCTGCTGTGGTACTTCCACGCACAATCGCCGCAGGCCGACCGGCGAGGCGAGCAATGAGCGGACAAGGGCTCTGGCTGCGGGGCATCAGCGGACTCGGCATGGCGTTCCTCTATCTGCCGATCATCGTGCTGGTGGTGTTCTCATTTAATGCGTCACGTTTGTCGGCGGTATGGCAGGGGTTCTCGTGGCACTGGTACGGGGTGCTGCGGCATGACGAAGCCCTATTGGCCGCTGCGATGAATTCGCTCCAGGTTGCGGGGTTGTCTACCGGTCTTGTGGTGCTCCTTGGCGTGCCGGCCGCGATGGGATTGGAGCGTCTGAGGGGGCGTGGCAGGCAGGCGTTGGATACGATCTTTTTGCTGCCACTCGTGCTTCCTGAGGTGATGATGGGTGTGGCGCTGTTGCTATTCTTCGTGATGATTCAATGGCCGCTGAGTCTAACTACGGTCGTCATGGGGCATGCCGCGTTCAATCTGCCGGTGGTCATTGTGATGGTGCGGGCCAGGCTGCAGAAGCTCGATCCGCGATTGGAAGAGGCAGCGAGCGATCTCGGCGCGTCGGCATGGCAGACGTTTTACCGGGTGACCTGGCCGCTGGTGCGTCCGGCTGTGCTGGGGGCTGCGCTCCTGGCGTTCACGATTTCGCTCGACGACTTCATTGTGACGTTCTTCGTCGCGGGCCCCGGCGCCACCACCTTACCGCTCAAGGTATATTCCATGATTAAGTCGGGCCTCTCTCCGGAGATCAATGCTCTGTCTTCCGTGTTGGTCTTGTCGTCCATGGGATTGGTCGGCTTGTCCCTTTTGTACCAACGGCGGTAGCGTGGCCATGTCTGTCTCTAGGCATCTCGCCAAACTTCTAGGGTGGGCAGCAATTTCCCTCTTCATCATATGCAGCGGGTGCGACCGGGGGCGGGAGACCAACCAGCAGGGCGGCACCGGTGCGATGGCGACGCTCCACTATTTCACCTGGTCGGACTATGTCAGCCCTGAATTGATTCATGAGTTTGAGCAGGCGCACGGCGCCCGGGTTGTCGTCGATACGTTCAGCAGCAACGAAGAATTGCTGGCCAAGCTCCAAGGCGGGGCCTCCGGATACGACGTCACGGTTCCCTCTGATTTCATGGTGTCGATTATGGCTGCGCAAGGGATGCTGGCCGAGCTGGACGCTGCGGCATTGCCGAACTTGAAGACGCTTGAGCCGCATCTCCAACATCCCGCTTTCGATCCGACACATCGCTATGCTGTGCCGTATCTCTGGGGTACGGTGGGAATCGGCTACGATTCGGCCGTGGTGACACCCCCGCCGGACAGTTGGGACAGTCTGTGGGATGGCCGCTATCGCGGCAGAATCAGTATGTTGAACGATCAGCGGGAGGTCTTCGGGGCCGTCCTGCGTTCGATGGGGCAATCGATGAATACCACCGATCCGACGCTGATCGAAGCGGCCAAGCAAAAGCTGATCGCCCAGAAACCGCTGGTGAAAACCTATGCGAGTGATCACTACGATCAGCTGTTAGCGTCCGGTGACGTGCTTCTGGCGCAAGGATGGGGAGGGCAGGTCGCGCGGGCCATGCGGGATCGCCCGTCGATTCACTATGTGGTTCCCAGGGAAGGGGGGACGATTTGGGCCGATTGCCTGGTCGTTCTCCGTACGTCACCCAATAAGGCGTTGGCCACGCAGTTCATCAATTTCTTAATCGATGCGCGCGTGGCGGCACGCACATCCGAGCGGTTGCTCTTTGCCGCATCCAACCGTGAGGCCCGGGCATGGATCAAGAAAGACATCCTTGAAAATCCGGCGGTGTATCCTCCTGCCGAGCTGATTCCACGAATGGAGTGGATGGGGGATGTGGGAAAAGCGATGCGGATCTATGATCGGGCTTGGACCGAGCTCAAAATGCAGTAGCCGGGTAGCGGGATCACGTTGCAAGTGCTGAAGAAATCAGTATAATATGGTTGTCTTTCTGCTGAATTCAGCCTCCCGCTGCAACTCACCGGACATGTGTGGGGACGTGCGCAGAAACGAATCGCCGCAATTGAATATGCTTGGGTTGATGGGGGTGCCGCTTGGCAGGATCATCCTCATGTGTTTCTGTGCGTTTGTGCTTCCTGTATCGGCAGATTCGCTTGTGGCTGCTGCCGAGAATCCGGCAAAGTCTCTGAACTCAACCCCACCGGTGCCGGCTCTTCGGCTCAGTCTTGATGAAACGGTGGCGCTCTTCCTCCGCCAGAATCTTGATCTGCTCATGGCCAAGTTCGGGATCGAATCGGCCAAAGGACAGCAGATCACCGCCAGGTTGTTTCCAAACCCAGTCGCGTCGATTGGCACGCTGAGCGCCTTTACCCAGGGGAGGACGCCAGGCAACAGCGGCGCGGTCATCGGACAGGTTCAGCAATTGTTCGAACTGGCCGGCAAGCGCGGGTATCGGATTGAAAGTGCGGCATTCGGGATCCAGTCAACCGAGGCCGCTTTCGAAGATGCCGTGCGTCAGCTCACGTTTACCGTGAAAGATGCCTATAACCGTACGCAGTTGGCGCAGCGGCGCTTGGCGCTGGCTGAGGAAAATCGAGATCGGTTTTCGCGCATTCTTGATGTGAATACTATTCGCTTCAAGAAGGGCTATATCGCCGAAGTCGACCTGATCAGGATTCGCCTGCAATTCATCGATTTTCAATCGCAAGTCATCCAATCGGTTCAGGAAGGGGAGACGGCGCGGGCGGATCTTCGCCAGTTGCTTCGGGTTTCCCCGGCGACTCTCCTCGAGTTGACGTCGGAGTTCGACTACAAGCGCGTTGATCCGGACATCGGTCGACTCCGGACTGTGGCGTTGGATGCGCGACCGGATGTGCGCTCTAAACGGTTCATTATGTCTCAACGCGAAGCGGATCTTCGTCTGGCCAAAGCCTATCGGATTCCGGACGTCACGGTCGGTGCAGGTTATTCGATACAAGGACCGAAAGGGCCCGACAATCCCGGCCAGGTGGCGCTCAGCCTGGGGGTTCCGCTGCCATTGTTCAATCGTAATCAGGGCGGTATCATTCAGGCAGAGGTGGCGGTGCAGACGGCTGAGGCCGACCTGAGTAAAACGCTGAACCAGGTTGAAAATGAGGTGGATGTGGCCTACAAGAATCTCCTCCAAAGCCGGCGGCTGGTGGAGGCGTTTCTCGGAGGGGTCTTGGAGGATGCCCGTTCAACCTTCACGATCGTCGAGCGGGCCTACGAGCGGGGCGGGGCGACAATCCTGGATTTACTCGATGCGGCCCGGACATCCCGAACGATTCAGCAGAACTATTTCGAGGCCCTCTTCAACTATCAACGTAATGTGATTCAACTCGAGAGTGCGGTGGGGCAGGAGATTTCGTTATGAGGGCTCAGATGGCTCCGCTGGCAATCATGACGGCGGTCCTTATCCAAGCGCG
>WBZP01000665.1_pt2 | contig 15296 bp, 14 predicted proteins | sample 5204301 | NCBI WGS metagenome assembly WBZP01 (sample SAMN12412401, study PRJNA552823) | activated sludge metagenome | isolation source: activated sludge from nitrification reactor of wastewater treatment plant... | place: USA: Pennsylvania | collected 2017
GCTTATCCAGGACATCGCGGCATTGCCGAACGACGGCACCCCGATCACGATGTTCGGGCACAGTCAGGGTGGCCAAGTCATCTACGCGGCGCTTCGGCGCTGGGCCGCAGACCCGGCCAATGCCCCTGACCCGTCGCGGGTGTCGTGGGTCTCGATCGGCAACCCGGAGAACAACTTCGGCGGCAAGGCCGCCACACCCCTGCCCGCCGACTCGCCCTACCAGGGCACCGAGGTCATCAAGCAGTACGACGGCTGGGCGGACTGGCCCACCGACACAACGAATCTGCTGGCGGTGGCCAACGCGGCAGTGGGTATGTCCACCACGCACGTGTTCGGCTACTTCAACGTCGACGTCAACGACCCCGACAACATCCGGTACACCCCCGACAAGGCCGACGGCAGCCCCGGGAACATCACCTACGTCTTCGTTCCCACCAAGGTGCTGCCCCTGGTCTCGCTGACCGGCCCCCTGGTGCCGCTGCTCAACCCGATCCTGGACCCGATCCTGCGACCGCGCATCGAGGCGGCATACCAGCGGCCGATCGGGCCGGTCCCCGCACCGACGGCGGCGGCAAGCCCCGAACCGGTCGTCGCCCAGGTGCAGCCGGCCACCCTCGCCTCAGTAGACCTCGTAAGTGCTGCGCCGACGGAAGTACAGGTGCTGGACAACGGTGACACCGACCAGAACGACGAACAGCACCAGAGCCATGACCGCGGCCCGGCCTATCGCCGCAGCGCCGAAAGCTTCGGCGTAGATCCGGTGGGCGACCAGGTCGGTGCGACCGGCGGGGCCGCCACCGGTGAGGGCGTAGACGGTGTCGAAGACCTGAGCGGCGCTGACGATGCCGGTGACGGACACGAAGAACAGGGTGGGTCGCAGCATCGGCAGGGTCACGTGCCAGAAGCGCTGCCAACCGCTCGCACCGTCCAGACGAGCGGCGGCCTGAATCTGCGGGGGGATGGCCAGAATGCCGGCCAGGAAGAACAGCGTCACGTACCCGACATTCGTCCACACGGTAACCGCCGAGACAACCGGCAGGGCCAGTCCGGGGTCGGTCAACCACTCGATGCGCCTGCCCAGCAGAGTGCTCAAAGCGCCGTCGGTGGGAGCCAGGATCCAGCGCCACAACACCGCAACGGCCAGCGGGGAGCACACCCACGGCAGCACGTACAGGGTGCGGAACGCCCCACTGCCCGGCAGCCCGCGAGCCAGCAGTGACGCCGCTGCCAGGCCCAGCATGATCTGGGCCGGAACCACGATTGCGATGAAGACCAGCGTTACCAGCAACGAGTTGCCGAACGCCGAGTCGGTGAGCACCGACCGCCAGTTCTCCAGTCCCACATAGCGGATGGGGCTAAGCAGGTCCCAGCGGTGCAGGCTCAGCCACACCACGACGAGCATCGGCAGCAGCAGGAAGCACACCACCCCGAACAGGCTCGGCGCCAGCAGCGCGTACCCCAGCAGGGTGGAGCGGGCGCGCCGGGTGATCACCTCAGTCATTAAAGCCGGTGGCGGCTACGGTGGAGCGCGTGACAGCACGTGACGTCGATCCCGACTTCATCGCCGTTCCCCGCCATCGGCTGGCCGACGCCGCGCTGAGCGCCGCGCTGCAGGCCGGCGCCGAGTACGCCGACCTGCGCATTCACGCGATCACCAACGAGGTGGTGCAGCTGCGTGACGGCGAGCTGGAGACCGCCGTCACCGACCGCGAGATCGGCCTGGCGGTCCGGGTGATCGTAGACGGCACCTGGGGCTTCGCCTCGCACGCCGAGCTGGCCCCGGAGGTCGCGGCCGAGACGGCGCGCCGGGCGGTCGCGGTGGCCAGGACGCTGGGCGCGTTGAACGCCGAACGCATCGAGCTGGCCGCCGAACCGGTCTACGCCGACGCCACCTGGGTGTCGAGCTACCGGGTCGATCCGTTCACCATCTCCACCGCCGACAAGATCGCCCTGCTCGAGGAGTACTCCGGCCGGCTGCTGGCGGCCGACGGGGTCGACCACGTCTCGGCGATGGTGCACCCGGTCAAGGAGCAGGTCTTCTATGCCGACACGTTCGGCTCGTCGATCACCCAGCAGCGGGTGCGGATGATGCCGATGCTGGAGGCGGTGGCCGTGGACGCCGCGGCGGGCAGCTTCGAGTCCATGCGCACCCTCGCGCCACCGACCGCCCGGGGCTGGGAGGCGCTGGCCGGCGACGAGGTGTGGGACTGGACGGCCGAGTTGGCCGAGCTGCCGACCCTGCTGGCCGAGAAGACCAAGGCGCCCAGCGTCGTCGCCGGGCCCACCGATCTGGTGATCGACCCGACCAACCTGTGGCTGACCATCCACGAATCCATCGGGCATGCAACCGAATACGACCGCGCGATCGGCTACGAGGCCGCCTACGCCGGGACGTCGTTCGCCACCCCGGACAAACTGAACACCATGCGCTACGGCTCCCCGGTGATGAACGTGACCGCCGACCGCACCATCGAATACGGATTGGCGAGCATCGGTTACGACGACGAGGGGGTGGCGGCGCAGAGCTGGGATCTGGTGCGTGACGGCATCTTCGTCGGCTACCAACTGGACCGGGTGTTCGCCCCCCGGCTGGGCCAGGCCCGCTCCAACGGCTGCTCCTACGCCGACTCGCCGCACCACGTACCGATCCAGCGGATGGCCAACGTGTCGCTGCAGCCCGGGCGTGCGGACCTCAGCACCGACGACCTGATCGGCCGGGTGAGCGACGGGATCTACATCGTCGGCGACAAGTCCTGGTCGATCGACATGCAGCGGTACAACTTCCAGTTCACCGGGCAGCGGTTCTTTCGGATCCGCGACGGCCGCCTCGACGGCCAGCTGCGCGATGTGGCCTACCAAGCCACCACCACCGACTTCTGGAACTCGATGGAAGCCGTTGGCGGGCAGTCGACCTGGCGCCTCGGTGGGGCGTTCAACTGCGGCAAGGCCCAGCCCGGCCAGGTGGCGGCGGTCAGCCACGGCTGCCCGTCGGCACTGTTCCGCGGGGTGAACGTCTTGAATACCCGTGAAGAGGCCGGCCGATGAGCGCGAGCGAAGAGGCCAAATTGGAGTGGGGCCACCGATGATCCCCTCACAGCAGGTCGTCGAACTCGCACTGGCCGCCGCGACGGTGGACGAGACGATCGTCATCGTCACCGACCGCGCCGACGCGTCGCTGCGGTGGGCCGGAAACTCCATGACCACCAACGGGGTGTCGACCACCCGCTCGGTGACGGTGATTTCCATTGTGCGCAAGGGCGATACCGCCCACACCGGGGCGCTGCGATCCAGCGAGGTCGACCCTGCATCGATCGCCGCACTGGTCGCGGCCGCGGAGCGGGCGGCCCACGCCGCACCGGAGGCCCGCGACAGCGCGCCCCTGCTCACCGGTGCCGGGCTGCCCGACGACTGGAACGAACCGGCCGCCGAGACCGGGGCCGAAGCGTTCGCCGACGTCGCCGAGTCGCTCTCGGACGGCTTCGGCCGTACCGACCGGCTGTACGGCTACGCCCATCACCTGGTCGAGACCACGTTCCTGGCCACCTCGACCGGCGTGCGGAAGCGCTTCACCCAGCCGACCGGCACGGTCGAGATCAACGCCAAACGCGGGGACGCCAGCGCCTGGGCCGGGGTCAGCACACCGTGGTTCGCCGACGTTCCGACCGACGCCCTGCTCGACGAACTGTCCATGCGGCTCGGCTGGGCCGGGCGCACCGCGGATCTGCCCGCCGGACGCTACGAGACGCTGATGCCGCCGTCCACGGTGGCCGACATGATGATCTACCTCGGCTGGTCGATGGACGGACGCGGCGCCCAGGAGGGCCGCAGCGCGCTGTCGGCGCCCGGCGGCGGCACCCGGGTGGGGGAGAAGCTCACCGACCTGCCGCTGACGCTGTTCTCCGATCCGTTCGCACCCGGGCTCGAGTGCTCACCGTTCGTCCATGCCAGCACCAGCTCGGAACGAGTCTCATTGTTCGACAACGGGATCGACATCGGCCGGGTGGACTGGATCCGCGATGGCACGATCAACGCGCTGGCCTATCCGCGCGCCGCCGCAGCCGAGTTCGGCACCACCGCCGCCGTGCCCGCCGACAACCTGCTGATGACCGGCGGCCAGGCCGAGCTGGCTGACATGGTCGCGGCCACCGAGCGTGGACTGCTGCTGACCACGCTGTGGTATATCCGCACCGTCGACCCGACCACGTTGCTGCTGACCGGGCTGACCCGCGACGGGGTGTACCTCATCGAGGACGGCGAGGTGACCGCGGCGGTCAACAACTTCCGGTTCAACGAGAGCCCGCTGGATCTGCTGCGCCGGGCCACCGAGGCCGGTGTGGCCGAGACGACACTGCCACGGGAGTGGGGCGACTGGGCGACCCGCGCGGTGATGCCGACGCTGCGAATCCCCGACTTCCACATGTCCTCGGTGAGCCAGGCGCAATAATCCTCAAGATGGCCGACGATCTCGACGCTCAACTGCAGACGCTGGTGCTGCAGTCACCGGCCGATTCCGCCCGGTTGGTCGGGTTGGTCCGGTCGACGTGTGCATCTGCGCTGTCGCTGCCACCACTGCCCGCCGAGGTGGCGGTCACCGCGCCGGAGTCGGAGGCCGAGTCGGTGGTCGCCGCCTTCGCCGAGCAGTTCAGCGTCGACGTGTCGGCGATCGGCGACGCCGAGCGCGCCGCGTTGGGTGCCGTGCTGGGGGCGGCGACGTTCCCGGTGGTCGTGCAGATGTTCATCGCCGACTTCCTGCCCCGAGTGCGGGCCGGCCAGGAAGCACTGGGCCTGCCGGTGACCTGGCTGCCGCAGGATCCGCGCTGGGATCGCGGCACCGATGCCACCGACGTGGTGTTCAACACCCTGCTGCCCGCGGTCGCGCGGCTGCGTGGGCTGGACCCGGTGACCGCCGAGGTGGTGCGACTGCGGGGGGCCGCCCAGCACAACTGCCGGTTGTGCAAGTCCCGCCGCGAGGGCACCGCGCTCGACGCCGGCGGCTCGGAGACCCTCTACGACGACATCGAGCGCTTCGAGGATTCGACGCTGCTGACCGAGGCGCGGAAGGCGGCGCTGCGCTACGTCGACGCCCTGATCTGGTCACCGGCGCGGATCGATCCGGCGGTGGCCGCCGGTGTGCGCGAGCACTTCTCCGTCCGGCAGGCCCGGGAGCTGACCTTGGACGTGCTGCGCAACGCGAGCAACAAGATCGCGGTGGCGCTCAAGGCCGATGCGCCGCGGGTCGAGCACGGCACCGAGCGCTACGTCATCGACGCCGAGGGTCAGACGCAGCCCGCCTGAACGATCGCCAGCGCGGCGTCGACATCGTCGTCGGTGGTGGCCCACGAGCAGACGAACCGTGTTGTCGGGCGCAGGGGGTCGGGGACGTGCACCGCGAAGTGTTCCCGCACCGCCTTCAGCGTTGCCGGGCTCAGGTCTACGAACACCTCGTTGGCCTCGGTGGGGGCAGCCAGTCGCAGGCCCAGGGCACTGAGCCCGGCGCTGAGCCGGCCCGCCATCGTGTTCGCGTGCCGGGCGAGCTCCAGCCACGTGCCACCGGACAGCAGCGCCTCGAACTGCGCCGAGACATAGCGGTGCTTGCTGGCCAGGTGGCCGATCTGCTTCTGGGCGAATTCGATGCCGGCGAAGTGCTCGGGGCGGCGGACCAGCAGGGCATCGCCGAACAGCATGCCGTTCTTGGTGCCGCCCACCGTGACGACGTCGGCGTCGCCAATTGCTTCCGCGGGCGTAACGCCCAGCGCGGCAACTGCATTGGCGAGGCGCGCGCCGTCGACGTGGACGAGCAGATCGAGCTCGTGTGCGTGGTCGATGAACTCGGCGATCGCCGCCGGCTGCCACACCCGGCCGTTCTCGGTGGACTGGGTGATGCTGACGATCCGGGGCTGCGAATGGTGGACCTCGCCGCGCCGCAGGACCGCCCGATCCAGGCGCGCCGGGTCGATGAAGCCGTCATCGCTGGGCAGGGCCGTGAGCGTGGCGCCGGACAGCCGCACCGGCCCGCCGGCCTCGTCGAGCAGCGAGTGGGCGATGTCGCTGCACAGGATCTCCTGCCATGGGCGCACCGCCGCACTGAGCGCGATGATGTTGGCGGCGGTGCCGGTGAACGCGAACAGCACCTCGGCCTGCGGCGAGTCGAAGACCGCCCGCAGGCGCTCGGTGGCGCGCCGGGTGACCGGGTCGGTGCCGTACGACGGGGCCGGGCCGTCGTTGGCGGCGGCAATGGCCGCCAGTGCCGTCGGATGCGCGGGGGCGGCATTGTCGGAGGCGAACGCGGCGGACACGGCGGCAGGCACGTCCGTCATGATGTCACCGGATCGGTGATACGCGCCCGGCCGGAATACCAATCGGCGGGTTCGTCGTGCGAACATGGTGGCCGCGATACCCCAGGGGCGGTAGCTCAGTTGGTTAGAGCCGCGGACTCATAATCCGTTGGTCGCGGGTTCGAGCCCCGCCCGCCCTACCAGACAGGGTGTGTGACCTAGGCCGATGCTTGACGTTTGGCGTCGCTGCGCCCGTTAGTCTCTGGCCCGCCAAACCGGGGGAGAATCCCGGTCGGGCGGTCGAACTCAGGGCGTCACGTCGATGGTGGCCACCGTCTGATCGAGGTGATGCAGTTCGACCTCAACCTTGCCAGGGTTGTTGATGGTGAAGGTGAACGTCTGGTTCGGGGCGGCGGCGATAGCGAACTCTTGATCCGGAGTGGAGTGCACGTGCAGTTCGTCGGCGGCGTCGCTGCTCACATGCACGGTGATGGGTTGTCCCACATGTGCTGACAGCGCGGAGTTGGCGGGGGTGGCTTTACCGGCGGCGATGGTGACATCCAGGACCGGGCCAGTAGGTGCTGACGACGTGGTACCCGCCGCCGACGCTGTCGTGGAGGTGGCGGTCGCTGAGCTCGGGGTGGTCGAGGTGGTGGCTGTGTTGCTGCAGCCGACTGCTGTGGCTGCAGCTAGCGTCATGATCGCTGTGAGAACTCCGTGCCGCATGGTTTCCAGCCCTTTCATTTTGTCGTCTCGAGGAGTAGTCGCATCCACGCATGGGCGGGTTCCGGGCACTACTTTGCCGGTTTGGCTTCGACGCTCAGGCTGGTCAGCGCTGGGGCCCGAGTCCACCACAGCGCGGCGGCGACGAGCACCCGCAGCGGTCTCATGACCGGCGCCAGCGCGCCACCACCAGGGCTGCACTCCCCACAGCGATCGCCAGGGCTGCGCCGGCCAGCCATCGCGTCACCGGATCCGGGTCCGGGGCCGGTGGCGGCTTCTCGGCGGCGGCTGCCGTCAGCTTCAGCGTGGGGGCGGGGTGTTCGGGTTCGCTACCGTCGGGCAGCGGCGGCTGATCCCAGTGGACCGTTTTGCCGTCGGCATAGATTTGGGTGGCCGGAAAGCTGGCCGTGTCGGAGTCGGGCAGGTTCACCTGAATGCGGAACAGGGCAAACTCATCGGCTGGGATTCCCGCATCGGGTGTGGCGGTCCACGTAGCCGACCGGAAGGTACCGCTGGGTATGTCGTGGTCGAGTTGTGCTGTCCAGCCCGGCATCAACTCAGTGTGTGCTGAGGTGACATTCGGCAGCGCGACTCGAAATATTGTTGTTGGCGAACCCGTTTCGGATTCGTTGGGCACCATGAATGTCACCATGGCCACCCCCGCGCGCCACGTGTGATCGGCGGTCACGGTGACATGGGCCGAGGCGGGAGCCGCCGTCAGCAAGGCTGTCAGGGCGAGACTGGCGACAACGGTGGCGCTCCTCTTCACCGTCACGACCCTCGCGGACCGGGCCGGTGCCAAACTGACCGCAAGAGAGCGCTCTGCTGTGACGCCCGAAATCATCGGTGATTCCGCTTCAGTAACCGCAGGCGCAGCCAGACCCGCGCGTGCGTCGAGTCGGGCCAACTGCGCCTCACGGTCGATCTCGCAGTCCATGCGTAGATAGTCGCGCAGCTGGCCGGTTTTGTTCCAGTGTCCGTTCGACCCGTTCGGCTAGCTTCTGAGCATTCGCCCAAGGATGACTCTGAAACGATTCCGCCCCTGGGCGGGGGACCCGGTCGCTGGACAAGCCAGCTTCGGCGGAGGCCCGTCCTGGCCAAAGCAATAGAACGGTACGGTCCTTCATCGAGTACGACTGGCGATGGCAAATCAATCAGCGAAAAATATTGCAGCAGCGAGTAACACAGGAACGTAAGGGGCAATATAGGAGCGAGTCTTTCCAAATCCGTTGGTCGCGGGTTCAAGTCCCGCCCGCCCTACCTGGCGACCGTCACCCGTAGTGGCGGACGGCGTTGATCGGGGCGGTGTACAACGACTCGACGGTCACCGGCAAGCCCTCGAACGACGCGTGAATGACCCTGCCGTCGCCCACATAGATGCCCACATGTGACGCATCGGGAAAGAAGCTGATCACGTCGCCGGGTTGCATCTGGTCCAGCGCTACCGGCTGGCCGCCGGTTGCCAGCGCCTCACTCGAGTGCGGCACGGTTATGCCGGCCTGGTGGAACGCCCACACAACCAGGCCGGAGCAGTCGAAGCTGTCCGGCCCCGCGTCGCCCCAAACGTATGGCGCGCCGACGCGGGTCAGCGCGGCGTTCACCACGATCGATCCCACATCGCGGTCCGGCGCGGCCATGGCGCTCGAGCCCGCGGGAAGGCCCTGGGCGGTGGCGGGGGCCACGGCCACCGGGGTCGTCGCCACGACAGGTTGTGCCGCGGTCACCGGCGTCGTCGCCACGACGGGTTGTGCCGTGGCCACCGGGGTGCTTGCCACGACCGGTTGTGGCGAGGCCACCACATTCGGATCCTGAAGCGCGGGTTCGAGCGGGTGGAAGGGGGTGAAGGCCACGGTCGCGGGAATGGCCACGGCCATCCCGATCCACGCTCCGCGACGTGCCATTGCGGCCTCCCGGTCGTTACGCAGGTATGCGCTTTCGTTATGTGGCCGTTATGTCGGTGCGGTTGGGGCGAGTGTTACACGTGGGAAAGATGCGAAGGTTGGTTTCCGGGATTGCGGCAGTCGACCGTCCGGAAACGCCCTACTCGGCGGGGTCTCCCAGCAGCGTCCGCACCGACGGCCGGGGGCCGTAAGGCCGCAGCATGGTGCTGGCCGGCCGCGGCCGGACCTTCAGCGGCCACCAGAACCACCGGCCAAGTTTGGCGGCGATCGACGGCGTCATGAACGAGCGGACGATCAGGGTGTCGAAGATCAGGCCGACGCCGATCGTGGTGCCGATCTGCGCGAGCACCCGCAGGTCCCCGACGACGAAGCCGCACATGGTGAATGCGAAGACCAGACCGGCGGCGGTGACCACCGAACCGGTGCCCGCCATGGTGCGGATCAGCCCGGTGTTCAAACCCGCCCCGATCTCCTCCTTGAACCGGGAGATCACCAGCAGGTTGTAGTCCGATCCCACCGCCAGCAGGATGATGATGGCCAGGGCCAGCACGATCCAGTACAACTGGATGCCCAGTAGGTGCTGCCAGATCAGCACCGACAGGCCGAACGAGGCGCCCAGCGACAGCGCCACCGTGCCGACGATCACCAGTGCGGCCACCACGCTGCGCGTGATGAAGATCATGATCAGCAGGATCAGGCTTATCGCGGCGATCGCCACGGTCAACAGGTCGTACTTCGCGATGTCCCGAAGGTCCTTGTAGGTCGAGGCGGTGCCGCCGATGAACACCTGCGACCCGGCTAGCGGGGTGCCCTTGAGCGCCTCCTGCGCGGCCTGGCGGATCGGATCTATATGGGAAATGCCTTGCGGTGTAGCCGGATCCCCGTTATGGGTGATGATCATTCGGGCGGCTTTGCCGTCCGGCGACAGGAAGAGCTTCAGCCCACGCTTGAACTCCGAGTTGTCGAACACTTCGGGGGGTAGGTAGAAGGAGCTGTCATCGTTGGCCTCGTCGAAGGCCTTGCCCATCGCGTCGGAATTCTTCAGCGCCTCCTGCGACTGGGCGAACAATCCGGTCTGGGTGGCGTAATTGGCCTCCGCGAGTTGCTTGTTGGCCTCTTGGATGGCGATCTGCTGGGGAATCAGGGCGAGCAACTGGGGCTGCACCGCGTTGAGCTCGTCGAGGCTGGCCGTCACCCGGCCGAACTGGTCGGTCAGCGCATCGACGCCGTCGATCGCGTCGAACAGCGACCGCACCGCCGCGCAGACGGGGATGTCGTAACAGTGCGGCTCCCAGTAGAAGTAGTTGCGCAGCGGCCGGATGAAGTCGTCGAAATTGGCGACCTTCTCCCGCAACTCCCTGACCGTCGCAACGGTCTCCCGAAACGCTGCGGCCTGCTCGTCGGTGGCGGCCGTGGCCCGCTGCTGCAGCGTGTACTGCTGCTGCAGCAGGGTGATGGAATTCGAGATCTCGGCGATTTGGCGGGCCAGGTCGCCGGCGCGGGCCTGCTGGAACGTCAGGCTCTGCAGTTGCGCGGAACTCTGCGCGCTCATCGCGAAACCGAGCGAGGTGTGGTCGAGCGGGGTGCCCAGCGGCCGGGTGATCGATTGGACCATGGCCACCCCGGGAGTTCGGAAGACCGCCTTGGCCACCTTCTCCAGCACGATCATGTTCGCCGGCGTCCGCAGGTCCTTGTCCGACTCGACCATCAGCACTTCCGGGTTGAGCCGTGCGGTGGAAAAGTGCCGCTCCGCCGCCGCGTAACCCACCTTCGCGGGCGCCCAGTCCGGCATGTACTGGCGGGCGTCGTAGCTGGTCTTGTAGCCGGGTAGGGCGAGCAGTCCGATGAGCGCCACCGCGACGGAGGCGACCAGGACCGCGCCCGGCCAGCGCACGATGGCGGTGCCGATCCGCCGCCAGCCGCGGGTCCGCATCGCGCGCTTGGGGTCGAATGCACCCAGCGCACTGCCCACGGTGATGACCGCGGGCGTCAGGGTCAGCGACGCCACCAGGGTGACCAGCACGCCGAGGCCGGCCGGTATGCCCAGGCTCTGGAAGTACGGCATCTTGGTGAACCGCAGGCAGAAGACCGCGGCGGCAACGGTCAGACCCGAGCCGATGATCACGTGCGCGGTGCTTCGGTACATGACGAAGTACGCCGCCGGGCGGTCGGCGCCCGCCTGCCGCGCCTCCTGGTAGCGGCCAAGCAGGAAGATGGCGTAGTCGGTGGCGGCGGCGACGGTCAGCAGCGTCAGCAAGTTGGTCGCGTAGGTGGACAGCGGGATGATGCCGAGGTGGCCGAGGACGGCGACCACACCCCGGGCGGCGGCCACCTGGATGGCGACCGTCACCACCGTGATCAGCGTGGTGGTGATCGACCGGTAGACGAGGAACAACATGATCGCGATTACGCCGAATGTGAGCGCGGTGACCTTGATGTGGCCCTTCTCGCCGACCGCGAACTCGTCGGCGACCAGTGCCGCCGGACCGCTGACGTAGGCCTTCACCCCGGGTGGCGCCGGAGTCTTGTCGACGATGTCGCGCACGGCGATCACCGACTCATTCGCCTGGCTGCCGCCGGCGTCACCGGCCAGGTACGCGTTGATCAGGGCGGCTTTGCCGTCGTTGCTCTGCGACCCCGCCGCGGTCAGCGGGTCACCCCAGAAGTACTGAACATGCTCGACGTGCTTCTTGTCGGCCGTCATGCCGGCAACCAGGGCGTCGCCGTAGCGGTGCGCCTCCTCACCGAGCGGCTGAGCCCCCTCGATCACGATGGTGGCGAGGCTGTCGGAGTCGTACTCGCCGAACACCTTTCCCACGCGCTGGCTGGCGATCACCGCCGAGGCGTCCTTGGGGGACTGTGCAACGTTGTGGACCCGACCCACTTCCTCGAGTGGCGGAACGAGTGCATTGGTGGAGGCGGCCAGCGCGAACCAGAAGATGGCGATCGGAATCGCGAGCTTGCGGACCAGGTTCGGGATGCGGGGCGGGCGTTCGGGGGTGAGGCTCATCCGGACTTGTCCAGACAGAAGACGTAGGAGTCCGCGCCCCGGGCGGAGCGTTCGACCTTGACCACACCGTCGATGGTGATCCGGCAGCCCAACTCCGAGCCGGTGCCCTGGGCCTGAATGTTGGTGGCCACCGCCGGGGTTGTGGTGGTGTCGTTGTAGGACCACGGCAGGACGGCGTTTTCGACCGTTCGCGGGCTGGCGTTGATGTCGAGATAAGTGATGGTGGCGGTCGCGCCGGGAGCGCCGAAGACCTCGAGGGTGACGCGCTTGGGGTTGAACGGGACGATCTGGTCGGCGGCGCCGGCGGGGGTCGCGGTGTTTTCGCCCGAGTAGGCGGCCTGCAGTCGGTACACCGCGAACGCGGCCAGCGCGATGATCGCCACGGCGAGCGGCAGCCTCCAGTGCCTGGCGAGTGCGCGGCCGATCACGATCAGGACAGTACTGGCAAGTACCGTCAGGCGCAGCGTTACCCTCGCAGCCCCGGCAGGATCACGTCGTCGACCAGCGAACGGACCGTCTTGCGAGTGGCCGGACGGTCCTGGATCACGGACCGGAAAACCAGATACCCGGGCAGGACGTCCCAGAGCTCAGGGTTGATTGCCGACTCGGCGATCTCGCCGCGGTGTACCGCACGTTGCAGGGTGTGCTGGATCATCGTCCGGCGTCCGGCGAGGAACCGCTGCAACTCGACGTGCAGCGCTGGGATGCGGGACAACTCGCCGAGCACCGCCCGCATGGCGGGGGCGTGTTCGCGGACGTGGTCGCAGATCATGTCCCCGAGACCGACGAGATCGCCGCGCAGGGTGCCGGTGTCGGGCGCGACCTCGTCCTGCTGAATGCCCTCGATGAAGGCGGCGAGCACGAGTTCGGCCTTGGTGGGCCAACTTCGGTAGACGGTGGCCTTGCTGGCCCGCGCCTCGGCCGCCACCTCGTCGACGGTAAGCCCGTCGTAGCCGTGCTGGCGCAGCAGTCGGAGGGTCACCGCCAACAGTTCGCGTTCGCGGTCGGACCACTGCGAGGGCTGCACAGCGGACACCCTAGCGGCCAGTCGCACCGGGGTCAGCACCGTCGAGCCGGCGATGTCTCGCGCTGCGCCCCCGAATCCGACCGCAATCAGACCAATCGCCCAAACCGGGGAACGCGCCGAGGTCAGCCCGTAACCTGAACTCATTCATGGACCGACATGGAGGGGACCCGATGAGGACTCGGTCGAAATTCTGCGGTGCGTTCGGAGCGCTGGCCCTTGCGGCGGCGGCCATTCCGCTGACCACCATGGCGTCGCCGGCGGTGAGCCGCGCCGAGGACAACTGCGACTTCAATTACTTCTGGAACACCGCCACGAACCAATGCCAGTTCTGTGACACCGCGGTCATGTACTGGAACTACGAAATGAACCAATGCCTCGCGATTGACCCGACTCCCTACGTCGACCCCGTTATCGGTCCCAACTCGGTCCTCGGACCGGTCGGCCCGTACGGGGTCGGCGGCCTCGGTCCCGTCGCGGGACCGGTCGGGCCGGTCGGGGTGGGTGGCGTCGGTCCGGTCGCGGGACCGGTGGGCCCGGTCGGCGTGGGCCGGCGGTAGGGCAAAGTCGACGCGCCTGCCGCTGGGTATGCGCGCGGAAGAAAATCGCGATCCGGCAGCCCGTGCCAGTCGGTTGTGCGAACGTAGGGGAATGAGGCGCCTTACCGTACCGCTGGTCGCAGCGCTGGTCGCGGCTGTCGCTTTGGCCGGTGTGGCGAGTGCCATTCCAGATCAGGGCACCCCCGAATTCGACAATTACATGCAGGCACTGCAGCGTAATGGGTACAACCTGAATCCCGACACAGCGTGGCGTGTTGCCCACCAAGCGTGTATCGGCGGGATTCCGGGTTACATCGGATTGGAGTTGGCCGCTCAGGGGGTTGTCGGCCCCGGCGCCCAACAGCGGCTAATGAACGTGGCGATGCAATACGCCTGTCCCGTCCAGTAGCCGAATAGCGGGCGGCGGGCGGCGGCCTTTATTGCCGAAGCCGTGCCGAGATCGACTGCAGTATCTGCGGTTGCGGCGAGCTGGCAACGCGATCGCCCGGTTGGTCGGTTTAAGTGGGTAGTGATCGACACGATCGCAACGCTTTTGGGCGCTCCGAACTCCCATGTGTCCGGACAACCTATCCGTGAGCTCGCGACTCAACGAGGGCTGGCCGCGTACCATGCGCGCATGAGAATCGCTCTCGACGACGCCGACATGGATGCGCAGCTGAGCCGCACTCTCGTTGCCGTCGCGGCCGAGGCGTGCGATCTGGGTGAAGCGCTCGCGACGGCGGGTCGGGTCACCCCGGGTGACTACGACTCCTGGTACGCCGAGTGGTCGGCGACCGCCGAGGCCGCGCAGGCCGTCGCCGACCGGTCCGCCGAGGGCGGCCACACCGTGACGGCACGCAAGTCCTACCTTCGCGCGTCGGAGTATTGGCGCCAGGCGTTCTTCTTCCTTCGTCACGACATCACCGACGAGCGACTGCAGCACGCGTGGCGGGAGCATCGCCGCACGTTCCGTGCGGCCATGCCCTCCCTTGCTTTCCCCGGTGCCGCAACGGAAATCCCGTTCGACGGGGTCACCATGACGGGCTACCTGTTTCGGGCGAGTGCCGTTGGCGGATCGCGACCGACCGTGCTCGCCCCGTGCGGCTACGACTCGACGGCCGAGGCCGGCTACGTCGCGACCGGCTACATGGCTCTGGCCCGCGGTTACAACTTCTTCGTCTTCGAAGGCCCGGGCCAGGGCGGGATGCTGTACGAACATCGGATTCCGATGCGGCCGGACTTCGAGGTGCCGTTCGCGGCGGCCTTCGCCTGGCTGATCGAACAGGAGGGCGTGGACCCGGACCGCGTCGCCGTCGTCGGCCGGTCGTTCGGCGGCTATCTGGGACCACGGGCGGCAGCGTTCGAACCGCGCGTCGCCGCACTGGTCGCAGACCCGGGCCAGTTCGACTTCGCCACCCGGATGACCAAGATGTTCGGCGGCGCCGGGCAATTGGAGAAGGTCACCGATGCCGACCCCGACACCGATGCGCAACTCGAGGCGCTCCTCGACGGCCCGCGCAACACCGAATGGTACGGGGCACGCATGGCGACGTTGGGGGCGGCCACGGTCGGCGACTTCATCCGCCGCCAACTCACCTTCGACCTCGGCGACTGTGTCGGTGCGATTTCGTGCCCGACGCTGATCACCGAGGGCGAAGGGGACTTCGCCGCGCAGGGCGACGTCCTCTATGACCGCCTGCCGTCCGGAATTCGCAAGGAAATGAAGCGGTTCAGCGAAGCGGAGGGCGCCGGTGGTCATTGCGAGGGGCTGGGGGCGACTCTGTTCGAAGGTTTTGCCTTCGACTGGCTGGACGACGTGCTCGG
>WBZP01004141.1_pt1 | contig 15293 bp, 13 predicted proteins | sample 5204301 | NCBI WGS metagenome assembly WBZP01 (sample SAMN12412401, study PRJNA552823) | activated sludge metagenome | isolation source: activated sludge from nitrification reactor of wastewater treatment plant... | place: USA: Pennsylvania | collected 2017
AGTCATCGCCAGCACCAGCGGAATCGTGATCGCCACCACCAGGCCGGGCCGGATGTCCAGTGTCCAGCGCCGCCACAACGGGTGCTGACCCGGTCGCTTGTGCAGGCCCAGGCTGATGAAGCTCACGGCCAGCACGATCACCACCGCCTCCACCAGCACCTTGATGAACTCGTTGACCGAGTTGGCCACCGCCTTGGGCTGGTCCTGCACCTGCACCAGCTGCACGCCCAGCGGCAGGGTCTTGCCGATGCGCTCGGTGGCGGCGGCCAGCGCCTTGCCCAGCGCGATGATGTCGCCGCCCTTGGCCATCGACACCCCCAGCGCCACCACCTCCTTGCCCTGATGACGGACCTTGATCGACGGCGGATCGACGTAACCGCGTCGGATGTCGGCGATGTCGGCCAGCCGCAGCTGGTTGCCCGAGGCGCCGCGGATCGGCATCGCCTGCAGGTCCTCGATCGCATTGAACTGGCCGGCCACGCGCACCTGCACCACGTCCAGCGGCGTCTGCACGGCGCCGGCCGATTCGACCGCGTTCTGCTGCCCCAGCTGCGCCAGCACCGCGTTCATGTCCAGGCCCAGCTGCGCCAGTCGCTTCTGGGACACTTCGATGTACAGCTTCTCGTCCTGCACGCCGAACAGTTCGACCTTCGCCACGTCGGGCACCCGCAGCAGCTGCTGGCGCACCGCGTCGGCGAAGGTCTTGAGCTCGGCGTAGCTGAAGCCGTCGGCCTCCAGCGCGTAGATCACGCCGTAGACGTCGCCGAACTCGTCGTTGAAGAACGGCCCGATCACACCCTGCGGCAGCGTGCCTTTCATGTCGGCGATCTTCTTGCGCACCGCGTACCAGACATCGGGCACTTCGCCGGGACGGCTGTGGTCCTTGATCTGGAAGATGACCTGCGATTCGCCAGGCTTCGAGTAGCTGCGGATCTTGTCGGCGTAGGGCACTTCCTGCAGCGTGCGCTCGATCTTGTCGGTCACCTGCTCAGCCACCTGCTGTGCCGTGGCGCCGGGCCAGTAGGTGCGCACCACCATCGCGCGGAAGGTGAACGGTGGGTCTTCATCCTGGCCGAGCTGGAAGTACGCGGCCACGCCAAGCAGCATCAGCACGATCATCAGGAAGCGCGTCAGCGCGTCGTGCTCCAGCGCCCAACGCGAGACGTTGAAGGCTTTTTCGGGGTGGGCGTGTCTCATGGGCGCCTCACCGCGTGGCAGTGGCTGCAGACGGGGCGGATGCGGCCGTGGTCAGCGCGGGGGTCGCCATGGAAGCGGCGCCGGACGCTCCTGTTTTGATAGCTGCCGGTGGCCGATCGGCGCTGGGATTGGCTCCATTTGGCTTGTAAATCGTGACCTTTTGACCCGGTGAGAGCACGTGCACGCCGGTGGAGACCACCTGCTGGCCCGGTTGCAGCCCGCTCGCGATCACCACCTCGTTGCCGTCGGCCGTGGCGATCTGCACCGGCTGCGAACGCACCGTCAGCGTGGCCGGGTCCAGCACCCAGACCGCGCTACCCCGGCCCTCCTGGCGCAGGGCGCTGGTGGGCAGCTTGATCACGCCGGTGGCCTGGGGCGCCATGGGTTGCGGCACCACATAGACGGTGGCACCGAGCGGCAGGGCATCGGCCCCGCCGCTGGCCGGCAGGGTCACCTTGACCGGGAAGGTGCGCGTCACCGGGTCGGCGCTGGCCGCCACCTCGCGCACCGTGCCCGACAGCGCGGCACCACCCGACCAGGGCCGCACCGTGACCGTCGATCCCGCCGGCACGCGGGCTAGCTTGTCTTCCGGCACGGCAAACACCACGTCGCGCGGGCCGTCCTGCGCGATGCGGACCACCGGCGTCCCCGCTGCGACCACCTGGCCCACTTCGGCCTCGATGGCGGTGACCACGCCCGACACGTCGGCGACCAGCTGGGTGTAGGCGGCCTGGTTGCCCTGGCCCGCGAGCTGCGCCTGCGCCTGGTCCAGCGCGGCTTGCGCGGCCTTGAGCGTGGCCTCGCGGCGCTCCAGCTCGGCGCCGCTGATGAAGTTTTGGTCCTTCAGCGCCTTGTAGCGCGCCAGATCGGCCGCGGCGAGGTCGCGCTGGGTCGTCGCCGCCACCACCTGCGCACGTCCGGCGTCGGTGGCGAGCTGGTAGTCCCGTGGATCGAGCCTGGCCAGCACCTGGCCCGCTTTCACCCGCTGACCCACCTCGACCGTGCGCTGGGTGATCTTGCCCGCCACCCGAAAGCCCAGTCGCGATTCCACCCGCGCTTTCACCTCGCCCGCGTACTCCAGACCCGAGTCGAAGCTGGTCAGGCCGACGGTCAACACCTTGACCGCGCGCACCGGTTCTTCGGGCGGCGCCGGTTTCGAACAGGCCGCCAGCAGTGTGGCGACGCCCAGCAGCCCGAGAACGGATCGGACCGAAGTCCGCCGCGACGACAAGGAAGAGAACAAAGACATGGTCGATCCGGATCAGGTTAATGACTGACTGGTTAGTAATCTATGGTAATTCCTGACGCGTGTCAAGCGACAATCCAGACCGTGAGCACCGCGCCGCCCTCCCCTGAACCGTCCGCCCCGGCCCCGCTGTCGGCGCCGCCGGTCACCCATTACGAGAATTTTCCGGTCGCATCCTGGCTGTGCCCGGCGCACCTGCGCCCGGCGATCGCCGCCATCTACGCCTTCGCCCGCACCGCGGACGACATCGCCGACGAGGGCAGCGCCAGCGCCGACGAGCGCCTGCGTGATCTGGCCGCATTTCGCGCGGACTTGCAAGCGGCTGGCCGAGGTGTGCCACCGTCTGCGCGATGGCCGCGGGTGTTTTACCCGCTGGGCGACGCCATCGATCGATTCCGCCTGCCCGTGCCCCTGCTGGACGACCTGCTGCGGGCCTTCGAGCAGGACGTGGCGAAAACCCGTGACGGCTCCGGCTACGCCGACCGCGCCGAGCTGCTCGACTACTGCAGCCGCTCGGCCAACCCGGTGGGACGGCTGCTGTTGCACCTGTACGGCGTGCACGACGCGCAGGCACTGGTCCGGAGCGACGCCATCTGCTCGGCGCTGCAACTGATCAACTTCTGGCAGGACCTGGGCGTGGACATCCCGCGCGGGCGTTTTTACCTGCCCGAGGACCGCTGCGCCGCCCTGGACGTCAGTCCCCGCAGCCTGGATCAGACGCCACAGACCACGGCCCTGATCGAAGAGAACGTCCGCTGGGCGCGTGGCCTGATGCGCGAAGGTTCCCCGCTGGTGCACCAGGTGCCCGGCCGGGCCGGCTGGGAGCTGCGCCTGGTGGTGCAGGGCGGCCTGCGCATCCTCGACAAGATCGAGGCGCTGCGATACCGCACCCTGAAAACCCGCCCGCGCCTGCGCGCCTGGGACCTGCCGGTGCTGCTCTGGCGGGCGCTGTGGATGTGACAATCGGGCTTGTCACCGGCCCCAAGTCACCGGTGACTTTCCGAACCCGTTCATGACGCCTGAAGCCTACGTCCAGCAGAAAGCCGCCGCCTCGGGCAGCAGCTTCTACTACGCCTTCCTGTTCTTGCCCAAACCCCGGCGTGCGGCGATCACCGCGTTCTACGCTTTCTGCCGCGAGGTGGACGATGTGGTCGACGAGGTCAGCGACCCCGGCGTGGCCCGCACCAAGCTGGCCTGGTGGCAAAGCGAAGTGGCCAAGGCCTTCGATGGCCAGCCCAGCCACCCTGCCTTGCAGGCATTGCAACCGCACTGCGCCACCTACGGCATCGAGCCGCGCCACCTGCTGGCCGTCATCGAGGGCTGCCAGATGGACCTGGAGCAGACCCGGTACCTCGACTACCCGGCGCTGCAACGCTACTGCCACCTGGTGGCCGGAGTGGTGGGCGAAGTCTCGGCGCTGATCTTCGGCCAGACCGACCCGGCGACGACCGCCTACGCGCACCGGCTCGGGCTGGCGTTCCAGCTCACCAACATCATCCGCGACGTCGGCGAAGACGCGCTGCGCGGGCGCATCTACCTGCCGATCAGCGAACTGCAGCAGTTCGACGTGAAGGCCCACGAAATCCTCAAGCGCAACCATTCGGAACGCTTCGCCTCGCTGATGGCCTTCCAGGCCCGGCGTGCCCACGCGCTGTACGACGAAGCGCTCGCGCTGCTGCCGGCCGCCGACCGGCGTTCACAGAAACCCGGCCTGATGATGGCCAGCATCTACCGCACGCTGCTGCGCGAGATCGAGCACGACGGATTCCAGGTGCTGCACCAGCGCGTCGCCTTGACCCCGCTGCGCAAGCTGTGGCTGGCGTGGCGGGTGCAGGCGCTGGGAAAGCTGTGAGGGTTGCTGTCATCGGCGGTGGCTGGGCCGGCATGGCGGCGGCGGTCACCGCCGCCCGGGCCGGGCACCGGGTCACCGTGTTCGAGGCGGCAAGAACCCTTGGCGGCCGGGCGCGCGCGCTGCCCCTGACGCTGCCCGACGGACGCGAGATCGTGGTCGACAACGGCCAGCACATCCTGATCGGCGCCTATGCCGAATCGTTGCGCCTGATGCGCCGGGTGGGCGTGGACCCCGATCAGGCGCTGCTGCGTCTGCCGCTGGACCTGCGCTTTCCCGACGACACCGGCCTGGCCCTGCCACTCGGCCGCCCACCCTGGGACGCGCTGGCCGGCATCTTGCGCGCCCGGGGCTGGAGCTGGGGCGACCGGCTGTCGCTGCTGCGGGCCGCAAGCGGCTGGCGGCTCGGCGGATTTCGCTGCGGGCCGCGAATCACCGTGGCGGAACTGTGCGCGCCACTGTCCGCGCGATTGATGCACACCTTCGTCGAGCCGCTGTGCGTCTCCGCGCTCAACACGCCGGCGGCGGCGGCCAGCGGCGCAGTCTTTCTGCGCGTGCTGCGCGATGCCCTGTTCGGCGGGCCCGGCGGCTCGCACCTGCTGCTGCCGCGCACCGATCTGGGCGCGCTGTTTCCGCAGGCCGCAGCCGACTGGTTGCTGGCACATGGACACGAGGTGCATCTCGGCTGGCGCGTGCGCGCGCTGACGCCAGATGCCCCGGCGGAATCGACAACCTGGCGCGTGGACGGCGGTGAGGCCTTCGAGCGGATCATCCTCGCCGTTTCAGCATCGGATGCAGCCAAGGCCAGCGTCGAATGGTCACGGCACGCTGCGGAACCGATTGCATCGAACCTGGCCAGATGGGCCGCCACCGCACAGGCGCTGCGCTTCGAAGCCATCACCACGGTTTACGCCGTGGCCGATGCCGGCCTGCCCCGTCCGATGCTAGCCCTGCCCAGCGGACCCGCGTGGCCCGCGCAGTTCGTCTTCGACCGTGGTCGCCTCGGCGGGCCGCAGGGCCTGCACGCCTTCGTGGTCAGCGCCAGCACCGGCGAGCGCGAGGCGCTGCAGGCCCAGGTGGTGGCCCAGGCGCACGAACAGCTCGGTCTGCGCATCCGGCCCCTGCGCAGCATCACGGAAAGGCGCGCCACCTTCGCCTGCACGCCCGCCCTGCGCCGCCCGGCGATGCGGATCGCGCCCGCCCTGCTGGCCTGTGGCGACTACATCGAAGGCCCCTACCCGGCCACGCTCGAGGGCGCGGTGCGCAGCGGCGTGGCCGCTGGCGGCTTGCCCTGAATCAACAAATCGCCTCGCCACGGTAGCCGGCCGGGGGCGCGCAGGTTTAGCATGCCATTGAGGTGAGGCGCGTCCGGCGGCTCGCCCGATGTGGAAGGAGACCTGAGATGGACAAGAGCACCCTGCACAGCCTGTTTCAAAAGATGGTTGACACCGATGCGTCGGACCTGTTCCTGACCACCGGCGCGCCCCCGCACATCAAGGTCAAGGGTGAATCGTGGCCGCTCCAGATGCCCGCGCTGGCCTCGGGTCAGGCGGGCGCCGCCGCCTACTCGATCATGAGCGCGCAGCAGATCGCCGACTTCGAGCGCCAGCTGGAGGCCAACCTGTCGTACAACGCGCCCGACATCGGCCGCTTCCGTATCAGCGTGTACCGGCAGCGCAGCGAAACCGCGATGGTGGCGCGGCTGATCCACTCGACCATCCCCGACTTCGAAACCCTGGGCCTGCCGCCGGTGGTGCGCGATCTGGCAATGCTCAAGCGCGGCCTGCTGCTGGTGGTGGGCTCGGCCGGCTCGGGCAAGAGCACCACGCTGGCTTCGATGATCGACCACCGTGCGCACCACAGCCAGGGCCACATCCTGACGGTGGAAGACCCGATCGAATACCTCTTCACCCACGACCGCAGCACAGTGGACCAGCGCGAGATCGGCACCGATACCCACAGCTTTGCCGACGCGCTGCGCAACGCGATGCGCCAGGCGCCCGACGTGATCATGATCGGCGAAATCCGCGACCGCGAGACCATGGAACACGCCATCGCCTACGCCGAAACCGGCCACCTGTGCGTGTCCACCCTGCACGCGGCCAACGCGAGCCAGGCGCTCAAGCGCATCATCAACTTCTTCCCTGAAATCCTGCACCCGCAGTTGCGCCTGGACCTGTCGCTGAACCTGCAGGCCGTGGTGTCGCAGCGCCTGCTGCCGGGCCGCGAAGGCGGCCGCGTGCTCGCAACCGAACTGATGCTGCACTCGGGTTACGTGGCCGACCTGATCTACAAGGGCGCAGTGGACGAAATCCGCCACGCCATCGAGAAGAGCACCGGCGTGGGCATGCACACCTTTGACCAGGTGCTGCTGGAACTTTTCAAAGCCGGACGCATCGACGAGGAGACCGCGCTGGCCAATGCCGACTCGCGCACCGACCTGCGCCAGCGCATGCTGGTGCGATCGGCCTACGATCCGCACTGAAGTGACGTGACCACGCCGTCCGCCCCCATCGCGACCTACGTCGCCACCTTCCCGCCCGAGGTGCAGGCGCGCTTGCTGGCGATGCGCGAGGCGATCCGCGCGCTGGCGCCAGGGGCCGAGGAGCGCATCAGCTACGGCATCCCGACCTTCTGGCAGGGGCGCAACCTGATCCATTACGCGGCGTTTGCCCGCCACATCGGCCTGTACCCGGGTGCGGCGGCGATCGAGGTGTTCGATGCTGAGTTGCAGGCTTACCGCCACGCGCGCGGCAGCATCCAGTTTCCGCTCCAGGAGCCGCTGCCGCTGGCGCTGATTCAGCGCATCGCGGCCTGGTGCGTCGACAACAACAACGCGCAGCCGGTCACTGCATCGCCTGCGCGGCCAGGTCGAGCGAGCGCAGGCGCAGCGCCGGGTCGAACACGTCGCTGACCAGCATGAACTCGTCGGCCTGCGTGGCCTCTGCCAGGCGCGTGAAGCCCGCGCGCACGGTCTCGGGCCCGCCGATCACCGCGGCGGCCAGGAAGTCGTCGATGGCCGCGCGCTCCTGCGGAATCAGCCCGGCCATGAAGCCTTCGACGGGCGGCTGCAGGCGCTGCCGGTCGCCCGTGAGGATGCCCAGCACGCGCTGGTAGACGCTGCTGGCCAGGTACTCGGCCTCGTCGTCGGTGGGCGCGGCGATCAGCGGCACGCCGATCACCACATAGGGCTTGGCCAGCGCGGCCGACGGCCGGAACAGCCCCCGATACAGTTCCAGCGCCTGCAACAGCAGCCGCGGCGCAAAGTGCGAGGCAAAGGCATAGGGCAGCCCGCGCTCGGCCGCCAGGCGCGCCGAAAACAGGCTGGAACCCAGCAACCAGATCGGAACCTGCGTGCCCGCACCCGGCATGGCGACGATGGGTTGTTTGGGGCGCGGCGGCGCCAGCAGCTGCTGCAGTTCGGCGACGTCGCGCGGAAAATCGTCTTCGGTCTCGACGCGGTCGCGCCGCAGCGCGCGCATCGTGAGGCGGTCGGTGCCGGGCGCGCGGCCCAGGCCCAGGTCGATGCGGCCGGGGTACAGCTCGGCCAGCGTGCCGAAGGCTTCGGCCACCACCAGGGGCGCGTGGTTGGGCAGCATCACGCCGCCGGAGCCGACGCGGATCGTGCTCGTGCCGCCCGCAATAAAGCCCACCAGCACCGCGGTGGCCGAGCTGGCAATGCCGGCCATGTTGTGGTGCTCGGCCAGCCAGTAGCGCTTGAAGCCGAGCGCTTCGGCGTGTTGCGCGGTGCGCAGCGCGATGGCCAGCGCCTCGGCCACGGTGCCGCCCTCGCGCACGGCGACCAGGTCGAGCATGGACAGGGCGATGTCGGAGAGTTTCTGGGTCATGACGCGCATTGTCGCGCCGGGGCTGTCGCGCCGCCGGCGCCCGGGTATCGCGGCTGCCCCGGCTCGCGGCGCGGCCAGGGGATCACAGCGTCCGGGCTGAACGCGCCCACGGCCGGCCCAGGCCCGACCACCACGACGCCAGCGCCCGCGACAACGCACCGCCGTACAGGATCAGCGCCAGCGCCCCGAAGATCAGCGGCAGCGCGGCCCAGACCCAACCGGTCAGGTGCTCGCCGCCCAGCAAGGTGCCCACCCCCAGCGCCACCGCCGGGTTGACGAAGCTGTAGCTGCCCGCCAGCGCCGGCGCCGTGTGCTGGAGCAGCCACAGGTAGGCGTTGAGCGCGACCAGCGTGCCCAACACGAGCAGGTAGGCCCAGGCCAGCCAGGCCGTGGCGCTGGCGTTGATCAGCGGCGCGGGAGACTCCACCAGGGTCGCCGCCACGGCGCCCAGCAGGCCGCCGGTGAACCACTGCACGCCGGCGGCCATGGCTGGCGCGGGCTGCTCCAGCCTGCGGCTCGCGTACGAACCGAGGCTCCAGGCGAGCGGCGCGCCGAAGGCCATCAGGCCGCCGGCCACCGTGGCCGAAAAATCGCCCTCGCGCGCCAGCAGCAAGGCGCCGGCCACGCCCAGCGCCAGGCCGGCCCAGCTGGTGGCGCTGACCCGCTCGCCGCTCAGGCGGCTCCATAGCGCGAGCCACATCGGCATCGTCGTCACCACGGTCGCCATCAGGCCCGAGCCGATGCCCGCGCGCTGCGCCAGCACCACCAGGTTCATCGCGGCGAACACCATCAGTGCGCCCACCAGCGTGGCGTGCGCCCACTGGCGCGGGGTGGGCAGACGATCACCGCGCCACAGTGCCCAAGCCATCATCAGCACACCGGCCACCACGAAGCGGCTCGCGTTGAGCCACAGCGGCGGCATTTCGCGCAGGGCGATGCCGATCGCGAAGTAGGTGGTACCCCAGACGATGTAGACCAGCAGCAGCGCCAGGGCGATGCGGGCCCGCAGACCGACCAACCACGCTCTATTGAAAAACATCTGAATCATGGCGAGAATTCCGTAAATTTTCCGGGTGACGTCCGGTTTTTTCGATTTTCAATCAAATCTGGCCATGATGCAAGCAAATATTCAGATCGATGAGATGGATGCCAGAATTCTTTCGGCCATGAGCTCAGACAGCCGACGTTCCTACGCCGACGTCGGCAACGAGGTGGGGCTTTCCACGGCCGCCGTGCACGAGCGGGTGCGCAAGCTGGTGGAGCGCGGCGTGATCCGGCGCTTCTCGTTGAGCGTAGAGCCGCAGGCGCTGGGCCTGGCGTTCACCGCGTTTGTGGCGATCCGCAACGACGGCGGCATCCACTGCCGCGAGGTGGCGCCGCGCCTGCGCGAGATGCCCGAGGTGCAGGAACTGCACAGCGTGGCCGGCGAATACGACTTTCTGGCCAAGATTCGCACCACCCACGCCCGCGCGCTCGAAGACGTGCTGTACGCGATCAAGTCCATCCCGGGCGTGGCGCGCACCACCAGCACCGTGGTGCTGAACACCGAGTTCGAGGACCGGCCGCTGGCGCTTCAGCCGCCCGCCCCCTGACGCCCGGGCGATGCGAGGCGGCGCCAGAAGACTCCTGAAATCATAGCTGCCTGTGGCCGATCCGCGCCGGGATCAGGCCGATCTGATTCAGAAAAAGGCCTGAAAAACGGTGTTTTCAGCCGTCGCTGCGCAGTTTCTTGGACGCCGGGCGCTCCAGGCAGGCCTGCAGCCATGCGTCAATCCGGGGATGCGCCGCTATCAGCCCGCGCGGCGTGGCCGGGTTGAGGCTGCCGCCATCGGGACGGCCATGGTGGCGCGCGAGGCGGTGATGCCGTAAAGGGTCAGACTCATGGGGCACCCCGGTGGATGGAGAAAACAGGCACCAGCGTCAGGCCAGCAGTTCGCACAGGCTGCGCAGGTCGGCCACGGTCACGTGCGGCTGGTGCACCGGATGCTCCCAGGCCAGCCCCCCGCGGTTGACCCAGGCCATCTGCATGCCGGCGTTCAGCGCGCCCACGCCGTCGAGGTGCGCGTCATCACCGATGTGCAGCACCGCGTCCACCGGGGCGCCGGCCGCCCGCGCGCCCACCTGGAACATGCGTGGATCGGGCTTGCCGACGCCCAGCGTGGTGGCGCTGAAGGCTGCGCAGAAGTGGTGGTCGATGCCGACGCGCCGCACGTCGGCGTTGCCGTTGGACAGCGCCACCACCGGGTAGCGGCTGCTGAGGAACTCCAGCGCCGCCAGCGCGTCGTCGTAAAACGTCACCTGCTGGCGCGCGGCGAAGAAGGCGTCGAACGCGGGCTCGGCCAGCGCGGGGTCGTCGCCGGCACGCACCAGCATCACGCGGATCGACTCACGGCGCAGCGCGCTCATGTCGTGCGCCAGGTCCGGCCGTTCGGCGTTCATCCGGTGGCGCACCTCGCGCACCGCGCCTGGCGCCGCGCACAGCGCGCCGGTGGCCGGCGCGTGCAAGGCCAGCCAGGCCTGCAGCGTGGCCTCGGCGCGCCGGATGGTGGGCTCGATCGGCCACAGCGTGTCGTCCAGGTCCAGGGTGATGGCGCGGATGCGGGCTGGGTCGAGCATGGGCGGAAACAATGGCGCAGGGACGGCGCGGGTGACAGGGCTTGCGGGAGAATACCGCATGCCGTTTCAAACCGAACCCGCCCTCCCCCATGGCCAGCCGCAGCGCACCGCGGTGCTGCTGTGCAACCTGGGCACGCCCGACGAGCCCACCGCGCCCGCGCTGCGCCGCTACCTCGCCGAATTCCTGGGCGACCACCGGGTGGTTGAAATCCCGCGCCCCGTGTGGTGGCTGATCCTGCACGGCATCATCCTGCGCACCCGGCCCGCCAAGTCGGCCAAGAAGTACGCCTCGATCTGGACGCCCGAGGGCTCGCCGCTGAAGGTCTGGACCACCAAGCAGGCCACGTTGCTGCGCGGCTGGCTCGGCGAGCGCGGCCATCACGTGACGGTGCGCTACGCGATGCGCTACGGCAACCCGTCGATCGCGTCGGAGCTGGACAAGCTCAAGGCCGAGGGCGCCACGCGCATCCTGATCCTGCCGCTGTACCCGCAGTACAGCGGCACCACCACGGCCAGCGTGTTCGACGCCGTCTACGCCTGGGCCGCGAAGGTGCGGCACATCCCCGAACTGCGCTTCGTGAACCGCTACCACGACGACAGCGCCTACATCGACGCGCTGGCCCGGCGGGTGCGCGACCACTGGATGAAAGAAGGCCAGGCGGATCAGCTCGTGATGAGCTTTCACGGCGTGCCCGAGCGCACCCTGCACCTCGGCGACCCCTACCACTGCGAGTGCCTGAAGACCGCGCGCCTGCTGGCCGATCGCCTGGGCCTGTCGGCGGAGCGCTGGCGCGTGACCTTCCAGTCACGCTTCGGCAAGGCGAAATGGCTGCAGCCCTACACCGAGCCCACGCTGGTGGCGATGGCGCAGGGGGGCGTCAAGTCGGTGCAGGTGATCTGCCCCGGCTTCACCGCCGACTGCCTGGAAACGCTGGAGGAGATCGCCCAGGAAGCGCGCGAAGCCTTTCTCCACGCCGGTGGCCAGCGCTTCGACTACATCGCCTGCCTGAACGACAGCAACGCCTGGATCACCGCGCTGGCCAACGTGGCCGAGCGCCACCTGGCCGGCTGGCCCACGCGCGAGCAGCCCGACGAGGCTGCGCTGGCCGCCTCGCGCGCGCGGGCGCTGGCGGCGGGGGCGCCGCGCTGAGGCTTGAAATCACTCCTGAAAAAGAAGCGCCTGATGGCCATTCGGCGATGGGCTCAGGCCTTTCTGGCACGAAAAAATGCCCGGCACGCGCTTGAAGCCCCGTTTTATGGCCCATCGCAGCAATCCTTGACCCGCTTGCGCGGCTGAGCAACATTCAGCCCGCCGCCTCGATGAACGCCGTCACGCCATCGAGCTGATCGGCCACGTTCAGCGCCGGCGCGTGGCCGCAGCCGGGCACTTCCACCACCTGCAGTTGCGCGCGCAGGGCAGGGCCGCGGCGTTGCATCTCGGCGATGGTGTCGGGCAGCACCAGGTCGCTCTGCGCGCCGCGCAGGCACAGCACCGGGAGGTCGAGCGCGTCGTAATGCTCCCAGATCCGGTAGTCATCGGGGTGGTCGGTGAACTGGCGCACCATGGCCGGGTCGTAGTGCGGCGTGACGCGGCCGTCGGGCAGGCGCCGGGTGGAGGTTTCGGTCAGGCGGCGCCACTGGGCGTCGCTGAGCCAGCCGTAGGGTGCGTACACCTGGCGGAAGAAGGCTTCGAGTTCGAGCACCGTGGCAAACGCGGGCGGATTGCCCGCGTAGGCCTTGATGCGCTCGATAGCCGGTTGCGCCAGTTGCGGCGCGTTGTCGTTGAGCACCAGGCTGCGGATGCGCGGCTTCAGGCTCGGCTCGAAATACCCCGACGCGCACACCATGCCGATGGCGCCGCCCATCGAGGTGCCGACCCAGTGCGCGCGCTGAATGCCGAGCTGGTCCAGCAGCTCGCGCGCCAGCCGGGCGTAGAAGGCCAGGCAGTATTCGTTGCCCGGGTCGGGGCTCCACTGCGACAGGCCGCGGCCCAGCGTGTCGGGGCAGATCACGCGCCAGCCGCGCTGGCTCAGGTGTTCGGCCAGTTCGTCCATGTCGCGCCCGGTACGGGCCAGACCGTGCCAGGCGATCACGGTGCCGCGCGAGCGCGCCGGTTCCGCGGTGTCGCCGGGCCAGGCGCTGGCCGGCGCAAGCGGTCCGGCGGGCCAGTCCACGTAATGGATTTCGCGGCCGGCACAGGTCAGGTAGTTAGAGGTGTAGGGCATGGAGTTGTCCTCCTGGTTCTGATCGGCGGCATGCCGCGGGGTGCCGCTTCGGCAGCTTGCGCCGGGCCCCTTTGGTCCAGGCCCGGCGCAGGTGGGTTACTCGGTGCGGATCGACTTGGCGGACAGGCTCGCGTCGAACACCATCGTGCGCGGCCACGGCGCCCAGGCCGCGCTCAGCGCCGCGTTGTTCGGGTCGCCGTTGCGCGCGAAGCTCGCCATCGTCTGCATCATCGCGTTCGAGAGTTCAAGCCGGCCGGGCCGGTTCGCGGTGCTGAACCAGACGTTGCTGAACAGCGCCGGCCCGAAGTTGCCGAAGAGGAAAGGCAGGTCGACCACGTGCACCGCGCCGTAGATGTCGTTCCACGGAGCCGGCTGCTTGTCCCAGTCGAAGCGGTAGTACCACACGTTGTCCTGCTTGGCCTTCAAGGCGTTCAGCACGTTGTCGCGGCTGTTCAGGAAGAAGATGCGGTTGAGCGACTCCGCGCGGGCCGTGAAACCCGTGGTCGGCGCGCCCACCGGCAAGTAGTTCGGGGCGATCCACTGCTCCACTGTGGTCTGGGCGGCGGCGTCGGGTTTGTAGCTGAAGTGGTTGGTGAACAGCTGCGCGTCCGTCACCAGGCGCGCGTTGCCCGTGCCGCCCACCAGCGGCAGGAACGATGGGAACAGCTTGCCTTCGTCGCGGGTGTTGCCCGCAAGCACCGGCACCTTCACGTAGTTGCCCGCATGGATCGCGCCGATCGGGTCGCTCGCCACCACCGCGCCATCGGGAATCGGGCCCGATCCGGCCAGGCCCAGCAAGGCCAGGCGGGTGAGCAGCGTGGTGAAGAGCTGTGAGGCCGACTTGCCGCGCATGTACTCGGCGATCTGCGCGTTGGTCCGGCTGGCGATGTAGGCGTTGGCCGAGGCGGTGTCGGTCGCCAGGCCATCGGCGATCACCAGGTTTTGCAGCAGCGCGTTGCCCTGGGCCAGGTACACCGAGGCCGGGTTCAGGGTGGGCAGGCTGCCGGGGGGCAGGTTGGTCGCCAGCGAGATGCCGCCCGACAGGGGCATCACGCGGTGGAACAGCTTCGGGCTGGCGGCCGTCATCAGCGGCGAGGTCTGCAGGGCCCAGACGTTGATCGCGCCGGCGGACTGGCCGACGACCGTGACGTTGTCCGGATTGCCGCCGAACGTGGAGGCGTTGGTGCGCACGAACTGCAGCGCCTTGATGCTGTCGAGCAGGGTGAAGTTGCCGGAGTCGGTGGACGCGTCGCCCGTCTTGAGCTGCGGCAGGTTCAGGAACCCCAGAATGCCCAGCCGGAAGTTGGGCGTGACCACGATCGCGTTGGCGGTCCTGGCCAGGTTCGCGCCGTCGTACACCGGATCGGCCGTGTAGCCCGAGACGTTGCTGCCACCATGCAGGAAGACGATGACCGGCAGGTTCGAGTCGTTGTTGGCGGGACGCCAGACGTTGAGGTAGAGGCAGTCTTCGCTGCCCACGGCCTGGTTCAGGGTCGTCGCGATGGTTTCGTCGTGCCGGTTGTTGCTGCCCGGGCCGTAGATGCGGCCGTACTGCGCGCAGGCGTTGGCGAAGGCCGTGGTGGTGCGGGCCGTGGACCATGCCTCGGGTTCCTGCGGCGGCTGCCAGCGCAGCGCGCCCACGGGCGGCTTCGCGTACGGAATGCCCTTCCAGGCGTAGGTAGCCGAGCCGAGATCCACAGCCCCGCGAATATCGCCCAGATGCGTCTTGCGCAGCAGCGGGTCGTTGCCGCTGCCGTCGCTGCAAGCCGAGAGCAGCAAGGCGGCACCGATGGCGCCGGCCCAGGCTGCGGTGCGTGTCTTGAGGCCCGCGTGCCCCGTGCGCAGGCGCGTCTGTTGTTCTTGCGGGTTTGTCATCGCCAATGTCTCCTTCTGGTGGGGTTGAAATTCAGGCAGCGGGCGCACGCAAGGCACGCAGCCGGCCCACCACCCCGGTCGGGAAGTAATAGACCGACAACACGAACAACAGCCCGAGCCACAACAGCCAGCGGTCGGGCGAGAGCAGCGCCGCCAGCATCGGCACGCCCGAGGCGGCTTCGCTGGCGAGCTTGAGCAGGTCCTGCAGGTAGCTCTGCGCGATCAGGAACAGCACCGCGCCAATGGCCGCGCCGTAGATCGTGCCCATGCCGCCGATCACGACGATCAGCAGCACGTCCATCATGATCTCGAAGCTCAGCGAGGTGTCGGGGCCGTTGTAACGCAGCCAGAGCGCCAGCATCGCGCCGGCCAGCGTGGCGAACAGCGCCGACAGCACGCTGGAGGTGGTGCGGTACACCACCACGCGGTAGCCAATG
>WBZP01001538.1_pt2 | contig 15292 bp, 15 predicted proteins | sample 5204301 | NCBI WGS metagenome assembly WBZP01 (sample SAMN12412401, study PRJNA552823) | activated sludge metagenome | isolation source: activated sludge from nitrification reactor of wastewater treatment plant... | place: USA: Pennsylvania | collected 2017
TATCCTTCAACACAAAGATGCTCTCGATAAAGGACTCGCATAGGGGCAACTCAAAAATGTCAGATGCCGGTGTTTTTGCTGGGGAAGAGCAAGGTGTCAGACACCATTGGTTTTACCAGTCAGTTATTTCTAATGACGAGTGCGATGCTAATGGCGACGAGCAGAGCGACAGCAAGCTTCAGTGAGAAGAGAAATAGATGATTGCGATCAGCCCAGATAGAGCGAAATGGTTTCCGGCTCCACAATTTGATGAGAAGGATCGATGCGCCAAACACGATGGACGCTGCTAGTAGAATTATCCCGGCTATGATGGTTTTAGACATATCCATTGGCTAATCCGCGTACTGCAAGAATACGCATGCTGACCAGAGCTGGCAAGAAACAACGGTGTCAGATGCCTTTGTTTCTACCCCATGTTCTTCATTGAGAGCTGCGAGAGTAAGAGAAGGGGGCAGGCTGAATTCCTGGCAGGAACTGATTCGTGAGAGAGCGAGGTTAAGGGAAGCAAAGGTGTCAGATCCCCTTGGCTCTCCATGCGGGTGAATATCGCCCTTCGGACGGCAGGTAGCTGATCTGTATGTTGTATCGCCTCGGTGCAGATCTGATATTGTTCGCGCACTTTCTCTTTGCTGCGTTTGCAGTCTTGGAGGCGTGTTGGTGTATTTCGATCACGCATGGGCATGGGTGCACATTCCGGTGGTGCTCTGGTCGTCGGTTGTGAACCTCATGAGCTGGACCTGCCCGTCGACCCCGATTGAGAATGCGTTTCGCACTCGCGCCGGCCAGCTCGGTTACCCGGGTGGCTTTGTGCAGCACTATATCGGACCCGTGGTTTACCCGCGTGGCATGCCGCGTCAGCTGGAGCTTGTAGCCGGTGTGTCCATTCTGGCCGGCAATGCGTTGGTCTACGCGATCATTTTTTCGTGGGCTGGACGGTGACCTGCTGTCTACGCTAAGAATACGGATCGACAAGAAAGATCTGCCAGGAGGGGAGTGCCAAAAAATCAGCTCCTTCAGATCATTTTAAATGAAGGTACCCACTATGAAATCATCACATCCGCCGCAAGGCAACCGTGCTTTCGCCAAGCTGCTTATCTCGCTCAGCGTTCTTTGCCTGTCGAGCGCTGCTTTTGCAGGCCTGCCAGAAGAGGTGGTTGGGCAGTGGAAGCTCGTCTCTCACACGTCCACTTTTCAAGGACAGGAGTTCGATTCACACGCCGCCCTGTTGCAGCAACGCCCCTGTGCGGCTGACATCGTCTACGAGGTCAACGCGGATCAGTCGTTCAGGTTGAACGCTTCTGCAAGCTCGTGCGACGAGCGGTACAAGAAAGTTCAACAGGGGCTGTACGCAAAGGCCATGTGGAAACTCGACGGTAATCAGATCACCACGTCATCGACGAACTTCGCTGTAGGCCAAACCTACACCGTTACGGTGAAGGGCAATCGCATGACCTGGATCGGCACCGACGGCCAAGGAACCCTGGTCTACCAAAAAAAGTAGCCAGCGCATGGGGGCGTTGGTTGCCTTTACGGCGGTCGCAGTTGATGGTCGAGTCTCGCCATCCAACATTTCAGATGTCCCGATGCCTTCCTTCTCTCCCTCCCCTCATCGCTCATCCTCAATTGGGACAGAAAACGGCGACATTCTATATTTCTGGCGTTGGCGAGCGCCGGGCAGGAGTCATCACTTCTTTGGTGAGGGAGTCAAGGCGGTCAGACCTCATGGCGTGCCGAAACTCACATCATGAACACTCAGTGCGAAACGGAGAAACGGCGGTGTCAGACACCTTTACTTCTGCCGAAGTGAGGAACCCGATCGGGAAACTAAGATGTCAGATGCCATTATCCCTGGGTGCTCTGGTCGTCGGTGGTGAATCTGATGAGCTGGACCTGCCCGTTGACCCCGATTGAGAATGCCCTGCGCAATCACGCCGGCCAGCTCGGCTACCCGGGTGGCTTTGTGCAGCACTATATCGGTCCTGTAGTTTATCCGCGTGGCATCCCGCGTCAGTTGGAGCTGGTGGCCGGTGTGTCTATAGTGGCAGGAAATGCGTTGGTCTATGCGATCGTTCTCGCGTGGGCTGGGCGGTGACCGGCTGTCTAGGCTAAGAATACGGCTCGAAATCATTGGACAGTCATTGCATGCCCATTCCTGATTTCATCAAGTTCCTTCGTTCAAAGATCGGCACGGAGTTGCTGCAGGTTTCCACTGTCGCGGTTCTCGCCTCTGACGACCGGGGACGTCTCTTGTTGATCCAGGACAAGGGCTCAGGTTTGTGGGGCGCGCCGGGGGGCATCGTCGAGCCCCTTGAGCTGCTCGCTGACGCGGCGGTGCGGGAGACCTGGGAGGAAGCCGGAGTCTTTGTCGAGTTGACTCACGTTCTTGGCGTCTTTGCCGGAGAACACTTCTCCGGCACCTACGACAACGGCGACCGGATGGCCTGCGTGTCGACCGTCTTTGCTGCTCGCCCGATCAGCGGGACGCCTCGCCCGGATCATGCTGAGACAGCCGATGCGCAGTTCTTTCATTCCGACGAGATCGCAGCGTTGCCTTGTCAGCCGCATTTCCATGTGATTCACCAGGCCCTGAGTCAGAGCCAATCGCAGGCCTACTTCAAGCCCGCCACCTGGCAGCCCGGCGATAGCTAGTCTCTCGATACCTACTGTGGCGCTTCGCCTCACGTATTCATGGGCCGAAGGGTTATTCTTGACGGTAATCATGCGTAGCGTTACTATGAGCGCCTGTGATCAAGTCATTTAGCTGTACCGATACAGAGGCGCTGTCGAAGGGCACGCAGGTTCGGCGGTTTGCCAACATTGCGGTTGTGGCACGGCGCAAGTTGCGGCAGTTAGAGATTTCTACCCGGCTGAGTGATTTGCGAGTGCCGCCCGGGAACCGGCTGGAAGTGCTGAAGGGTGATCGTGCGGGGCAGCAGAGTATACGAATTAATGACCAGTTCAGAGTCTGTTTTCGATGGACGGACACCGGGGCTGAAGATGTCGAGGTTGTGGACTATCATTGAATGAGGGGAGCGATGCGCAAGCTTAAACCTGTGACTCCTGGCGAGCTGTTGCTGGAGGAATTCTTGAAGCCGATGGAGATTAGTCAATATCGGCTGGCAAAGGAAGTCGGTGTCCCGGCGCAGCGGATCGGCGACATTGTGGGCGGCAAGCGTTCTATTACGGCCGACACTGACTTGCGCCTCTGTCGGTTCTTCGGCTTGTCGAATGGCTATTGGCTGCGGGCTCAGGCTGCCTATGATACGGAAGTTGCCGAGCGGACGCTGGGTCCGAAGCTGTCGAAGATCAAGCCATGGTCTGGATTAAAGGCATTGAAGGTTGCCTCCTGAGTCGTCCATTCCATAGACATGCCCATTCCAGACTTCATTAAATCCCTCCGCTCCAAGATCGGCACGGAGCTGCTGCAAGTTCCGACCGCGATGGTCTTTGCATACGACGACAGCGGGCGGCTCTTGCTGATTCAGGACAGGGACTCCGGTCGCTGGAGTGCGCCGAGCGGGATCATCGACCCGCATGAATTGCCGTCCGATGCGGCAGTGCGGGAGGCGTGGGAGGAAGCCGGGGTGTTTGTGGAGCTGACTCGCGTTCTGGGGGTCTTCGCGGGGGAGCACTTTTCCGGTGTCTATTCGAACGGCGATCGACTCGCGGTCGTCGCAACGGTCTTTGCCGCGCGGGTGATTCGAGGGACGCCGCGTCCGGACCACGAGGAAACGTCGGATGCGCGCTTCTTCTTCCCGGGCGAGATCGACCAGCTGACCTGTGCCCCGCACTTTCAAGTGATCCGTACATCCACGAGCTATGGCCAATCTCAGGCCTACTTCAAACCCGCCACCTGGCAGCCCGGCGGCCTCTAGCAGATTATAAAACTACTGTCCTCTGTCCCTGACGAATCGTTTCTCTATACACCCGCTACACAATCCGCCGCAGGCCCGGGACTCGCTGCATGAGCATGACGAGGCCGAATGTGATGGCGCAGGTTGCGAGAAAGGTGATTGGCACGTAGTAGGGGGGGCGAAGCAGGATTGGAATAGTGAGGAAGTACCCATAGCGCAGCAATTCCACCACGATGGGATGGGCCACGTAGACGCCGAGCGTGAGCGGCGCGAGTGTTGTGGCGAGGGATTCGAGTTCTGGCGAGATCGTTCCCTGCAACGTCAGGAGAAAGAGGCCGACAGCCATGACCATGACGGTGGGACTGAAATCTTCATAGAAATAGAAGGCCCAGCGGTCGTCGAATCCTCTGGTTGAGACCAGCAGGGGTGTCAGACCGATGATGAGGCCGGCGGCGAGGCCGATGGCCAGCGCGGAGGCGCCGGGGCGATCGTGCAACAAGCGCGCGCAATACCAGCCGGCCAGGTAATAGGTCAGATAGGGCACAAACATGGTGAAGGCGCTGGATGCGAGAAAGTCGAACAGGTTGGCGCCGATGGCCAGCCCGGCCATGATCAGGATCAGATGTCGGAGCTGCGCGAGGCTGAGGGCGCCGAGCGCTCTCGCGAGAAACGGCGTGACCAGATAGAGCCCGGCAATGAGAAACAAAAAGTAGAGATGGACATAGGGACGGCCGATGACCAGATCGTGGGCGATGGTGCCGGGCGAAAGCGGCTCATGCCAATAGAAGGCGCGCCAGGCAAAATAGATCGTCGGCCAGGCGAGCATCACCGGCAGCAGCCGGCCTATGCGCTTCGTCCAGAACTCGCGCGGGCTCGCATGTTTCCGCGGGTCGAGCAGGAGCGCGCCGCTCAGCATGACGAACACCGGGACGCACCAGCGGGTCGCGGCGTCGATGGCATTGGAGAGGTGCCAGTGGAGACTGCCCAGGAGTTCGCGTTCCATCACGATGGTCGCAGCCAGGTGCAGCAGAATAACGGCGAGGCAAGCGCCGACTCGCAGGACGTCGAACCGGGCCGAGTGTCGATCCGGCTGGCTGATTCTGTTGGAGGCCTCTCCCGATGAGAGTGGTGTCGGTGATATCTGAGGCATTGGTATGGTCCTGCGTAGGAGAGGTTCCGGTGAAATGGGGGTGCGCCGAACTCAGAGACGGGTTTAGTCGTCGGCGCGCGAGAACCGGGCCAGTATGTTTCTGGTGATCTGCTGGACCGCCGGATTGAGGACGGATTTGCGCAAGTGCGGAGCCTGGTAATCATCGAGTCCCCAGCTCCATTGCATCGATCCGCTTGAAAAGACCAGCGCGCTGCTGGCGGCGCGATACAGCGTGACGGCGCCGGGTACCTGGTCGGCCGGCATGCGGGCAATCACGCGGATGCCGGCGGGGCTGGAAGCGCTCAGCCCATCGACCTCGTAGCCTGCCACGCCGGGGAGCGATGCGCCGTGACTGAGTCCGGTGTTCGCCAGTACCCACGGCGCGGCATCTTCGATTACATAGTCGCTGTCGACGGGATGGCCCACTTCAATATACATGGACCCGAGTAGCTCTGCCTCCGGGCGATTCACCGGGGCGTTGCGCCAGCGTGTCGTCACCAGATGGTCGTTTCCCGGATCGTTATCGGTCGAGAGGGGATCATGCCAGGGTGTGTTTTCCTTGTAGGCGACCACCGTGCGATCCCGCTCGCCCGTGAGGCGGCTGGGTTCCAGCCGCATCTGCCAATAGCCGGTGTTCGATGAAAAGAAGCCCAGATGAATGCCTTGCTCTCGCGCCTGTTCGATGTGGCGCCGCATCTCCCAGGTCCAATATTCATCGTGCCCGATCGAGAGGAAGGCTTGGTGCGAGGCGAGCAGCGCCGGGTTCGCATGCACATCGAGGTTGGTGGCATAGGTGACGTCGTCGCCTTCCTGTTCCAGCCAGCGGACCATGTTGTATTCCCAGCCTGCGGGAGACGCCGGGTAGCCGGGTGGGATTGAGTTGGAAATCAGAAAATCGCCTGCGCCGATTCCGGACACCGCGGCGGGAATCGCGCTGCCGGCATAGGGCCGGTTGAAGGACACTTTCGCGGCCTGCCCTTCGGGGCTGTTGAATGAATAGAGCGAGCGGCCCCCCCAATTATTGTAGGCCTGATAGGTCGTGACGCTGGCTTGGACGAGATAGGTCGAGGATCGCTGATCGTCCCGGACGATAAACAGAATGTAGCTCTCTTCTCCCGTGGGTTCCGCCGTCAGCTTCGCCAGGTAGTATCCTGACGGCCAGGTGCTCTCGCCTGGGCGGCCGGCCGGGATGGTTTGCACGACGGGGTGTTCCCACTGGCATTCGATCAAGCCCGTTTCACTGTCTACGACAGGGGCCGCTTGTCGGTGCCCCGGCAGCTCGATCGGTCCGGACACCTGCCGCGCGCCGAGCCCTCCGTACCAGCCCATGCGATAGATCGTGAGGCGGTAGGTGGGTGCGAGCGAATGGACATACAAACGAATCGTCTCGCCCTGGTTGATGCTGGTCGCTGAGGCATAGCCTTCGATCTCATGATTCCTGGCAGGCTTGGCCAGGATCCAGTCGCTCGTGCCGGGTTTGCGATTTTCGATTTGAATGGGATTGAGCGGGGCCGTGGATTGTCCGGTGGCGAGGGCGGGAGAGATGGCTTCGAGCGCAACCAACAGACTCCAGAGGATCTGGCGGGAGGCGAACCGCGCACGTATCGGAAGGACGAATTCTTTGCTCCACTCGATCACCGGGGTCAGCGGAGCGAGCGCGTTGGTCATGAACCGTAAGCTTGCGCGTCGTGTCCGATCTGTCATGCCGCTGAACGTTTCCGTGAGGCTTAGACGAAGGTCCTGCTGCATTTCGGCAAAGCCGATGAATTGGCGGATGCCGTAGATCAACAGGCCGGCATTGGCGAGGGGAAAGGCGCCTGCCATCCATCGGGACTGCGAGACATAGTAAAGCCCCAAGGCCAGGCTGGAGAGTGCCATGCCCAATTGCAGGGCCAGATCCAGTCCCGCCGTTCTGGTTCGTCCGGAGATTTTGGGGGTCCGGCGGAACGGAATCTTGGTGCCGGCGATGGCTTGTTGCATGGAGGTGACTGCGCCGGTGAGATGGATGGGAATTAAGAGCAGGTTGAGCGCGTAGACGCGAAAGAGATCTCGAAACGGCCGATAGCCCATATTCGCCAGGTCCCTGGTATAGAGGGCGAAGTAGGGAAGCGCGGCGATGAGCATCCAGGGCGTCATCAACTCCGAGGAAAACGGAATCGCCAGCAGGAGCAACACGCTCAAGGGGCCGAAGGCCAATGAGCTCAAGTAGTGGATTTGCAGCATGGCTTGGGGAATCGTTCTCGCCTGCTTGGGGGTGTGGCGCAGGAAGGACAGCAATTTTGGCAGAATGATCAACCCCCCGTTGGCCCACCGCGCCCGCTGAATGACCAGCGATCCGAAGTCCGGCGGCGTGGCGCTGTAGGCCAGCCGCTCGGGGTGATTATGCAGCGACCAGCCTTTGGCGAGGAGGTCGACGGTCGATTCGGTATCTTCAATGACCGTCCGGTCCTGGATGTAGCGGCAGACGGGATACCCATTCTCCTTGGATTCGACGCAGATCTCTTCGAGCGCCGACTTCCTCAACAGCGCATTGGCACCGACCCAAAAAGTTGCGCCATAGTACGTGAAGCCTTGATGCACGAGATATTGAATATCGGTGGTGGCCCCGGCGGTGCGCTCCAACACCCCTGGGGCGTTGGGGAAGGCGCTGTAGGGCGTTTGGGCGACTGCCACTCTGGCATAGTCCGGCTGTTCCATCAGGCGGACCAGCGTGCTAGCGTAGTTGGATTTCAGCAGGCTGTCCGCATCGAGTGTGATGACGTACGGCGTATTGGGGATCAGGCGGCTGCCGGCCCGTGAACAGGTTTCCTCTAGGGCGAGCCCTGCCTGGCGTACCACCGGACGGACGCGGCGGCCCATCAGGCCCAGGTAACTGTTCAAATTCATCGCCTTGTTGGGCTCGTGGGACAGATTGCAGTATTGCTTCCGTTCAAAGACATCAAACTCAACCTGAAAGCGGGCCGCCAACTCGGTGTAGGCGTCATCTATTTCTTCAAGGAGTTGTACGTCGGAGACCGGCGCGGGCTCTCTGCGTCGGGCGAACCACTGGGCACTCTGTTCCCGGTAGGACTCGGCCGACTGGTTGAGGACATGTTCGACAAACCAGACATCGGTGTGGGTCTCGGTCGGGGAGTGTTTTGCCTGGGTTTCAAACCACTGGCTGGCCAGCCTGAAACAATCTGAGAGCCAGACGCATTCGTCGCTGATGGTGGCGGTGTGATGTGCTCGTCTCGCCTGGAATGCCACCCGGGCTTGGGCCAGATGGGTGGCCGGTTCATTGAGCAAGGCCTGCAATTCAAAGGGAAGGTTGCGCGCCGCCCATAATCCGGCCCGGTCGGACTGAGTTTTGGGGGCAGCAGGATCATCCAGGAGCAGCACGACCCGCTTGTTCGGGTAGTTCTGGAGGGCGGCGGACAAGAGCGTTTGCCGGATGACGGGGAGTTCTTCTTTGTAGGAGGGCACCAGGACGGTGAGGGCCGGGGCTGATTGAGGGGCGAAGGGTTTGGTCGGGGTCAAGGCCGCCAGGCGGAACGAGGCGTCTCGTTTGAGCTGTCCAAGCCGCGCCAATTGGTAGCAGAGGTTGCCGTAGACTAAGAATCCGGCGAGCGCTCCAAAGAGCAGGGATTCCAGCAGATATCCGACCTGACCTTGAGCCAGGGCCGTCTTTGCGACCGTCCCAGTCGACCAGATCAGCAGGGCGGCGGCGGTTGTTGTGACTGCGAGAGATACCTGGGTAAAGCGGAGTTCGTGAATGAAGGAAGAGGGTGTCATGGATAAGTCTAGAAAAATAAATAATGGTTCCAAGTTGGCGCGTGGACATGTGCAATCCAGGTGCCGCGGTACGTCTGTTGTCGGTATGTGAAAAAAGCTTGATAATCTGTGGATTGTAGGATTCCAGACCCACCGATTCTGTATAGGTGTAGGTTCCGGTCGCTACACTGCCTCATGGGCTGTGGCGGTTATGCAGAGAGGGAGAATTTGCTCCCAGGAGGGTGAGTTCTCAACCTCAGTCAGTCCGTTATATTTGGACGTTCTCAGGAGGGGTTGGTGGAGGGGGCAATGGGGGCAGGGCTGGGGATTTTGGCAAAATGATCCCGTACGAGGGCTTCGACCGAGGCAAAATGCCGGTCAGGAAGGTTCTTAAAGCGCCGTTTGCAGTCGGCCAGGGCTTCCTCGGCGGTCTTGAAGGGGCCGATCACCGACATGAGGTGACTGTGGTAGTCCAGGAGCTTCAGTTCAACGGTTCTCAGATAGTTTGGATCGCCGGCGATGGCCAGCGCGGCCTTCGCCTGGTCGCCGCGGGATTCAACGAGAGCCTGGAAGCAGAGGCCTTTCAAACGCTGTGTCACGGTGCTACGGTCCCAGCCGAGGGTTTTTGCCGTGGCCTGCATGTCGAATCCGTGCTGCCGGAGGCAGCTCAGCACGGCGGCATCCCCGGCCGGTTCTGGCAGCACCGTCGGCCCGCTCGATCCCTTGGGAGGCTGAGTCACTGCGGATCCTTCCAGGGAGAAGGCGGCCCTCGTCAGTACCGGTTCATCGCTTAAGGCGACGGCTCGCTCCAGTGCATGACGGAATTCCCGGACATTGCCCGGCCAGTCATATTCGGTCAACAGGCGCAGGGTGTCGTTGGAGAGTTTCGGGACCGGCCGGCCCATCTGCGTGGCAATCTCGGTGAGGCAGACTTCTGCCAGGACAGGGATATCGGCTACCCGCTCGCGGAGCGGTGGCAGCCTGAATACCAATCCCTTCAACCTGAAATAGAGATCTTCTCTGAACCAGCCTTCGGACACCCCGCGTTGCAGGTCGCGATTGGTCGCGGCCACGATGCGCACGTCCACGGTTGTGGGCGTCGTCGCTCCCACGCGGTAGAAGGACTTTTCCTGTAACACACGAAGCAGTTTGCTCTGGTGATCTAGCCGTAGATCGCCGATTTCGTCCAGGAAGATGGTGCCGTGGTTGGCTAGTTCGAAGTAGCCGCGCCGGTCTGATGTCGCGCCGGTGAAGCTCCCTTTGGTGTGGCCGAAGAGTTCGCTTTCAAAGAGTTCGGGCGAGATGGCCGCCATGTTCACGGCGATGAAGGTTCGGCTCGATCTGGGACTGAGCCGATGGACCGCGCGGGCGAAGAGTTCCTTGCCGGTCCCCGGTTCTCCCAGGAGCAGGACGGTTAGCGGCGACTTGGCGCCTTTCTTGACGTCTTTGAATAAGCGCAGGAGTGTGGGATTCTGCGTGACGATTCCGAGTTGATGGCACTCGCCCCGCAGCTGATCGAGTTCTGTGTTGCCGATCGTGCCGGATCCTGAGCCGGCAGCGCGCAGATCGTGGAGTTGCCGCTCCAATTGATTGAGCTGTTCGCGGGCGGTCTGTTCCTGCATCTGCACGTCGGCCAGTTCGGCCCGCAGGGATTCGGTGGTGCGGGCGAGATCCTGCCGCTGACCGGCTGCTTGCGTGGCGGCTGCCTTGGCTGCGTCCAGATCTTCCTGCAAGGCTTCGGCGCGACTTTCCCGCAGCACGAGGGCTTCCCGCACGGCGGCGGTATCCTGTTGGATGCGGAGCATGTCCCGCTCCAGCAGCACCAGGCGTTGGCCTGCCGTGAGGTGCGTCCAGGCGGTCGTGCCGAGCAGGACCATGAGCGCGGCGGTGAGGGGGAGCGCCACCGGCAGCACGAGATGCAGTCCGCCAAGCATGGCGGCGGTCAACGCGGCATAGAGGGCGATGGTGCCGGCGGTGGACACCAGACTGATGGATCCGTGAAATCGCAACAGGCACCAGGCAATGAGCGAGGCGAACACCATGGTGATGCCGGCGCGTCCGAGCGGCCCGATCTGGCAGAGGTGGTTTTCCGTGAGCAGACTGTTGAGAAACTGGAGGTGCGCGGCCATCCCATCGACGGATTGTCCCGTCGGTAGCAGCCAGAGGTTCTGTGAGGGGGCCTGGGACAGAATGACGACCACCTTGTCCTTCAACCATCCATCGAGGGCGGTACTGTCGTGACGTTGGATTGCTTCCCACACGTTGGACAGTGGAGTGGTCGGCAGGTCCGTCAGTATTCCACTGCCGACCACGTTTACGAGGCCGGTTTCGCCGGTTACGTGGGGAAGGGGCCGGGTTTTCGCGAGGGAGAACAGCGCCAGTCCGAATGAGGGGAGAGTCTGAGATCCGTGCTCTACGAAGAGGGGGACGGAGCGGGCTACGTGATCGCTATGGGGGGACAGGGCCAGATGCCCTTGAATGATGGCATCCGGGGCCAGGGGGGCCTCTTCATCGAAGACGGTGACGACATGGCCGGCAGTCTTGGTTGCTTCCAGGAGGAGCGCGTCGCTGGCGGCCCCGCCCAGATGGGCGGGACTGGCGTGGTCGAGACGATGGTCGATACCGATGGCGGCGGCGCCGGTTTCATGTGCCGTGGCGATCAGCTGAGCCAGGACGGCCCGGTCCCATGGTCCGGTCCCGAACTGTCCTTCGCTCGCGGGATCGCGCAGGATAATCGTCAGCGCGGGGCTGACGGCAACCGGCGAGCGGTGGCGGAGCCACGTATCGTAGACCGTCCAATCGAGAGCGGTAACAGTCGCGGGCGCGGTGAGCCAGAGCAGCCGGGCTAGGAGGGTTGCGAGCGTGCCGATCGTGAGCGCTTGGAGAGGCAGCGAGGTGATGAAGTGCCGCCAGAGTTTGTACCGGTCGAACATGCGAATTATCGGAGGCTCAGTTCATCCATCAGGGATTTCGTCTCTTGCTTCGGGAGGCCTTTGAGCAAAGTTTTCGCCTTGGCTCGATCCGGTGTCACGCCCAGGCCGAGGCCGTAGATGCGTGCGAGTGCTTTCTTGGCCGGGACGAAACCCTCGGCGGCGGTCGTTTCAATGCAGCCGAGCATCTTCTTGTCGAAGGGGGCGAGGTGCTGGTCTCGCCCGGATTCGTAGAGTCTGACTAATTCGTCCAGTGCCACCTCGCTGAGCGCATAGCTTTCTTGGAGGAGGGTCGAGACCGCATCGTCGATCCGATTGTCTTTGAGCAGTGTAGTTCCCAATGTGTCCTGGTCACCCGATCGGCTGTAATCAGGAAACTCCCCCCAGAGCAGGGTGCGGTAGGTGCGAAATCCTTCGAGTGCGTCGTTTCGTCGCCGGTCTGTCTGGTCGTTCGAGAGGGCCTGCCGCCGGAGTTTAGCGAGGGCGTCTGCCGCCGGCTGGTGGCCGAGCTCAACAGCCTTGGTCCACCAGAAGATAGCCCGTGCAAGATCTTTTGCAACGCCCTGACCGCTCTTATACGCATTGCCTGAAAAAAACTGTGCTTGCGGGACTCCACCGATGGCGGCTTCTTCCATGAATTGCGCCGCTTCCTGATCGCGATTCGTCAGTTTCAGTAATAAGGCAAGACGATAGCGGGCGTCGGGGAAGTTCGGTTGCAGCTCAATGGCTCGCCGATATGAGTGAATCGCCGCTTTGGCATTGCCCAGCCCATATTGGACACTCCCGAGTGCGTAGTGCGCATGGGTGAGCTCGGGGTCGATGAGAATGGCCTCCATCAGTGCGGTGGCGGCCGCGCGCCCGTCCTGTTTCGCCATGAGCACGATACCGAGTTGCAGCAGCCCTTGGGGGTTGTTCGGCTGCAGCTTGAGCGCGGCGCGGCACTCGTCGAGCGCGGCGTCGAGGTCGCCGACGCGATAGAGTTCTTGCGCCAACTTGAGGCGGTCTTCGGCGCTGGCGGGAAACGTTCTGACTCGTCCACGCAACTCACTCAGCATGAAGGCGGCATTGTTGCGCTCTTGTTCTGTCCATTCGGAGAGACGATGCTCGTCTTGTTGCGGGGGCTGGGGCGGTGGCGCTGGAGATTCGAGGACGGGTGGATCTGTGGTTTGTCCCTCAGGTGTTTGGGCGAACGACGCGCCGTGAAATTCGAAGAGGAGCGAAACAATAAGGATGGTCACGAGCACTACACGCCAACGCATCGAAATCTGTGCCCCTTCTGAACTGGGTATGGATGGGAGCTATTATAGCATCCGATCGAGCAGGGTAGGCTGTTTAGGAATGGGAAAATCCGGTGTGTGCCTGACCTAGCGCAGCTTAGCCATCGCGCCTTTGATCTGTTCAATGCTGGCCTGGAGTTCTTGGGTGGTCGAGTGGACCGGCTCATGTTGCACCCGCCAGACCGGTTCCAATGGGGCTGGGTCGGTCGCCAGGCGGGGGATGAGATGCCAGTGGATATGGGGCAGTTGATTGCCCAGCAGCTCGTAGTTGATCTTTCGAGCATCGAAAACCTGCGCCAGCGTCTTGGCCACCAGGGTAACTTCCTCCATCAACTGCATCCGCTCCGTGGGGGCCAACTGGAAGAGTTCAGTTGCATGGCGCCGGAAGACGACGACGGTCCAGCCCTTAAAGAATTGGTCATCGTGCAAATAGGCTTGCGACAGCCCAAGATCGGCGATGAAGTGGTCGGCGCGCGGCCAGGTTCCCTGGCAGGCTTTGCATGTCGGATCAGTCATGGTTGGTTGGCCTTGCGCCATTCTTCTTCCGTAATGACGCCCTTCTTGAGCAGTAACTGAAGCAGTCTCTCGGTCTGCTTGTCCGTCTGTCGTTGTTGAGGAGGAGCGGGCTGTGCCTGGACGGTCGGCTGTTTCGGCTCGGGTGGGGGCCGCTTGTTGCCATAGACCTTAAAGGCCGGCGTGAAGACGGAGACATAGTCCCTGTTGCGTATCCGGATGGCGGCCGCTCGGCTATTGGTTTGTGGAACTAAGTCCGCGGTGCTGCCGGGTGGAATGCGGAAGAAGGGCTTGCCCTCGTCGGTTTGTCCATCCTGTCCGAGGACGTCGAACCGGGTGAGGAAGGATTCATTTGTCAGGGCTTCATGGTCTTCTCCGGCCAGGTTCGTAATTTTATCGAGGACAATGAGCAGGGAGTCGGCGATCAGCGGATCGGCGGTCATATTGCGGACACTGACGTCATAGCGATATTCGCTTGTAAAATTGTCGCGCCCGGTGAGCGTGACGATGACCGTGACTTTTCCGGTCAGATCCGTGAGCTGGTCGATGGGGGACGCCGCCGAGTCCGTACTGAAACCGATGGCCCCGACGCACAGCGCCGCGCCGACCAGCCATGTGAACAGCGATTCTCTGCATTGCATCGTGTGCCTCAGGATTCAGGGGAATTGACTACGGGAGGACGCCGCGGAGCATAACAAAAACCGTTGGATTGATCGAGCCCCCGGGTCCTGGTGTTGCCTTGACACCTCGTTTCGCCGAACGCTATTCTCGTCGCAGTCGATGGCAGTCTCCTCCCGATCATATTACGCATGACATCTACGGCTTCTCGCGCTCCGTTGTTGATCCCTAAAGCTCTCGTGGCCCGGCTGCTGCGCCTCTACGACTATCCGCATCCGACGATTCCTCGCCGCATCATCCGCGGGTACGACAGGCCGCATGCCGTTCGCACGGCGCGCATGTGCGCGGCCGTGGCTGCTGCCTTGGGGCATAACGCTGCGCGAGTGCGCCAGTATCAGATTGCTTGTGTTTTGCATGATTTGGGCCGGGCGGGGCTCGATCGTGCGCTATTCGGGAAAATCTGGTCCTGGGCGAAAGCGCGTGGGATTCCGACCAGGCCGCGTGAATGGCGGGCCCTACATCCGGAGACCTTGTATGGACGGGAGACAGAAGCCTTTCTCCGTCGATACAAGGTTGAGCTCGATGCAGCCGGTATCCCTATGACGGCCTGGGCCAAGGAGCAGGTTGAGATGCGGCTTGGTTATTCCCGGCGGCTTTCCCGCCGGCTGCGAACGGTGCGCGGCGAGATTAAGCAGATGGGCGTGCGGTGGGAGCCCTGGATGCAGCGGGTGATGTTGTACTACTACTATCCCGAGAAGCTGGTGGCCGCCCCGGTTTGGGTGAAGCAGTTAGCGGAGATTCTGGTCGCCTGCGAGCAGTTCGAGGCGTATAGCAATCAACAGCGCGGGCGTGATTACTATGTGCGGAAAAAGGAAACGCTCGCCGATGCGTTTGCCTATCTGGAGAAGTTGCAGCAGGAAGGCATCTTGAGCCGGGCGGTGATGTCGGCGTTACGAAAGTTGGCCGCCGTCGGCGAGTTCGACCGGGTGTTGGAAGAAGCCCGGGGTTGTCGGCTTTCTCCTGGTGAACGGCGATTTCTTCGGCAGATGGAGTGTTGACATGGCCGTGAAGACCGTGACCTCTCGCGTGAATATGCAGGGCGATACGCACATCGAGAATCTGACGAAATCGGTGCAAACCGCCGTCGCCGAGTCCGGTCTGAGCGCCGGTATCGTGACGGTGTTTGTGAAGCACACGACC
>WBZP01003627.1_pt2 | contig 15292 bp, 17 predicted proteins | sample 5204301 | NCBI WGS metagenome assembly WBZP01 (sample SAMN12412401, study PRJNA552823) | activated sludge metagenome | isolation source: activated sludge from nitrification reactor of wastewater treatment plant... | place: USA: Pennsylvania | collected 2017
TGGGTAAAGGCTTCGAGCCCTCTCTCGTGCTCGGTCATTGCCGAGTATTCATGGTCACCCCGTAGTGCCAACATCTTAACATCTTCTGACCGATCTGGCAATAATTTTGTGAGCTTGTCGAGAGTGGCAGTCGGATGCTTTTTCAGCATAGTGAATATTGGTCGATGCCGATCACTTATTTCATCCAATTTGAGATCCTCCAGGGCCATTCTAGTGTGAGCGTGCGAAAGGCTAATTTCGAGCACAACTTGTTCAAGCTTCTCCTGGCGCGAAAGTGGCTTCTCTACCTGTTGCGGAGACGATTGTACACTAATTGTACTCACTGTTTTCGGCGTCGCTGAAACGCCGCTTGTCATGAGCATATTGCGAATTATTGGCACATCAACGCCAACACTCTGACTGAGTCGCGTAACGTAATGCTCAAGCTCAATCCGATCAGTCACGTCTCGTAGAGTCGGAATAAGAAAGCGCGTAAAGGCCTTTTTCTGCGGTGCAGTCTGAGTGCCGAAAGTTTTTTCAGCGTATTCAAACAGATAATCTAGAGCGTACTGAGCTGATTGCACGGCTTGCCGCCAGGCTTTTGGATCGCTACGTATCAATTCGTCCGGGTCCTTCGCACCCGTAAAGCTCATCACCTCCAGGCGCGTGTCTGTGCCCTGCGCCAGCTCAATAGCACGCTGAGTCGCCTTAAGTCCGGCCGAATCTTGGTCAAAGCAGAGAATGATTTTCTGAGCTAAACGACCAAGAATCTTCAGCTGATCGGCCGTTAGGGCTGTACCACTGACTGCCACGACATTCTTCTGACCATGCTGCCAAAGCGATATGACATCGACATTACCTTCCACTAGGACAGCAGTGTCTGCCTGACGAATCGCTTCTTTAGCCTGCTTGAGGCCAAACATCGCCCGCGACTTATGGTACAGCGGTGTATCAGGAGTATTAATATACTTCGCCGCACGCGCCTCGTCACTCATGAGCCGCCCGGAAAAGCCGACTGCTCTCCCCTGTGCATCATAAACTGGAAACATCACTCGACCCCGAAAAACATCATAGACACCGTCACCACGATTGCGTCGCGCGGCCAGGCCAGCAGTGACTAACTCCGCCTGCTGAAAGCCCTTTTTGAGTGCAAAGTCGGTCAAACCACTCCAAGTATCTGGCGCATAGCCGACCATAAAAGCCTTAATCGTCTCTGTCTCCAGTCCACGCTTGTTACGAATGTAGTCCAGGGCCACAGCCGACTGCGATAGCTGATAGTGATAGTACTTCACGGCCAGTTCAACCAGCTCATAAAGGCGCGACTTCGACTCACCCTTTTCACCACCCCGTCGCGTAAGCTTCACACCTGCTCGGGCGGCCAACATCTCAAGAGCCTCAGGAAAACTTAGCCCCTCCTGGCGCATCACAAAGCTAATCACGTCGCCGCCTTCATTGGAGCCAAAATCGTGCCAAATCTGCTTATCGGGGCTGACAAAAAAACTTGGCGTACGCTCTTGCCGAAACGGCGAGATACCCCGATAGTCTTTACCAGCTTTCTTTAGCTCGACATAGCCGCTAATTACCTCGACGATATCGAGCCGATGCTTTACCTCTTCTACATCGTTCATGGCTTCATTATAGGGCACAACGGATGAAATACCGAAGAGTAGACGAATACCGCCCCCAAACCACGTAGGTCTGGGGGCGGGGTAAAGCGGAGTGATGATCAGGTGATGCTGGCCGGAATGGGCTGCTGAGACGATGCTTCAGCTTCCTCGCGCAAGCGCAAGCCAGTTGTCAGCTGCCTGAACTTGGGATGATTGGGGCGCATCCCGATCTTCCACATCACGAATGCCGTGACCCATAGGATCCGATCGGTGCGTGGCAACTCAGGCGGTCCGCCTAAGGTAACGATGCGCTCCGGGCGGAACATGCGCAAGTTGAGCTGGGTGTGCACTTCGGCGATCACCAGATCCCTGGTAGCGGGGTCGATCTTCACCCCCTCAGCCTTGCAGACGGCCAGACATGCATCGGTGAACTGATCAGCCATACTGAAACTGCTTGGCACTTTCTATCACTCTCCTCATTTGCGTCCGAGCTGGACAGGTACAGGTAAGTGAAGATTCTACCGCTTAGGAGTCGGCTTGTAAAGCCCCTTATCTTCCAGAAGCTCGAGTAATTCTGGCACAGTTGCGATGCCTCGACTACCCAAAAAATGGCCATAGCTCGGCATGCAAATCAGTTCTCCGCTGAGCTGATGAGCTAACCGGCGTGTCCGATCAGGTGTCACAATATGATCATCATCGCTATATATACAGATAAAACGTTCCGCCCGGGATTTAATAAGCGACCAATTCGGCTCGGGTAAAAACCAGTGACTGGCGCGCGCATCAGGAGAATCATAAAAGCCACTAACTAAGACAATCGTCCCGACCCGCTGTGCCTCAGGAAGACCCTCGAGTAACCTCAGCGCGAGAAATGTGCCCAGCGAGTGAGCCACAATTAATGAATCTTGCCCTAGCGCTGTGGTGGATGTATTGAGTTGTGCCTCCCAGCTCGGCAGCAACGGTCGATCTTCAATCGAGAGGTGGGGCGCCTCCACACGATATCCAGCATCTATTAACTTTTGTGACAACCAACCGAGCCAACCTTTTGTTGGGTCATCATTCCAGCCATGAATAATCAGTGCATGAGGCGTAGAGATTACTTCCACTTCCAAGTATCAATGATGCCCTGCACCACTGCTTTTTGCTCATCTGTTGCGTACGGTGTCGTTACCGTGTATGCAGCACGGATTGGCGAAGCGGTGTCAGCATTACTGACAGTCTTAGAGACGGCGATTATCTGGGCCTGCTTCTGCTTAGTGGCATTGTCTTGCACGATGAATAAGCCACCAGTTTCACCGTCAAGCTTGATGTCTTCAGCCCGAATCACCTCGATATTTCTCTTGGCAAACAGGTCCTTATAAGGTTCAACAAAAGGCTTCGATGCATCGGCTTGAATAATGGCATTGCCCTTGTAGACATTGAGTTTGTTTTGCGTATCAGTGCCATAGGTCAGCTGAACAGTACATTCATCAAAGCCACCAAAGCTTGAAGTCCTTTTAACGGTAAAGCTATAGCATGGAGTCGTGACTACAGCATTATCTCTCACCACATTACCGGGCTGAGCTGCTTGATTAGCCGCCTGCTTCTGTGAAGCGTCAGTGGACTTCAACCGATTCCAATACTGTGCACCCAGATACATCACAAAGCCAAGCGCCGCTACGGCTAAGGCAATTCCCAGCGCTTGGTAGGCTCGATGATGCTTAGAAGGCTGCATAACATTACTCATAGTATCTCCTTATTTCCACGACCATGTGGAGAGGGCTTGATCAAAACCCTTACGGCTATAATCATCATTATACGCACCCGTGATGATGAATGCGACAAACGTCTTTTCGTTAAATTTCCGATCTCCCTCGGGCAACACAATAAACACGTAGGCCACTATACTGGCGCTACTGGCTTGCTGTTTGCCAACAACCTTAGTCGCCTCCAGGCCACCAACCGTCAGCTTTTCGCGGGTTACAATGAGGTCCTTAGAAATAGCGTTAGCGATCAACGCGTCAAGATACTTTTCCGTATCAAATCGGGTCGTGCCATCTGAAGCTTGGCCAGAAGATTGATCCGCCACAAGATTAAAATCACGTTGCGGAGAAACAGTAATTGAAGAAATTTTTTGTTCACCATAGCGAACGTCGAGCGTGCAGTCTTTATTGAGCTGAGTATCAACCGGCACAAGTACCTGTGTGACATAACATTCGGTCATAACCTTTTGTGAGAATGGCTGTACGGACTTTTCCTGCGTGTCACGTTTTGAGCCAGCCGCAACCGACGCTGTGGGCGATGGCGCAGTTGGCTTCTTGGCGGGCCTGAATAAAAGGAAGGCACCGACCCCGATCACTAGCAACGACAAGCCAATTATCAGCCCAACCACGAGACCCTTTCGACTCTTTTTGGCCGGTACGGGAGTTGGCGAAGTGCTGGTGTTGACTTGGTTCACCGGTGTACCAAACGGCGCAACGTGGGCTGATTGAGTAGCCGCCGCCGCATGATAATCGTCCGCTTTTGGCTCAGGAGCTAAGCGCACTGGCGCTGGCTTCACAACTGTCTGGGGCAATTGGTTCACTGTCGGCTGGGCTGGGGCTGGGGCTGGCTGCACGGGAGCTGGTCCAGCCGGCGGAGCCATCGGGGGCGTGAACGGCTTGGGACTAATCGCCGGCGGTTGCGTTGACGGGACTGCAGACGGTGGCAGCTGACCAGTATGATCGCCATAAGCCTGCGCCAAGGGGTTATGAAACACCGGCGGATCAGATGGCGAAACCGGTTGTGGATCTGGCTGGATTGGATTATCTGACGGATTCATGGCAGTATATTGCTCACGTCTCAGTATAGCATGAGCATCTTCGAGGCTATGCCCTATAAACGCCACCGCCAAGTGGCTATCACACTTTCAAGCAATTGCCGATCGGCTTCCGTGGTTCCCCAGGCTCGAATCTCCAGCGCGGTCACCGGCTGACTACCCTCCACCCGCACCGGACGCGGCAAACGGACCAAATATGTCACAAATGATTCTTGGTTTTGTGAGTAGTAATCGACGACACGCCAGGCGGGCTTACCGGCGACAGTAGTTTGGCTTAAGTCCTTTTCCCCGCCATCTAGGGTCAGCCATCGTTGTCGCCAACGGCTCAACATCTCGTCATCGCTTTGCACTCCATAGAAGGGCGCGACATTAACATACTGATATTTGCGCGGTCGTGCATAACTATTCGCCGTGCAATCAGCCGAGCTGGTTGTTTCAAAATCTTTTGGCAAAAGAAAGGCAAAGCACGCTGTCTGTACAACCACCTGATCGGACGTTGGCTGCATGGAGACCGGCTTAGGAGCCAGGCGTGCTTGCGGCTGCGACCGGATAAATATTTGCATCCGCCAGGCTACCAAACCAATGACCAATAAGCTCACCACAATCAAGCCAAGTACTATGTTGCGCGATCGTCGATCCTGATGAAGCTGCTCGCTCATCGCCGCCTAATGTTCGCTCTCCAGGTAACGATCATACTCGCTCCATTTCCCACCCAGCAAAGCCACCGCCAGCTCGACTGCCAAACGTGTCGTCTGGCCACTGAGATCACGAGCCGGATTCAGCTCAACGACATCAACGGCGACTGGTCGCAGCGCTCCAAGCCGGCGAGCTAAATAATCAGCCTCGCGATAAGTCAGCCCACCGGCGTTACGAATGCCGGTACCAGGTGCGTACTGACTATCAATCACATCAATATCAAAACTAACGTGCAATGGACGATGAGCTATCCAAGCTTGTACATCTTGCAATATCGAAGCGATCCCCCGTTCAATCACCGTGTCCATGGTATAGGCGCGCACGCCATGACGCGCAATCCACTCGGCCTCAGCATCGTCGATATCCTTAATACCAATGAAACACAATTCATCTGGCCGAAAATACGGACCCTGAAACTGATCCGCCAAGACCTCACCTGTCACAACTCGCAAAGGCATACCGTGCAGATTGCCTGTCGGCGAGGAGGCGATATCGTTACTATCAGGATGAGCATCAATATAGACACAAACTGCCTCGCGATAACGCCGCTTAGTTGCCATCAAGCTCGGGATCGCAACCGAGTGATCGCCGCCCAAAGTGAGGGCGCGTCCCGAGCTACCGCGGAGTGTCGCAGCCAAAACGGCCTGCAGCCACGGCACCAGCGAGCGAGCCTGGCGCACACCATCATGTGCCGACTGGGTGTGTGGCTCGACTGTCGGAATATCCACTAGCTCGGTCTTCAGGCCAGACTGCTGTAGTAGTCGCTCTAAACCAGCTGCCAGCATCGCTGCTGGACCCTGTTCAGCTCCATCACTAAAGCTCCCCTCACTCGTACCGGCCTGGATGATTCTAACGTCAGACATTAGCTTCTATTGTACATGGCGTATCAGTCAGCGTCGCTAGTCTTGACGGCTAAGATCAACAAGACTAGACTGAGCCCAATGACAGCCCCAGCGGCTATGTACCTCATATAAACAGTGTCAGAGGTGATCACGCCTACGGAACCAGACCCGTTGGCCGCACCTGTCTCAGGGCTGCCTAGACCCGACAAGCCTAGGCTCTGCGCGAAGAGCGTGTTCGCCCGCACGCTAACCAGACCACGACCCTTCCCTAGCTCCATCCTCACATCGGTCATGATCTGATTTTGCGCCATAGATCCACAGCCCTGAGAACTTCGATGCTTTACCCACACCCCAATCGGTAAAGCCTTCATCAGCCGCGGCATCCCACCCAGCATCCGTGGCTGACATACCGCCCCCGAGCTTCGGCTCGGGGGCGAATTCGTTTTTTCTAGTACAATAGCTATATGCCATCGATTAAAAAACTTATCCCTCAACAATTTATAAATAATCTTCACTATATCGAAGCCCTAGCTGCCAGCTTTGCTTATCGCAACCCCAGCCGACACATGATTGTCATTGGTGTGGTCGGAAGCAAAGGTAAAACCACGTTAGCCAACCTCCTCTGGGCAGCCTTATCGGGCGACGACAGTAAAGTTGGTTTAGTAGGAACCGCAAATATCCGAATTGGCGAGCAAGAAACGCTCAACCCTTACCATATGACCATGCCAGGGCGGCACCACCTCCAAAAAATTCTCAAGCGAATGGAGGCAGCCGACTGTAAATACGCTATCATGGAGGTTCCTTCAGAAGGCCAGGCCCAATGGCGCCATGTCGGCATTCACTTTGACATGCTAATCTTTACAAATGTTACTCGTGAGCTCATGGCGAGCCATAATTACTCACTTGAAATCCTCCACACTCACAACCAACGCGTATTTCAACAACTCGAAAAAAAGAAGCAGAAAGTTGTCAAAGGCCGGATTCAGCCAAAAATCCTCATCGCCAACGCCGATGCCGAGCACTTTAGCCAGTACTTTGCCCACCTAGCTGACATCAAACGTAGCTACTCACTGGCTCAGAAAAGCGATTATCGAGCGACTCGACTGCAAGCAGATGCCCTCGGTACCAGTTTCGTCATCAATAAGCAGGCCTACCACATTGGTATTCCTGGTACAGTCAATGTCTCAAACGCTACCGGGGCTATCGCTGCCGCGCTCGAACTTGGCCATTCGGCTCACTCAATCGCTCAAGGCTTTGATAAGCTCGGCAGCATCCCTGGACGTATGGAGCGTATCGACCTCGGTCAACCATTTACCGTCATTGTCGACTATGCACATGAAGAAACGGGCATGCAAGCGCTCATGGATGGCGCCCAACTTATGGCTAAACGTAGTAAAAATATCATCACTTTACTCGGCGCCGAAGGTGGTGGACGTGATGAAGTTAAGCGACCGATCATGGGTGAAATCGCTATGCGCGGCAGCGACTATGTAGTGTTGACGAATGTCGATCCCTACCGGGATGACCCCGAAAAGATCATCGACGACATCGCTGTTGGTGTTGAAAAGGCCGGCGGTAAACTTGATGCGACGTATTTCCGCGTCACCGACCGACGCGCCGGTATTCGCCAAGCACTTAAGCTCGCTCAACCGGGCGATGTCGTCTTCATTACCGGCAAAGGCTCCGAACAATCAATTGTGATTGACGGTAGAAAATCTCAGTGGGACGACCGTAAAGTCGTACGTGAAGAACTTAACAAGATTTTAAAAAGCCCTAGCGAACAACGTGACTAGAACTATTCAAAAAGCCGATGATAACAGCTGTCCACCACATCAGCTGGGATAACGTTATCGCGACCACGCTCTTAATCTGAAAGCCGCGCGGCAACTTCCAAAAATCAGATTCTTGAAACTCACCAAGCTGCTTGCGAATCCGGTCGAGAAAAAAGCCATTGATGATCAGTATGAGAACTGCTAGCAGCTTGAATTTTGTGCGCAAAGACGGCTCAGCCGGCATCAAAAAAATCCCACTCGCAATCAGTAGTCCAACCGAGCTCCAAATAATCTTTTGACCTATGCCGGTAGCCCACAACAAATGTTTGGCAGTCGCCCGACGGAGCACCCACAAGGCCCCAACAATATCGACAAACATCACCGTGCCAAAGCCAAGTACAACTCCCACCAAATGGACAAACAGGGCTAGTCTCATGACTGCCGCTCGCGAGACTCAGCCGAACTATTGGTACTCGTTCGGGACTTTTCACCCTTCATCGTTGCGACTCCGTAGAGGACACCCAGCCAAAACCCGCCAAACAGGATTGATACCCCCATAGCTAACCAGACATTCGAGAAAGCCATATTCGCCCAGGCCACAAAGCCTGCAAAAATCGCCACCCAGACCATTACAATCGCGTAAGCCTGCCACGTGACTGGTAGCCAACCATAGCCGTTTTGACGAGCCTTAAACCACATCCCTTTATTGCGCTTCATATCTTCATTGTAACCCGGTCCTGCGTTTGCATCAAAAAGCCTTCAGCCACAAGTTCGCACACGGCACGTTCGACCGCGCTCTCCTCACGGCCGGTCAACTGACCTAACTCCTTGACTCGATAGGGCTTTTGTAGACAGAGCTCGAGGATTTTCCCGCGCAATTGACGGTGGGAACCCGCAAATGGTGCCTGGCGAGTGTGGTGACGACTCCGACGATTCGGATTTGCCACTTGAGACTTCAGCCAACTTCCATAATCCATCAGCGCCCAATACCACTCGCGCGGATGCTCGTGATCAAGCGCGGCCTCAATCAGTGGTAGTAATTCACGATCATGGACATCCTCGGCGTCGGAAAAAAAATGATGCAAAAAAACTCGACGAATATTTGTCTCAATAAATACCACCGGCTGATTAAATGCGTACGCCATGATGGCCCCAGCGGTATTTGGACCGACGCCTGGTAAGGCTTCAAGCGTTGCGCGATCGGTCGGCAGCTTACCAGAGTGGTCGCGCACGACGAGCCGCGCCAGCTCTTGCAGCCTCAATGCGCGTCGATTATAACCTAGGCCTTTCCACTCACCAATTACTGTAGCTGTACTGGCGTCAGCTAAGGCTGTGAAATCCGGCCAACGCTCGACCCAGCTGAGAAACTTCGGCGTCACCCGCTCTACTTGCGTTTGCTGGAGCATCACTTCACTTACCACGACCCTGTAGGGAGAAGGGTTATCACGCCAGGGCATGTCACGGCCATGATGACGATAATGCCCCCAAATAAGTTCACGGAATTCATTCATGCGCCGGGTATCCATACTTACAGTATAAAAGAATTGCCCCCACCTGTCGGTGGGGGCGGTAGAGCTAGAGGAGCGTGATGTGCTCTTCAGCCCAGTCGAGAGCCCGCTGCGCGCGGCTGCGAGCTTCGTGGAATTCGGCTCCCGGATCGGCTCCGCGCCAGAAGTAGTCCCAGGCGTGGCTGTCCGGATTCACCCAGACCAGATTCAGCAGATCACACGGCTGACCATCGACGAACTGTGAGTGCACAATCCGCCCGGTCGTCACAAAACCAGCCGACTCTTGCAGCCGATGCGAGCGCTCGTTGAGCGCCATGACAGATGAATCGATGACGAGAATGTCGAGCACCTGTACGGCATAGTAGAGTCCGGCACGGGTCACGCTGGTGCCGATACCGGCGCTCCGGCGATCCGACGCAAAAATTACTGCGCCGGCTGTTGCCCGAGAGTCAGCCAAGCCATGCAGTCCGAAGCTGCCGATCAGCCGATCTTCGACAAACACACCAAAGATCACGTCTGTCACAGAAGCACTGACGCGCTCATACCAAGCCTGTTCGCCTTCGGATGTCTGAGCGTCACGCAGCGACAGCCACCTGAGAGTCGAGTGCTGCTGCATGCCCGGCATCATCTGTGTCAGATCATCACTTGCAAACGGCTTCAGCAAAACCTCACCCGCTTGCTCATCCTCAATTTTCATGTGACAACCAAATCCCATGTCCCCTCCTAAGGGTCAAAGGTACTCTCGATGGGACATTCTCATCGAGCAATCGATTCCCGAGATATACTTACTTTGTCAAAACAAAAGGCCTCCTATCTCGGAGGCCGATTGCTTGAAAACAACTGATTACTTAGCCGTTACGGCCTCCAGAAAAAATACGTGCGTCAAAACCGACCGCCGAGCGATAGTCGGCCGACTGTTTCGGAAGATCAAACATGATGTTGATACATATATTCATAATGACGTTACTATAACTATTATTTACGCTTATGTCAATAGCATAAGCGTTTGCGATTTATGCTATGCTCAAATCATGCGCAAACCTGGTAAACAACCTATTATCCTTATTTCTGGCAGCTCAGGTGTCGGCAAAAACACTATTCTCGAAAAACTCGTTGCCACCTACCCCCAGCTCGAGCCAGCCGTGTCAGTGTCTACCCGTTGGCCCGCCCGCCAGTCTGAACGATTCGGCGTGGATTACTATTTTGTCGACGACGAACGTTATGACTGGCTGTTAGCAACCAACCAGCTTATCGAACACACCCAGATCTATGGGCATCGGTATGGGACACTCCATTCAGAGCTAGCTCGCATCTGTCGGTATAAGAAAATTCCGATTCTCGAGGTCGACCCGGCCGGCATCGAACACTTCGCAGATTGCGAATACGACGTGCACGCCGTATTTCTTGATTTCCCAAACGCTGCTGAGCAAAAACGGCGCCTACTCGAGCGCGAACCCCACATTAGCCCGGAAGAGCTTGATACACGCCTTAGTCAAGCCGCCCAAGAACGGGCCTGGGCCCTCAGCCAAGCTTCAGCCGGCCACCTTATAATTGCCGTCAACGATAAGCTCGGTGCCTGCGTTCAGGAAGTGTCTTCTGCCCTCGACATTCTGAATTAAGCAAATATTACCAAAAAGCCCGTGCTTATCTGACACCCTGCACGGTATAATACTACTTATATGCACGATCCCGAGGCGTCGAAGCGCGTCCACCCCAAACCGCATGATCATACTGCCGAAACTCAACTCCCAACCGATCCAGCGCCAATCGAGAAACCAGGTGAACCGGTGAAAAAATCGATTCAACCTGATTTCGTGTACGATCCGATCAAGGACAAGCGCCACGATCTCAAAAAGTTTGCGCCACGAGATAAGAAACGTAAGCCATGGTGGAAGAAATTACTGATTGGCCTATTAGTCGCCGGCGTGGTCGCAGGTATCGCCTTCGCTATCTTTACCTTACGTAACGTCGTCAAAGTAGCTCCAAACTTCTTTAAGCTCGACCAAAAACTGAAGGGCGAAGATGAGGGGCGCGTCAACGTACTCTTGCTAGGAGTCGGTGACCCTGGTCACGACGGCGAGGGTCTTGCCGACACCAATATCGTGATGAGCGTCGACACCAGAGATAAAAAGGTTGCCTTGATTTCTATCCCCCGCGATACTCGAGTGAAGATTCCTGGTTACGGCTATCACAAAATTAATAATGCCCACGCCTATGGCGACATTCCACTAGCCCAACGCACAGCAGAAGATTTTCTTGATATTCCGATTCACTATTACGTCCGAGCTAATTTTACTGGCTTAAAAGAAGCCGTTGATGCAGTTGGTGGCATCGAGGTCGACAATAAACAGCTACTATCAGACCCCGAATACCCCTGCGATAAAAATCAATGGCGCAGTTGCGGCTTCAAGATGCAGCCAGGCAAACAACAGGTCGATGGAGCGACGGCGCTCAAGTACGCCCGCTGCCGCAAGGGAACCTGTGGAGACGACTTCGGACGAGCCTCGCGCCAACAAGAGGTCATCACGGCAATCCGCGCCAAAGCCCTAAGTCTGAACACCATCCTCAATCCAGCGAAAATAACTGGCCTCATTCAAACTGCCGGTAATAATGTGAAAACCGACATGTCGGTTGGTGAAATGATGCGTCTCAATGACCTCACTAAAGACACTCCTAACGACCAGTTTATTAACGCAGTCTTTTCGCTCGAGCCAAATGGCTTTCTGAAGGCCTCCCCAGATGGCTCTTCAGATCTAGTGCCGGTTGATGCCACCCTCAGTTCAATTCAAAGCTTTGTGAAAAACATCTTTACGGTTGGTTCCGTCTGGGAAGAAAACTCGAAGGTCGTGATCGAAAACGGCACCAGCGTTCCTGGCCTTGGCGGCAAGCTGGAGAACACGATTACCAGCTCAAAAACTCCAGTCACTATCGTGACAGTAACGAACGCCATCAAGCGAGATTACACCACGACGCAAATCATCGACTATACTGGTGGCAAGAAAAACGCTACCAAATCCTACCTTGAAGGACTCTTGAAAGTTACCGCCACAGCTCCAGAAAAAGAGGTGAAAAACCCGTCGCAAGATTTTGTGATCATTATCGGTTCGGACTACGGCAACTACTTGCCTACAGCCAGCAGCTCAAGCTCATCGAGCCAACGTTAATTGCTGACGTTGAGCTTCGTAGTTGGGCTTGGCTTGACACCCGTCCGCACCCCACCGTTGTAGGCGTACCAGACCAAGCCGACAACGGTCAGGACGATGGCGATGGCAATCAGTGACATCAGAATTACCCCACCTTTTTGTGCCCGCAAACTTGGCTTCATAGTGGTTATCATAGCAAATCTTGCGACATTATTTCCATGTTCGCAAGCCGTTCGTACGCATTTGCTATAATGCACATATGAATACTAAACGCCTGCCCACCGAGACACCGGAGTTTCGACCGCTGGCTGATCGCCTGCGACCAACCTCGCTCAAGGAAATGGTCGGCCAACAGTCTGTCATCGGGCAAGGACAATTCGTCCGTCAACTCATCGACAAGGGCGAAGCGACGTCGCTTATCTTCTGGGGTCCACCAGGCTGCGGTAAGACGACCTTAGCTCGCATCATCGCCGGCTCTGGTGACTATCATTTTATTGAAATATCGGCCGTTACGGCCGGTAAGGCCGACGTCATGCGAGTCATCGAAGACGCCCGCGGGATGCAGCGACTGGGTATGCGGACGATACTTTTCGTCGATGAGATTCATCGCTTTAATAAAGCTCAGCAGGATGCGTTTCTCCCTGTCATCGAAAACGGCACGATTATCTTGATCGGTGCTACGACCGAGAATCCAAGCTTTGAGGTGATCACCCCACTGCTGTCCCGTAGTCGCGTCATTGTGCTCGAACCAATCGATAAGCCATCACTCGTAAAATTACTCAAGCGCGCTGCAAAAAAATATCCTCAGCTACAAGTACATCCAAAAGCCCTTGAGCTCCTGGCCGAATTTGCGGCTGGCGATGCTCGAGCCGCGCTCAATGGCCTCGAATCGGCCGTTCAGGTGTCACCAGTCAAGCTCACTCCCGAATCCGTCGAGCAGGCCATGCAGCAAGTTTCGCTCAGCTACGATAAGTCCGGCGATTATCATTACAACACCATCTCCGCCTTCATAAAATCCATACGCGGCAGTCATGTAGACGCCGCACTCTTCTACCTCTTTCGCATGCTGAGCGCCGGTGAAGATCCAAAATTTATCGCCCGTCGTTTGGTAATCTTAGCCTCCGAAGACATCGGCATGGCAGCTCCCGCGGCGCTGAATCTGGCTGTCTCCTGTTTCCAAGCCGTTGAACGAGTTGGTCTACCGGAGTGCGAATACACGCTCGCCCATACCACTATTGCCCTCGCCAAAGCTCCGAAGAGCCGGGCTGTCGCCGATGCGATGAGTCGAGCGAAAAAAGCCGTCCGCGATCATCCAACTGCTCAAGTGCCACTCGGGCTGCGCAATGCTCCGACCAAACTGATGAAAGAGCTCGACTATGGCAAAAGCTATCAGTGGCAGGCCGATTTTCAGGCGCCAGATGGCTTCTTACCTGACGACCTCACAGATCAACGCTTCTACTTTGATGACTAATATGCTCATGCTTGGGTTCAAGCCCTGAACCTGCTACGCTGATTACACTCGAGACAAGGGAGCTCACCCGGACATGCGTCCGGGTTTTGTATTTATAACTCACCCTGCAAATATTGTTTACGTCTGGTCTGTGGCAAACGCTCTATAGCATAACGCAACAGGGTCCGTGGCAGCGCTTTATACCGACCACCCTGCTGTAACCAAGCCTCCAGCGCTTCTTCGCTGACCCGTTTCCCCGCCTCGCGCAGCATCCAACCAACTGCCTTTTGTATCAGATCGTGCGAGTCGGCCTGCAGCTTCTCAGCAATCACGTACGTCGGCCGCGCGTCACCAGCCTTCACGGTAAATGCCAGAGTTGCCAGCATCGCCATCCGCCGCTCCCAGATATTTTTCGACTGGGCTAGCTTTTCTAATAACGACCAATCTTGACGAACGAGTAGCTCCATCCCAACGATATTCGGCGTTGACGTATCAACTAAGTCCCAATTGTTCACATATTGACTATGCGCGAGATAAAAATCAAAGATTTGGGCCTGTCGGGTGCGTTCAGCTCGCTCATATTGCCGCACCAGAATCAAACAAGCTGCCAGCCGAACCTCATGCCAGCGGCTTTGCATCAGCTTCTCAACTTCGGCCATTGGCATCCTGTCGCACTGCCGCACCAGTCGACGATTTTGCGGCACGGTTACCCCCAAAAATTTATCCCCTTCGCCGTACTCGCCAGCGCCAGTTTTAAAAAATCGCGCTGAGTGCTTGGCTCGTTCTGGATCGGCTAGCCGCCGCAAGGCCGTGATATATTCTGCTGCTGTCTGCATAACCGTATCCTACCAGAGCCCTACATAAAAAGCGCCCCAGAAACCCGAAGGTTCCTAGGGCGAATCGCGATCAGGCGATCAGCGCAAAGAGGCGTAGTTCACCTCGTCGACTCGGCGCATGCGCTTGGAGTGACGACGCGCCAGCTTCATGGCGATACCGCGCCGCCGTCCGATCTTGACGATCCGCTTGACGGTCGCTGGATCGAACAGCTCATGATGCTGGCCGGCAGTCATGTAGACCTCTTCACCATCGACACCGCTCAGGCGATACAACAGTGAGTCGGGCTCGCACGACCGCGGCACCTCCAGCAGCAGGCTGTCAGGCCCAAAACGGGCAGTGTTGCCGAAGTCATCGGTGACCTCGAAGCACTGATCGTCAGGATCATGCTTGTGATAGTGGATCTCAGGGCAGCAATCATCCGTGTGACAGAGGATTGCAACCAACTCACCGACACTCGAATTTCCACTCACGGGACATCACTCATCCTTGGTCTGAAGTTTTTGGACAGTATGGGCGGGCAAAAACGCTTAGCCGTGATCGGTCGCGACGATTGCCAGCGGCCGAACTCGAGAACGCGCCAACGGCGATGCGCCCTGGGCGATCAATCGACTGTAGTCACGAATGGCCTGGATCACGTGCCTGGCGTCATGAAAATTCAACC
>WBZP01004142.1_pt1 | contig 15290 bp, 13 predicted proteins | sample 5204301 | NCBI WGS metagenome assembly WBZP01 (sample SAMN12412401, study PRJNA552823) | activated sludge metagenome | isolation source: activated sludge from nitrification reactor of wastewater treatment plant... | place: USA: Pennsylvania | collected 2017
AAAGAAAAATCAATAACAGACCTGTAAGAAAATTTGGTTACTTAACACCTAATGAAGTATTTTTAAAACTAAAAGGTAGTGTTGCACTTATCAGTTGAACACAGCATTTGCAAAGTCCTTATAACCTACAATATTTAATTTTAATTCATGATAATAATCTTCATAATGCTTATCAAGCCAATTTTGATATTCAATTACATCTGTGTTAATAATTTCAGATAATTGCTCAAGTTGCCCAATGGCATCCTTATAAAACTCATCAATCCAATTCTTATACTCAGAAAGTTCATTTTGAAGTTTAGTAATTACATTTTTTAGACTTTCAATTAATTCTTTTCCAATTTCTTCCAACCTTAATTGAATAGCTCTGGGAACTTCTTGTTTAAATATTGCATCATTCAGGATTTCAAGAGGGTGGTCTAATCGATTTATTTCTTTATAAATCCTTTTTCCTATTTTAATCTTGCTAATTATTTCAGACAATTCGTTTTCATCATCTTGGAATTTGAATAGCTTATAATCGAGTTTTGTCCTCAATTCAGAAATATCTACTTTCTTTTGTCTTTTTAAAAACTCCCCAACTAATTCAGTCCATGATTTACCCTGATAAACTTTCTTATCAAGCTCTTTGTGTTGTTGATTTAATTCTGCACTTTTCTCCTCTACAATTTTTATTATATTATTATATTTGGTTTGATTAAAGTATAAATTCTCAGAAAAATTTCCTAGCCTGTCTCTAACAGAGTTTACAATTCCATCCCTGTCTTTATTAATATCCTCTACAACAGCTGCTAAAAGTCCTAGCTGATCGCTCTGTTTATGCAAGTTGTTTTTAATAACATCCAATGCAGTTTTCTTTTCGCATACCACAAGACATTTTAGATTGTTTGCAAGCGCATTAGTAATTAATGCTGTTAAAGATTGACTTTTGCCTGTTCCTGGTGGGCCCTGAATTATTTTTTTTGGTGATATCCCTAAAGTTGTAAGTATTTCTTGTTGGCTAGGATCAGTTTCCACTGCACTATATGCTGTTCCTGAAAAATTTTCAAAACCTAAATTTTCAAATTCGAATTTGTCAAATTTTTCTATCAATTTATCAATATCTGTAATAATACTTTCCTTCTGCGTTCTAAATAAACCAAAGACACCACCAAAATGAATCCAGGGAAGATTTCCTGAAGTGGATTCTAATACCCCTGATTCTGGAATATTAACAAGGGGTTCGTTGAACTTTCTATTTAAACTGTCCTGTATCTGGGGAGTCGTATTGGCATTAAGTGCTTTGAGTACTTTATAACATTCTTCAATAAGTTCCTGTTTATTTATAATGGCATCTTCTAATAGTTCATCATTTATTTGGGGAATTATTAGATTTTCTTCATTTTTTAAGAAAGAAAGCAAGACTTCATTCAACCCAACTGAATGTATTTCTTGGTCAATAATTCTACCATTTTCATTTAAAGTTTTATTACGAAGAATTGACCACGTATTTAGTTTGTTTACAGATTTAAGTATTTCTAATTGCCAAATGAAAAGAGGGGCTTTTATAATTTTTTTTGGATCTTGCTTTGATTGTTTAATTAATATAGGAAATCCAAAGCCAAAGGTCTTTATTCCATGTTCTTTATAATTGTCTTCATTTTCAATATTAATAGAATTCAAGCGTTTAGATAAAAGTCCAAGTCTTTTTTGTTCATCTGTTTGAATAGAATTAAAATCAATCCCATCAAATGAAATTTTGAAATCGAAGCAAGATTGCGTTAAAAGTTGATTGATAAATTGTGTGGCAAAGTCAGGGCGTATATAATTGAGATTAGCTAAATCAAGTCGTGTAGCAAACCTACCAGGCAAAGCATTTAAATGAATTGATCTTATGTTTCCCCCCTTGAGTTTGTCTCTTAAGGCTTTTAGAAATATTAAATCAGTCATACATAAAATTAATAAATACAAGAATAATTCAAATGATTTTCAAAGAAACATTGTATATCGCTATCTAAAATGAACTAAATAAAGAGACTTTTAAAAACAAAAAACAAAGAAATACTATTCATATAATATTATTAATCTTGAACAACACTTTTTTATTTAGTTCATTTAACTTATCAGTTTTTGCAGATTGTACAATTTTAAGAATAACATATTTTTGGTCTTGTGATAAGCCAGTGGTTTTAAATTCTAAAGGTTTACCACCATTTGGATGGATTGAAACAATACGCTTTTTTGACATTAACCAGAGTATTAAGAATATAAATGTCGAAAACAAACATACACTTTTAGCATCTGAACTTACTCTAACATTATTATTATTAATTAAACAAATTGCTATCAACAATATATACATTTTTTAAGGGGAATATTAATACTAAATTATTTAGTATATTTAATTTATGCCTTACTACAGGATATTAATATGGACTAAACGCAGAAAGCTACCTTTTACAGGCATCCGTTTAATAGATAATCCAAATATCAACTCGGTTTACAACATGGTTTACAGTAAGGCCAGCCAGGTTTACAGGCAGGATTTAATTGATGTGGAAGTACAGATGCTTTCAAAGTTATGTACGGCTGTGAGGAGATTTGAAAAAAAGGGAATTGGTAGAGGGGATTTTTGAAAGGGATTTAAAAATTATAATTTATAAACCTGAATTGTTGTTTTGCTACATATTTGAACACTTATAAATCAATTTCTGAAACAGCAACATCTAGCTGTAATTATAGCAATGCATTGTTGGCTGCAGGGCGCTTAATGACTATTTATTTACTAAGTCAAGAAAAGTTAAATATTCAGCACAGTCCATTAGATCGGTAATTGCAGTTTTATCGTTGACTAACTGAGAAACAATGAAAATTGGCTTTTCTTCTTTACCTGTTATTCCTCTTGTTAGTTTTTTACATTTCTCGTTGTAATAGTCTTCTAATTCATTTTCGAGAATAAAAATTCCCAATGATTTATATTTTTCTAAAAGCTTTTTAATATCAACATGAAAAGCATCAGTAATATGATTGAGTGTTTTTGCCTTAAATGGCTCTTTTAATTTACTTCTCACTTCTTTCTCATCTATAGAATAGCCTTCTTTGTTTAAGAAAAGTTGGAATTCATCAATTTTATCTAATATTTTCCTTTTTAGCTGAATGTCTGGTAATCCAAGCTTGCTTTTTAACCCATTTAATTCATCGATATTTTCTTTTTTAGCTTTTAAGTGGGTTAAAAATTCATTGAACTTCCTAAGAAAGAAATCGAAATCTGCCAAAACATAAGCTTGGATTTTTAATTCATTTAATTTTTTATAGTATTTCCAAAACTCTGTTTTGCCTCCGACAGAAATAACTGAAATATTTTTATCATTTAGCCAATTTGGACCAAGGTCGGGTTGAAGCGCAGTGCCATAATATTTTGAAATAGCTTCTACAATATATTTGTCACCGCCTTCAACCAAAATGACTTTATCTGCGAAAAACATCTCGGAATTTTGGATTTTTACTAATATCTGTTTTTCCTTGCTGTCCGAAAAACTTGTATTTGTTGCTGTAGTTCCAGTTTCATTTTCTTTTCTTACAAGAATTATATTTAAGTCTTCGTGAGCCGCTGTGATAAACTCAGGAGAGTGGGTTGTGATTATTACTTGATTTCTTCCCTTTTCCAAGAAATCATCTAAACGATTAGAAATAACTCTTCGAGCTTGAGGATGTAGATAGACTTCAGGTTCTTCTATTGCTAAAAGTGAACAGGAACTATGTGCTACATTTCTTGTATAGTAATGAAATAGACCGATAGTAACTGCACTTTGAATTCCTGATCCTTTATCTTGAAGTAAGCTATTAAAACCATCATCTACATAAATTAGTGCGCTTTTATAAACATCAATTCTTGTTTCTGGATTGAATTGAAATGAAATTACGGTTTCTGGAAAGGCTACTTTGACTTTATTATTATTAATCTCCTCCTTTAATGTCTGAAAAACTCCATCTGATGCATTTTTTAAACTTCCAAAAGCTGCTTTCAAATTCGGGTCTTCAGTATCGATATAATTTTTTAATAATTTTCCAAACCATGTCCATTGATTAATTCTTAGCTCCGTAGAAGGGTCTCTGAAAGAAGGAATTATTGCACTTTGTAGGAATTCATTTCTTACTGGTGCTGAAAATGCCATTGTCCAGCTATCGTTCTCGGACTTTTTGTAAAAGAAGCGAATTTCCTTGTCAATTTTATTTGCATTATTGAAGGATGCCCGAAAAGCAAATGCAAAATTGTATTTATCCTCAAATTGCTTTTCAAAACTTCCTTGGTTTTTGAGTTTTGGATTTACATAGTCAGTTTGTACTTCATCCTCAACAATATTCATGACGGCATCTAAGTCTTCCCAAAAATTTTCGATTGTATCATGTCGAAATTGATGTTTAATTGCAACTTTTGTTTTTGGTTTCTTATTTTCCCACTCAGTTATTTCAATATGACACTTAAAACCAAAGCATTTGTAAATTTCATCATAATTCAGATCTTCACCTGGTTCCCTTGTAAGCTCACAGAACATCATAATGTTTTGTGTTTTATTGCCGCCATGAAAATCATTTTCGGATATGTTCTCCGACTTCATATATGTAGGGCTGCTTTCGCCAAGTAAGATGTCAATGGCTCTAATGATGTTGCTTTTGCCAGAATTGTTTTTTCCAACAATTACATTTTTTCCCTTTTTGAATTTAAGATCAAGCTGTTTGATGGAACGGTAGTGCTTTATTTTCAATCTGGAAAGGTACATATGTGCAATTATTAGAGTGTTTCGAAAGCCTTGCAGCCAACGAAATGTATTTGCGAAGCGAGGGATTTAGAACTCGTCCGCCCGTTGCCGATGACTAAAAGTACTGAAATATTTGAATTTGACCGAGAACATAGCCAGCGCACTGGGAGCGTAGCCAAAATCGCTGGCGGTTTAGTAAAAGTCCAGCCGCTAGCCGAAGATTATTAGCGATAAAATGCTGAATTTACTACTGTCCGCCCGAAGTTTTGCAAATACGCTGTTAGCAGCAGCTTTTATTCTTTTTTTAGTTTCTTATTATTTTCAATTATTTCGTGAACAAATAAGTCAAAATGCTTTTTGTTTTCAAATTCAGTTCGTTCATAATTTACATTAATCATTTCCTCGTGACTTCTTACAGAAGGAATTGTTGTCTTGTATGCTAATTTTAAATATGGCATATCCTTGTGTATCCAATAATACGCTCCATTAATTACAAGGGAGCTGTATGTTTGAATTTTGTCTAACACTAGTGGCAATAAAAGTTTTAAGGGTTTTTTAGCTACTTCATTTGAAACGTCATCTCCAGACCAGTCAGTTACACGTGCCCAATACTCAAAATTGAAAAGATTTTTTTGATCTTCTTCCGTCAAGTCGGATTTTGGTAAGTCGCTTATTAAAATTTTACTACATTCTAAAAATGTTTTAAACACATCTAAAGATTGTACTTCTGTCCAAGCATCATAATGCCACGTATCCGTGTATAATTCAAAAACGGAATGAATATTTCTAAGAATTGTCTTATGAGCATAAATTATATCAACAATGCTACTTTGGAAAGCTATTTTTTGAATTAAAAGTGTTGATATGAAATTTTCTGTTTTTTCAATTTTCTTTTGGTCTTCTTTTGTCTTTTCGTCTGTTATTTCGGATAAGTCAATTGCTGGCATAAATTCAATTGTCTTAGTTTTTTCTGAGCCATCAAGAAGTTTAGTTGCTTGCCAAAATATTGATTTGGTAAAATATATCTTTTCTGTTGTTAAATCAACTGCAAAAACTACTACGTGTGTTCTATAACTCAACTCCGTCCAATATGCTAATGTTGTCTGTTTGATACCTCCTACGGTTGGTACTTTGTCATTTCTAATGTTAAGTTCTTCTGCACTTTTTACTTGTGCTTTTAAATATCTACCAATAACTCTGTCTTTAATAACGATTTCTATTTCAAAGTCAATTCCGTAATCGTTTTCTGTCGCACTTCTGAAAATACCTAAGTCTTTAAGTTTGTAGAGAAGAATAGCAAATGAGTCCGATTGTGATTTATGTTGTTTTATTCTTTTTGGGAAGTCCATAAGTCGTTTTGGTGTTGTTTCGTAAAGGTGCTGCTAACGAAATGTATTTCTACAGGTTCAAAAAATACATTTTTTCAAAGGCTCAATATAGTACCTATATTTTAATATTACAACTGTTTTAATCCCCTTATTATTTTGAAAGCGAGCTTGTCTTGCGAGTGCTAAAAGCTTCATTGAAAAAGACAGCATGTTTTTTTGAATACATCCCTAAGAACATAACTTAAAATTACGAAAAGAGGCAGGAATTACCCTGCCCCAGATTACAAAAAACTACAAAAAAAGACCAGTCAATCACCCTTCAAGTAATTTGACTGCCTGAACAGATTTTAATTGCAGCTTTTTCGTTAGAATTTTATTGGAAATTAATTTCTGCGATTTAAGAGTTGGCATCGCATTATATTCTCTTCCTCGAAGTAGCCTCCCAGTTTTCTTTTTATTTGTACCGCCCCACTGTTTAAAAAAGAACTTTACAGTTTGGCTTTTACATTGCTTCATAATATCCAATACCCATTGTTCTTCCATTGGCCTGGCTTTTTTACCTGATTCTCCCCCAACAATAACCCAGTCGATTCCTTGAAGATTAAGATTGAGTAAAGGGCCCAAAAGTGGTTCAAGTGACAGAAACTTATACTTTGCTCCTGATTGTTTAAGATGATCCAGGCGCTTCAATACCCTGGAATCCTCAATTGACACTCCCATCCAGATATTGTCTGTCCAAGTTAATTCTTTGCTTATTTCAGCTAACCTATCAGATCGCTTAGTAAGTACCTGGTAAGTGTGATGTGGTGTTTCATTCATCGTTTTAAATACCTTCTGAATAAACCCTAACGGCACATTTTTGTGAAATAGGTCTGACATCGAATTTACAAAGATGACCTTTGGCTTTTTCCATTGGTAAGGTGCATTTAATGATGATGGATGGATAGTTAGCTTGAAGTTGTTTTTATACTTTTTGAGGCCCATATGCATGAGCCTGTTTGATAGTACTTCTGCATAGCAGTACTTGCACCCTGCTGTTACTTTGTCGCAACCTGTTGTAGGATTCCAAGTTGTTTCTGTCCACTCTATAGAAGATTTTGATGCTATTTTATTCGTTTCTTTTTTCATAATTTTTTTAGATTGTATTACTCGTTAAATCATCCACCTCTCCAATATTTGTATTGGAGTACTGTTTCCCAGAATTGATATATTCGATCAAATCCTTCTTTAAGAAGTATACCTTGCCATTAGATGGCTTGTATACTTGAATTAACCTAGCTGCTGACATCTTTTCCATTTTTGAATTACTAATGGATAAGAATTTAGCAGCCTCACAAAGACTTAAATATTGGTTTTGATTAAAATTTTGTATGTATTCTTTCAGACTTTGTATTTCTGTTCTTATTTCATGCATTGCATCTAAGATTTCCTTCATAATGATAAATTTGTGGCAATCGATCAAACCTGTGGTTTACGAATATTGCCTACCTACTCGTTCATTTAATTGAACACAGCAGGGTTATTTAATATTTATTAAAATACCATTTGAAGTAATTTCTTTAAGGCAAAATATCATTCCTTGTTATAGATGAGAAAATTTGGAATTATAATATTATGTTGCCTTGTACATAGCCTCTATTTGAAATAAAATCAAAAGAGGAAATCGTAGAAATAATTTAATATATCTTGTTTCATTATTGGGAGATCAACCCATGGTTTTGATCGTTCAAAATATTTTGATACTCTAGTAACATCAAATTATATACCTAATTTATAAATAAGATTTTTTGTCATAATTATTGAAAAGGTGTTGCATCCTGTTTCATTTAATCTTCTATTCAGCAAAGTTGACATAGTATTTTGGATATGTATTCATTTCATAGGCAAAAAGGTTGTTAAGTCTAGGGGTACAGGCAGCTGAATATATTTATTGGGGGCAATTTATACAGGTGTTCTAGCTCTTTTTACTCAAAAATAATTTTAAAATTATTGTTCTCGATACCTATTTTAGGTATACCTTTGCATAGCTGAAACAGAATGACAGCTTAGTTATAATAATAAATATTATTTCTATAATTCATTGATTTTTAGTATATTTGCAGTATTATTCTCCCACAAAAAGTGCCTAAATTCCCCAGTCCTAAACTTTTGTAATTCAATTTATTCCCATTCCAACAATGTTGGCCTATTTACAAGTCCTCACAATTTCACCATGGTTTTTTTCCATTTTTATCCTGTAGTGGCATGTTATCAACTATTAATAAAAATGCAAGATTTGAAGCAACTGATTTGAGTCTGATGAAACGGTGGCAAATCAGGTATAGGCGCTATTAAAAATGCTAGCACTGACTGACAGGTGTCAACTAGCAACTGCACAACCAAAGGTTATAAAATAGTGCCCTCACGATATTAGTAGTATTTAACATCAAAGTATAACCTTTGGATGAAAAAAGTTAAATACGAGGGGGCGTGGAGTTTCAAGATTCTTGAGCAGGAAGTTAACATGATTAAATCGCTTCCTGACCAAATGCAAATGTTAGATTTCTCAAAAAAAGAGAATTTTGGAGGTTTTTCTCTAAGATTAATTCGGTTAAAGGGAAAGCATGTGCAGGGGGAAGACCTTAGTGTATCTGATTGTGATCAATAAACCTATTCTATGGTAAATAACAAATCCCTTACTTCAACTTTTCTTTTAACTTCTGCATATCTGATCCAATTTTGGCATCAAGAACCTTAGCATATAATTGAGTTGTTCTAAGATTAGTATGACCCAGCATTTTACTAACAGTTTCAATTGGTACATCATTGTTCAGGGTTATAGTTGTAGCAAAACTATGCCTGGCAAGGTGAGTAGTTAGATTTTTTATAATCCCAGCAAGCTCTTGCAGAATTTTAAGATTTTCATTCATCTTTTGGTTTGATAAAACTGGAAACAAAGGCTTTGATTTATCCTCTTCTAAGTAATACTTATTCAAAAGTTCAACAGCAGGCTTGAGCAATGGTACGGAGAATGAAATTTCCGTCTTCTGTCTTTCCATTTTAATCCACAAATCACCTATAGCATCTTCCTGGATATGTGATCCTTTCAAGAACTTAATATCACTATATGATAAACCAGTAAAACACTGGAAAATAAATACATCTCTTACTTCCCTTAATGTGGTTCGCTGGATATCCAATGTTGCAAGTTTATTAATCTCTTCCATCGTTAATGGAACCTTCCTGGCTGGTTTAAAATGTAACGAATAGGAAGCCATTGGATTTACAGACAAGTATCCCAATCTTATTGCATAATTGACTATCTTTTTAATCCTTTGAATTTGTTTGTTAGCACCATTGTTTTTACACTTTTTCTTTGAGGACAAATAAGAGAAGAACCCTTCACAAAATCTGTAATCAACTTGTTCAAGTGGTATATCATTCTTTTTGTAAAATAGAGGCACAAATTCTATTAAGTACTTTAGCGTTGTCTTATAGTTCTTATAACTACCATAGCTGTATTTAAATCCAACCTGTTTTTCAAATTGCTCATTATGAAGCCTGGCTATTTCTATTAAACTGTACTTCTTACAGACAGGCTTTCCAAATATTGCTTTTTTGAGTGATTCTGAACTAATGCTTTCCCCTGAAGATAATAGTGATGTATACCCAACATAAATACTATTCTTAAAAGACTCCAAATATTGATTTAGGTTCTGAAGAGATTTGTTTAATGGCAGGGCTAATTCAGTTTCGTATGACCAGTTTTCTTTGAGTACATTTCTGTTGGTACTGATTTCAATCTTTTTGCCATTGAGTCTTAACCTGGCAAAAATTGGGGCTAACCCTTTTTTGTTTGTTTTATCCTCTTTGAGGATCAGGTGAACTTTGAATGTTTGATTGGACATTTCTTTAAAGTTTTGAGATGATGAAATCCCAAATACAATTTGAAATGAAAAAGAAAAATGGGTGACGCTTTTTAAAAATGGGTGTCTATATGGGTGACGCTTTTTTGCAGGATTGTGGTTTTTAGAATTAGTCTGAATTTGCATGACTTTTTTCTAAATCCTTAAATTACACTGAGTTATAAACATAAAAAAACCCCTTGAAAATTAATCAAGGGGCTACTTAGTCGGGATGGCAAGATTCGAACTTGCGACCTCCTGGTCCCAAACCAGGCGCGATAACCGGGCTACGCTACATCCCGAACATTAATACTATCTGTATGGGCTTATTGGGAGAACCCAGACATAAAAAAACGATAAGAACTTCTTGCTGCGGAGAGGGTGGGATTCGAACCGCCGCGGCGGAACAGTTTAACCCGTTCTCTCTTCTTGCTGCGGAGAGGGTGGGATTCGAACCCACGGTACAGTTTAACCCGTACGACGATTTAGCAAACCGTTCCTTTCGGCCACTCAGGCACCTCTCCATTGTAACCTGCCCTTATTTGAGGGGTTGCAAAAATACAATTCAATAACTTACCCTCCAAAACTAAATGAAGAAATATTGAAAATAATGACCCCCAGCATTCGCCATATAGGACCAGGATTTTAAATTAAAACCGGAATCTTACTTCAAAATTCCTTGTTCCTTGTTCGATATTCATTATTCCATGTTCCTTGTTCAATATTCACTACATGCTAAAACAAAAAATCCGGGAAAAACCCGGATCAATATTTTCCTTCTATGATGGCTTTACATTGCCGCCAACTGCACTTTCTGCTGCAATTCCAGTACACTCTCCTTAAACAGGTTGTCTGTATCCATCAAATCCTTCACCGTCTGGCAACTGTGTATCACCGTGGTATGGTCGCGGCCGCCAAAATGCTCGCCAATCGTCTTCAAAGAATTCTTGGTAAACGCTTTCGACAAATACATCGTTATCTGCCTGGCCTGCACAATCTCCCGTTTCCTGGTTTTCTGCAACAACTTATCATAGGGCACATCAAAATACTCACATACCATTTTCTGTATCGTGTCAATCGTGATCTCCTTGCTCGAAGATTTCACAAAATTCCTTAACACTTTCTTGGCCAGTTCCAGGTCTATCTCCCGCTTGTTGAGCGAACTCTGCGCCAGCAACGAAATCAAAGCACCCTCCAGTTCCCGTACATTACTGTTAATATTATACGCTATATACTTTACCACTTCACGGGGCATCTCCAGCCCGTCGTTCTTCATCTTCTTTTCCAGTATCTCAATCTTGGTGTCGTAATCCGGCGATTGTAAATCGGCACTCAGCCCCCAGCGGAAACGGCTTAATAACCTTTCCTGCACACCTTCCAAATCTTTGGGCGACTTGTCGCTCGTAAGTATCAGTTGCTTGCCACTCTGGTGCAAATGGTTGAAAATGGAAAAGAAGGCATCCTGCGATTTTTCGGCCCGGCTGAAAAACTGCACATCATCTATGATGAGCACATCAATCAACTGGTAAAAATGAATGAAATCATTGATCGCATTGTTGCGGCCATGATCTATGAACTGGTTGATGAATTTCTCTGAACTTACATATAACACCACCTTGTTGTTGTGCAAACGCTTCACTTCGTTTCCGATGGCCTGTGCCAGGTGCGTTTTACCCAAACCTACCCCTCCGTAAATGACCAATGGATTGAAAGAAGTGGCGCCCGGTTTTTCCGCAACCGTTTTTCCGGCCCTTCGTGCCACCCGGTTACAATCGCCTTCAATGTATGAATCAAATGTATAGGCATGATTAAGCTGCGGGTCAATCTGCATCTTCTTAAGCCCGGGAATTACAAATGGGTTCTTTACAGGATTATTTATGACTAGCGGAAAATCCATTTCATTATTTGAATATGATTTATAACCATTGCCCGGCACATCCATCGTAAGCGGCTTATTCTTGCTGTTTCCACTATCAACCATGATCCTGTATTCCAGCCTCGCCTCTTTTCCCAATTCACGCTTCAATGTTTTTGCCAGCAACGATACATAATGTTCTTCAAGGTACTCATAAAAAAACTGGCTTGGTACCTGAATCGTTAAAACCTTATCTTTTAATTCCACCGGCTTGATTGGCTCAAACCAGGTTTTAAAATGCTGCCATTCTACAATATCCTTTATGATCTCTAAACAATTCGTCCAAATCTTATCAAATGCTTTCTCCATTTACCTTAAGCAATTTATATCTTGAGTTATTATTTTCTTCGGGAAAAGACGCTAAAAAACAAAATTATTTTTCCTATAAAAAGATTCTTTAGCAGGACAGCGAATATCAAAAATAATTTGTTGAAAAAAAAATTTTTTATTCCCTTGTTTTTTCCCGATTGAATACAGGTTGGCATTTATTTGATGAATTCATATTTATCAATGGATTTTCAGTGCCTGCGGGTGTTTTCAACTAATATATCACTAAATAAATAATCCTGCAACAATTGGCGTTCATTTTCAAAAACGGCTGTTTCCGGGTTGCCGGCATACAATATCTGCGGTAAAGTTTTTTCAGGCATTTTCAGCGTTCATTTAAAACCCTTTTTCCTGCCTTTCCAATTATCAGTAAATAGGTTTACTTTTGAATTTCAAATTTATCATTATGGGTTACGAACTTACAGGTAAACTGATTGCCAAATATGATACGGTTCAACGCACCGAATCTTTCAAAACAAGGGAATTTGTAGTGGAAAAAACAGAAGACATCAATGGCAGGAGCATCGTAAACTATATCAAGTTCCAGTGCATCCAGGACCGTACAGCCATCCTCGACAGGATCAATACAGGTGAAGAAGTAAAAGTGTATTTCAACATCAAGGGCAGCAAGTGGGAAAAAGACGGTAAAACCAACTATATCACCAATTTGGATGCCTGGCGTATTGAACAGATACTGATGACAAACTCGCAGGGCGGCCCGGATAACGATTACCTGGAACCTCTGGATACTTTTTCTGCAACAGCCCCGGATGCAGTGGATGATTTACCGTTTTAAAAGGAAAGGTTATTTGCTGAATCAATAATACGTTTAAGACGTTATTCCGTTAAAGGCGTTTAATACGTTTTTTTAACGACTTAAACGTTTTCCAACGAATTAAACCCATTCAACGATTTAAACGTCTCCCAACGACTTAAACGCCTTTAACATCCCCCATGCAACAGCAAATCAACCTCAGATTATCTCCTTCCGAAGCTGCAGATGATTGGCTGGTTAAAAAGAAAATTGCCGCTACCGCCGGAAAAAAAACGGATGCTGTATCTGGTTACCATATCTTAAAAAGGTCGATAGATGCCAGGGGTAGCCATATACTCATCAACCTGCGGGTTAACGCATTCATAAATGAACCATTCCATCAACGGCCCCCTGTTGAATTCCATTTCAGGGATGTAAGCCATTCACCACACTCCGTAATCATCATTGGCGCCGGCCCGGCCGGTCTATTTGCCGCCCTGAAGCTGATAGAAGCCGGCATCAGACCGGTGATACTGGAAAGAGGTAAAGATGTACGCTCCCGCAGGCACGACCTGGCCCTGTTGAATAAACAGGGAATCGTGAACCCCGAAAGCAATTACTGCTTTGGTGAAGGTGGCGCCGGTACATACAGCGATGGAAAATTATATACCCGCAGCAACAAAAGAGGCGATATACAACGGATACTGAACCTGTTTGTACGATTTGGCGCTCCAGAAAGCATCCTGTTTGATGCGCATCCCCATATTGGTACCAATAAACTACCCCGTATCATTACGGCAATGCGGCAACTGATAACAGATTGCGGCGGACAGGTTTTGTTTGAAAAAAAACTCACTGGTATTACCATCAATAATGGCAATGCCGTTTCGGTACAGTGCAACGGCCATGAAACCTATCAGGCTGATGAATATATACTGGCTACCGGGCATTCTGCCAGGGATGTGTTCATGTTGTTACATAACAGTAAATTACTGGTAGAACCAAAACCGTTTGCACTGGGCGTGCGGGTAGAACACCCGCAATCGCTGATAGATTCAATTCAATATCATTGCCAGCGGCGCGATAACCTGTTACCGCCCGCTTCCTACAGCCTGGTTAACCAGGTGCTGGGACATGGCGTTTTTTCTTTCTGCATGTGCCCGGGTGGTATCATTGCACCGGCAGCCACCGCTCCCGGGCAACTGGTGGTGAATGGGTGGAGCCCTTCTAAAAGAAATAACCCTTTTGCAAACAGCGGTATTGTAGTGGAGGTAAGCATGGAAGATGCTACCAGGGAAACAAAACACCTGAACCTAAAGCAGGATGACCCGTTGCTGTTTATGCATTTTCAACAAATGATTGAAGAAAAAGCCTTTATGGCCGGAGGGGGGAAACTGGTGGCACCTGCTGCCAGGATGGTTGATTTTGCTGAATACAAAACATCCGCTTCCTTACCTGCCTGCTCCTATATTCCGGGCCTTGCCAGCGCCGGACTGCAGGAAGTGCTGCCAAGTTTTATTTACCAATCCCTGGCAAACGGGTTTAAAGCTTTTGGTAAAAAAATGAAAGGCTATTTTACCAACGATGCAGTGGTGGTTGCCACAGAAAGCCGCACTTCCAGTCCTGTCCGTATCCCAAGGGATGAATACAAATATTGCCATCCGCAACTAAGCAACTTCTACCCCTGCGGTGAAGGTGCCGGTTATGCCGGTGGTATTGTTAGCGCCGCCATGGACGGGGAAAATGTTTCGGCCGTTATCATAGAAAAATTATTACAGTGATGCCGGCTATAAATATTTATCATTCCCTGTTTTCCAAACATCCTAATTTTACAGTCAATATAAGTATCATATGAATGTATTAGAACTGCAACACATCAAAAAATATTTTGCCACACAAAAAGCAGTGGATGATATCAGCATGGCAATCGGACAGGGCAATATTTTCGGTTTATTGGGTCCCAACGGCGCCGGAAAAACCACGTTGCTGCGCATGATCACCGGTATTTTTTATCCCGATAGCGGCCAGATCCTCTTTGACGGAAAAAAATTCAATGCGCTGGATGATGCCAGGAATATTGGATATATGCCGGAAGAAAGAGGGCTTTACAAGAAAATGAAAATAGGTGAACAGGCGCTGTACCTGGCCAGGCTGAAAGGGCTTAGCCGCTCCGAAGCGATGGACAGCATAAAAAAATGGTTTGTAAAACTGGAAATGGAAAGCTGGTGGAACAAGAACGTGGAAGACCTGAGCAAGGGCATGAGCCAGAAACTACAGTTTGTAACCACGGTATTACACAGGCCCAAACTGATCATCCTGGATGAACCGTTCAGCGGGCTCGAT
>WBZP01004144.1_pt1 | contig 15286 bp, 16 predicted proteins | sample 5204301 | NCBI WGS metagenome assembly WBZP01 (sample SAMN12412401, study PRJNA552823) | activated sludge metagenome | isolation source: activated sludge from nitrification reactor of wastewater treatment plant... | place: USA: Pennsylvania | collected 2017
GGAGTCCGTCGAGCCGGTGTGGGACGAGGGTCGTGTCGAGCGCGCGCGGTGACCAGCCGGCGGGGTCCGAGCAGAATGGGCGGGTGCAGGCACACGAGGGAGGGCAGCCGAACGAGGACGGGCGCCCGTACCAGCCCTACGGCGCGGTGCCCGAGGGTGGGGTGCGGCTGCGGCTCGACCTGGGCTACGACGGCACGGACTTCTCCGGGTGGGCCGCCCAACCCGGCCAACGCACCGTCGAAGGCACCCTCGCTGCAGCGTTGGCGACGCTACTGCACCAACCGGATCCGCCGCGGTTGGGCGTCGCCGGTCGCACCGATGCGGGGGTGCACGCCCAGGGTCAGGTGGCGCACGTCGATCTGGGGCCCGCGGCATACCAGGCGTTCGAAGCCTTGGCCCGCCCGCACCGCAGCGCTCAGGAGGCGCTGCGGGTGCGGCTGGCGGGGCTGCTCCCGCACGACGTCGTCGTCCATCGCGTATGCCGCGCCGCCCCCGGTTTCGACGCCCGCTTCAGCGCCGTCCACCGGCGCTACCTCTATCGGATCGCCGACGGTGCAGCACAGCGCGACCCGCTGCGCCGGCACGACACGCTCTGGCTGAGCGAGCGCTTCGATGTCGCCGCGCTACACGAAGCGAGCGCGCGGCTCGTGGGTCTGCGCGACTTCGCGGCGTTCTGCAAACGTCGCGAGGGGGCTACCACGGTGCGCACCCTCATCGAATTCGGTTGGCAGCGTGAAGCTGACGGCGTGTTGGCGGGCCGGGTGGTTGCCGATGCGTTCTGTCATTCGATGGTCCGAGCGCTCGTCGGGGCGGTGCTGCCGGTGGGGCAGGGGCGGGTGCCGGTCGACTGGCCGGCGCACGTGCAGGCAGCCGCCGTGCGCGACCCTCGGGTGCGGGTCATGCCGCCGCACGGACTGAGCCTGCAGGAGGTCGGCTACCCACCCGACGACGAGCTCGCGCAACGCTCCTCGGCCGCCCGAGCCCGACGGACAATCGCACCGTGAGACGAGCCGGATCGGGCGGAACCGATCGGCTGCCACGCACGACCAAGTCAGCAGTCCCGAAAGGAGATCCTCATGATCCGTCTGCGTTCCACTGTGGTCTGGATCGGCGCCCTCACGACGATGTCGGCTCTCAGCGGCTGCGTGACCTTGGGCATCGGCCAGACCGGCGCCACGGCCGGCGCCCCCACCGCGGTCACGACGTCGGCTGCGTCCAGCACCTCGGCCGCTGCCCCGTCGTCGCGTCCGTCCGACCCGACGACCAACCCGCCCCGGGGCACCGGGGTGTCGAACTCACCGACCACATCGAAGATCGCCCCACCGCCGCCCGACAACGCCACCCCGCCCGGCACGGAGCTGAAGATCGGCCAGCCCGCCATCTCGAGCTATGACTCGTTGGGCCAGGTCAACAATGTCGAGGTGACGATCGTGTCGATCACGAAGGGCAAGCAGGCCGATCTCGTGAACTTCGACATCAAGGACGCCGCGCTCAAACTGGCGACCCCCTTCTACGTCGTCTCGCAGTACAAGCTGCTGGCCGGCGAGACGGTCAAGGTCCCGATCATGGACGGCCGGGTGGGGGCCACCGACCAGAACGGCAGTCGCATCTCCTCGTTGACCATCCTCGGCACGCTCCCGCAGTGCGAGGGCGACCGGCTGCGGGAGCTCGCCGTCGGCGCGACTTACAAGGACTGCAAGGTCTTCATGGCCCCGCCCGGCAGCGAGGTCGTCAGTGTGACCTGGAGTGGCAGCTACACGGCCAAGCCGTTCGTCTGGAAGCCCTGACCCGCCGCGCCCGCGGAGGCGTCGTCAGGGGGCGCCTCCCGCGGGGCGGCGCGGCGCGGCGGCGAGGTCGATCGGGTAGTACACCGCGTATGCCGCGACGCGCTTGGCCCGCGGGTTGCCCTGCCCGACCCGGGCGTAGCGGGCGATCACCGCTGCGACCTCGGCATGCATCGCCTCGAGCTGCTCGGCGGTGACGAGCACCGCCGCGTCGTGCATCGTCGCCGCGGCGCGCCACCGCGGCGGCCAGTGGGCGGACGCGTCGAGCCACCGGGAGTAACGCTCGGTGAAGTGGCTGAGCCAGTCCCGGGCCAGCCAGCCGAAGGCCGCCTCGGCATCGCCGGGATCACCCGACTCGGCGCCCTCGCCTGCCGCGGAGCGCAGCGCACCCACCACGGGCCGGGTCGGCAGGGCCCCCGCTTCCCAGCGGCGCTCCCGGCCGGTGCCTCCCGCGGCCTCGGCCACCAGCCCCGCGCCGGCGAGGACGCGAAGGTGATAGCTCGTCGCGCCGGAGTTCGTCCCGAGCGCCCGGGCCAGCGTCGTGGCGGTCGCCGGGCCACCGGCCCGCAGCGTCGCGACGAGCCGCGAGCGCAGCGGGTGAGCCAGCACCCGCAGCGGATCGTCAGTCATGCCCGGTCCACGCCAGGTCACTCGCCCGCTCAGTCGCCCGCTCAGTCGCCCGCTCAGTCACTCGTCCAGTATTGCACAGTCTCTTTGCACAGATCCTTTGCATCATTCGTCGGTATGCCGCGTGCCCACCCCCGCGGTCGGGCATCGTCGCAGGTCAGCGGCCGTTCGGCGGCCCCCGTCGAGCCGCGGTCGCCGATTTGGGCCGGGCTGCCGCGGCGCCGTAGACTGATCGACTGTTGTGCCACGCGCGGCGCTCGTCGCGCCGGTCCCGCCGGTGAGGTGGGGCGGCATACCCGATGGACAGTCCGAACGGAAGCAGACCATGCGCACCTACACCCCCAAACCCGGCGAGGTCACCCGCGCCTGGCACGTCATCGATGCCAGTGATGTCGTGCTCGGGCGCCTGGCCAGCCAGACGGCCGTGCTGTTGCGCGGCAAGCACAAGCCGACCTTCGCCCCGCACGTCGACACCGGTGACTTCGTCATCATCGTCAACGCCGAGAAGGTCGTGCTGACCGGCAACAAGGCCCAACAGAAGCGCGCCTACCGGCACTCGGGTTACCCGGGTGGCCTGTCCTCGATCAGTTACGCCGACCTGCTGGCCAAGGACCCCCGCAAGGCGATCGAGAAGGCCGTGCGCGGCATGCTCCCGAAGAACTCGCTGGCCCGCCAGCAACTGTCCAAGCTCAAGGTGTACAGCGGCGACGCGCACCCGCACGCTGCGCAGAAGCCCGTTCCCTTCCAGATCTCGCAGGTGGCCCAGTAATGGCTGACATGACCGACATCGACACGCTCGACACCGACGAGCCCGAGCTGTCCGAGTACTCCACCTCGACCCCGGCCGCCGCGGCGGGCGGCGCCCCGAGTAAGCCGACGGCGTCGGCTCCCGGCGCGGCCACCGGTCGGCGCAAGCAGGCCATCGCCCGGGTGCGGATCGTGCCGGGCACGGGGGAGTGGACCGTCAACGGTCGCACCCTCGACTCGTACTTCCCCAACAAGGTGCACCAGCAGCTGGTCAACGAGCCGCTCAAGGTGCTCGAGCTGGACGGTGCCTACGACGTGCTCGTGCGGGTGCACGGGGGAGGCCCCTCGGGCCAGGCCGGCGCGGTGCGCCTGGGCGTGGCCCGGGCTCTCAACGGCGTCGACGTCGAGCTGAACCGCCCGTCGCTGAAGAAGGCTGGGCTGCTCACTCGCGACGCCCGGGTGCCCGAGCGCAAGAAGGCCGGCCTCAAGAAGGCCCGCAAGGCTCCGCAGTACAGCAAGCGTTGACAACCCGACGCGCCTCTGGCGCGTCTACGGGGTAGTTTGCTGGTGGTATGCCGCGTGTCTCGCTGCCGTTTCACGGACGTCGGGGGCGAACACGCGGCATACCCACATGAAAGGACTTCAGGTGGGGCGACTTTTCGGCACCGATGGGGTGCGTGGCACCGCGAATCTGGACATCACGGCGGAACTGGCCCTCGACCTGTCGGTGGCCGCCGCCCACGTGCTGGCCGACGCCGGTGAGTTCGCCGGGCACCGGCCCCTTGCGGTGGTCGGCACCGACGGGCGGGCCTCGGGTGAGTTCCTCTCTCATGCGGTGCTCGCCGGCCTTGCCTCCGCGGGCGTCGACGTCTTCGACGCCGGAATGCTGCCGACCCCGGCGCTGGCCTTCCTCACCGCCGATCTCGGCGCGGACCTCGGGGTGATGCTCTCGGCGTCGCACAACCCCATGCCGGACAACGGGATCAAGTTCTTCCAACGCGGCGGGCACAAGCTCGACGACGTCATCGAGGATGCTGTCGAGGCCCGGATGCGCGAGCCGTGGAATCGCCCGACCGGCGCTGCGGTGGGGCGGGTGAGACCGCTGCGTGACGCCGACAGCCGCTATGTGCGCCACCTGTTGTCGGTCCTGCCGCATCGGCTCGACGGCCTACACGTCGTCGTCGATGCGGCGCACGGGGCCGCCTCGACCGTCTCGCCGTGGGCGTTCCGGGAGGCCGGTGCCTACGTCACGGTGATCGGCGCCGACCCCGACGGGCTCAACATCAACGAGGGCTACGGCTCGACCCACCTGGCCCGGTTGCAGCGTGCAGTCGTCGAGAACGGCGCTCAGCTGGGTGTCGCCCACGACGGCGACGCCGACCGGTGCCTCGCCGTCGATGCCCATGGTGAGGTCGTCGACGGCGACCAGATCATGTGCATTCTGGCCCTGGCGATGCGTGAACGAGGCGAGCTCGCCCAGGACACCATCGTTGCGACGGTGATGAGCAACCTCGGCATGTTGCAGGCGATGGACCGGGCCGGCATCACGGTGCGCCAGACCGCGGTCGGTGACCGCTACGTCCTGGAGGACATGAAGGCCGGCGGCTACTGCCTCGGCGGCGAGCAGAGCGGGCACGTCATCTTCCTCGACCACGGCACCACCGGTGACGGCGTGCTCACCGGGCTCATGCTCGCGTCACGGCTGGCGCAGACCCGCCGTTCCCTGGCCGACCTCGCCGGCGTCATGCGCCGGCTGCCGCAGGTGCTCGTCAACGTCAAGGGTGTCGACAAGGACGGCGTCGATGCCGACGCCGACGTCCAGGCCGCCGTCGACGCGGCCGCCACCGAGTTGGGCAGCTCAGGCCGAGTCCTCTTGCGCAAGTCCGGCACCGAGCCGCTTGTGCGGGTCATGGTCGAGGCCGCCGACCAGGCGCAGGCCCAGTCGGTGGCCGACCGGCTCGCGGGGGTCGTGCTGGACCGGCTGGCGCTCGCCGCCGGCTGAGCCGTTCCGGCCGCAGGCCTGCACCTGTTCCACCCGCACCTGTGCCAGCCGCTCAGACCCGCACGCCGAGTGCGGTGAGGACGTTGGCCCGCCCCTCACGCAACTGGTAGGTCGCGCCGACGATGCCGAGGGTACCCGCCGCGAGCCGCTCGGCAATCATGTGTGACCGGGCCGCCAGCAGCTGGGCGGTCTGGCGGACGTGCTCGGCCTCGACCTCGTCGGTGCTCGCCTCGCCGTGCTGGCTGGCCGCCAGCACGCTGGAGACCACCCGCTCGACGATGTCGCGCACGAAACCCGGCGGCATCGCGCCGGTGTGCACCGCGTCGATGGCCGCGCTCACCGCGCCGCACGAGTCGTGCCCGAGGATGACGATAAGGGGGATGCCGAGCACCCCGACACCGAACTCCATCGAGCCGAGCACCGAGGCATCGACGACGTGCCCGGCCGTTCGGACGACGAACAGGTCACCGAGGCCCTGGTCGAAGATGATCTCGGCGGCCACCCGACTGTCGGCGCAGCCGAAGAAGACGGCGAACGGGCGCTGCTTGGCGGCCAGCTTCGTGCGCAGACCGATGTCCTGATTGGGGTGCTCTCGGGAGCCGGCCATGAAGCGGGCGTTGCCGGCAGCCAGCACCGACCACGCCTCGGTCGGCGTGGTCGGGCGGGTGCCCGGTTGCGGCCGCTGCCGGCCAGGGAGCTCGGTCATCGGCTCACAGGCCCGGCCGTTTGCCGATGGTGTGGGCCACCGGTTTCGTCACGGAGGCGAAGAAGTCGTTGCCCTTGTCGTCGACGACGATGAAGGCCGGGAAGTCCTCGACCTCGATCTTCCACACTGCTTCCATGCCCAGCTCTGGGTATTCGAGCACTTCGACGCTCTTGATGCAGTCCTGCGCCAGCCGGGCGGCCGGGCCGCCGATCGAGCCGAGGTAGAAGCCGCCGTGGGCGGCGCACGCGTCGGTCACCTGCTGGCTGCGGTTGCCCTTGGCGAGCATGACCATCGACCCGCCGGCCGCCTGGAACTGGTCGACGTAGGAGTCCATCCGGCCGGCGGTCGTCGGCCCGAAGGAGCCCGAGGCCATCCCGGCGGGGGTCTTCGCCGGGCCGGCGTAGTAGACCGGGTGGTCTTTGAGGTATGCCGGCATGTCCTCGCCGGCGTCGAGCCGCTCCTTGAGCTTCGCGTGGGCGATGTCGCGGGCCACGACCAGCGTGCCGGTCAGCGACAGTCGCGTCTTGACCGGGTGGCGGGTCAACTCGGCGAGGATCTCGGGCATCGGGCGGGACAGGTCGATCCGCACGACGTCGTCGGCGCCGCCCGAGCCCGGTTGGGCGAGTTGGCTGTCGGTGGGATCGGGCAGGTAGTGGCCGGGCTCCACCTCGAGCTGCTCGATGAAGACGCCGTCCTTGGTGATCTTGCCGAGGCACTGCCGGTCGGCCGAGCAGGAGATCGCCACGGCCACCGGGAGGCTGGCCCCATGCCGGGGCAGCCGGATCACCCGCACGTCGTGGCAGAAGTACTTGCCGCCGAACTGGGCACCGATGCCGAACTGGCGGGTCAGCTCGAGCACCTGCTGCTCCAGCTGCACGTCGCGGAAACCATGGCCGGTCATCGACCCACTCGTGGGCAAGGTGTCGAGATACTTGGCCGAGGCGTACTTCGCTGTCTTGAGAGCGAATTCGGCAGACGTGCCGCCGATGACGATGGCCAGGTGATACGGCGGGCAGGCCGCGGTGCCCAGGGAGCGGAGCTTCTCGTCGAGGAAACGGATGAGCGCGGACTCGTTGAGGATCGCCTTCGTCTCCTGGTAGAGGTAGCTCTTGTTCGCCGAGCCGCCGCCCTTGGCCATGAAGAGGAACTTGTAGGTGGTCTCGTGACCGGGGGCGGTATCGGCATACAGCTCGATCTGCGCCGGCAGGTTGGTGCCGGTGTTCTTCTCCTCCCACATGGTCAGCGGGGCCATCTGGCTGTAGCGCAGATTGAGCGTCGTGTAGGCGTCGAACACCCCGCCGCTGAGTGCCTTCTCGTCGGTGCCGGCGGTGAGCACGTGTTGCCCGCGCTTGCCCATGACGATCGCCGTCCCGGTGTCCTGACACATCGGCAGGACCCCACCCGCGGCGATGTTGGCGTTCTTGAGCAGATCCAGCGCCACGAACTTGTCGTTGTTGCTGGCCTCCGGGTCATCGAGGATGGCGCGCAACTGGGCCAGGTGGGCCGGGCGCAGGTAGTGCGCGATGTCGTGCATCGCGGTCGCACTGAGCAGCCGCAGCGCGGCGTCGTCGACTTGCAGGAACTGCTGGCCCGCCAGCGCACCCTCGCCGTCGACGAGCCGCACCCCCTCGGTGGTCAGCAACCGCCAGGGCGTCTCGTCCGGGCCGATGGGCAGCAGGTCCTCGTAGGCGAACTCGCTCATGGGTGCTCGGTCACTCCTTCACAGTTCGGCGCGGGTCGGGGCATACGCGCCGGCTCTGCCGACGGTGCACCCCGAGGTGGCGATCGCACGGTCCAGTGCCGCGCGCAGGTCGTCGATCCCGGCCGTCGCGAGGCGGTCGCGGGAGTCCGGTCGGCCCACGTAGCCGCCGTCGAGCAGTCCGGACACCAGCCCGGCCATGAAGGAGTCCCCGGCCCCGACGGTGTCGAGGACCGTCGCGGCCCGCGCCGGCACCGAGGTGACCTGCGCCGCAGTGGCCGAGCGCACGGCATACATCGCGCCCTTGCCGCCCCGGGTGACCACGGTGACGTACGGGCCCAACGCGCCCCAGCGACGCAGCACATCGGGGATGAACGAGCCGGGATACAGCCACTGGAGGTCTTCGTCGCTGGCCTTGACGACGTCGACCAGGGCGATGATGGCCTCGATCCGGTCGCGGACCTCATCGGGTGAGCCCATGAGCGAGGGGCGGATGTTCGGGTCGTAGGAGACGGTGGCCGACCCGTGCAGCGCCTCGATGAGCGCCAGCACCTGGGTGCCACCGGGCTCGAGGGTGGCCGCGATGCTGCCGGTGTGCACGTGCCCGATACCGACCGGGTCGACGCCGGCGGCCGACGGCACCTGCCAGGTGAGGTCGAAGCGATAGCTCGCCTGACCGTGCGCGTCGAGCGTCGCCTGCGCGAGCGAGGTGTGGTCGGCGCCGTCGCTGCCCGCCACGAGCCGCACGCCGTGCTCCGTGCAGGCCCGCGCGATCCGGGCGCCCCGATCGTCGCGGCCGAACCAAGTCGCCAGGCGTACCGGGTGGCCCAGTGCGGCCAAACCGAAGGCGACGTTCGCGGGGCTGCCTCCGACATGCTCGGTGACCCCGCCCCCCACGCCCGCGCCACTGCCGCCCGGGTCGACGGCGTCGATCAGCGCCTCGCCGACGACGAGCACGTCGGGGGCTTCGCTCGACGATTCGACCAGGACATCGGAGGGGACATCGACCGGGACTGCGGCGGGGGAGTCGGTCGTCACGGACTCAGCCTAGAGGGGGCGGGTTTGGTGCGGCGGGTGACGTCCGCGACGATGGGGACGTGTCCGACCCGACGACCGCCCACACGCCCGAGCCGCCCGCGCCCCCGCCCGCGCCCCGGAGCCGGTATGCCATGGGCTCGTCCGCCAACATGATGCGATCGCTTTTCGTCGTGCTCGCGCTCGTGGTTGGGCTGATCATGCTCGTGCCCCGGGTCACCGAGGTGCGCCAGCCGGCGGTCGATGCGGCCGCCGTGGCACAGATGGCGGTCAAGGAGAGCGGGCTGCCCTTCCTCATGCCGGTCGGACTGCCGGACGGGTGGGTGGCGACCCAGGCCCGGTACGGCGTGTGGCCCGACCTGACCCGCACGTGGCAGGCCGGGTGGACCACTCCGAGTGGTGGTTTCGTCGCCATCAAGCAGGCCGCCGCACCGAGCGAAGCGTGGCTCAAGGCCGCGACCGCCTCGGGTCCGGCCGCCGGGACGGTCGAGCTGGGCGCGCGAGTGTGGGAGATACGCACCGACGAGCGCAAACAGACCCATCTGCTCTCCCGCGGCGCCGACGGGCTGACCACCGTGCTCAGCTCCGTCGCCGGGATGGCCGATCTGCAGGTCTTCGTGCCGGCCTTGGCGCCGGCCAAGGCCGCGACATAGGCGATCGTCGCCCGCGAAACGGGCGAGGAGTGACGGGGCAGCGTCGAGGCAGTGACGGGGGCAGCGTCGAGGCATGGACGGGGCGTGGGTCAGACCGGGCGCTGCTCGATCCGCGTCTGGGCGGCGTCGAGCCATTGCGCGCAGTGCGCCGCCAGCGCCTCGCCGCGGTGCCACAGGGTCATGCTCTCCTCGAGCGGCGCCTGGCCGCCCTCCAAGCGCGCGACGATGGCGATCAACTCGTCCCGAGCCTGCTCGTACCCCAATTCGGGGATGTCGGCCAGCGCGGAGTCGAGCGCGACGTCGCTGCCCTGGGCAGGCGTGACCTCGTCGAGCTGCTCGACGTCATTCAACTGCTTCGTGTCGTCGAGCTGCTTCGTGTCGTCGAGCTGCTCCTCGCGCTGCGCCATGGGGGAGATGGTGCCAGCCCTCAGGAGGCGGCGCGCATCTCGTCCAGGTGCACCTGGCAGTGCCGGGCCAGGGCATCGGCGCGATGCCACAACGGCAGCGTGTCTTCGAGCGGCAGGTCGCGGCGCTCCAGTTTGGTGACGATGGACAGCAGTTCCAGGCGCGCCTGTTCGTAGGTCAGATCGGCCACGCTGGTTTCCGGGAGCGGCAGAGCCACCAGGATCCCCCCTTGGTCGGCAACGAATCGGGATAGGTCGAAACGGTTCGCCGGTCACCGTAGTGCGGTGGTGAGTGGTGGGGCGGGATGTGATCGGTGTGTCGAAAGTGACGGTTGGGACTCGATTTCCGATATGCCGCCCGCGCTGCCGCTCGCCTTCCCCGTCGCGCCCCGAGCTTCAGGTGCTGCCCGATCAGGCCCGGCCGATCACCCGCACCCCGAAGTCGCCGTGCGCGACGAGCACGCGCAGCAGGTCATCGGCACCGACCTCGGCGCGGTCCCGCACGACCCGCCCGTCGGGGTGGGCGACAACGGCATACCCGCGATCGAGGGTCGACTGCGGCGAGAGCAGCCGCACCTGGGCGCCGAGGTGGCCGACCCGGTCCTGCTCCCGGCGCAGCCGCTCGCTGAGCCGGCTGGTGGCCCGCTCGCGCAGGGTCTGCACCTGACGGCGATGAGGGGCCAGCAGCGCGAGCGGGTCCACGAGCACCGGGCGGGTCGTCTGCCCGACGAGCACACGCCGTTCGGCGTCGAGGCGGTGGCCGATCGCGCGCCGCGCCCGGTGGCGCAGGCCGAGGATCCGTTCGGCCTCGGCGGCTGCGTCCGGGACGACCTGTTTGCCGGCGTCCGTGGGGGTGGAGGCCCGCCAGTCGGCGACGAAATCCAGCAGCGGGGTGTCGACATCGTGACCGATCGCCGACACCACCGGGGTGTGTGCGGCGGCGACGGCGCGCAGCATCGTCTCGTTGCTGAAGGCGAGCAGTTCCTCCACCGCTCCGCCCCCGCGGGCGATGACGACGACGTCGACCTGTGGGTGCGCGTCGAGTTCGGCGAGGGCCGCGCACACTTCGGTCACTGCCGCCGGACCCTGCACGGCTACCTGGCGGATCTCGAAGACAACTGCGGGCCAACGGCGCCGGGCGTTCTCGACGACGTCTTTCTCGGCGGCGCCGGCTCGCCCGGTGATCAGCCCGACCCGTCGGGGCAGGAAGGGCAGGCGCCGCTTGCGGGCCGGGTCGAACAGCCCCTCCGCCGCGAGGCGTTGCTTGAGGATCTCGATCCGCACCAACAGGTCACCCACCCCGACCGGGCGGATCTGGCGGGCTTCCAGTTGCAGCGTCCCGCGCCGGCTCCAGAAGGTCGGCTTGGCGTGCAGGACGACCCGAGCACCTTCCAGCAGAGGCGAATTCATCGCGTTGAGGGCGTGCACCGAGATCGTCACGCTGAGCGACATGTCGACCTCGGGGTCACGCACGGTGAGGTAGGCGGTCGTGCCGCGGCGCTGCAGCTGGATGACCTGACCCTCGACCCACAGTGGGGACATCCGGTCGACGTAGTCGGCGATCTTCATGCTGAGCACCCGCACGGGCCAAGGTGATTCGGCGGTCGTGTCGGCCGCCTTCTCCGGCAGTCTCCCCGGCGGCCCGGGCGTCGCAGCGGTGCTCACAACCAGACTGTATGCCGCTCTCCTCGGCCGAGGTCGCGGAGGCGGAGGCGGGGCGCGATCGCGGCCCCTCACGCAGCGCGGCGTTGTCGCAGGGTGCGGGCGTAGCCTCCTGGGGTGACTCCCACTCCAGGCGAGGTGGTGGCGTCGGGGTCCCCTGACTCGGTTGGAGCGTTGCGGCTCTTCGGTTCTTACCAGTGTGTCGTGGTCGGCCTGCAACTCGCCGGGCATTCCGTATTCGGCGAGCAGGCGGGGCCGTAGTCGACGCACCTGCCCGGTGCCCCAGTCGCACCCGAGCGCGATCACGCCGGCGGCCACGGTCGGGTGCGCCTCCGGGCGCAATCTCGGCCCCAGCCGTGCATCTCGGACAGCAGGGTCACGGCGACGGTGGGGGTCAGCTTGTCGCACCGGTCGGGTCAGGTCGGTCAGGTCAGGTCAGGTCGAGGTCGACGTGGAACGCCGGTCCCGGCCCGGCATCGCGATGAGCCCGCGTTCCAGGGCGACGGTCACCGCGGCGGTGCGATCGTCGACGCCGAGTTTGCCGAAGATCCGGGTCAGGTGCGTCTTCACGGTGGCCTCGCCGATGTGCAGTCGCGCGCCGATGGCCGAGTTGGTCAGGCCTTCGGCCACCGCCCGCAACACGTCGACCTCGCGCTGCGAGAGTTGCGCCAGTGGGGGGCTGCCGCGGCGCGCGTGTCGCGCCAAGGTGGCCGCCGCCGACGGGGCCAGCACCATCTCGCCACGGGCCGCGGCGCGTAGCCCGTCGGCGAGCTTGTCCAGGGGGCTGTCCTTGAGCAGATATCCGGTCGCCCCGGCCTCGATGGCCCGCAGGATGTCCGCGTCCCCGTCGTAGGTGGTGAGGATGAGCACCGGCACCGGCCGGGGCAGGGCCGCGATCCGTTGGGTGAGCTGCCACCCGGACAAGCCCGGCATCATGAGATCGACCAGCGCCACGTCGACATCACCGACAGCGATGCGGGCCAGCGCGGCCTCGCCGTCGCCGACATCGGCGACAACCCGCACGTCATCGAGGGGGTCCAGCAGGGCGCGCAACCCTTGGCGGACCACGGGGTGGTCGTCCACCAGCAGCACTCGGATCATCGGTCCAGCTCCAGCCGCACTCGGGTGCCGGCACCGGGCGCGCTGTCCACCTGGAGTCGACCGGCCCAGGCCTCGACCCGGTCGCGGATGCTCTCCAGCCCGTAGCCGCGACCGGCTGCGTGGGCCAGAGCCGGATCGAATCCCACACCGTCGTCGGCGACTTCGAGCAAGACGCTGGTCGGGGTGTAGCGCAGGGTGACCTCGACGTGCTGCGGTCGGCCGTGGCGGAATGCGTTGGCCATGAGCTCCTGGCCGATGCGCAGCAGGGTCGCCTCCATCGCCGGGTCGAGCGGCTGCTCGGTGCCGGTGACGTTGACGGCGGTCTGGGTTGAGCGGGCCTCGGCGAAGCGGTTGACGACCCGGCCCAGGGCGGCACGCAGGGTGGAGCCGTCGAGCGGCACGGGGCGGAGCGCGGCGACGATCGAGCGGGTCTCGGCGAGATTGTCGTGTGCGGCTTGACGGGCCGCCCGGACATGGTCGGCCGCCTTGGCCGGGTCGGTGGACGCGGCCGTCTCGGCCGCCTGCAGCAACAGCAGGATCGAGGTGAGACCCTGCCCGACCGTGTCGTGGATGTCGCGGGAGAGCCGTTCGCGCTCGGCCAGCGCGCCGGCGGCCCGGTCCAGCTCGGCGATCCGCGCGCGGGAGGCGCGCAGCTCGGCGAGCAGCTCGGCTCGGCGGCGGCCCTCCATGAGGGTGTAGCCGACGAACATCGCCAGCGCGAAGCCGATGCTCACCGCGATCATCGACAGGTAGGCGCCGTAGACCGGCACGTTGGCGTCCCACCAGCCGACCCAGAGACGTTGGGCGACAAGACCTTCCAGGGCCAGGACGGCACACCAGAAGGCCGCCGGCCGGAGGTGGTCGAAGACGAAGAGCACCTCCGGCAGCAGCACGTAGAGCAGGTACATGAACACCGGGCTGACGGTGAACGCGAGCGCGAGGATGGCTGCCAGGCCCGCGACGTAGAGGACCCGCCGGGTGTCGGCCGGTCCGGGAGCCAGGCCGCGTCCGACCACCAGTCGCCAACCGAGCAGCCCGGTGCAAGCCAGACTCGCGACCAGCTTGGCGCGGGCGTCCGCAGCGTCGGAGGCGATCGTGATGATCAGCGTGGAGGCGATGAGCGCTGCGATGACACCCACCCACCACGAGCGGAACCGGGCCGAGAGATCCTCGCCGACGGCCTCGACATCGGCTCCGGCAACGTCGGCGGCAACGTCGGCTCCGGAAACGCCGTCGGCGGCATCGACCACAGTCACGGACCCAGCATGCCAAGCCCGGCGCCGGGGCGGTGTCCATCGGTCGGGGGACACCCGATCCGCTCCCCGGCGGATGGTGGCCTGGCCCGCATCCCGGCAGCGTTGCTGCTGCGATCGCGCCACGGTCGCTCCGGCGCTGACCGCGTCAGGCGTGAGACCAGACGTGAGACCAGACATGAGAACAGACGTGAGAACAGACGTGAGAACAGACATGAGACAGGAGTGCACGATGGAGCACGAAGTGGCGGCCCAGCTGGGCGAGCCGGTGACCTCGTCGGTGAAGCTGATGCCTCAGGGGCGTTGAAGTCCGGACGCAAGAGCATGCGGTTCGGCGGCTCTGGTGCCGCGGCGAAGGCGATGTTCTCCGACCCCACTCTGCTGGCCTCGACGCCGACCCGCCTGACGCTCTTCGAACTCAAACCCGGCGGCCTGAAGGACTCGCTGGGCGACCAGGTCTTCGCGGTGCCGCACGCCGACGTGCAGGCCTTCGAGATCGGCAAGGCCGGTTTCGGCATGGGCGCTGTGGGGATCACGTTGCGCGACGGTCAGCGCTTCGACTTCGAGTTCTCCAAGGTCATCGGCAAGAAGGTCCGCGAGATCGCCCAACAGGTCGGGCAAGGCTGATCGGCTCGGAGGGGGCCGCGCCCGCCGACCGTCGTCACGCTGGGTCCCCTCGCGCGCGGGCGAAAGCGGGGGCGGCGCGCGGCATACGATGGAAGGTATGCCGAGCCCGCCCCACCCGCCGCCCGCGACCCTGTCAGCGCCTGAGCCGACCGAGGGTGCGCCGTCGGCCGGCGCGGCCAAGCGGGTGCTGCTCGCGGCGCCGCGCGGTTATTGCGCGGGGGTGGACCGAGCCGTGGTGACGGTGGAGAAGGCGCTGGAGCTCTATGGGCCACCGGTCTACGTGCGCAAGGAGATCGTGCACAACAAGCATGTCGTGGCGACGCTGCGGCAGCGGGGCGCGGTGTTCGTCGACGAGACCGACGAGGTGCCCGAGGGTGCGACGGTGGTCTTCTCGGCGCACGGGGTGGCCCCGGTGGTGCACGAGCAGGCGCGGGCGCGCTCGCTCAAGGCGATCGACGCGACCTGCCCGTTGGTGACCAAGGTGCACCGGGAGGCGCGGCGGTTCGCCGACGACGACTACGACATCCTGCTGATCGGCCACGAGGGGCACGAGGAGGTCGTCGGCACCTCCGGTGAGGCGCCCGAGCACATCACCATCGTCGACGGCCCGCACGCGGTCGATGCGGTGGTGGTGCGCGACCCCGACAAGGTGGTCTGGCTGTCGCAGACGACGTTGTCGGTCGACGAGACGATGGAGACGGTGCGGCGGTTGCGTGCGCGTTTCCCGGCGCTGTTGGACCCGCCGAGCGACGACATCTGTTACGCCACGCAGAACCGGCAGCTGGCCGTCAAGCAGATGGCCAAGGACACCGACCTGATGATCGTCGTCGGGTCACGCAACTCGTCGAACTCGGTGCGGTTGGTCGAGGTCGCCCTCGAACACGGCGCTCGCGCAGGGCATCTGGTCGACTATGCCGCGGAGATCGACCCGGCCTGGCTGGTCGGGGTCGACACCGTCGGGGTGACCTCGGGCGCGAGTGTGCCGG
>WBZP01004145.1_pt1 | contig 15286 bp, 10 predicted proteins | sample 5204301 | NCBI WGS metagenome assembly WBZP01 (sample SAMN12412401, study PRJNA552823) | activated sludge metagenome | isolation source: activated sludge from nitrification reactor of wastewater treatment plant... | place: USA: Pennsylvania | collected 2017
GGGGTTCGCGTGTTTCAACGCCACCCAGTTCCTCAAGCGGGTGCTGAAGGTGGACGATTCCCTGGACGTGTTTCCGGTGCATGGCGTGGGTGGAATGCTCGGAACCCTGGCGGCCGGCGTGTTTGCCTCCACCGAACTCGGCCTGTTCAAGGGCCAGGGCTTCGCGACAGGCATCACCAGCATGGGGCAACAACTGGGCGTGCAGTTCGTAGGAGTAGCCGCCACGGTGGCCTACACGGCGGTCGTGACTTTCGTCCTCCTCAAGCTGGTGGATGTGCTCGTCGGGTTGCGGGTCGGCCGGGAAGACGAAATCGGTGGCCTGGACATCGCCCTGCACGATGAGCGCGGCTACGACCTGTAGCGGCTTCAACGCTCCGCGCCTCTTCGCAAGGGGAGCGGAAATGCGGCGGGACGTTTCGTGCGCTGGCGAGTCGCGCTCACCGTCCCGCCGCGTGGTTCAGGAAAAACGGATTTAAGCTTCTCCCTCTGGTTGCGGCGCCACGTCCACCGACACGTCCAGCGAGTGCGATCCACCACCGGTCATCACCCCCTTGAGCGGGGCGACGTCGCCATAATCCCGTCCCCAGGCCAGCGTGATGTGCTTTTCTCCAGGCATGCAATCGTTGGTTGGGTCGAATTCCGCCCAGCCGACGCCCGGCACGTACATGGCCAGCCAGGCGTGGGAGGCGTCGGCCCCCACCAGCCGCGGTTGGCCCGGCGGCGGCAGCGTTTCCAGGTAGCCGCTGACGTAGCGCGCCGCCAGCCCCAGCGCGCGCAGGCAGGCCATCGCCAGATGGGCGAAGTCCTGACAGACGCCGCGTCGCTCGTCGAGCACTTGGTTAAGCGGCGTGGCGACCGTGGTGAAATGCGGGTCGTAGGTGAATTCTTGATGAATCCGACGATTCAGGTCGGCCATGGCCTCCAGCAGGGGTCTTCCCGGCGGGAAACTCGGCGCGGCGTATTTCCGGAACGTCGGCGCGGCGGCCACGAAGGGCGAGTCCAGCGTGAACTGCCGGGCTTCGATCATCTCCGGGTCCGGGTTTTCCCGCAACACCGCGAGCGCCTGTTCCCAGGGCGGTGATGGGCTGGATTCGGCGAACGGCCGCGCATCCAGCACCCGTACTCCGGTGGCGACCGTGACTTCCAGTTCCTGATGAATATCCTGAATAACGAAGTAGAGCACCCGGTTGCCGAAAAAATCCCGCCGCTCGACCGAGAGCGCTGGTCGTGGGCGAATCGCGAGCCGGCTGGGGTGACACTGTTGCCAGGGGGTCTCGCGCGGCAGCAGCCGTGCTTCGTTGTGGCACAAAGCCACATCGTTGCTATAGCGATAGACGGTGCGATGGGTAATCAGGTACTTCATGGTTTCATGGCGATCAGTTGTCGGGGAACCTCGGCGTGACTGAAATGGCTGTGGGTCAGCGCATCGGAGAGTTCCAGCAGCGGGCGCCGCAGGGCTTCCAGCAGCCGGGACAGTTCGGCGCTGGAAGGTGTGCTTTCGTGGGACAGATCGGCCAGCGCCTCGATGTCGGCCAGTTGCAAAGCGGTGGTGGCTTCCAAAATCAGCCGTTCCTCGGCGCTGCGGTAGGGCGAACTGCTGGCCTGATGCAGCCGGCCGATGTGGCGCCGCAGCCGCTGCAACTGGTAGCCGACCGCCCGGGGGTTGCCCTCGTCGAATAGCAGCAGGTCGATGATGGCGATCGGGTGCAGCGCCGAGCGGTAGCGGCGCCGGTAGGCGGTCAGGTTGTCGGTGATGGTGAGCACCACTTCCCACAACGGCACGCCGGGATTACGGGCGGTGACGAAAGCCAGATGGAACAGGTCCAAGGTGCGCAGTACCCGCTCCAGATAGCGGCCGATGTCGAGGAACAACCAGCCCTGGTGGTGCGGCAGGGTTTCGTTGTTCAAGCCGCAGAACCCGGCGATCAGCATCAAGTCCTCTTCCAGCAACTCGCGCGCCTGTCGGGCGCCCAGGCCCACTGGCGGCTCCTGAATCCGCTGTTGCAGGCGGTTCAACAGACGCCAGCTATCATCGCCCAGATGGTTGCGCACCGCGCGCCCGGTGCGCAGCATCTCCTCCAGCATCATCCGCAGGCCGCCGGCGCGATCCGGGTCCACGATCGGGCCAAGCAGGGCCTGCCGCAGGATGAAAAACCGGGCGCGCGGTGATTCCGCCACCGGCGGTGCCGGGATGTCCAGGGCGTCGAGCAGGTCGTCCAGACAGCGCTCGTCGGTGTTGTCCTGTTCCCATTCCAGCAACCGCCCGAACGCTTCCCGCAACAGGCGGGCGGTGCCGTCCAGTCGCTCGCTGTAGCGGCCCAGCCAGTACAGATTATCGGCCACCCGGCTGGGCAGGTCGCCGCCGTCGCGGGTCACGAAGATGGGGCCGTAGCTCTGCCGGAGCAGGCTGACATGTTTCTGCGGCGTCGGCGCCAGCACCCACCAGTCCTTGCTGGTGCCACCCTTTTGCAGCGCCGCTTGCAAGGTATCCAATCCCGACGAGATCCGCGCCAGACCGCCCGGCATGACCCGGTACCCATCACCGTCGGCGACCGTGAAGCCGCGCAGCATCACCGGTCGTGGCGTCAGTTGACCGTCTTCCAGCACCGGGGCGGTGGACAGCGGGAGCGTTTCCTGGCCGACATACAGATGCGGGGTGGCCTGGATGCGATTCGCCAGTTGGGCGCGGGCCGCTGCGTCGAGCTGGGAACCTTCCCAGCGGGGCTGATTGGGCAGGATCGAATGCACCACCAGCCGTTCAAGATGGGCCAGTACGTAATTGCGGTCGCCGGGGTTGCCGCACCACCAGGTCGACAGCGACGGCAGCTTGAGATCTTCGCCCAGCAATTGCCGGCACAGCAGCGGCAGGAAGGCGGCCAGCCCGGGATTTTCGATGAGGCCGCTGCCCAGGGCGTTGGCGAGGGCGACATGGCCACCGCGCGCCGCCTGTAACAGGCCTGGAACGCCCAGCAGGGAATCGCCGCGCAGTTCCAGCGGGTCGCAGTAGGCGTCCACCACCCGCCGCAGGATGACGTCCACCGGTCGCAGGCCGCCCAGCGTTTTCAGCCAGACCCGGCCGTCCCGCACCACCAGATCTTCACCCTCGACCAAACTGAGCGACAGGTAGTTGGCCAGATAGGCGTGCTCGAAATAGACCGGGCTGTTGGGGCCGGGAGTCAACAGCACCACATGCGGGTTTTCGGGATTGTGACGCGCCAGCTTGGTCAGAGTAGCGCGCTCGGTTTCCAGAAAACTGGCCAGCCGGCGTAAGGGTGCGTCGCGATAAAGCATCGGCAGCGCCCGCGCCAGGATGATCCGATTTTCCAGGGTGTAGCCCGCGCCCGATGGCGACTGGGCGCGGTCGCCGTAGACCCGGAACGCGCCATCCGGGCCGCGGGCGAGATCGATCCCATGAAAGATTAGCCAGCGGCCGCCGTCTGGCAGAGCTTGATGACAGGGGTGCAGAAACCCGGGATGGGCGTAAACCAGTTCCGGCGGCAGCCAGCCCTGGCGGAGCGTCAGCCGCTGATTGTAGAGATCCGCCAGCAGGGCGTTTAGCAAGCGGGAGCGCTGTTCCATTCCCGCTGCCAGCATGCCCCATTCCTCGCCGGTCATCAGCAGGGGGAGGGTGTCCACCAGCCAGTGTCGCGACGCGCCGTGCGGGTCGCCGTAGCTGTTATAGGTGACGCCGTCCGCCCGCGACAGACGCTGGACTTCGGCGTGGCGGCGCTCCAGTTCCTCGCCGCCGGTTTCTTCCAGAAACCGCGCCAGATCTCGCCAATGGGGCCGTAATACGCCGGGCGCCGAGCACATCTCGTCGTAGCCGGACTCGGGGACCGGGTAGTCGCCCAGCAGGGTATCGTCGGGCACGCGCAGTGTGTCAGGGTCAGCGAGGGAGGCTGTTTCGATCATGAAGGTTTCCACGAAGGGGAGCGACGCCGTGTCGCCAAGGCGATCGCACGACCCAGCTTGGAACTTGGGGGAGGGCGAGCGACGCCGGGCCGATCATGCCGCATGGGGGCGCGGTTCGGAGGGTACGGTAACCGGGCGCGGCGCTAGGCGCGGGATCGAAGATTGGAGCCACGCAACCGTTCGGCCATGACCCGCATGACCTGCAGGGCGAACAACGGCGTGCGTTGAACGAGGGCCAGAAAATGTGGCCGGCTGATCGGGGTCAGTACGCAGTCGGTGCGGGCGACCGCCATGGCGCTGCGCGGTTTGTCGTCGATCATCGCCAGTTCGCCCAGGATGCCACCGGGATACACCGTTTCCAGGAACTGGCCGTTCGCTGTGATATCCACCTGGCCTTCAGCTACAATATACAAGCGGTCGCCCGGTTCGCCTTCCCGGAAGATAGTCTGGCCCTGGGTGAAGGATTGGTACTCTTCTGGCCGGTTGAGCGGATCCTGATTTTGCATGGAGCGTGTTCTCCTCGCGCAAGAGGATCATGGAGAGGATTGCGCGCCATTGGCGCGTTGGCTGGCGAGCGCGATAATTGCGCGGCAGTCTAGCCCATTTCACGGGGTCGCGGTAGCATTACGCCGTTTCTCCCTCGCAGTAATAAAGCAACAGTCTTTAATCTTCCCGGAGCGTAGCCATGTCCGATGGCGTGGAAAAGCGGCGGTTTGCCCGAACCGAGATCAGCGCGGCGGTCCAGTACCGAACCGCCGATGGCGAGGCGCCGCGCGATGGTTGGCTGGGCAACGTCAGCTCGGGCGGCATCTTATTGTGGACCGAGGATAAATTGTCGGTTGGAATCACGCTGTATCTGCGCATCAACGCCGATGAACTGGGGGATGCTGAAGTGGAGGTGACCGCGACCATCGTGCGTATCGATCCCGCCCGGCGGGACGGGCAGTTCGGTTATGGCTGCCGGTTCGACGCGTTCTACAGTGGTCCCCCCGTCGATACCGATTGAGCGGCGCGGCGATGAAAACTGCGGTGGTTATCGATGCGGCCTGTGATCTGCCAGCTTCCTACCTGCAGCAGCATCAATTGCATCTGCTGCCCAACACGCTGATCCTGGGCGACCAGGTCTTGACCGATGACCGCAATGTTGGCTTGACTCTGGCCTTTTATCACCGCTATGCCCTGTCGCGGGATCTGGAGGTAGCAACCGAGCCCTGTTCGGCCAGCGCCATCGCCGGATTGTTTCTGGATCGCCTGGTTATTGACTATGACCGGGCTATTTTGATCGCCATCTCGCAAACCCGCAGCCAGTTGTTCCAGAACGCGACCGAAGCGTCGTTTGCGATTCTGCGCGGCTACCGCGAACGGCGCCGGCAGGCCGGTTTGAATACTCCGTTCTATCTGAACGTACTCGACAGCAGGACGGTCTTCGCTGGCCAGGCGGTGCTGGCGCATGAAGTGATCCGGTTGTTGCAAAATCCGGATTTACCCTTTAATGAACTACGCCGGCTGGTGGAGGCATTTCGGCGCTACATTCGCTGCTATATCCTGCTCGACGATCTGTCCCATATCCGCCGCCAAGCCCACGAGAGGGGCGAGAACAACATCGGATTCCTGAACTACCACCTCAGTTCATTGTTTGGCATCAAGCCGGTGGTCCGGTTCGCGGATGGCGAGATCGAACTGGCATTCAAGGCGCACGGCTTCGAGCGCGCGCTAGCGGGTCTGTTCGAGCAGGCCAAGCTGGAAATCGATCATGGCCTGCGCAGTCCGCTGGTCGTGCTCAGCTATGCCGGCGATCCGCAATGGCTCAGGCAGAAGCGCGCTTTCGTCGAATTCGAACACCATGTCCGGCAGTGGGGCGTCGAGCTCATGGTCTCGGTCATGAGCGCCAGCGGCGGTATCCACCTCGGCCCCGGCGCAATTTCGCTGGCCTTCGCCTGAACGCCGGTTTGAGCGACCAACGGATTTTCAAAGAATCGGCTTGCTTCATCCTGGTTCTTCACCTATAGTGGCAGTGTATGGTTTTCAAACATGTGAATTTGCTCGTTCATTGCAACTCCCTCCAGTCAGCAATCCCGTTCGTCAGATTCCCTGCCTTGATTTCCGTGCAGCTTACTTGGGTGACAACCCAACTGTTCAATTTTTTAGTTTTCAGGAATCTAGCATGTCCACTGGTACCGTGAAATGGTTTAACGAGTCAAAGGGTTTTGGTTTTATCTCGCCCGATGATGGCGGTGACGATCTGTTCGCACATTTTTCCGCGATTCAGGCGCGCGGGTTTAAGACGCTGAGGGAAAACCAGAAGGTTTCCTTCGATGTGGCGACTGGACCCAAGGGCAAGCAGGCGACCAACATTCGCCCGATCGATTGAACCCCACCAGAATTTCCAAAAGCCCGGCTTTGGCCGGGCTTTTTATTGCCCTGTTTTAGCGGCGGGAGAGCCTGAACGCTACTCCGTTCAATCCAGGCCACCGCTGTGGGACAATAATCGGCATGTTCCGCAACCCGGATTTGTCGCCGTCCATGCCCGCGCCTGTCGCACCACCCGTTTCGCCCTCTCTCCCGCAACCTGTTCTGCCGCCCGACTCGCGGCGGCCAGTACGCTGGGGCTGCTTGCACGGCGCCGGTCCCGCCCTGCTAATCGCCACGGCTGCTGCCCGTTATCGTGGTCTGGCGCTGGTGGTGACGCCAGACAGCCAGACCGCGCTGCGGCTGGAGACGGAACTGCGGGTGTTCGGCGGTTCGGACTTGGAGATTCTGACGTTTCCCGACTGGGAGACACTGCCCTACGATGGATTCTCGCCGCATCAGGACATCGTGTCGCAACGGCTGGCGGCTCTGTACCGGCTGCCGCGGCGGCGGCGCGGGGTGCTGGTGGCGCCGGTCGCGACCCTGATGCAGCGGTTGGCGCCGCGCGACTATCTGGACCGCTACGCACTGCTGCTGACGGTCGGCGAGCGGCTGGATCTGGAAACCCTCCGCCGGCGGCTGGAAGCGGCGGGCTATGCCTGCGTCTCGCAAGTGGTCGAGCGTGGCGAGTTCGCGGTGCGCGGCTCCATTCTCGATCTGTTCCCGATGGGTGCCGAACGGCCGTACCGGATCGAACTGTTCGACGACGAGGTGGAGAGCATCCGCGACTTCGACCCCGATACCCAGTTGTCGGTGGCGAAAGTCGAGCGCATCGAGCTGTTGCCGGCGCGGGAGTTTGCGCTGGACAAGGAAACCATCACCCGCTTTCGTCAAGGCTGGCGCCGCCAGTTCGAAGGCGATCCCCAGCGTAGCCCGATCTATCGCGAGGTGAGCGCCGGCAACGCGCCCGGTGGCGTCGAGTATTACCTGCCGCTGTTCTTCGAACAGGCCGCGACCCTGTTCGACCACCTGCCCGAAAGCACCCTGGCGATCCGGCTGGAAGGCGTGGATGCGGCGATGGCGACGTTCCAGGCGCAAATCATGGATCGCTACGAGCAGCGTCGATACGACGCGGAACGGCCGCTGTTGCCGCCGCCACTGCTGTTCCTGGAGGCGGCCCAGGTGGAACGGGCGCTGGCGCGTTATCCGCGCATTGAATTGTGGGAGGCCGGCGATGGCGGGGTGAATTTCCCCACCGCGCCGCCGCCGGCGTTGCCGTTGCAACCACGCGCCGAGCGGCCCGCCGCCGCGTTGGAGCGATTCCTGGCGGAATTTCCGGGGCGGACGCTGGTCGCCGCCGAATCGGCGGGGCGGCGCGAAGTGTTGCTGGAGACGCTGCGCGGCTACGGCTTGCGGCCGGTGGTGTGCGAGAACTGGGCGGAATTTCTGGCGCGCGAGGATGTGCGGCTGGCCCTGATGGTCGCACCGCTGGAACAGGGCCTGTTGCTGACCGAACCGCCATTGGCGATCATCGCCGAGCCGCAGTTGTATGGCGAGCGGGCGCAGCAGGTTCGCCGACGCGCGCCCAGCCGCGACCCCGACGCCATCATCCGCAACCTCACCGATCTCAGCCTGGGGGCGCCCATCGTCCACGAGGAACATGGGATTGGCCGCTACGCCGGGTTGGAGCGGTTGGAGATTGCAGGCATCGACGGCGAATTCGTGGTGGTGGAATACGCCGGCAGCGACCGACTGTATGTCCCCGTCGCGTCTTTGCACCTGCTGAGCCGTTATACCGGCGCTTCGCCGGAAGCCGCGCCCTTGCACAAACTCGGCAGCGGCCAGTGGGAGAGGGTCCGGCGCAAGGCCGCCGAACAGGCCAGCGACGCGGCGGCGGAACTGCTGGATCTCTACGCTCGTCGCGCGGCCCGGCCCGGTCACGCCTTTGGCTTGAGCGAGGCGGACTACGCCGCTTTCGCCGCCGCCTTCCCGTTCGAGGAAACCGCCGACCAGCAGGCGGCGATCGACGCCGTGATCGCCGATCTGCGTTCCGGCCAGCCGATGGACCGGGTGGTGTGCGGCGATGTCGGTTTTGGCAAGACCGAGGTGGCGATGCGCGCCGCGTTCGTGGCGGTGCAGGATGGCCGACAGGCGGCGGTGTTGACTCCGACCACGCTACTGGCCCAGCAGCATTATCAGAACTTTCTCGACCGCTTCGCCGACTGGCCGGTGCGGATCGAATTGCTGTCCCGGTTCCGTTCGCCGAAGCAGCAGGCCGAGACGCTCGCGGCGCTGGCCGAGGGGACGGTGGACATTCTGATCGGCACCCACAAGCTGTTGCAGGACAGCGTGAAATTCAAACAGTTGGGGCTGGTGGTGGTGGACGAGGAACACCGCTTCGGGGTGCGGCACAAGGAGCGGCTGAAAGCGTTGCGCACCGAGGTGGACATTCTGACCCTGACCGCCACCCCGATTCCCCGCACACTGAACCTGGCGATGGCCGGGTTGCGCGATCTGTCCATCATTGCCACCCCGCCGGCGGGGCGGTTGGCGGTCAAGACCTTCGTCGGCCAGTGGAACCCGGCGACCATTCGGGAAGCCTGCCAGCGCGAGTTGAAACGCGGCGGGCAAATCTACTTCCTGCACAACGAGGTGGAGACCATCCAGCGCATGGCGGCGCAGATGGCGGAACTGGCGCCGGGCGCGCGGATCGCGGTCGCCCACGGTCAGATGCGCGAGCGGGATCTGGAGCAGGTGATGCTGGATTTCTACCACCGCCGCTGCAATCTGCTGATTTGTACTACGATTATTGAATCGGGCATCGACGTGCCCAGTGCCAACACCATCTTCATCAATCGCGCCGACAAGCTGGGGCTGGCGCAATTGCATCAGTTACGCGGGCGGGTAGGGCGTTCGCATCATCGGGCCTACGCCTATCTGATCGTCCCGCCCAAGCAGGTGATGACGGCGGATGCGATCAAGCGCATCGAAGCGATTGAGTCGCTGGAGGACTTGGGCGCGGGCTTCCTGCTGGCCAGTCACGATCTGGAGATTCGCGGCGCCGGCGAATTGCTGGGCGAGGCGCAGAGCGGCCAGATTCACGAGGTGGGTTTCACCTTGTACATGGATTTGCTGGAGCGGGCGGTGCGAGCACTGAAGGCTGGGAAAATCCCGGAATTGGACCGGCCGCTGGATCACGGCCCGGAGATTGATCTGCAAAGCCCGACGCTGATTCCCGATGATTATCTGCCCGATGTTCACAGCCGGCTGATCCTGTACAAGCGCATCGCCAGCGCCCGCGACCACGGGGAGTTGCGGGAACTGCAGGTGGAGATGATCGACCGCTTTGGGTTGTTGCCGGTCCCGGTCAAGACCCTGTTCCGGGTGACCGAACTGAAGTTGCGGGCGATGCCGATTGGGGTGAAGAAAATCGAGGCCGGACCCAAGGGCGGACGGATCGTGTTTGGGCCGGAACCCAGGGTAGACGCCGCTAAACTGGTGCGGCTGATCCAGTCGCAGCCCAAGGGCTACAAGCTGGATGGCAGGGATAAACTGCGTTTTATCAAGGAATTGCCAGACATCGACACACGGGCGCGGGAAGTGGAACAGGTATTGGTGGCGATTGAAATGTGAGGACTGATGGTTAACGTGACCATGCATGATTGGTGGAGAGCGATGAGTGTGCCGCTGCTGGTGATTGCGCTGGCTGGGTGGCCGCTGGCCCATGCCGCGCCGTTGGAACCGGTTACGTTGCAACTGAAATGGAAACACCAATTCCAGTTCGCCGGCTATTACGCCGCGCTAGCCCAAGGTTACTACCGCGAAGCTGGCCTGGAGGTGAACATCGTCGAAGCCCAGCCCGATCATGATCCGGTGGCGGCGGTGCTTAGTGGCGAAGCGGATTTTGGTGTCGGCGCTGCGAACCTGCTGCTGCTGCGGGCGCGCGGCGAGCCGGTGGTGGCGCTGGCGGTCATCTTTCAGCATTCGCCCCAAATGCTGCTGGCGCGGCGCGGTTCGGATCTGAACCACGTTCACGATCTGAACGGCAAGCGGGTGCATATCGAACCGGGTTCCGCCGAACTGCTGGCCTATCTGCGGCGCGAGGGGATTGCTTCGGAACGCCTTGGCGTCATGCCATACAACCTCGATGTGGCGGCGCTGATCGACGGCCAGGTCGACGCGATCTCGGCTTATGTGACCGATCAGCCGTTCGCCGCGCGGCAGGCCGGTCTTGACTATCTGATCTTCTCTCCCCGCGCCGCCGGCATCGACTTCTACGGCGACAACCTGTTCACCACCGAGGCGCAAATCGAGGCGTACCCGCGGCGGGTCGAGGCCTTTCTCGCCGCCAGCCTGCGCGGTTGGCGCTACGCGATGGAGCATCCCGAGGAGATCATCGAGCTGATCCTGGCCCAGTACAGCCAGCGCCACAGTCGCGAGCATCTGCGCTACGAAGCGGAACAGATGCAGTATTTGATCCTGCCAGTGTTGGTGGAACTGGGCCAGATGAATCCTGGCCGCTGGCGGCACATGGCCGAAACGTATGCCGAACTGGGCATGCTGCCGGGGATATTATCCCTGAAAGGGTTTCTCTACGAGGCCAACCCGAAGGTGGATTTGCGCTGGCTCTATTGGAGTCTGGCGGCGGCGCTGGTGCTGGTGCTGGTGGGTGGCTTGATTATTCTGCATATTCACCGCCTCAACCGTGATCTGCGCCGCGAAGTGCGGGAGCGCAAGACTGCCGAAACCAAATTCCGGGGACTGGTGGAACAATCACTGGTGGGGATTTACATCCTCCAGGAGGGCCGGTTTGTCTACGTCAACCCCAAGTTCGCCGAAATCTTTGGCTACGTGGTGGAGGACATCGTCGGTCGGCTGGGGCCCCTGGATCTGACGGTCCAGGCTGACCGGGAGCAAGTCCGGGAAAATCTCCGCCGCCGAATCGATAGTGAAACTGGCGGCATTCACTATGTCTTCGGCGCTATCCGCCAGGACGGTTCCCTGATCGATGTGGAGGTCAACGGGGAAGCCGTCGAGTACGAAGGATATCCTGCTATCGTCGGGGTGGCGCTGGACATCACCGAGCAGAAGCGCGCCCAGCAGCAATTGAATTATCTGGCGTTCTACGATCCGCTCACCGAATTGCCCAACCGCGCGCTGTTTTTCGACCGTTTCTGTCAGTTGCTGGCTCAGAGCAAGCGCAACGGGACGCCGTTCGCCCTGCTGATGCTGGATCTGGACGGCTTCAAGGCGGTGAACGATGTCTATGGTCACAAAACTGGCGATGCCCTGCTGGTAGCGGTGGGGCAGCGGTTGCGCAATTGCGTCCGCGAATCCGACACCGTGGCGCGGATGGGGGGGGATGAGTTCGTTTTGCTGTTGCAAAACGTGCAGGAGGCTGAAAGCGCGCCGCGGGTCGCCGGGAAAATCGTCGCCGCGTTGGCCGAGCCGTTTCCGCTGTTGGGCCACGAGTGCCGGGTTGGGGCCAGCATCGGCTTGTGCATCGCGCCTCGGGATGGCGACGACATGGAAACCCTGCTGGGCCGTGCCGATGCCGCCATGTACCAAAGCAAGGCGCGGGGCAAAAATACCTATACCTGTTACCAGCCGACGCTGAAGGCCCTCAGACCCACAAAAATGGTATTCCTGGAGTGGAGCGAGGCGCTTTGTGTTGGGGTGCCGGTGATCGACGACCAGCACGCCCGGCTAGTTACACTGCTGAACCGCATTGACGACGCCGTGAAAACCGGCCAGGTCGAGGAGCGGATCATGGCGTTACTGGACGAACTGGTCGCCTTCACCCGCTATCACTTCGAAACCGAGGAACGACTGATGGACCAGTATGGCTATGCAGATGCCCTCATCCACCAGCAGGAGCATGGCAAACTGTTGGAAGATCTGCTCAGCATCCAGAGCCAGTTTGACAACGCCAGCCTGATGCTGAGCTTGCAGGCGCTCAAGCTCTGGCTGATCAAGCACATTATTTTTAGCGACCGGCGCCTGGGGGAAGTGCTGATCGCCAGTGGAGTATTGGAATCCCAGCACGAGCAACAGATTCAAGTCGGCACTGCTCATTCAGTGGCAATCTAACGTTGATCAACGTCACGCCCACCATCAGCATCCACGAAAACGAACTCCAGTTTCAGTTCAAGCTGGCCTCCGGTCCCGGCGGCCAGAACGTGAACAAGGTGGCGACGGCGGCGGAACTGCGTTTCGATGTCGCGGGTTCGCCCTCGCTACCGGAGCTGGTGCGGGCGCGGTTGCTGGCCTTGGCCGGGAGTCGCGTGACCCAGGATGGGGAGCTGCTGATCACCGCCCGGCGCTTCCGCAGTCAGGAACGCAACCGTCAGGATGCGATTGATCGGTTGGTCGCCCTCATCCAGAAAGCGGCGACGCCGCCCAAGCCAAGAATCAAGACCAAACCTTCGCGGGCCGCCAAAAAGCGGCGGATGGATGACAAGCGGCGGATCGGGGAGAAAAAACAGACCCGCCGGCCGGTCGGATCGTCCGGGGAGAGCGAATGAACGTCGCTACCGCCTGCCCCTGCGGCTTGGGCCAATCCTATCCCACCTGTTGTGGAGCCTACCTCGACCACGGGCAACCACCGGCCACGGCCGAGGCCCTAATGCGTTCGCGCTATTCCGCCTACGTCCTCGGGCGGGAAGATTATCTGCTGCGCACCTGGCACGAATCCACCCGACCCGGAACGCTCGATCTGAGCGGCGATGCCGGTACTGTCAACTGGCTGGGCTTGAAGATCGTCCGCACGGAAGCCAGCGGTCCCGACGACGCGCGGGGCGTGGTCGAGTTCGTGGCCCGCTACAAGATCGGCGGCAAGGCGCACCGGCTCCACGAAACCAGCCGGTTCGTGCGGGAAGATGGGCAGTGGTTCTATCTGGACGGGACGCTGCACGCCGCTGCCAAGCCCGGACGGAAGTGACCCGCGCGCCGGTCAAGTCTCACCCAATTCACAAGCTGCTGAAGCCTTGTCGCGTCGATTTAGAAGCTTTCGTGTTACACTAACAATAAGAAGTTTGCGTAGAAGACTACCTACCGTATCACCGATTTGAAGCCGGAGAACCTGATCGCCACCTTCCGCAACAGCTATCGGCAACGCGTTACCGTCGCCTCGCATAAATGTACGATCACTGCGTTAATATAAGGACTACTTAGATGCATAAAGCCCACCTCGGAGCGAATCGTCAAAAGATTCTCGATTGGCTGAAAAATGCATGGTTAAAAGATGGTCCATCAATCTGTTTCCTTGAAGGCTTTCCAGGCGCAGGAAAGAGTGCGCTCGCCGACGAGGTACTAGCTCACGTAAAGCATTTGCAGGGTCGGCATGTTTGCCTCGATGTGGTTGCTGATCGTGCCAGTCCTTCTATCATTGATACGTTCTTTGACTTAGCAGACAAACTTAGTCAGGAAGGATTGAAAGAAATGGAAGTCGCCCTTTTGGGCGAACCAGAGCCGAACCCTGCTTACGCTCTCGAAAAAGCGTTACGGCACCCCGTGCTTATCGTTATTGATGAAGCTCAGCGGCTCTTTAAACCAGATTCCGGGGAACCAGATTTCGATCTCTCGGGAGTGCTCTCATTTCTTAGGAGACGGCCCACTCTGCGCGGCAGGCTGTTGCTATTGACTGATCGGTTGGTCGAACGAGCACGCTGGTCCGAAGCCTTTAAGATTCAAACCCTCAGGGAATTATCGGATGAAGAAGCAGAACAACTTTTAATTGATCGATTGCAGGTACAGGAAACACCTGAAGCTGTTCCGGTTGAGCGGAGGCAGGACCTTATTCGAGTACTCGGGCGCAATCCAAGAGCCATCGAAACCTTGGTCGCAACGCTTGTCTATGAACCGTTGGATGAAATCGTTGGCCGAGATCCCGGATTCTGGGCTATTCAAGATCGTGAGGTATCTCGAGATTTTCTTGAGAAGCTGGAGCGAGATCTGTTGGAGCGGACCATTACCCATCTTGATCCTCTGCAACACAAGCGGTTATTGATGCTTGCCGCACATCGAAAAGACTTCGAAAGCCCGGCGATTGAGTTGATCTGCAGTGGAACCAGAAAAGAGTGGCGCACGTTCCGTCATGTGCTGGTTACGAGGTTCTTGCTGAGCCAGCGCTTGGGATGGCATTCTCTGCACCCCATTGTTCGCGAAATTGGCTTAGCGCATTTAAGAGAAAACGCCGCCGATTTCAAGCAAGCACACTCTAAAGCTGCCAACTATCATCTGCGACACTTTCGGGCACGGACAATGGTCGATGGGCAAGTGAAGCTCGCTGCTTCATTCGCGGAACTTCGTTATCATCTACATCACGCCGAACAGAAAAATGAGTTCCGCGAAGTCGTCAATCACTTTGCTAACCACCTGAGGGCCGAAATCAAGTCAGTGTCGCCGGTCCCTACTGACCAAGAGGAACTCAACGAGCGTATTGCAGTTCTCTCGGTCCTACTTGAGGATGGCGGCGCAAAAGGACTCGAATCTCATCTCGCCCAGTGTCTCAGGAAGCGCGGCAAACCGGCTGATTTGGCCCAAGCACTGATTCATGCAGAGCGAGCGACTGGTGCTGACGCTCCTGTTCATGCCTGGATCCTTCGCGCTCAGATGGAGGAGCAGTTGGGTAAGGTTGATGACGCAGTGGAGACCATCTACACGGCTATCGAGTCCGTGTCCAAGAGTGACAGCCTGGTTTCTCTCTATCAATACGGAGCTGAACTGCTCAGCCGGGAAGGCTATTTAGACGACGCCCTGTTGCTTCTCCGCCAAGGAATTGTGCTAATCCCCGCAGAAAAGAATGTGTTCTCGCTGTACCAGCTCTGCGCGGAACTGCTGGCGCGGAACGACCGGGCGGACGAAGCCATCGACCTGCTGCGCGAGGGCCTCGGCAAGGTGCCGGCGCAGTTCAGCCTGTTCGCGCTGTACCAGCTCTGCGCGGAACTGCTGGCGCGGAACGACCGGGCGGACGAAGCCATCGACCTGCTGCGCGAGGGCCTCGGCAAGGTGCCGGCGCAGTTCA
>WBZP01004146.1_pt1 | contig 15285 bp, 4 predicted proteins | sample 5204301 | NCBI WGS metagenome assembly WBZP01 (sample SAMN12412401, study PRJNA552823) | activated sludge metagenome | isolation source: activated sludge from nitrification reactor of wastewater treatment plant... | place: USA: Pennsylvania | collected 2017
CGTCCCGGCTGTTGTATTGGTAAAGGCCACAGGGTCGCCATTGGAGCAAATTGTCTGGTCGCTGCCCACCGTACCGCCGTTCACACTGTTTACGGTCACGGTGATACAATTGCTGTTCGCGGTGCAAAGCACGCCGTTCAGTGTGGAAGTCGCCACACGACGATAATACGTCGTTACGGTCAGACCGGCAGGTACATCATAGGTAGCCAATGTGGCCCCTGCGATATTTGTAAAGGCCGATGCACAACCCGTGGTGTTGGATTGCCATTGATAAGTAATGGCACCACTGCCCGTGGCTGCTGTTATGCTGGTAAAGGCCGCAGGGTCGCCATTGGAACAAATCGTCTGGTCGCTGCCGATACTGCCCGGAGTCACATCGTTTATGGTTACAGTCACGCAGTTGCTGTTGGCGCTGCAAGGCACGCCGTTCAGCGTGGAAGTCGCCACCCGGCGATAATACGTCGTTACGGTTAAACCGGAAGGCACATCATAGGTGGCCAGCGTGGCTCCCGTGATATTTGTAAAGGCCGACCCACAGCCCGTCGTGTTGGACTGCCATTGATAGGTAATGGTACCGCTGCCCGTGGCTGCCGCTGTGCTGGTGAAAGCCGCCGGATCAGCAGGATTACAAAGGGTCTGGTCGCTGCCGATGCTGCCCGGATTTACATTATTCACCGTTACAGTCAGGCAGTTGCTGTTGGTGCTGCAAGGCACTCCATTCAGTGTGGAGGTCGCCACCCGGCGATAATACGTCGTTACGGTTAAGCCGGAAGGTACATCATAGGTGGCCAGCGTGGCTCCCGTGATATTTGTAAAGGCCGACGCACAACCTGTGGTGTTGGACTGCCATTGATAGGTGATGGCACCGCTGCCCGTGGCTGCTGTTATGCTGGTAAAGGCCGCAGGGTCGCCACTCGAGCAAATCGTCTGGTCGCTGCCAATGCTGCCAGGGGTCACGTTATTCACTGTTACGGTAATGCAATTGCTATTGGCGCTGCACAGTACTCCATTCAGTGTGGAGGTCGCCACCCGGCGATAATAGGTCGTTACGGTCAGACCGGAAGGCACATCGTAAGTAGCACTTGTGGCACCCGTAATGTTTGTAAAGGCCGACGCACAGCCCGAAGTGTTGGACTGCCATTGATAGGTAATCACACCGCTGCCCGTGGCTGCCGCCGTATTAGTAAAGGCCGCAGGGTCGCCATTAGAGCAAATCGTCTGATCGCTGCCGACGCTGCCCGGAGTCACATTATTCACCGTAACGGTGATACAGTTGCTGTTGGCACTGCAAGGCACGCCGTTCAGTGTCGAAGTCGTCACGCGCCGATAATACGTCGTTACGGTCAGGCCGGAAGGCACATCATAGGTGGCACCCGTGGCACCTGTAATATTTGTAAAGGCCGACGCACAGCCCGAAGTGTTGGACTGCCATTGATAGGTAATGGTACCGCTGCCCGTCCCGGCTGTTGTATTGGTAAAGGCCAGAGGGTCGCCATTAGAGCAAATCGTCTGGTCGCTGCCCACGGTACCGCCGTTCACATTGTTTACGGTCACGGTGATACAATTGCTGTTCGCAGTGCAAAGCACGCCGTTCAGCGTGGAAGTCGCCACACGCCGATAGTAGGTCGTTACCGTAACACCGGAAGGCGCATCATAGGTAGCCAATGTGGCCCCTGCGATATCCGTAAAGGCCGACCCACAGCCCGTCGTGTTGGACTGCCATTGATAGGTAATGGCACCGCTGCCCGTGGCTGCTGTTATGCTGGTAAAGGCCGCAGGGTCGCCACTCAAGCAAATCGTCTGGTCGCTGCCGACGCTGCCCGGAGTCACAGTGTTAATTGTAATGGTACCTGTGGCGGTAGCACTACAATTATTCTGATTCCTTACAGTTACGGTATAAGAACCCGCCGTGCTTTTCGTAATAGAAGGCGTGTTTTCTCCGCTGCTCCACGAATAAGTGAAAGAAGTGCCTCCGCCTACAGTGGCAGTCAAAGTACCGGAGGCCCCTGTGCAGACCGTAGCGTTAGCAACAGATACTGTGGGCGATGCATTGACGGTGACTGTTGCGCTGGCATCTTCGGTACAACCATTCGAGCCTGTAACAGTCACTGTGTAAGTAGTTGTAGTGGCAGGGCTGACAGTAATGGTCTGGGTGGTACGGCCATTACTCCAGGCATATTGAGTGGCAGTCGTGCTGGCCGTCAGTGTCGTAGAACTCCCTGCGCATATCGTTTGAGGATCTACTTTCACCTGAGCAACACTATTGACCGTTATGGTCCTGCTGGCAGTAGCAGTACAACTACTGGCAGCCGTCACAGTCACCGTATAAGTAGTTGTAGTAGTAGGACACACATTATTGGCCGCCGTAGCCCTGCCATTGCTCCAGGCGTAAGCACCTCCTCCGGATGCGGTGATTGTGATACAGGATCCATCGCAAACACTTGAAGGACCTGTTATAGTAGCAGTGGGAGCTGCATTAACACCCACCACTATTCCTACAGAACCAGTACAACCGTTGACATCTGTAAGTACTGCGCTATAAGTACCTGCCTGCGCAGTGGAGATATTATTGGAAACGGTAATGGTATTACCTGTCGCAGTAAAACCAGGGCCTGTCCAACTCACCGTGCTTACATTGGGCAACACACTAAGTTGCAAACTGCCCCCTGCACAAAGCGTTACCGCGCAATCATTTTCCACGGTCCACCCCTGACCATTTATATTGGCTTCGCATTGCAAAGTAGGAGGCGTATTAATATCTATGGTGAGAATGTTGGAAACCCCGGTGTAGTCATTACAACCGGAGCGGCGCGACAAACGAACGTAACAGGTAGTCTGCGAGACAGTGGGAGGATCGTACGTAGCAGCAGTGGCACCGCTGATCAAAGGCCACTGATCTACCGGAATACCGCAATCGAACGAATAGGCCCACGCATACTCTATGGTACCGCTGCCGCCACTCGGGGAGGTGACGTTTGTAAATGCAGGCGGATTGGTCGTGGTGCAATAGTTGCGGCTCGAAGCAATCTGACCACCATTGGTAATGTTGCTACAGGGAGGAGCAGGACAAGAAACATCGGTGAAGAAAGGAAAATTATGTATCTCACCACCATCCATAGTGAAATTGGCAGCAATGATCTGTCCTTCCACGTTGTTGGACCCCTGCTTGATAACGGTGGCACCGGGTGCAAAAATAGTACCTTCTACCATTTGATTGGCATTGATCGTCAGGGACGAGAAGCCACTAAAGTTGAATAAAATCGCACCAGCCTCTCCACTCCCAATACCAGCCATAGCGGGCGTGTTCCAAGTCATGGAGCTGCCCGTCACATTGATGATCAAAGGACGGGCCGCGTTGGGCTGGTTCTCAAAAGTAATGGATTGAATTTGATTAAGCGCCGTCGCACTCAGCGTTAATACGTTGGTCGTGTTGTCCGTCAACAGAATCTTGACGTTGGCAGGCGGATTGCTGTTATTGGGCAATGGCGTACCATTCTGATCGCGCAGAATGACGTTGGAGGCGCAGGAGGCCAACGTACTGGCATACTGCGACATCTGCGTAAACGCGGTCGAGAAATTGATCAGACCCGACCGACAGATCGAACCAGTAGGCTGAGCCGTTTGCAGTTGTAATGCCGGATTATCAGTAATGGTACCCCCGGTAATTCGCGTATTACCACTCTGGTAAATATTGGATCCGGTACAGTTGCCAATCTTTACAAAACCATTCTGATTGATGTTCGTGGGAGACCCTGCCGTATAAAAGACCCTGCCCCCAATGATCAGGGCAGAAGCACTGGCATCACTACCATCTACAAACGTACCAATGGAAAGTATCGAATGGTTCACATTCCCATTCAACGTCAGGTTACCTCCCATTGCAGCAGCACCCTCTATATCGCCCGCTTTGAAAGTAACATTACCACTAACAAAGACATTAAAGTCCAATGCAGGAACCGTAGGAGTAATCTGACCCTGCAAGCCCTCGAGACCAACTGTACATAAAAGACCCACTATGCCGACTTTAACAGCCGTAACTTTAAAAGTGTCGTAACCGTGAGTAGTGGCATCAACAAAGTCGGTAGAAAAAAAAGTGTTGAAAAATTTCATCGTCTCAATGAATGATTATGAAAAAGCTGTACGCTCTAATTTTTTAAATGGTAAAACACAGGAAGATCAAATTTAATACAATTCAATCGATCAGCCCTGTTTGAAAAAAGATATACCGTTCGGCAGGGTATCTGCTCCTCCTTCAAAACAAAAAAGTCATATGCTGCACAAGCAGCAAATGACTTTCCCGGCATTTATCCGAAGCTGATAAAACAACAGCCTTACGAATTCCCGCAGGTAATGAGATTGAATGAAAATGCGCAGACACAAACCCGACCTGTCCAGTCCTTCGATAGACTGCCGCAGCAGGGTTTGCCTGACACCTGACTATACAGAGCCTGGGAGAGGACACAGTAAGGGCATGGTTGAATCCTCTACATAAGAAGAGATTAGAAAAGCAGGCAAGAAAGAAAGGCAATCCACTGAATACAGCGATGTCGCCCTCTTCACTATGCGAAGAAGTATAGAAATTCATCTCAATGAAGATAAAGGATTAAAAAGATACCCTCAAAAAAATCAGGTTAAAACACCCGGATCCGTTCATCAAGTATCTTAATCAAGTAAATTTTCCTTTCGGTAAAATGCCTGATTCAGAAATGCGGCGATTAGACGCAGAGACTGTAACATAGTAACACATTATTGTAGAAAATCTACGCAAAGCCCGAAACGTCGTGAAAAAACAATGCAAAGGGATGTCCCATGATAGCAACACATTGGCATAAGGAAGTCGTCAGTACAGGACCAACAACCTCTTTGCTAAATTAAGGTATAGAAGAAATACTTTAGCAGGAAGGAAAACGAAAATGAAAAGTATAGTGTCTAACGATTAAAGAATCATTTCCGTTTTTATCGCGGCAAAGGTATGACATTCTTTCGTACTAATTGGTCGCCAGATAATATATTTATCCATAGAAATAAAATATATTTTTAAAATTACAGCATAAGTAATTAAAATTCAATTACTTATATAATAACACACAGTCATGATAAAATTATTATTTGTCCTATAGACGACGATTTCGATTAATGCCTCCTTAAAATACCTATATCTGATTTTAAATCTCCCGACCACAGACAGTAGGCTTCCTTTATTTTTTTTCCAAAAGGGTAAGGAAATTACCCATGCGCCGATCTCCCTTTAAACAGCGCAAAAAAATGCGCTTCCTTGCAATCTTATCTTTAAAAAAAATCTTTCTGTCATGAGAAATTTTTCGTTTTTCTTCATCTTCCTTGGTTCTTTTTTGGCAGCCCTTTTTCCGGCTACTGCCACCCTGGCACAGGGTACTGTCCCCTTTTTCAAGTGCGATTCGGTGGCCGTCACCCACGAAGGCAACATCTCTTCCGCATCCACCAGCATCGTCCTCAAAATCCTCAACGTAGCAGGCATCGGCACCGCCCCGACGGCTGCCAACTGGCCACTGCCCATGACCAGCCCGCGCACTTCTGCCGGCGGTCAGTCCTTCTCCCTGAAAAATATGGGACAAATATTCGGCATTGCCCACAACGCCGCCGCCGATCTCTTTGTAGCGGCCAGCAGCAGCTACAACAGCAACGCCTGGGGCGGTATTAATACAAAAATAACCACTAATGTACCCCAAAACAGTGGCAGCATTTACCGCATCAACAACAGCGGCATTATCGAGTTCGCCGAACTTCCCAATGCCGGGTCCGGACTTGGCAACCTCGCCTACGACCAGCCCCATAATATGCTCCTGGCTACTAATTTTCACGACGGCAAAATATATGGCTTCAACGCCACTACAGGTGTACAGGTTTTCGTATTCGACCCGAATTTCGACGGCCTCTCCTACCCTGCCGCTGCTGCCAACTTCGTTAAATTGGGCCAGCGCCCCTGGGGCGTAGCCGCCTTTGGCTCCAATGCCTCCAACGTTGTCCTCTACTACGGCCGCTGGACCGAAGACACGGGCCGCCCGCAAGCCGCTGCTTCCAATCAAATCTGGTCCGTCCGCATCAACACCGCCGGAACCGGCGTAGTGGGCGGCACAGAAACCCTGATATGGACCATCCCGCCCGTCACCGGCACCTATTCCAACCCGCCCGCCGACCTCGAAATTTCCACCGACGGCCTCCGTATGCTGATCGCAGAACGCAGTATGTACAGCGACGAGCAGCCCTATGCCCACCAGTCCCGCGTACTCGAACTGACGCGCCCCTCAGCTTCCAGTACCCTGTGGACACCGCAGCCGATTGCCAAATTTGGCATCGGTGCCTCCTCCGGAAACAACGCTACCGGCGGTACCGATTTTGGCGAATATGAAATCAAACCCTCCGGCAACGTCCTCAAAAACTGCAATGCCTCGGTATGGGCCACCTCCGATTTTATCAATTTTGCCGCCGCCAACTACGTATATGGCATACAGATACTGGCTGCCACAGGCGGCAATGTCAGCAACTCTAAATGGATAGATAATGACAACATGCTGGCCTCCTACGACAAAACCCAGACCGGCGATGTGGACTACCGCCGCTGTATGCAGTGCGGCCCTCCGGCAGGCTCCGACTGCTGCCAGATGTACCGCCCCGCTCCCTCCGATTCTGTTTGCTGCAAAGCAGGCATCCTGCGCGCCATTGAGCCGGGTTGTACCGTTCAAAAAGTGCAATATACCGTCATCGGCGGAGTGATTCAGAATTTTACCTCCAATTGCACCATCAACAGCCCGTTCAGTTATGCAGGCACCACGAGCGGAACCGTTACTTTCACGGGTGTTTGCAATTTAGCCAACCTGTGGGCCAATCTGACCGCCACTTCCGCTACCGGCAATGTGACCGTCAACTGGGTGATTACTTTCACCAATGGTCAGACCTGCCAAATCACTTCTCAGGTGAAAAACTGCCCGCACCCCCTTATTGAATGCGACAAATTTGCTTTCAAACAATGCGTATGCGCACCCGCTGCCCTTAGCTATATAGACGTACATATCACCAATCAGGCCATCCCAAACTCGCCGATCTGTAAAGTCAAAATCGTCAAATACGACCCCGCCAACAATGTACAAACCACCTACTGGAGTGCCGGAGCGGTCGTTACACCCGCCGCCACGCCGTTTGCCGCGCCCTTCACCCTGATTCCTTCTTCCGGACCTTCCCTGAACATACTGACCGGCGGTATCGTCAATGCACAGCTGTATTTCCCGACCAGCACTTTCTCCGGCTCCATTACCGTCACCGCCTACCATTGCAATGGCGACAGCTGCGTGAAATCCTGGAAGCCCCGCACCTGGATTGAGTCCGACCCGACCCTGGTCAATGCGGCGGTTGCCAAAAATGTAAAACCTGCGTACGATAAAATATTCGCTGCCGGATTTCAGGTGCAGCAGCCCACAGGGTCAGGCTTTATTCCGCCTGTTAAATACGCCAGTATCAGCGTCGCAGAGCCGAACAGTCCGGCCGTCGTCGTGGCCGTTACCGGAGCAGAACTATTCCCCGACAGGAGCAACCCCACTATCAAAAAAGCACCGGGTACCATTCAGCACGCTGCCCAGGCCGCTAAAAACGTCATGTGGGAATTTAAAGAACCCCTGCAAATGTCGCCCGGCAGTGCCTCTGCCATCCTGCACGTCATTTTTGCCAATCAGGTACCCAAATTGGTCTCCTATACCCTGTACGATGAAGAAGGGGGCATTATCCGAACCGCCACCATCGAAGTGACCCAGTTCAAGAACACAGAAGTCACCGAACGCAACGACTACCCGTCCGAATCGGCCTCCCCCACCCCTTCTTTCCTGCTGCTTTCAGGCGCACCCAATCCCGCCGACGAACACTTCCACCTGCTCTATGCCCTCAACGCCCCCGAAGAAGTCAGTTTCCGTGTATTCGACCTCGACGGTCGCCTGATAGAAACCATTTCCGCCGGAACACAAACAGAAGGCAACCACGAACAAAGTATCGAAACCGCCCACCTGCCTTCCGGCATCTACATGATTCGCATGTACACCGCCGACAAACGGGCCTCTTCGCCCCTGAAAATGGTGGTAGCGCACTAAGGGAATTGGTGAATAGTTGAAGAATCGAAGTATAGATGAAGCAACGCGGTCTGTCGGGCATTCCGGCAGGCCGCGTTTTTTACGGTTTATACTGCCAGGTTTCCGGCAGAGTATTCAACATCCGGCAGGGGCTATCGAATCAATAATACTTTCCCTTCCGTAGCCGTTCCCTCCCCTTCTGTAGCCATACCCGGCCAAATGCGCCCGTCGGCAAAGCGGGCAAAAGCTTTCCATACATACAGCCCTTGGGGCAGCGGATCGCCCGTGTTGTGCAGGCGGCCGTTCCACTCCTCCGAAGGCTGCCCTTCCTCCAAAGCAGTGGAATGCCATACGCGCTGCCCGTTGAATCCATATACAGCGATCGAAAACTCCGCAAGCCCCACGCCCACCGCCTTAAAAATGCGTTCATCGGCAACGCCATGATCGGGAGAAAGGGCGTTTGGAATGTAGAGGCGACCAAAAAATTCAGGTGTGAGGGTCTGCATGGCCGTATCGGGGCATTCCAAATCGTTGTAGGCGATGAGGGTTACCACTTGGGGGCCGTTGGTAAAATAGCGATGGGTCGGGTTTTTCAGGATCGAAGTGTCGCCGTCACCAAAATCCCAGCGCCACCGTATCGCGTTGAGCGACTCATTTTTAAAGCGAAAGATGCCGTTGGGAACTACTGTTGTATCCACTACCGGCGCGGCGGTAAAACGTGCGGTTGGCGAAGGGCGCACCGTGATATAATTCCGAAGACGCAGGGAATCAAAACACACCGAATCGGCAGAAGCGTACAATGTAACGGTATAAACGCCCGGAGTAGTATAGCGGTGTCGGGGAGCCTGTTCGGAAGAGGTTCCCCCGTCTCCAAAGTCCCAGCGAAACAAATTTACCCCTGTTGAATTATTTTCAAAAAATGCCGTGTAGGGGGTGCAGCCGATTTGTTTATCTGTCTTAAAATTGAGGTCAGGCCGGGTGTATATGCGCACCCTGCGCACCAGACTGTCGCGACAGCCGTAGCGGTTGATGGCCAGCAGCCCAATATCTAAGGTTCCTGCCACCGTCACTGTTAACACCGGTTGGACAGCCTCGGAAGTACCGGGCGTTCCGAAATTCCAGCGATAAGCGTCGGCCTCCCGCGAAAGATTCTCAAATTGCAGGGTAGTGGGTGTCGTGCAAAGAACAGTCTGCGTCACCCGGAAATCCGGCTCCGGGTTTGGATAAACCTGTATGGGTGTGAAAGTCCAGGTGTTTTTACACTGAAAAAAGTCCGTCACATGGAGGCGCAGGGTGTACGTACCCGCTTCGGGGTAGAGGTGCTGACCATCGGCACCCGTCCGGGTGGTTCCATCGCCAAAATCCCAAACATAAGCGTTGCTGTTGCCGGGTGTGTTGTTTTGGGGCCGGATAAGCAGCGGAGCACACCCTGCACTGTCGGACAGCCGGACTTCAGGCACCGGAAGCGGTTTTACTTCCACTTTTCCGGTAGCCGTAGCCGGGCAGCCTGTGACCGCTGCAAAGCCCGTCATAGCAACCACATATTGGCCCGCTTCTTTATAAACATGCCCCACAGATGTGTGCGTGGAATCGGCAGAGCCGTCGCCAAACTGCCACACACTGCCCGCAATGGCAGGAGAAGTGTTTTTTAAAAACAGGGTATCACCCAGACACACAAAAGGCGCATGGGTAAAACTCACCGGAGGCGCAGGCAGTACGGTAACGGTTGCCGCGCTCGTATCAAAACCGCAGCCATTGTTAGCAAAATTGCGAAGAACAAACTGCCCCGGCTGATTAAAAATGTGCGATACCGTATCCCCCACAGCCGTAGTACCGTCGCCGAAATCCCATTTGATGAATACGCCCTGCGTACTGTAATCAATCAGCCGCACCTCAAAAGGTTGACATCCTGTCAGGGTATCTGTATTAAAAAAAGAACGCACCGGATTGGGCCGAACAGTAATGGTATGCTCTACCGTATCCATACCGCACTCGTTGCCCGCCACCAAACGGATGAAATGAACAGAATCGCGCTTAAAAGCATAGAAAACCTGCTGCGCCAACTGGAACTGTGTGTCGCGTAAAACACCATTTACATACCAGTGATAATAGTCGGGATTGCCTGCTGAAACATTGTTGAAATTGATCTCCAAAGGAGAACAACCATTGCTGAAATCTGTACCAAAACGCACCTGCGGACGCGGAAAAACCGTAACGGGCTTTTGGGCTGTGGCAGTGCCACACCCATTGACGGCCCGCAACCGGATGGTATAAACGGTGTCTTTTTCGCCCTGCGTAAAAACAACGGGGGTACGCGGCTGTTGGGCGGTATCGCGCTGCCCATTGCCGTACTCCCAGATATAAATCGTGTAGTCGTTCAGGCTGCTCTGGTGTTCAAGATAGACGGGCAGATCGGCACAACCCTTCGTGACATCCGTGGTAAAGGCCGCATCCGGCGGAGACACTACACGCACAGTACCATACGCTGTATCCTGACACTGCGCATTGTTCTGAACGATCAAAGTAAGCGGATACACGCCCGGAGCCGTATAGGTATGTACCGATTGGCAGCCACCGGAGGATTGTCCGTCGCCAAATGTCCAGCGACAGGACGTACCGGCCGTGGTGCCTGCGAAAGCGCCAAAATCAAAAGGCGTATTGGTGCAAATGCGCCCGATACTGTCTAAATTGGCCGCCGGAACCCCCAGCACCTCCACCACCAGGGTATCGCGGTTCACGCAGCCGGTCGTTGTGTCCTTAAAAGTATAGACCGAAAAATGCGCGCCGTTGCCGGCGTTTTGCGGCATAAAAATCCCCGCCGGACTCACATGGTCGCCCGACCATTGCCCGCCGGTCGGCGAAAATCCGTTCAAAGTCAATACCCCGCTGTTCGCACACACAGAACGGTCCATCCCGGCATTGACCACAGTACCGCGCACCAATACCTCCAAAGTGTCGCGCACTAAGCAAGTACCCGCCCCAATGCTGTAAACGAGCAGTGTCGGCTGGTTCAGGCGACCTTTGGCAGGATCGAAAACGCCACCGGCGGTGACTCCCTGCCCTGTCCAGGTACCTCCCGCAGGGTCAGCGCGCAGGAGGCGCGGGGAGTCCGCACTGCACAAAGCAGGCACTGCGGGAAACGCGACTGCATCCGGGCTGATGAGCCGAAAACTGTCCACAGCAGTGGCCGTGCCGCATTGATTGGCTACGGTCACCGAAAGACCATAGACACCGGGGCCGTTAAAAGTAACCGCGCCCGGACTTGCCCCGGAAGCAGTCGGCACACTGCCATTCAGAAAAGTCCACTCTGTGGAAGCTGCCGCGCCCCCGCCGAAAGTGGCCAGATTGCCGGGCGACAGCGTACGACCCGGCTCGCAGCCGTCGGGCGTATCAGCCAGTTGCACTGTCGGTTTCAGGCGAACCGTTACCGTGCGCGTCGCCACAGGATCGCCACAGGCATTCACCCTCAACTGAATGGTGTAGGTTCCCTCTGCGCTGAATGTCAATTGCGGGTTTGTGCTTTTGCTGTTGGTATTATTGGCATAAGAAAAACCGGTACCGGGTGTTACCGTCCAGGTATAATCCATGCCGTTGGTGGAGCCATTGGTCAGGGTCAGCACCCCATCGGGTCCACACAGGTCAGTAGCGGAGGTCGTGAAAGCAGCCGTGGCAGCCGGAGCAATTACAAAAGTATCCCGGTCTGTAGCCGTGCCACAAAAATTGGAAGCTATTGCCGTCACAATATAGGAGCCTTCTGCCGGATAAGTCACCGTACCCGGCACAGCACTTGTCGAACTGCCGGGCGTGCCACCGGGGAACTCCCACATAATTGTCGGAGCGTCACCGCTGATAGTGGCTGTGGGCATCACCGACACCACCCCGGAGGCACAGGCATCGGCAATGGGTCGGATGTTCACCGAAGCAGGGGCCACTACTTCCACCTGAAAACTCTGCTCCGGATTGCCACAACCGTTCACCTGCATTCTGATTGTATAATTGCCCCCGTTGTTGAAACGAATAATCGGAACAGGCGAACTGCTGTTGGTGGGCTGTACGAAACTCACTCCCGAAGAAGGCGTTATTGTCCACCGATAGCTGTTGACGTGGGTGGAATTTTGGGTGAACGTCACCGTTTGTCCGGCACAAATACGCGGAGCTGAAAGGGAAGCATTGGCAGTGGCGGGAGGTAAAACCGATATGGTTTTTGTCACATCGTCGCTGCCACACACATTGGTGACGGTCATGGTCACATTGAAAGTACCTCCACCGGGATACACATAGTTTGCTACATTTTCAGTGGTAAATGTTTGACCATTGCCCATATTCCAGAGGAAAGTGGCACTGTTGGAATTTTCGCAGCTGGTATTCGTAAAATCTATTTCTGTGGATACGCAGGCAGCCTGTGGGTTGGCCGTAAAATCAGCCACAGGCTTAAAGCGCACCACCACATTGAACAGCACAAAATTGAAACTCTTTTGCGCACCACAGGTTTTCTCCACGCCCAGACGCACCGGAAACACCAAAGTGCCGTTGCTGTTGGACTTTATACAGGTATCATTGGGAAAATCATAAATGTGCGTCATACCTGTCTGAAAACCATTGAAGACCTGACAGGCGCTACCGTCGCCCCAGTCAATATAGGTTTTTTGTATCTCCGCCATCGGCGTGGAATTGTTTTCCACCATCACGGTCTGACCTTCGCAAAAAATAGTAGGACTTCCGGCTGCCAATCCCCCAGAGGGCTGCAAGTCGCCACAGTCATTGGAAATGAGGTTGCCCCAGTTGGATACCCCGCACTGTGCCTTCAGAAAAGCCGGAAAAAAAAGGACACAGATGACGGCAGCACATGCGATAAATTGCTTTTTCATGTTGTAAAGGTTAAGCATTAATTCAAAAATGTCCTGTACCCCTCTCCCCCAAACCGGAAACATTTGGTTTTACCCCGCTTGTTCTCTCCCGGAAAAAGACAAAAATGCGGTAGCCGAAAAGTAGCGATGAGCTCATGCGCTCCCTGCGCCGCCGGAAACCCCAGCCCCGAAACAGTTCCGTCAAAAGCATATTGCAGTAACAGAACTGACCGGCTGCCCAATGGCACTTCCACCCCCAACGTACCCGTCAGCGCATGGGTATTGCGCACCGCAAAAGGTGTCTTATTCCATTGATACAAAAGTCCTGCATGCAGCGCGTTGTACTGGAAAATGCCCCCCGTGGTGACACGGCGCAGCGCCCCTTCCATCTCAAAACGTCCCACCCAGTGAACATACAATGGCGAAGCGCGATGCCCGATATCAGGCCCCCGGAATGGCGTGGTGAGCGAACCGTGTACCTGTATGCGGTAGTCTTCCTGATAGACCTCATCCCGCAGGAAGGACACCTCGCGCGTGCCAAAGCGGTCTGCCGAAAAGCCCAGACTGGCCGGCATTTGCGATTTTTTACGTCCCAGCATCCCCCGCATCACGGCACCAAAACCCACCTGAAATGTTTCTAAGTGATCGGGATTGGTCAGAAAAACCGCAGAAGGGCCGTTTTGAATACCAAAAATGGGGTCCAGCTGATTAGTAAAGAGCAGTTTGGAAAAATTGATTTGTTGCCTGCCCATCGCTGTGCGAAGCCCTCCGTGCAAACTGAATCGGTCGCTGCGCGCCGTGAAGGCACCGATTTGCAGACCACCCTCTTGTCGGCGATAACCAAAGAAAGACTCTCCTGCTTCACTCACAAAAACACCAAAACCCAGCGGCGCTTTGCAAAGAAGCGTATTGGCAGCTGCAAATTTCACTTCCAATCCGTCCTGTATGGCACCCCATTGACGGCGATAGCCCGTATGCACCTCGCTCCCTTCCACCGCAGAAACATAAGCAGGGTTCAAACCCGCCGGAAAGGCATAAAATTGAGAGACTGCTGCTGATTGCGCCTGAATGCGCAAAGGCAGAAGAATCCATAAAAGGAATAAAAAACGCATGGTGTGTGTAATGTTGAATTTTTGATGGCTGATTGAATAAAAACAGGGAAGCACAACCAAAGAATAACCCGTCAAAGTTGTACAGGATGCCCCTTCAACTTTGACGAGTTATTCCTTCATCCGGTCTGCATATCCGGGATGAAGTATGGAATCCCCTTTATTCCTTTACGAAACGTTCCACCACCCGTTCGCCTGTGGCCGACTGCACCTGTACGAAATATAATCCGGGGGCAAAATGGCCGGTGGATACCACATACTCCGATACACCCTCCGAAAAAGTACGGGTAAATGCTGTCCGACCATCCGCAGTGGTCACCTGTAGCCCCGAAAAAAGTGTACCCGACTGACTGCGTACGTGCAGCGCCTCGTGTACAGGATTGGGGGCGAGCAACACAGACAAGCCGGTTTCGGCATCTCTGCTTTCTTCCCGACCGCGTTCTGACACAGGGAAAGCGGATTTATCTGCCAGTCCCCCACCCTGCACAATTGCATCGGTGCCAGAGGTCGGGGCAATGCGCACACACACAGGGAAAGTCCCTGAAAGACCATCATAACCCCAATAGCGCAGGTAAATCCAATTGCCCGGCGCTGTGGAAGCCCAAATGTCCGGCATTTCGTCCGACCCGGTTACATCCCAGCAATCGTAGTAAGTCAGGGCCGAACAACTGTTGCCGAAATACAGGCCAATCACCCCGTCTGTCAGCGTCCCCGGATAAGTATCCACATAGACCTTGCCTGTGGAAGGCGACTGGCAACGGAACCAGACATCTTTGATGTTTGTCACCCCGCATCCGGAAGGCGGAATGGCGGGAGCAGTAGTCGCACCAGCCCCCACATTGGTCAGCGTAGTAGTAACACAACTATTCAGCGGCGTGAAAGTCAAAGCGCCGCAGGGATTGTCGTAAGCAGGGGCAGACAGGGTAGTAAAAGTAGCTATATTGGAGGAAACACTGGTGCTGCCCGAAGTACAAATCGTAAAGACGCGCACCTGATAAGTAGTGGCAGCCGCCAGATTAATCAAACCCGTCGAAGTCAGGGTTGTGGTACCCAGATTCGTCCACGTCGCATCCACCGAACGCTTCAATTCCACTCGATAAGAACCGGCTCCCGACACCGCACCCCAACTCACCGTCGCCGTCGCCGCCTGTATGCTGCTCACCGAAGGCGTAGAAGGCGGATTGCAGGTACCGGACAAGGTGGTGAAGGTGGCCATATTGGAGGAAACACTGGTAC